>Ga0325400_1000002_pt1 | contig 183744 bp, 88 predicted proteins | sample PopdelMetagenome_2_FD_205662 | JGI IMG/M metagenome (GOLD analysis project Ga0325400, IMG submission 205662) | Populus deltoides microbial communities from Bellville, Georgia, United States - Xylem-PdKOR-R1 | ecosystem: Host-associated > Plants > Phyllosphere > Stem > Wood/Secondary xylem... | reverse complement strand
TTGATATTTTGCAGGCATTGGCAAGCACGATTGATGAAGAGGAACTAGCTGATCTTAAGGATCAATTTGATGCCATTGATGTGGATAAAAATGGTGCTATTAGTCTTGAAGAAATGAGACAGGTAGTCTCTTTTTATCAAACTGTTATATGTTTTTCTTGCAAGAAACCTAAAAAATTTCATTCTGTGCATTCCATTCTCTATGAGATACATTTCCATGTATCCGTTTTCTGTATTTTGTTGTAATGATGATGGTTTCATTGCAGGCCCTTGCTAAAGATCTTCCTTGGAAGTTGAAAGAATCACTTGTCTTAGAAATTTTGCAAGCGGTAAGCTTGAATCTTGTTTCCTCTGAATATTTACTGAACTCCAAAGAAAAAAGATGGAATTGAGCCTTGAATTTGTTGATGGAAGCCTTCTTATTTTCCCCATAGTAGTCATTTCTATGTTTTCTGATGTATTAAATTAGCAACGCAACTTGCATTTTTCTTTTTAGTGACCAACTTTTTTTCTGTTAATGAACAAAATACTTTTGGCTTTTAAGAGAGGAGTGTGAGATGCTCCTCCACCTTGGTAACCACTGGCTCCTTGCCTGGCTAGAATCTCATGCCACCAGGACTAGTTATAATGTTCTTTAAGTACTTATGATGGGCATTTTCTTCTAGTGGCCATTGTTTCTTATGTTCTCCCTATCTACTTTTGTTTTTCACGTTAATTAATACGACTCTGCTTTTGATGAAGGATCCACAATGGTTTTTAGATATTCTTATTTTATATTACAATGCATTAAATGTAGCTATTTGTTTTATTTAAATTGTTTCCTTAGAGATTTTTAAGATTTCTTTGGTGCTTATACATGAAGCACCTATTCTTTTGTTCTGGAGTGGCTTTGGTGTTGTATTGAAAAACTGTACTTCCTTCCTCTATTGCATGTCTCTTTACTCAATCTTCTTTTTCTCTCATCTAATGTTCCATCAGTTTTGCTTGTTTTGGAACTTGATGGAGCTATTTATATGTTTGATGCAGATTGACAGTAACACTGATGGACTTGTAGATTTCACCGAGTTTGTTGCAGCTGCTTTGCATGTCCATCAATTGGAGGAACACAACTCTGAGAAGTGGCAGCTGCGGTCGCAGGCTGCTTTTGAGAAATTTGATATTGATAGAGATGGATATATAACTCCAGAAGAACTTAGAATGGTATTGATATTTCTTTGCATTGAGTATCCTGCCTTGTTATATCTCTTCTTCATGCGAAACTGAAAAAGGAAATGAATAAAAAATATTCACATGGTAGCTGAGTTAAGGCTTTTATACTTCATGTTTATTTTAAGTGATTGTTCTTGCTTACCGTGTTAAGCCCATTAAGGGCACCAATGTGCATGTTTTGAAAACTTCGGTTGTAGTTTCATTGACAAAATTAACTCAGATGCTTGCCTAAAAGAACTTTCCAGCATTTGAAGTAGTTTCATTTAGTTTTGGCTCTGAATTTATTTGGTGGTAGCTCCTAGATAATGCTTGATGTTAGTTTATGCATTCATCCTTTTCTTCTGATTGTTGTATTTCACTCTTTGTCATGTGCTTAATATGCCACATTGAAGCCTCTTTGTTCATGTATATGACTAGCATTTCACCTCTAGGAAATCCCAGATCATATAGAAGCTCCTAGTTCACTTTGTGCTTGCTTAAGGACAAGGGTTGGGTTGTGGTGACTAGCATAGCTTTTGTGTTTCAACTTTCTATTTAAAAATAGATATCAGCACAGATGCTCAAGTTGGTTTTTCTTTATTGCCTTGCAGCACTCAGGCTTGAGAGGTTCTGTTGACCCACTTCTTGAGGAAGCTGACATTGACAAGGATGGTAGAATAAGCCTTTCAGAATTCCGTAGACTTCTAAGAACTGCTAGCATGAGTTCGCAAAATGTGCCAGACCCATCTGGTCACCGGAATTCAAAAAAACTATAGATAAGAATTGCACTTTAAAAGATTGAGACTAGCGAGGAAGCTAGAGAAGTGGAGCTCCTTCTGTGGAAGCTGACCTTCTAGGTTACACTGCACCAATTTCCCAATAACCATCCTACCAGGCTCACCTCTTTCTGAAACTCAGGTCTTTAATGGTAGAATTCCTTGTATAACTTGTGTTTATTAAACGATGAAGTGCAATGAACAGAGAGGTGTGGTTATAGAGTTGGAGCTTGGAGGATGGCTCCATGCACGTTATACTAGTTTACATTCTTTTGTGAGTGTGGGGGATCTCCTTGCTGGTGCCCTTCAAATTGTTATGTGTAATGCAACTAACGTATCAGTGAAAGGTTGGTGCTTTGAAATTCAGTGTGTATTCGTCTCCTGTTATTGATAGTTCTCTTTTCAATGATTCCATTGTCTTGGATTCTGTACTCATCTCATTTGGTAATTGGTGCATATCCCAGTTGATTGGAACAACAGTGCTTGCTTGAAGTTAAAAGTGCTTATTGAAAGTTGAAGCTGATAGAGGGGGTGCCTTTTTTAAGCACTTGACGTTACCACATGTTAATTGTAGTTGCGAGACACCAGATGAGCATTCCAGTTTCGAAATTTTCGGTATTAATACTGAAACTTCAGTTGTACTCCATTTCTCGTAATTTTATACTTGGAATCTTGTGTTGATGTATAATGTAATGTTAACCTCCCCCCACCCCACCCGTGTAGAGGCATATAATGGTAGTAGAGTGGATATTAAAATAGGACTCTCTTAGCAGAGATTGAATAAAGCTACGCACGATACATCTTGCAAGTGTATAGTCCCATAGCTTTAAGCTGATTAAAGTATTTCCACCATGCTTCCTCGTGCGAAGTGGAGTTTTCAGGATTTGAGCTCTTGATTATTAATTACGTTGAAGGGATAATGATATCCATATAACCAAAGGTTTAAGTTCTTCGGTGAGGTATAATATATATATTGTCATCTCATTTATTAGGCTATGATAGCGTCATCCCTGCAGTTCGTTGTTCATAGAATTAGTAGTTGGCGGAAACTTGCTGTGAATATATATATATATATATATAGCAATTGCTTCACACTCTTGGCTCTCCTTGAGCAAGCACTGAAGAGCTTTTGAATGTTAAAACCTTAAGATAGGTCATGCAAGAAGATTCACCAAGTGCAGGTTACTACAGGAGCCAATGAAAAGGCAAGGCCCAGGATCCGTTGGACTTTGATATCCCAAGGACAAGGGATATACCATTCTGCCCTCGCTGGACGGAATGACAACGGCAGGGTGTAGCATATGCAATGCAACGATTGTTTGTGTTACTCGTGCTGTTGCAGGCAAGGGAGGGGTCGTCATTCCATTTGAAATGATTTGCAACAATCCACGCACCTAGATACATGCTGCCTGGATGATAAATTGCAGAGGAAATGGCTTTAACAACATCGCCGTACTCAAGTAATTCTAACAACAATGCATTAGAGTTGTGTTTTACTGAGGCATTTTTCATTGCCATTGTAAAAGCCAACAAGACTAATCAATTTTAATTGTGATTGGCTTTGATGCTACATAAAAAGGAAGTTTACCAAAGAAAGGAGTGTTAACAACTAGACTGGTTGACCGATTAAGGTATCAGGCATTTTGCGGTGATGATTTACAGAGTTTTCTCCACCAATATGAACTGCTCTTATATTGATCAGCAGACAACTAAAAAGAAACTAGCAGAAAAATCTGAAGCTTTATGCGAGTCGGTCAAGAACCAGAAAAGTTCATTCAGTAGAACGGAGTTGGGCACCCTCTTCCAAGTGTCCTGTTGCCGCAGACAACCAGGTGGTTACTCCATAGTTCTGCTATAACCTTAAAATGTGCTCCGTCCACAATGAAGCTGTTTGAAATGATCTCCTGCTTGTCAGGCTAAGGCTTCATATTAAGGACATTATTATATGAGGGTCATGAGAAACACACGCCATCGTTACAGTCCGTTTTAAGAAAGTGTCAAGAGGCTCAAAAAACTGGAAACCTCAGTAATTAGGTTTTAGGACATCTCCCGTACTATTAGAGGAGCTGCCTTGAAGAACTTGAGATGATGAGTGCGTACATGAGGAGCTTCCATTTTTAATATTTATTTCCTCCCTTTGACACTAATTGCCTTCCCTTTCTCCAGTCGGTATATCCTGCACAAATTTTTCAAGTCAGTTTTGTGTCTTCATTTGCCAAGTATTTGTGCATCATTGTGGAGGAACAGGCATTTTAAGTTCATCACATCTTTCTTTATTTTTTCCTCTTCGACGATCTGTCAACTTGCTCCTGGAATCCTGTTTGCTTGAAAAATGGGAACCAGAAGAATAAATGTTGAAACATGGACTGGCAATGGCACCAGGATTCTGATTCCCAAAGAAGACAAATGGCTGCAATGAGGGATGAATGTGAATCGGTCCTGGAGGAACAGGAACGGGAACCGGGTGTGAATAAGGTGGAGGTATTACAACAGTAGGATCAACAGCAGCCCATGGGAACATAGCCCTTGCCTTTTGACGATACTGGGCATTTAAATTTTCAATATCAGCTTTCAAAGATGCCCTTTCTTCTCTGAGCCCATTCTTTTCCTGCATTAACTGCTTAAGATATATTTGCATCAAGCCTGCATTAGCTCATTCTTCTTGGCATCAATTACACGAGCAATCACGCAAGCTTAAAGCATAGTGACCACAGGGAACAAACACAAAGAGCCAACCACCTCACATGATTCTCCTGAGAGTGTTGCCCACTGGACCTTTAGTCTGTTCACTTTGGATGTTAGATCCTTCAGCACTTGAATTACGTCTGTCAAAACAGTTGCCTTGTCATTCTTTGGCCTATCTGAGTCTGCATGCAAATGTAAGTAATAAGTAACTAGTTAAAAATCAAGCACTTTCACGTTCTATGTGAGAAAGAAGTGCATATTTGTAGCTCATGAATAGTGAAATTATATTATTTATTCACATTTGCTGCAAAGCCAAAAATTTGTGACAAAGGCAACCAGCTTATGGAGGTGGATGCATCAACAAGCTAACAGCCTAACACAAACGCACGCACATCCCTGATCCCTCTAAAGTGAGAATTCAAATACTGCAATATTAAGTAAATCTTTGAATATAGTCAGAACTAGAAGTCCAGTAATTCAATAATGAGTCGAATGCACAGTTTGAGTTCATAAAAGGAGATCATTCCTGTGTGAAGGCACTACTAACCAAGAATAACAGCACATTATTACATAGTGCGTTACCCAATTCAAGAAACTGCTCTTAAAGATTATCCCTCAATCCTAAATTTGATTACATAAAAAAAATATTCATAGTAAAAAAATAAACATATCCTCATGCTTCAAGGTCAAAATTCCTGCTCCTTCATTTTATAATGATATCTAGAGTAATACTAATTCTCACATTGCACTCTAAAATTACTCCATGTCCACGTCCCGGTGACCCTCCTCAACTGTATAGTCTTTTATCAAAATTATGCTCTATCTAATAATAACTAGGTGTCATAGTCCATTCATAAATAATGGTATTTTTATCGGAGTCATAGTACTCTTCACCTTTTGGATCTATCTACTCATGATTTTTGTATCTGGCTTCCCAAAAAAGAGTTCACAAGTCATCTCATTCATACTCTTTACAATTCATACCAAGGTAACCACATTATTCGTAGATGTCGTAGCTAGTGGTGCTGCGTGGGCTAACACATTAGATATATTCTTGATCACTGCCCTTATTGTCTATGCAAGAACTACAGGATCAGGGTAGGGTGGAGGTACTATTGCAAGTATTGTAGGTGGGGATAGATTTTCATGTCCATCTCTGTTTAATATCTTAGATTGCAGCATCCCCCTCTGTAATAATGCATCATCATCCCGGAATCCTGATGACTCTCTATATCCAGACTTTGCCGACTTTGCCGACACATAAGAAACAATATCGATTAAAGGATCACCTTCTTGATCCCCGCCCATATCCACATTTTGATTCCCTCTCCTCACTGAAGTCTGATTAGTCCTAGCTCCATACCTAGTACGTATCATCCGCAAGTAACATCCTCAATTTTTTTTAATCAATCACAGATCATCATTTCATCATACTTATTCAAAAAAAAAGGTCAAATTCTTTTTTTTTTTAATAAAAATCCATCAAAGTTTCCCCTATATTATCGATACCTAGTTATTGAATATACTTTAAATTTTCTTATTAACAACATCGTAATCATATAGTTCAACTATCCAAGACTATACCATTCTCAACATTTCACAAAACTAACATTTGAATTCTAAAAATAAAACATACACAATTAAATCTTACAAATATACATAGCAACAATGATATAATCTAACCATACTAACTTAAATTCGTAAAAACTAATACAAAATAAGTTCTTGCCTAATTTAAACTTCTAATAATAAAATTTAAGATTAAACATTACAAAATATAAAGATTACTTTTAAAATAAGACTTCAAATTGATACATGGACAATTCTTAATATTACATATTCTTTTCATACATTAAAAGATACGAAAATTCCTACTTAACACAGGATACGAACCTTAAATTAAATTAAAAAAAAAGTTATAAATAATCCATACAATATTTTATTTTTTACCCTCAAAACATATAAAAAAAAACATGGCATATGCATAAATCACTCTTTTAAATCGATTCTTATGGTCTTAATGAACTATCTTGCCAAATCACAAATATTCATGTCATCAATAACCGATGCCATTAGCCCAAATTCCCGGGCATGAACCCCAATCACTGATAAACTAATTTCTTCACCCAAAATCAAGCACTAACCCTACTACCGGGTAACTCCTTTCTCTATCCAAAACCAGGCAATAATCTAGCTACTACGTAACTAGTTCTTCTACCTAAAATCGGGCACTAGTTTTGCTAATGAGTGACTAGTTCCTCCATCCAAATCAGACACTAACCTTACAACAGGGTTATTAATTCCTCCATCTAAAATCGAGTACTTGTCTCGCTACTTGGTAACTAGATTCTTCACATTTCATAAACAAAATTTTCAAAAATATATATGATATTTAAGAAAATTACAATTACATAATTTAATTAAGTTAATAAATGAACTTCAAGTTGCCTGGCACCAACATGTTGTTGTTGTCCTGCTTTTGTAGTCTCGTATGTATCATAAAAAACACAAATTCTTTCAAAATCAAATTCCCATAACTAATTAAATTCCAAAACCACTTAAATTCATATATATAAACTTTCTAATTTTCCTGTCAATATTAACTCAAATTACCATCTAATATGACTTTTTCATTTATTGTTTCATCAATTAAATTGAATATCCACAAATTTATGAATGTTCCTTTAATTCATCCACACAACTAATGAAATAATTTTTCTTTCTAATTGTCATTAATTTATTTGAATGACCATAGTACATTATCCATGCAAAGTTTTGAAATTTTTACACATGAATACATTCAAGCACAATTTACCTATCAAATGAATCAAAATCTTATTCCCCCATTTCTCCTCTATTTGACATAATGCCTTCATACAAGGCAAGGGGATTTTTTTTTCAAACCATTTAATTAATGTGTTTCCCATACATTAATCACACATATCAACACATACATATGGATTTTTTAGCAATTTTATCAAATAATCCCAACTTCCTATTTTTATAGCTAGGCCGAAAATTCCAATGGTAATGGGATGAATTTTTATTTTCAATTCTTTCAATTGAAAAGTTACCTAATCATTTTTCATGCCAACTAACGTTATCTCATCATTAAACAACGTAATAAACAACTAATTTTCACAAATCTCAAATTCTATTTAACACTATGACATTTAATAATTTACATAGCTCATAATCATCCAAACTAATTATTTAGATTAAGTTTATTACCTCAAATGGCTACTGAAATAAGAGAAAATACAAGGGAAGTCAAGTTTTTTCTTTGCTTTTCTTTCCCTCCCTCAACTTTTCTAAAACCCTGCCTTTCCAAACTTTGAATCCTTGATTAAGTGTTTGAAATCCACTACTTAACCTTATACCCCTTCCTTACCCCCCTTTGTGGTGGTTTGGCAATCTTGGCTTCCTTTGAAAGCCACATTGCTATTTATATGGCTCCATATTTTCTTATTTACAACATTATTTTAAAGCTTTGTTTAATGTTTTTTTATTTAACTAGGTATTTTTTATTCATCCAATATTAAATCTATTTTTGTAAATAAAAGTTTCCAAACTTTTAATACCTCATCCCAATTTATTTAACATCCCTTTATTCTTTTTTTTTTTCAAAAATCTTGAAAATCCTAGTTGAGGTTTACATTTACCCTAATTTTTTTAATTATAATTTTTTGTTTTGGATCTTTTTGTATAATTGATTTTTTTTTTCGATTTCATTCTTTTGTATTTTTTGATTGGGAATTGGGTTTTGCGGTTTTTTTCATTTATAATGCTTTTGGTCTAATGACCTAGGTTACATGTTTGAAAAGTTAACGCGAGTCAACATATTTTTATTTTAGCTCATTTTATTTTCTGATTTCACCGTTCAACATTATTTTAAAAAATATTGGTTGTGGTTTTCTTTAATTTCTTTTCTATCAGGTTATCTTGGTCTTATAATCTAGATCATGAGTTTTACAGGTTGACCCGGGTTGACTCGCTCCTTATTACTTAGGTTACATGTCTATCACATTAACTTTGGTTAACTTAGGTCGATTCTTTTTGACCATTTTCTATCCAAATTCATATTTCCAAAGGTTTTTTTTTCAAGCTATCATGGTCTTTTAGTCTTTTAAAAAAAAATTATTCATCTATTATCATTGTCTAATTTTTTATCATTTAATTAAAATAAAACCAACCTTTTAAACCCATTGAAGACTGTAACCCGAGTCATTTGTTTTTTCGTATTTCTTTTGAATGCACTTGTGCCACATAAACTTTGTCTTTTCCTTACTTTTTTTTAATTCTATTTCTATTTCTAATTTTGATATTAATTGATACCTTTTTTAATATGTTCTTTTTAAAATGTTTTTTAATTTATATTTCAATTAATATCATTCCTCTATGATTATTAATATGTCTTTATATATATATGAATTTTTTTTTAAAATAAAAATTTATTTATTTTTAGATAATATTTTTAATATGTGCAATTTTACATGAATTTTTTATTTAATCAATTTTATATGTATGCTTATTTCTATTATCATTTGATTGAATAAAAAAAATTCAATAAACATAACCAGATAAATATCTCATGTTATGAGATCAAATATCTTGATCTATGTTTATTTCTTGATTTTTAAAATTTTATATTTAGTATTATTAATGAAATTTTTTATTAATTTATTTACACAAATAATTATCAAATTACTTAATTAGGCGAAACGTGAGAAATGGAACGTTTATACTAATTTGAAAAGGTAAAAAAAACCATGTCGCTAGGTACTCAACCGACTTGTAGTTTGGCTATTTTCTCTGCATTCACCCGCAACCTTAAAAACACCACAAAAAAAGGCAACAAACACCAACTCATTTATCAATGGGGAACCCAATAAAGATAGTATCTTACAACGTTAATGGCCTAAGACAACGAGTCTCGCAATTTGGGTCTCTCTCAAACCTCCTAAACACTTTCGATGCAGACATCATTTGCTTTCAGGTATACAAAATCCCATGAACTCTCATTTTCTTTTATTTTTTGGTCTTCACAATCTTGATCGATGCAAATTTAACATACAGGAAACAAAATTAAGAAGACAAGAATTAACATCTGATTTAGTAATAGCTGATGGGTATGAATCTTTTTTTTCTTGCACGCGAACTAAAGATAAAGGCCGTACTGGGTACTCTGGTAAGGTGTTCGATGAGTTGCTTAAATGAAATACAAATTCAAATTGTCTAAAAAATTCTGCCTTTTTGGTGATGATTTTTGTCATCTTTATAGGGGTTGCAACATTTTGTCGTGTAAAGTCTGCATTTTCGAGTACTGAAGTGGCATTGCCGGTTGCGGCAGAGGAGGGTTTTACTGGGTTCATTGACCGGTGTAAAAGAAAAGAAGGGCTTGAGGAGTTTGAGAAAGATGAGCTTGTTAAGGTTGATAGTGAGGGACGGTGTGTCGTTACTGATCATAATCATTTTGGTGCGTTTAATGTAAAAAAAAATATTGCCTTTGTTATGTGTTGATTGGTAATTTGGTTGACAGCTTTGGTTTTTATTGCATTTTTTGGTGGAATTAGTCTAAGGGAGCTTTTAAATTTTTGGTAAAGTTCCGATTTTGATGTGGAGTTTGTGATGGAATTGATGTTGATTATTTTGTTTCTACAGTTCTTTTTAACTTATATGGGCCTAGAGCAGCCCATGATGATACAGAGAGAATTGAGTTTAAGATGAAGTTTTTTAAGATATTACAGGTATTAACTTCGCTTCTTTTCATTGTTAGTGGTGATTATGCACGATGTGGCTTGATGGGTTTTATAGTTTACGTTTTGTTTTGCCTCTCAGTTTTTCCCTGTTAAAGTTGAATTATTTGATGTTGGTAGTGTTTAATAGTTTATCCCTGATGAATGAAGAGTTCTGTGTGCTTTGATTGATTTTGGTAATCTCTGTTGTAGAAAAGATGGGAGAATCTTCTGCATGAGGGAAGGAGGGTATTCGTTGTTGGTGATCTCAATATTGCACCTACTGCTATGGATAGGTGTGGTGCAGATTCAGATTTTGAGAAGAATGAGTAAGCTGTGAGCTAATTTATAAGCAGTGCTTATCTATTATGCTATGACTATTTGGAGTGATCAGTTAAATAAGTACACAAAACTTTACCAGTCAAGGCAAGCACTGAATAAGGTTCTATTCACTTATGTGTAGATTCAGAAGATGGTTCAGGTCCATGCTAATGATGTCAGGTGGCCTCTTTGTTGATGTTTTCCGAGCAAAACATCCTGACAGGTTTCAAAATTTTCACTTGATTTTCAATTTGCAAAGTTTTAAGTCTGGATTTGGATGTTGAGTTATATTTGGACAGCAAAAAGGGAGTTGAAGTTCTTATATAAAATTGTACCTTTCACTGTCCTTGTTTACTGACCTCTTCATAATAGAGTCTTGCATCAACTCTTTTCCCCCTTTCTGTGATTGACAATAATCCTTCATATCCTTGCACATATAAATTTGCATGTCGCTACTTAGTTTTGTTTCCTTGGTGGGGTATCCTCTGATTCATTAAAGTTTCCGTTGATTAGTATCTTTCAAAGTGTTTTTTTTTAATCCTTGCATCATGATAATGTCATTCTACGATCTCATCTTTTTCTTTGGGAGTAAGTTGGTATTGAATCCTAGTTCTTCCACCTTGAATTGTCCTACAGAAGAGAAGCATACACATGCTGGTCATCAAGTACAGGTGCTGAACTATTTAATTTTGGGAGTAGGATTGACCATATTCTGTGTGCTGGACCATGCTTGCATCAAGAGCATGACTTGCAAGGCCATAACTTCTTATCCTGCCATGTCAAGGAATGTGACATATTGACACAGTATAAACGCTGGAAACCTGGAGACACAACTAGGTATCATTGGATCCAGATATATTCTTGAATGTAGCAATGCCATGAAACCTCTCAGTTTTCTTTGTTGTTTCAACCTGTATGTGCATGTGTTTCTATCCTTGTTTGCTTGTTCAAGTGTATATGGATGAGTCTGTCTGCATGTCTGTGCAAACTGCGAAGACCATAAGTTTCTCTACTTGCCTAAACAGGTGGAAGGGAGGGCGGGGCATCAAATTGGAAGGTTCAGATCACGCTCCTGTTTATATGAGTTTGGAAGAAATCTGTGATATACCCAGACATAGCACTCCACCTTTATCTGCTAGATATCTGCCCATGATTCATGGTGTCCAGCAAACTCTTGGTGTGACAATTTTGTTCTTGATGATAATTCGTATTACTTTGTTTTGTTCATTTTAAGAAATCTGCTGCCTCTTTTTTTTTTGTGTGTGTAAGCCCATGTAGTAATTTGAAGTTCTTAACCTTGTGCAGTGACCTTGTTGATGAATAGGCAGGCTGCTACACAAATTCAATCCTCCAGGATATCAAGTTCATTTTCAGATGGAGATGCTACCATAAAGGCATGCAGTGAAAGCATCAAAAGATCATTTAATGAATGCAGTGTATCTCGCCCATCTACAAGTCCGTCATGTTCTTTGACTGAAGAGTTTGATAGTGCCATTTCCAAAAGAGATGAGAATTCCAAGGATTTGACTGATGAGAATCAGGGCCGTCCTGACACTACAATGATACTGCAAAGTCAGCATGCTAAGTTTGTGCCTGCTGAGGGAACCAAGAAAAAACCAAGAAAAAGTCGGTGTTCCCAGCTCTCTCTCAGATCTTTTTTCCAGAAAAGTCCAAACCTTAGCACTGGTGCTGAGAACTCTTCTACTAATGCTTCGCCTAGTCAGGCAGAACCAAACACTAGCAGTTACTCGAATGGTTCTCATGCACCGGGTGATAAAAGCAGCAGTCCCAGGCATTGCCAACTGAATCCAAGTGCAGGATCTCAGTTTCAAGATAAGGGAAATGATGGCTCGCTTGAGAGAGAGAAAAATAATGTTGCTTTGTTGGAATGGCAGAGGATACAGCAGCTCATGCGGAATAGTATTCCTGTTTGCAAGGGTCATAAGGAACCCTGTGTTGCTCGGATAGTAAAGAAACCAGGTCCTACTTTTGGCCACAGATTTTTTGTCTGCTCACGAGCTGAGGTATTCGCTCTAATCCTTCAAATCCAGCTAATAAATGATACTTGCACATCTAACTATGCTTTAGCAAACAAGTCAAATGCTTTTGGAAAATTATAAGTTAAAATCATATAGTAGGTAGAGAATGAAGCTATTCTTGCAAATGACCTATCTCCAGTACTGTGCAGATTTTGGCAGATAATATTTGAACTCTGCTGATGATCCTTTGCTTTTCTATTTTTTTTTTGGGTCTTGTAGGGACCTGTATCCAATCCTGAAGCAAATTGTGGCTACTTCAAATGGGCTTCTTCAAAATCCCAGCGCAAATGACCGCTTGTGGTTTATAATGTAAATAACTTTTTTTTTGCATTTCTTGTGAAATTTCCGTTCCTGATTTGTATTTTTGTTGCGACCTTCATTCAATCAAAGCAGGTGCACTAGCGGAGGATGTTCTAAATGGGCTGGTTGTGTCATGTGAAATTGTTGCCCTTTTATTCTGTTGCATGCTATCTGGCAGCTGCATATAATGAATAGGATGATAAAAAGAGCACGTTCTGATACACAGACGTCGTCTTTAAGCATTAGATAATTTAGATTATTAATCCAGCCCCAGCCCCAGCCCCAGCCCCAGCCCCAGCCCATGTGCTTATGACAATATCCCCATTATGAGAGGAAGAAAGCAGCTAGTAGTTAAAATTGAAAACTTGGAGCTTCTTGAGCCTTGGATTATTTATGTAAACAATTCCAAAATTCCCCATTTCTATCCTCCAGCTAATGACTAAAAGAGCATAGTGAGTTGAGGTGGCAAGAAGGTCTATTCCCCAACTTCTCATCCTCATCATCCTGGTTTGAACTTCGAGGTAAGTATGTCCTAAATAACTTAGTGAACGTCCTGCAAACATTCTTTTCAGTTGTCTAGCTAGGATTGGAGGTTATTCCATTCTCTTTGATAAAAAATAATAATATTATATATATATTACTCTTATCTGTTTATCTAAAAACAATCTTTATGGTATTTATGTTAAAATTGAAATTTAGGGTTTTTCAAAAAATAATTAAAATCAAGTATGGAGATTAAACTACGGCTGGTGAAAACTTTTAATTTCATGAATGAGTGCAACCCGTTATTGTTGGCTCGAGATAGGATTATTGTTAAATATTAATGAAATTCAATATCAATAGAGACATGAACTCAACTTTCAACTCTCCTTGTAATTTGATGTTGAATAATAAATAATAATTCTATATTTTTTGCTGGTGTTGATTATGGATAGGGTGAAATTTAGTGTATCTTAATCATCTCCGCCCATTATTATTGGTAAATGTTGATGAATTCCAATGTCATGATAGACATGAATGTATAAGGGATGACAACTTCATTTAAATCCGATACAAACTTATCCGATCTGACCTTAATGAGTAGGTTTTTATAAATAGTTGCATTACACGATAGTTAATAAATAAAATATCAATATTTGGGCAAGTGTTTCTTCATTTAATACACACACGTTATTATTTTATTTTATATTAAATAATAAGTAGTAAGCAGATGATGAATATCCATATAGATTTTTGTAAATATATATCTAAATTTTTTACACCTAGAGTATGAATATAGTGGAAAGCACGTACCCCTCACCATCTCTGCCTGTTATTGTTGGTAAATTCTAATGAATCCAATATCAAGATAGAGATGAGCATCAACCGTACATTTGGTTTATAAGGAAATGTATATTTGTATTTGCCACATCTTCAATTAAATTTATAATTAGAGATGACAATTTGATTTAAACCTGAAAAATACTCTTCCAATCATACACTAATGAGTAAGTTTATTTTTTTAATAGCTATATACATTACGGTAATCAAGAAAGTATGGATTTAATTAGATGTAATATGAATATTTAAATTTCTTAGTAGTTTGATGATATATTAAGTATGGATATATAGAAACGTAATCAGCATCCTTCTTATATTTAAGCTTAGATATAATATAAATATTTGCAGATACATTTCGTAATAATTAATGACTGGTTAAATATGAACTTTCCAGGAAGCTGCATGGAAGCTTCACCGACTTCCGTGTTTGTTGCCCACCGCTCATGGCTCTTCCATAAATAATAACAATCGACAAGAATACCACATTCACCAACAACCCATTAGGGTTTCCACCATTATAATGGATCAAATTCACCGTTTTAGTAGACATCTGTTGAATGCTAATTTGCCAAGACAGGAGGTAAGAGCAGATGAAGGAGGATCATTTGTGGGTATTGGCATAGCTTATGGTGTCATATTTGCTCTTGTCTTCCTCTTTTTTGTTTCCAGATGCAAGTGTTCTATTAGTTCAAGAAACTTGTCTTCCAATAATCAGCAAAGTCCTACAACATCCAGCTCATGTTCCCATGAACCTAATACACAAACCCACCAGGAACTTGTAGCCCTACCGATTTTTGTCTTTGGAGAACAGACACCACCCTCAATCTCAAGCATAGCGTTGCCGCAATTACCATCATCAGAATCTTCTTCTTCATTCGTATTTCCTGATGGAGACTGTGCGATTTGCTTGGGTGATTATGTTCATGGGGAGTCCATCAGGGTCTTGCCTAGGTGTAAGCACATGTTTCATAAGGACTGTATTGATCACTGGCTATCATCAAGAACTTCAAGCTGTCCCATTTGTAGAGCCAAATCATAGACAAGAATGTGGTGTCCACAAGGATAGATTCTCCTAATTTGGTGGCAGATGTTACAGGACCATTTACATTATTTCCTTTCAGCAATGGCAGGATACAAAACTACCTGTGAGGAGTTCAGAATCTGTTTGATTGCCAAGAATTCATGGCGGGAAATAAGACCAGAGCTCCAAGGTCGGTGCAAAAATGCTTCCCACTTTTCATTGAGATTGGTTGATTAAGATATACTATCAGACAATTTTGTCATTAATTGGGTGTGAATAACATAATCGGGGCTTGATAAATAAAATTCCATTTGTACAATTCAAGTGATATTCAGTAGTAATTTTTAAGTTGTGAACCAGACTTGTAGCCACCTTTGTGGATTACCTGAAGAATTGGAACTGGGTTTTGGTTGGATCATCACATTCTTTATGTAATTAGCCAATCAACTTGCTATAATGTATCGGGGTATTAGCTCAATATTTTATTTTCCCATCATCTTTCAAGCAGATATTTCTATATAAACTAACAAAAATATCCTCATATATGAGAAACTCAAATCCAATCCAGTCTATTAAAAAAATAACTATAAAAAAACCCTAATCTTTCTTTCCCTTTCTCTCTGTTTCTTTGTTGCTCTTCGTTACCTTTTTCTCCTCTCGATTTGTTGTTGTTCTTCATCTATCTAAGGGCTACATGTATAGAGAGTTGGAGAACATTTCAGACCCTTTCCCTTTAAACAAATCTCAGCCCTTAAAACAAACCACATTGATCTCCACCTTTCAAAAAAAACCCAGTTAAACTTGTATTGAATCAAAGCTGTCAAAGAGCTGGTTTGGGCAGGGTTTTTGTCATGACATTGCAGGGGATTCAGAGCTTTCAAAGGCTGGGTTTTTTTGTTGGGATTGCAGAGGGGGTGTGATATATATATATATATATATATATATATATATATATATATATATATAAAAGGGCGTTTATTTATATGAAAAGTGGTTGGTTTTAAATTTTCATCTGTTTGTTTGTTATTAAAAAAATTGATCAATGAAAAATACTTTCCAGTTAAAGAAAAATTTAGCTTGATTTTCAGAAAAATATTTTTTTTATTTTGGATGGAAAATACTTTTCAGAAGTTGTGAAAAAATTAGAAATATTATATTATTTACTGATTATATCAAATTTGATCCTCAAACTTTTGATTGATATATATTTTGTTTGATTTTTTTTTTAATTTCACCCCTTAAATTTGATTTAATTTTTTTATATATTAATTTTGGTTCTCATTTTTATTAATATTATTTGCTTTTCTCTTATTATTTTTTTAATTGAAATTTTTTATCTATCAAATTTGGTCATCATTCTTTTAATTGTTACTTATTTTATTTAAAATAATTTATGAAATTGTAATTATTATTATTTTAATTTCATCATCTTTCAATTTTTTTATTTGTTAGATTTGATCTATATTATTTTGATTATTATTTATTTTATTTGAGATAATTTATGAAATTAGATTTTTTTTTTCAATTTCATTCTCATTCAACTTTTTAATTTGTAAGGTTTGTTCCTCATTATTTTAATAAACTTGAAAAAAAATTAAAACATTAATAAGCTATTTTCCAACTCAGTTTTCATAATATAACCAACACTGAAAAGTGTTATCCAACGTATTTTTCATGACACTACCATATATCGGAAAATAATTCACTTTCCAGGAATTCACTTTTCAAAAACACCACTTTCCAAAAAAAAATTACTTTCCAACCAACAAACAGGGCTTAAAAAACAGTATGATTTGAAAGAGATCAAGGTGGACAAAATGGGGAAAGAACACGCTAGACGATAGATTGTTTTTTTTTTTTAAGTGTTAGCCTGGGCAACATGTCATTTGGTATTTAAAATTATGGTTCCTTGTAAATAAATGAAACAAAGTCATTTTAGAAAAAAAAAAAAAACTAAATTGATCCTAGCATTTCAGCATGCTTTTAATTTCAATCCTTGATTTTTAGGAATATTCGATTTAGTATAGAATTGTGCTTTATTTTTGGAATTCTTTTTAATTTTGCCGATATTCATTCCTCGGTTTTTGTATTTTGACATGCAATGCACTATAATAATTGGTTGTTCAAATTATGTAATTTTAACCAAATTGGCTCTTTATTTTAAAATTCTTTTCAATTAAGTTCCTGATTGGAAGAAATGTTCTAATTCCAGCGTTTTTTCACTTTAGTCCATAGACCTTTAGTTTTATTTTTGGTCAAATTGATTCTAAATTTTATTTTTTTTAATTACACCCTTAACTGAATTATAGGATCTCCAAATTTCAGCATATCTTCCATTTTGGTCTTTAGTCATTTAATTCTTTTATTTTTGGTCAAATTAACTTTAAATATCAATTTTTGTCTTTAATTAAGTCTCTGTTTGAATTAATTGGAATCTCAAACTTTTTAGTTTTCATCAAAATTAGGTCAATTACTCTTAGTGCAATAAGTTTGAGTGTATATTGAGTATTCAGGGCTCCTGAAAGAAAAAAGGTGTTTTTCTAGTGAGTGTGTAAATTGAATTTGATTAAAACGTAAATATAGGCAAAATGAATGCCAAAAGACATAATTGAGTTTAAAATGCATGATTTCATTAATAACACATTTTGAAATAAGCTCCATACAATTAAAACCCTTTGTCAGCATCAATGTCATGATTACCGATAAGGTAAAAACAAGCCAACAAGCACACAAATACAATTACTTTATAAAGGAAATTACTTTATAAAGACAATATATATCGCCTCCTAGTTGTTCAAATCTTCAACATTGGCATATGTTCTCACAAATTCTTTAGTTGGTGGGGTGTCCTTTAATGCTTTTATAGTCAACTTAAGGCAACATCTCAGGAGAGTCCTCTCTTGTTGTAAGGACTCCATCACAATCCCTATTCTTCTTCTCTTTCATGTTGTGTATTAAGACACCAGTAAATAACTTGCCCAAATTCTTCCTCTAGGCATATCATGTAAGTTGGTTGTGGAAAATTCATATGGATTGGTGGAATCTCTATAACTTTTTCAATACAAGCTAGTCTTTTTTCTTTTTTCCTCTCAGCAAACCTTCAGTGGTCTTTCTTGCTAAGCTTGAAACCTAGGCCAAGTCTTTGGTCTACACACTTCATCTTCATCACATTAATCCTCTTAAGCATTCTTGTTTTTGGATTATACTCAAATGGCAACCTATGTTTTAAGAAACATCTTGTAGCTATTTTTACCACTTTTGAGATTTTAGGCTTTCTTCTTATAGTATTCTCAAGCACCCACATCGTGTTCACCATCTTAAAGGAATTTAAGTTCCCATATCTGATCTCATATATTTTAATGTAGGGAATTAACACATTCTTCATCAGGGATAAGGCATTTTCAGCCTTTATAATGACCAACCTCTCGTTTACTATAAACTTTATCTGTTGGTGTAAATGGATGCTATAATTGTAATGGCTTAACTTTTTTAAAGCCAAAATTGGTGGCAATAATTTGTTTTGTGTTTTTAGGTCCCTAATGGTTTTCACAATAGCATCCCGAGGTTAACAATAGGTTTCATTCATTATCATGGCACAATACTGATATGGTTGTCATAAATCAACATCCTCATAAAATAGTTACTTAATACACATACCGATAATATTATATTTACATATTTATAAGTTCACGTTACATCATGTTGACATATTTATAAGATCGTGTTCCTGTTCTAGCCTCATTATCATCACGAGTTTATATAAAAGTGTTGAACGACAATACACAACTAGTACATTCAATGCTTTTCATAATAATATTCTGGGAATTGATAGATGGATTCCATTCATTAGTATTACACAATATAAATATAATAGTGAGAATCATTATCTTCATGAAAAAATATTCATTACATATACCCATAATATTATATTTACATATTTGTAAGTTTACATTTCATCCCATTAACATATGCATAAACTAGCGTTCCCAATCTAATATTGTATTGTTATGAGTTCATATAAAAGTGCCCATCGACAACTATACAATTAGTACATTCGTTCCTATCAAATACTTAAGACCTAAAACATATTATTACATAGCACCTTCCAAACTATATGAACCCATGGAACGGGTTTTCCTACACACTTTGATTGTGTGATGTCTTTGTTACAAAAATAACATTGATACAAGAATTGTAAATAATCTAAACATGATAATAAACAACTAGAAGAACATTATTGTTACTTTTCATTATCAACTTAAAATGGGTACAATCCTTCTTTTACTTCTCATATGTATTGTACAATCCTTATTATTTCGTTAAGTTTATTATTCTCACATACGCCCCAACCTCTCCATAGGTAAGGCCAAAGTTTAAACATCAGTCGGGGTTAATTACTTCACTTTAACTCGGTCATCCACCTTGGATGCTTTTAGCTATAGCTAATCACAACATCCAAACTTGGTCATCCGTCTCAGATATCATTATCCAAAATTATTTACAAAATCAAACCTGTATTCTTTTACAGATACTATTAGCTGAAGCCAATCACCATAATCAACTCAATCATCCATCTAGGATGTCATTAGCCAATGCTAATCGTCATATTCAACCCAGCCATCCTTCAAGAATGTCATTAACCAAAACTAATCAACAACGTAACTCGACCATCCATCTAAGATGTCATTAGCCAAAGCTAATCGTCATATTCAACCCAGCCATCCTTTAAGAATGTCATTAACCAAAACTAATCAACGACGTAACTCGACCATCCATCTAGGATGTCATTAGCCGAAGTTAATCATCAACACAACCCGACCATCCATCTAGGATGCCATGAACCGAAGCTAATCATTAACGCAACATGTCCATCTATTTAGGATTCTATTAGCCGAAGCTAACCATCATACACAACCTGGTTATCCATCATAGATGCCATTAGCTGAAGCTAATCATCAATTCATTCTGGCCATCCCTTTAGAATGTCATTAGCCGAATCTAATCATAATACTCATTCAATATTCTATAACTGTTTAGTATTCATTATACCTCAATAGTAGATCATTCATAATATTCGTTCAAATGTTTCGTATCAATTTAACATTCCTTATAATATAATAGTAGATCCTTCGTAACACTCATATGAACATTCTGTAATAAATTAGCATTTATTATAACACAATGATAGACCTTTCGTAATACTCATAAAACCATTCCATAGTAGTTTAACATTCATTATAACACAATGATAGTCCCCTCGTAATACTTATACAAACATTCCATAATAGTTTAGTATTTTCATTATAACACAATAAAAATCTTTCATAGTACTCGTACAAATATTTTGTAACAATTTAACATTCATTATATCATAATAGTAGATCCTTCATGATATTCGTACAAACATTACATAACAGTTTAATATAGCTATAACATATAAAAGACCCTTTGTAATAAATTCACTTCGGGGAATCAACATTATACTAGAAGGGGTGGAAGCCACCTAGTTGTTCCTCCCGTGGAATGTCCTTGTCCGATCGCAGGTCTGATCCTAGTTGCACCACCTAACACATCAATGATCGCAAATTAGCATATATGCATTTGGTGATCACAAAACTTGTCACCATACATATTCCAAGAATACATATGTTCACATTCAAGTGTTCCAAATATTACACAATCATACAATGAAATCATTACAAGCATTTAAGTTATTTGTGACCTGAATGTCTACCATAAAAATCAGTAGCAGAAATTGATTCGCTGATGACCTAGAATTCAGTAGTGAAAACTGATTCTCTAATGACATAGGGTTCGACAGCAAAAACTGATTCGCTGGTGACCTAGAATTCGACAACGAAACAGATTCACTTGTGATACAAGATTCAATAGCGAAAACCAGTTCGCTAGTGACATAGGATTTGGCAGCGAAAACCGGTTTGCTAGAGATGTAGAATCGTCAATGAAGACTAGTTTGCTGGTAACACAGAGTCGTCAACATAACCCATTCTTACGGCTGATTAATGAAACTGTCAGCGTACTTAATTTGTCGTTAACTCAGAAATCATTGACAAAGACTAAGTCGTTATTGACCCAGAAATCATCAATGCAACCTAATTCTACAGCTGATGTTGGAATCATCAGCGCGCATAAGCTATTGTTGACTCAGAAATCGTTGATGAAAACTGAGTCGCTGCCGACTCATAAATCATCAACGCAACCTAGTTCTACGGCCGACACTGAAATTGTCAGCGCATATAAACTATTGTTGACTAAAAAATCATTGATGTAAACTGAGTCACTACCAACTCAGAAATCATCAACACAATTGTTTTTATGGCCAACACATGAATTCATTAGCACACACAATCATGTTTTCTATGTTTTCAATTTCATCGCGCTAAATTCATCAACACAAACCAATAATCAGTGCACATCACACAAGGATATCATTTCCATCTTATGTCTTGTCCCTCTAAGGTGTTCATCATATAAGGTTCCTTTATTGTTTCCCCCTCTTTTCTTTGCCCGAACATTGCTATCCATTGTCCTCTAATTTACATATGCAATTCATCATGTTTTTTTTATCACAAGTATCATCACAACAACATTATAAAAAAACACCTTCATTCACTTGGTTTATAACCATATAATTTCATCAAATATATAACAGAATCAAGGCATTAATATAATATGGTTTATGTTTCAACTCTAGTTATGTTTCTAAGGTTCAATGAAAACACAATTATGTGCATAGCATCATTCTAACACATTTTTATATAATTTCTTCAATCACATATACAGAAATCACATCATTAACACCAACATAAATTCTATTTTGGTTCCAGCTTGATTTAAGACTCTAACAAGATCACAATTTATGCATTTCATCATATTAATTTGTATTCTATCCAGCCTTCACTATGTTCGGTCCTTCCCTAGGTTCATGCATTCAAAATCATTCATGTTTCTTGAGTAAAGGGTATGTGCATGTGTTCATTCATCCTTTGTTCTACTAAATTCGGTCTACTTTGTCACAGTTACTTGAGTTTAGGTGCAAGAACACTATTCCCTTCCATTTTCGAGCTCTTCCCCCCTCTTTTTTGCCCAAACCATGAGGTAACACTCAGCTAAGGAGATGATATTAGTCTTTCCTCATGTTTTTAACAACCTTTGTGAAGGTTTTGGTGGTTTGTTCTTCTTTTTGTTTTTCCTTCTTTCCTCTCCTGTTGTACCAGTCGGCCTACTATTCTGCTTATTCTTTTATGGCTTCAATTTCCTTTTTTATTTCCTAACTCTCTCCTCACTCTACACTCAAGTAGGCTTGCATGCAAGTGGGTCTGGTTCAGGTTCTCCTTGCAAAGAAGGGTCAGCTGCAATAATGGTTGTTGTTGTTTCTAGGGGAAAGGAAGGATCACCATTTTTTCTCCCCCTTGCATTTATATCCCCTATAAATGTGCTGGGGTGTTTGGGTTTGTTCCTCTTTGTCCTTATTCCTCTTTAGGTAATCCCAGAACTAGTTCCCCCCTCTCAAGTCCTCTCTAGAGTATGCCGATTTGTTCCCCTAGATTTTGTTTAGAATAGGCCGACTTTTTATTTAAATTTTTGTTGGGTTTTCCATTTCCCTTAGAGCAGGCCAATCTACTACCTCAAATTTCTTCCTAGCATGGGTCGACCTAATACTAATTTTTTTGGGTGTTTACAATGACACTAGAAAAGTGAATCCATGATTGTCATAACACAATTTTAGGTTTATCCTAAAATTACCATTTTTCTTTTAAAATGAAAAGCAACAAAAAATAATAATAAAAATGATGAAAATGAAAAAAGACTGGCAAATTGGAAAGAACATGCTGAGAAAAGTTTCAAATACATAGAGGAACCAACTTGGAGTTTTGGACAGAATGGAGAACCCAATTATACCCAATTTCGAAAGACAATGCAGATACAAGGTCAAATTAAATGATTATCGAATAAATTTGCAAAAAAATTAAGTTCAAGAATTAATTTGAGTCAAATTAAAATGTTTAATTAAGTGTAAGGATATAATTGTTGAAAATTAAGTTTGAAAGCCTAATTTGGACTTGATTAAAAAGATTGGAATTTTAAAGGACTATATTTTTTGTTTTTAAGTTTAATTGGTTGAAATTAGGGACACAATTGCAAGAAAATCAAAATTTGGTGGTCAATCAAGGGTTAGATTGGAGAAATTAAAGACTAAGAACCTTTATGCAAAAGGTGCATGAATTCAGGATCCAAATTTAGTTGAAAACAAGGGTGAAATTGAAGAAATTTGAAAGTTGAATGGTCAATTGATAATCAATTTGCATAAATTCAAAACCAAGAACTAAAATGAAAAAGGTGCTGAAATCAGGGGATTTTTTAAAAACATGGCAAGAGTAAAATTGAATTGATCCTTAAAATCAAAATTTAATTAAAGACCTAATTGGATAACTTGAAAATTGACTGAAATTGAGATAGGAGTTTTTAAACCTAATTTGAATCTAAAATGCCAAAACAACGCCACTTCATTTAAATAAAAGACATGTTTTTATATAAAATGATGTTATTTTAGTAATTAATTAATAAATAAAGGAGGAAAGAGTGTCATTTTAGGAAGGCATTGTGCATTGTGAATTGTCTTCAACCTCATGTAAGAAAGAACAATGGGCAACTATTTTTGTACCTTTTTGCAAGACCATTTAGCACCTATTTTCTCTGCCAAACAAGACAAAACACACACCACCCTTACCCTCTGCAATAGTACTACCTCCCAGCAGAAACTAAAATAAGCCTTGTTAGTGATGATAAAAAAGATATAGGGGAGATATTGTTTAGTCCTTATAGTTCTAAGTCTCTAGATGAGCTAGAGTTTGAGAAGAATGATGCAAGAGTTGCTCAACATAGTATTCATTGTAACTTTAAGATTAGTTCCATTAATGAAAAGGTTCAACATGTAAAACATTGGCAACTTTTGATTGGACATTCAAGAGATCGAGGCAAGTGTAATTTAAACTTGATGATGGATTTTCTCCAACCAAGAGAGACTGATACAAAATAATTTTCCAAAACATGTAGTCTTATGTTAATAGGTACAACTTTGGAATCAATCATTGGATTAGATTGAAAATTTTCACAGAGATTTTAAAGGAATTTTTGTTACAAGGTTCAAATATTATACCCATCTATGGTCGAGAAGGCCTTTAAATAAGGCTCAAAGTTACTATTCTCTAAATCTCTACTCTAAAAAAAACATGTTTGCATAGAAATAAGCCTTTTTTTCACACCATCTAGAGCTTGGTAATGATGTTGTTGCTGCAAAAATGAATGTTTATTGTTGTTTTCTTTTTTTTCTTTTCTTTTGTAGATTCTCTTGATAGACTTAAAAAGCTCTATCGTTTGATTTTTTCTCTTCAACCAACTCCCCTTTTACTCTCACAATAAACTTGCAAACCCGAAGCCCCCGATCCCACGGGCAAACTGGGTTGGCGTGAATCAACCTAGTTGAGCCCTAAAAGCTAGCGCCTAGGCCTGACACATTCTATATAGGTCAAGCATTTTGCCAAACCCACACATGTTAGGTCTAGCTCTTTATTAAGCCCGAGCCTAGTTGTAGGTGCATGATTGGCCTGAGCTCACTGACAGGCATGCAATAGTCCTAATTTTGGGCCGGTATGCTATTAAGCCCCAACATGTGGACCTAGCGTGCTACAAGCCCCAACACACAGGTTTGACACACTACCAAGCCTCAAACCTGATTTTCAAGTTGGGACTTAAAACCTAGGGTTTTTCCCAACCCTTGCACCCTTTGTATGGGGGGAAATGGGCCTTACGAGCCATACGTTTCTAAAATTATATTTTAGTGGAATATAGGTGTGTGGTTGTAGTTACTTGGGTAGATTAGGTAGAACATAACTCACGACTCATTAAAACAAAACTTACCATCCAAACCCTCCCCCTCAGCAAAAAGAAAAGGTTTAAGGGTATAACTACCCCTTGAACCACCTAAGTAAAGGGTTTTGAATCTCTCCATTCTTGACCGTATACATATTTTTAGAGCATCTGTCTCTCACTACAAATATACTTAAACATTTAAGAGTCCCTTTAACCTACCAAAAGGGATGTTTTGCAAGTACTTGGCTTTCCACATCAAGCTACACCCATTTATATTGGCTTAGGACAATAGAGCAGATTGTTAGGACTAAATGATTAACTAATACATAAAGTTTATTTCTATACTATTTGGATTTTTTAGGACATCATCAATGACCTTAATTCTTTACAATATGATAGCTGGGTTTTTTTTTTGTCATATGTGTACAACAAGATTCAAGGTTTGAAAAGGCATTCTCTTCTGGTTGTTTTACAACAGCTACAATGGAAAAAAAGTGTGTTTTTGGCTTCAATCTACAATTGTAAACAAGGTGCAAGGACTATATTTTTTGTGTGGTAAAATTTATGAGGTTGGTAGCAAGAAATAAGGCCTAAAAAGGACGTCCTTTTATGGTTGAAAGTACAATTGCTGCATGAGCTGCAATGGTGTATTTCTTTGGCATGTTTCTAGAACAATAACAAAGGGTGCAAGAACTATATTTTTGGCAGAATGCATAATGTTTGCATGGAATGAAAGGATGTGTTTTTGGCTTCATTCTCCTGAGATTATAACACTTATCACTCCAGCATTTGTGTGCCAAAGATTATGCCTGTTCTGAAACTTGTTTGAACAAAGTTAGCCACCTCCTAATTTGAGAGCATGACTCAAATAATGAGGACAATTGCACCTTCCAATTCTTCCTCCAAAATTGAATGAAATTCTTCTTTGGCTACTCCAGTTATCTCAGTATTGTTGATAAGGATTAATTATTGGTTTGGAAAATATTATAAATCAGGAAAACTAGAAATCAAGAACAAGCTTAGAAAAGATTTTGATATATTTCTATTCTTAGTTTTTCATCCTTAAAAAGTATTTATTGTGTGTGTCTATATATATATATATATATATATATATATATATATAAATGCTATACAATAAAGAAAAAACATAGTGAATTGATACAAACAATTATCTCTGAACTACCCAAACACTGTTGACATGGTATCAAAGCAAACAATCTGAATCCAAGCCTTTTTCAATTCACAAACAACCTAAAAAATGGCAGAACCGAACCCACCAAACCATACTCAGATTACAACCATAAATTCCAGAACCGACACTCAAACCAACTCTACCCAAAACCCTGACCTGCCAATTACCGTCCCTACAATCAAACTTAATGGCCAGAATTATGAACTATGGTCACAGATCATGGAGATGTTCATCTTTGGCAGAGACATACTTGGATTAATCACCGGTAAAATCAGACAGCCAATACTTTCCGACCCAACATACGGTAAATGGAGAACAAAAAATGCAATTGTTAAATGTTGGATTATCAATTCCCTAACCCCAGATTTAATTGGAAATTTTATCAAGTTTCCTACACCTAAAGGTGTTTGGGACGTCATTGCCACAACTTACTTTGATGGAGGAGATAATGTCCAGGTATATGACCTTAAACAAAAATTCAGCTGAGCCACACAAGGAAGGGGTTCTCTAGAAGACTACTACACTGGCTTACAATCTATCTAGTGAGAGATTGACTACAAACGCCTAATCTCATGACATGCGATGAGGACATACAGAAATACAATAAATTAATTCAAGAAGATCAAATTTATACCTTCTTGGATGGTTTGGATGATCAAGTTGATCAGACCTGCCGATACATTCTTCAACAGATCCCTTTGTCATCGATCGAGCAAGCCTTCGCTCAAGTAAGAAGAGAGAACACCAAACGAATCGTGATGATGGAGAAGGAAAAGGGAGATAGTTTCGGTTTAATAACAAGAGGCAGAGACAGAAACTGGGGTGAGATGAGAAGGGAATGCATGGTAAACCTAGGATGACAGAATGAAAAAGGTCTCAAGAACGGTATGAATGACAGGACGACTAATGAGGGTTGGAATGATTTCAATGGCCTCACCCTCACAAGCTTGAACAGTCAGGTTGGACCTGGTGGCAACTTATCCAATCCATTTTTTCTTTTATCATCTTTCAATAAATAGACCCTTCGGCCCAGGCTGGGACCACATGGGCTGAATTACAACAAACAAATTTTTTCTAAGCCAAAAGCCTAGGAGGGCGGGTGCACTCATTATGATGAAAATAAACGCACCAAAGACATGTGTTTTCAGCTATATGGGTATCTAGAGTGGTGGTATGAACTGAAGGGAAAATAGGATGAACAGAATGGCCATGCAACATTTGTTACTAATACAGATCCAAATACACTTGTGTCACTCAACAGTCAACCTCAGTCCTCAACTCAAGACCCAGGTATTATTGGTTCTAGAAATTAGTATCCAACGGTGAACATATAAACAATTGGATTAATTAGTGACTAAGGAGCGATAGATCACATGACCTATGATCATAATGACTTTAAAACAAAGTCAGTTCCTTAACGGAAGGCCATATCAAATGCTAACGGTGATTTGTATCCGATAATAAGGGGAGGAATAGTGGAATTATCAACCACATTCACTCTCCCTAATACTCTTTTTGTTCATTCACTCTCCACTAAATTACTATCAGTAAGGCAAGTAACAGAAGATTTAAATTGTTGCGTACCAATGTACTCCTCATTTTGTTTGTTTCAAGATGTTCTCATGAAGGAGATTTTTGGTCGTGGTACTAAGAGGGGAGGGTTATATTATGTGGATGATTTGGACCTTGGAAAAGTTCATTCTGCCCAATCATCACAGCGGCAAGGACAAGATATTTGGTTATGACATTACTGGTTAGGACACTCATCATTCAGCTATCTACAACATTTATTCCCTACTTTATTTGAAAAAGTACTACTCTCTAGTTTCAAATGCAAGAATTGTATCCTAAGTTAAAGCCATTGAACAAATTACCCTATCAGTTATAATAAATGCAATGCATCATTTGAGATTATTCACTCTAACTTATGGGCCTTGCACCTGTTATGACTACTGCTAGCTTTAGATGGTTTGTCACCTTTATTAAGGATTGTACAAGGGTCTCTTGGGTTTATATGTTGAAACATAAGAAAGATGTCCTACCAGTTTTTCAGAAATTGTATCCTAGGTAAAAGCCATTGAACAAATTACCCCATCAATTATAATAAATGCAATTCACCATTTGAGATTATTCACTTTAACTTATAGGCCCTGCACCTATTATGACTACTGCTAGCTTTAGATGGTTTGTCACCTTTATTAAGGATTGTACAAAGGTCTCTTGGGTTTATATGTTGAAACATAAAAAAGATGTCCTACCAGTTTTTCAGAAATTTATCACCCTTATACAAACTCAGTTCTTTATGGACATTGAAACTCTTTGATCTGATAATGAAGGCAAATATATTAGCCAAGAGTTTAGACAATTTTATGATAGCAAGGGCATCATACATGAGACTGCTTGTCCGCATACTCCTCAGTAGAATGGAATTGTCGAATGGAAAAATAGACACATACTAAAGACAATACGGACCATTATGAGAGCGGCCCATTTGCCCCAACAATACCAACATGATGTCATAGGTACATCTATTTATCTTCTCAACCGCATGTCATCCCGAGTACTTAATTTTCATACACCACTTCAAACTTTGGAACGGTATGTTAAACTACATTCAACACTTCATATACCTCCAAAGATATTTAGTTGCGTTGTATTTGTACATGTTCTGAAGCACCAACGATCCAAGTTAGATCCATGTGATGTTCGTTGTGTCCTTCTTGGCTATGATTCTCATATAAAAGGATATCGGTGTTATGATCCCCTTACACGAAAACTCTATGTTACTATGGATGTAACCTTTCTTGAGACTGAATATTTCTTCAATGAACCATCCCTGTCTGTTCTTTAGGGGGAGAATAGACATGAACAACAGATATGGGATTAGGTTCATCCTGACCATACTGAAACAGAATCGAAAATTTATGACTTGATCAACCACGCCGACTTACATACTCAAGTCACATCAAATAACCCCCTCTCCAATATACAACATGACCAAAATCAGAATCGTAAGGACAATCCCAACACTACAACTGAGGTAAGATCTCCTGACTCTTCTACATTACCTGATTCTATGACATAGAATTTACTTCACAGGCATAATCGGGGAGTACTCTCAAACCGATACTCACCGGAAACAGAAGGAAGAAAGTCCAAATACTCCATTGTAAATTTTATCTCAACCCATAACATGTCAGATGCAACAAAGGTCTTCATGGGAAAAGTATCTTCAGAACAGGTCACACGAAACATTGAAGAAGCTATGTTAGATGAACATTGAAAGATAGTTGTTTATGATGAAATGAAAGCTCTCCAAAATAATAATACTTGGGAACTAACTACATTGTCAAATGGAAATAAAACAGTTGGATGGAAATGGGTGTTTAGTGTAAAATATAAAGCAGATGGGACAATAGAAAGATACAAAGTGAGATTGGTAACTAAAGGATATACACAAACATATGGCATAGAATATTAGGAAACGTTCTCACCAGTAGCCAAACTGAACACAATTCAAATACTCATATCACTTGCAGCAAACCTAGACTGGCCTTTACATCAATTTGATGTAAAGAATGCATTTGTTTATGGAGATCTAGAGGAGGAAGTGTATATGGATGTTCCTCCTAGTTTTACTGGAAGAAAAGAAAATGTGGTTTGCAGGCTTACAAAATCATTTTATGGACTAAAACGGTCTCCTAGAGCATGATTTGGAAGATTTAGTCTAGTAATGCAAAAGCATGGATTTAGCCAAAGCAACTCGAACCATACACTATTTCTGAAAAGAAATTGGGAAAAACAGTAGCCTTGATTATTTATGTTGATGATATGATAGTCACAGGAAATGATGAAGAAGGAATTTCATAATTACAAAGGTATCTAGCAAGTGAATTTGAAATGAAGGATCTTGGTGAGTTGAAGTATTTTTTAGGCATCGAAGTATAGAGATCAAAACTGGGCATATTCCTCCCACAAAGAAAGTATGTATTGTACCTATTAGCCAAGATAGGTATGTTGGATTGCAAACCTGTGGATACATCAATCGTACAAAATCATTGTTTAGCGAAATATCCAAATTAGGTTCCTACAAATAGAGAACAACATCAGAAATTGGTGGGAAAACTCATCTACCTTTGACATACATGTTCTAATATCGCATATGTAGTCAGTTTAGTTAGTCAATTCATGCACAACCTAAGTGAATAACATATGGAGGTAGCATTGCGAGTACTTAGATACTTAAAACCCTCTCTAGGAAGAGGAATTCTTTTCTTAAAGAATGATCACCTTAACATCACTGGTTATACTGATGTAGATTGGGTAGGAAATCTGACTGACAGAAAGCTACTTCAGGATACTTTATCTTTGTTGGAGGAAACTTGGTGACTTATAAAAGTAAGAAGCAAAATGTTATTGCTCTATCTAGTGCTAAAGCAGAATTCAGAGGGATGACCAAACGCTTATGTGAAATACTATGGATAAAGGGGCTACTTAAAGAGTTAGGATATCCTATGGAGACTGAGATCAAGATGTACCGTGACAACAAAGCCGCAATTACCATAGCCAATAATCCAGTTCAACATGATTGAACTAAATGTGGAAGCAGATAGACATTTCATCAAGCAGAAACTCGAAGAGAAGATTGTGATTTTTCCTTTTATCAAATCCGAGGATCAATTGACAGATATACTTACTAAAGCAGTATCAAGTAAAGTGTTTCATTGCTCTCTTAATAAGTTGGGCATACGAGATATCTTTGCAACAACTTAAGGGGGAGTGTTGATAATGATTAATTCTTGATTTGGGAAATATTACAAACAAGGAAAACTAGAAATCAAGAACAAGTTTAGGAAAAATTTTGATTTATTTCTGTTCTTAGTTTTTCATCCTTAAAAAGGATTTGTTGTACATGTATATATACAAGTTCTATGCAATAAAGAAAAAACACAATGAATTGATACCAACAATTATCTATGAACTACCTAAACATTGTTGACGGGTATCACCTACCACATAAATTACTGCTCGCGTATTCTAGAAATAACACCTCCAACATTGCTTGATACTTGTTTGTCCACCTCTCTAATTTGAAGTCGATAGAGAATCTTGCCAACATTGTCTAAGCCGAGGTGTATTCGAGTTTATATATTACCAAATAAATAAGAGAATATTCTACTAAACAAAATATTCATTTTTTTTCCTTTCAATTTGTCAATACTTCTAACTTAAAAAATGATAACTAAAAGGATCGAAAATCACAAAATGACTGAGAATTAACTTAATTGCATTGCAAATATATTTTCTTATAGAAATTTTAGTCCTTTTTTTAGAAGAAAAAAATAATGTGGTCCAAACAAGGGGTCAAAATCAAGTTACAATAGGGATATTGAGGTTTCTAAGAATATTTTTAGGTTAAAACAAGTTGAAAATTAGATTTTAAAGATCTTACAAATCAAATTCTAATTTTTCAATCATCTCCGATGACTAAAATTTATTCCACTGGATGACACGTCATACATTTACAAAACCTCAATGAATAACATGTCGTTCTCTCATTTAAAAAAATATCATGCGTAGACCTGGTTTTCTAAGCTCACACATATGAGAACTTGTGTCTAGCCTTTTTTAAATGGTTCATTATTTTTTTATTTTTTTTTATTTGAGATTAAAATAAATTTATTTCTTAAGGAAATTTGGATTAAAAAATCCTTTTTTTATTTCTCTCCTTAATAAAAAAAAATCATTTTTTTTTTATTTTAATGGAGTGGTGTCTCCCCTTCGCATCTTGAAGGGAGGGGAGCAATAATTTAAACCGTAGTTAGCCCATTAGCAACAGAATTCATATATTTTCAGTTTTGTTGGGTTGGGAGGCCTTATTGCTCTGCTACATCAAAACAAAGTGGCAGGCAGACTTTTGTGGCAAAAGGATAATTGGAGTCATACGTTGCACATACAACTTATCCTCACATCAGCCACTGCATTTGCTTCAAGATCTCATCCATTCAAATCCCATCATCCCCCCCCAAAAGAAAGAAAAAAAACAAGCCATAATACTTGCATTCTTCTGTTTCTCGCTTCCTCCACTGATAAAACCTCCCTCTCTTCACAACCACCACCATCATCTCAACCATGGCAGCTGCAGTGACCGCTGCGGTCTCTTTTCCTTCCTCAACCAAGTCTACTTCTCTTCCTTCAAGAACCATTCTCATTGCACCAGAAAGAATCACCTTGAGAAAGGTACTGCCTCTTTTGACATAGCACTCCTCATGTTTTACAGGGAACTTAATTATCCGAGGTTTTTTTTTTGGGTTGGCTATATCTTCAGGTGCCAGTTCACTTCAGGGATGTGTCTGCTAGTGGCAGAGTGATTTCCATTAGAGCTCAAGTTACAACAGAGGCTCCAGCTAAGGTTGAGAAGGTATCAAAGAAAAATGAGGAGGGAGTGGTTGTTAACAAGTTCAAGCCTAAGAACCCTTACACTGGAAGATGTCTTTTGAACACTAAGATCACTGGTGATGATGCTCCTGGTGAAACCTGGCACATGGTCTTCAGCACTGAAGGTATATACGTATGCCCTTCAACTTTCATCTAGCTAAATCATCTGCCGATCATTTAAGGTTGATTGATATGGAAAATGTATAATTGCTGAATTGCCCATTCGTTTTACATGCAAGTGTGGTTGAGGAATCAAGCTGCTGAATGTTGATATGATGAAACGAAAATCTAACAAAGCAATCTCCTCCTCTCTTTTTTGTGGTTTTAGCTGAATCATTAGTATTTATGAAATGATAATGTTGGGCTGATTGGTTAACTGGGGTGGTTTAGGAGAGGTTCCGTATAGAGAAGGGCAATCAATTGGAGTGATTCCAGATGGAATTGATAAGAATGGGAAGCCTCATAAACTAAGATTATATTCAATTGCTAGCAGTGCTATCGGTGACTTTGGAGACTCCAAAACTGTGAGTTTTTTGTCCAATTTCCATTTCATATTTTTCTTTCCACATATTAGTTTCTAACTTATTCTCAAAGAGATGTTGAGTTTATGTAAAAATTGATGAATGTTCAACAGATGCCAATTTTGCAAGCTCAATTAATTGTCATAATGTTCCACTTGCTATCCTTTTTGTTAGTGATGTCAGGATTAAGTTTAACTCATTTCGGTGGGGATGATCCATCCTTGTTCAGGTTTCTTTGTGTGTGAAGAGGCTTGTGTACACCAATGACCAAGGAGAAATTGTAAAAGGAGTTTGCTCAAATTTCTTGTGTAAGGCTGAATGATCAGAGACTATATATTTATGAAAGCATTTTGTTTGTGTTTAAGTTTAAAAGGAAGTAGCTTGGCATCAAGATCGTTGGCATGTATAATGAAAAGAAGGGTTGTGATAAAGTAAGAAAAGATGCCTCATCTAACATCCCAGTAATGAAATGAATTACATTTTAGGTGACTTGAAACCTGGAGCTGAAGTTAATATTACAGGACCAGTTGGGAAAGAAATGCTCATGCCTAAAGATCCCAATGCCACTGTCATTATGGTATCATCCCCTTTTTCTATATTAAGCAAGTACTTGAATATTATCCATTTGAACTATTCCTCAATCTAAGTTTCTTATGCATTTTAGTATTGAACCTGCAGCTTGGAACTGGAACTGGTATTGCTCCTTTCCGATCATTCTTGTGGAAAATGTTCTTTGAGAAGCATGATGACTACAAGGTAAAACAGAAGCCACTTTTTTCTCTTTTTTTCTTGAGAATGCAAGGATTTCCGTTAACTGATAATTATCATAGAATTAACTCAGTTATTAATTGCAATGATTTGCAGTTCAATGGTTTGGCATGGCTCTTCTTGGGAGTCCCGACAAGCAGCTCATTGCTTTACAAGGAGGTGAGGCAAACAAATCATTTCACTAATCTTACATCAATTACTCCCAGACCTCATGGAAACGAAACATTGAAATGCTAATGGCATATCGGCCTCTAATATTCTATGGACAGGAATTCGAGAAGATGAAGGAGAAAGCCCCTGACAACTTCAGGCTAGACTTTGCGGTAAGTAGAGAGCAAACCAATGCCAAAGGTGAAAAGATGTACATCCAAACCCGGATGGCAGAATATGCAGAAGAGCTATGGGAATTACTAAAGAAAGACAACACCTACGTCTACATGTGTGGATTGAAAGGAATGGAGAAGGGGATTGATGATATAATGGTGTCATTGGCTGCTAAAGAGGGTGAGAAATAATTGCAAACCACTCTGCACACACACACACACACGCTCTGATGGTTTCTGCTTTACATGAAACATGCTTCCAATACCATCGTTGGTTTTTTGCTCTATTCTGCAGAAATTGACTGGCTTGAGTACAAAAGAAGCTTGAAGAAAGCAGGGCAATGGAATGTGGAGGTCTATTAATGTGATTACTTGTACAAATATTTCCTCTTTTTTTGGTTACTACAAGCAATCGTCTTCCTCCTGCTGCGTTGTTGTAGATAGATAATTAAGATGCATGTTCGTAATTTTTGGCTAAAAATTTCTTTTTCCTTTTTTATGAATGAAGGCAATGTAATGTCATAGCATGCACTTACAAATGACAGGAGTTGTTATTTCTTAAGGAATCATGGTATATTTGAAATATATTTTTATTTAATTATATAAAAATTAAAATAAATATCAGTAAGAAAGGAAATTATTAAAATTCCGGAGAAAAATATTTTTTTTTAGTCAGGATTGTATTCTCAGCTCATTCATGTAACATTTTTTTATACAATGACATTGTCTTTTTTATTATCAACATGATTTACTGAACAATGACAAATAACCATTAAAAAAATATTCTTAAAAATTCTAATTACTTTAGTTGAATTAAAGAGGAAAAAATATATCTTTTAAATAAAAACTCTCTTTTCTTATTCAAGTATTTTTTTATATATATATATAAAAATATGTTTCTTTTTATGCAAGCATTTTTTTTCAAATAAAAATTAATTATGATCATGAAAACGAGTTTTATTAAAAAAAATATTCATGAATTGATTATTTTTACGTACTTATATATATGAATAAATCTAAAAATAATAAGTTTGATAAAATTTTAAAAAATAAATAGATATTTTATTCTTATTTAATATTAATAAGTAATTAAAAAAATCAACATATTATGTTGATATATAATTATTCATAAAAATCTTAAATATTACCATAGAAGCTCTAATCTTTTTGAAAACTATGAAAAAAATGGATAAATGGATAATTGTTTAAATATCATTTTAATAAATTTATTTAGATATAGTTTTATTCTAAAATTAAAAAAGAAAAAAAAAGTTAAGTGTTATCTAACAAACAAGTTATATGCGTCTATGTTTGTAAGGATAAGCTCAAGTATCTATTTTTTTTTAAATAACAAACAACATATCATCCACTTCAAATTATTTTGTTTTTTTAATAGAATATACAAACCTTTAAAATAAATTTATTGACAAAAAGAATGATAACAAACCTTTTTTATTCTCTTAACTTCTAAGGATTGAAAGGTGAAAACAAATATTTTAGGTGTTTGTTTGGTTTTTAGAAAAAGACGAGGCAAAATTTATGTTGGATATGGAAGGGGTAGATGCAATTGTTTTGAAGCCATAGTTGTTTTAGTAGGTTTTCTTCTTTCCTTTACCTCTTATTTTGACATTGTGAATTTTAGCTTCCTTTCTTCGTCCAACAAAATCCCTTTCTCACTAGGGTTTACAATCCTACCCATTCGAACGGCATGTTCGATCCTTTTAGCTATAACAATCAATTAGAAAAAATTTTACGTAAAGCTTCTAACCAAATATTCAAAGTATAGTGTTTTGAAAGTGTTGGACAATAAACCTATCATCTTTTTTTCCAGCAATGAAGGGCTAACTTCTGTAGCAGATTCACGCCACCTTTGGGTGCATTCCTTTACAAACTCTTTGTAGCCCTTTTCCATAACTTGTAAACTATCTAGGACCACATCCATATTGAATTTATATTACCTACTAAAGGCGTCCATCAGGTTCTTCCATCCTTTTACCTTGGTATTATCCAAATGCATTATCAAATGAGGGCAGTATCATTCAAACTATCTTAAAAGAAGTGAATCAACAACTTCTCATCATACACTACCTTAGCCATTTTATTGCAGTACGCCTTAAGATGGGTTATCGGGCACTGAGTTCAAGTATACTTGACAAACTCTGGCACTGTAAACTTTTATGAATGACTATAGTAGGCGGCACTAAACACATCTCAATGGCCTTTATATGATTATACAAGTTGTTCCCCTTGATTGTCCTTATTCTTTCTTCTAGAGCAGCCAGTTTTTCCAAACCATTTTCTTCCATTATTATATCCCTTTGAGATTCCTCCATTGTCAAGTCAACAGTATCGGGGATCCTTATTGGATATACTGGTTGAGTGGATAAGAAATTAACAGTATGTTAGGGTTCAGGTGACATCATATTTGCCCCTATATTTAGTGGATTGAAAAGAGTTATAGGCATGGCAAAAGCTAAGATGTAAATGTTGGTTGACAAAATGTTCCTTCTCTAGATCTAGACCTCAAAGCTTGTTCGAGCAGACTAGTAAGCCTTATTACATCCTCCTTCAAACTTTTCAACTCTTTTTGGTGATGGGTGTCTGCCTAGGCTTTTTTTTTATCATTTGTCTTTTATGCAATCGAGTATTATAGATGTATTTCAATGAGGGACCTATATTTCACCTGGATATGCAGAGTATGGCAATTTCTAAGCATATATCTAAGATGCATGAGTATGGATGTAGCATATTGGATATGGATTTGCTCTTTGGGGGTGACAAATGGTTCATACCCTAGATATATGGTTAAGCCAAAATTTGATGTCATTGTCGTGATGCCGAGAGGAGATCTACTTAGCCTTTTGTCATTTGAGCTTTCGGTCATGTACACACATTTTTTTGGAATCGAAAATGGGGATCTCAACTTTTTTATTAATCATCTAGAATTTTTACAATGAAAAATTGTTTTAATCTATTACAGGAGTAAAGGCACTGCCTTTATTAGTTATAGCTTTTAAGAAAAGATCGGTGTTATCCATACTTCTTCGATATTTCATAATGTCTCCTCCAACTTGGCTAGCCTCCGTTCATAGCTAATGCCCTTATCCTTTCAATACGGATCAAATTGTTTCTAGATAGGCAGTTATTAGCAATATCCAGTGTTTGATTGTGATTTTCTATCATCTTTTGGCTTTCTATCAACTACTCAGTCTTCAACTTCTCCTTAGCTAGCTTAGTTCTTAGTGTTTTTGCCTCAATCTTACTACTAATCAATTCAGCTCTGAGATTTTGATGGATTTTAGTTGTCTTTTTAGTGTTAAATAATTCAGCCTCAATTTCTTTTAATTGTTCTTTAAGTTTATCCAGATTTGTCAAACGCATGTTCAGTGTAGCTTGGGTTTTGATAGCTAATTCTTCCCAATACTTTGTTTTTCCTATATAAGATGTCATGTCCTGATCGATTGCTTTTTGTGCCTCCAACTCATTCATTGCCTTCATCCAGTCTTTACCCACAAAGTCCATTTCTCCTTCAACTATTTTTCTTACAGCCTTTTCTTCGGCTAACTGCTTCTCCAAAGACATTCTTAGTTCTTTCTTTATTTTGAGTTCAAAGTAGTTGAAGAAGAACATTTGAACGACTTGTGGTTTGTGACAACTTAGCCTTAAAGCAAATATGCAAAGTAAAAAAGAATATATAATCTTGAGGTAATCTTCATATAAACCTTAAACAACTCTAGATTTGTCTAACGAGATTCTTTGGACTCCCAAATAAATTTAAATTTAATGTTTTCCTTGCGTGTTTATATTTCAGGAGAATTAATAATAAGAACAAACCCATCATGTTGTTGTTTTGATTGTCCTTGCCAATGTTATTGGTGAAATAAGGTTATGATGGACGAAAAGTGGTTTTTTTTTTTAATTAGTGAAATTTTTTTTCCAACAAAACTTGCCATGGTTATTTTTTTTAATAGTTTTTCTTATATAAAAAGTGGTAATTAAGAAGCAAAACTTGCCAAATTTTTAACATAATTAAGAGTATTTTTTAAATACAAAAACAAATAAGGCTTAAATCTTAACTATTCCTTCACTCCAACAATCACATTAAATTAAAAGTTATTTAAAAAAAAAAAAAACCATACATCCGTCATAATTGCTACTCCCACTTCAATATTTTAAATATGGTAAGCATAATTAATTACAATATATCTTTTTAATATTACATGAATACATCCCAGTAAATTGCTCTCACATATCTAATAATTATAAGACTTTTAGAGAAAAATATTTTCATAAAATACCATTATTTCCTATGGCAAGCATACCTTGTTTTAGAAGTTTCTTGTGATTAAGGGCTTAATTAAGCTCATAAAAAATAAAAAATAAAAATTAATGGTCGAAGGTCGGTGCCTAATAGACTCTTAAATTTGTCCTAACCAGGCCATTAGGGTTCCTTCTCCTTGTATTAAAGGGACTCTCCTCTCTCGATAATTAAAGGCACCCATGCCCTTGTAAATCTTCTAGATCTAAAGAAAAAGAAAAAAAGAAACCCTAAGTTCTCTCTCTCCTTCGATTTAATCAATCATCAATGGCGGAGGAGCAAGCGGCAGATGTGGCGGCAGATGTGGCGGCGACAAAGGAGGAGAGATCGACCGGCAGGGTGGTTCGATTCAGCGACAAGAAAGGATTTGGATTCATCAAACCTGATGTTGGCGACAAAGATCTCTTCGTTCACCACTCCGCCATCAAATCTGACGGTGGCTACCGTACTCTTTACGAAGACGACGTCGTTGAGTTCACTATTTTACTGACTGAAGACAAGTACCAAGCTATTGAAGTTACTGCCCCTGGTGGCGGACCTATCAAACGCCGCACTACCACCTCCGGTGGTTTCAGCCGCCGCAACAACAATAACAACGGTGTTGGCTGTTTCAATTGTGGGAATCCTGGCCATATTGCGAGGGATTGCAACAATAACAGTAGTAAGAGTTACAATAATTACAACAACAATCGCGGTGGCGATTTTGGTTGCTATAAGTGTGGTAGCAGTGGGCATTTTGCGAGGGAGTGCACGAAGGGGAATAACAATGGGTGTTACAGTTGTGGAGGGATTGGGCATGTGGCAAGGGACTGTCCGGGTGGGAGTGGAGCTTGTTATAACTGCGGTGGGTATGGGCATTTGGCTAGGGATTGCACCAGTGCAAGAGTAACTGGTGGTGGAAGGTTTGGCGGTGGTAATAGTGGTGGATGTTTTAATTGTGGTAATGAAGGGCACTTTGCTAGGGATTGTCCTGAGCAGTCTTGAATAAAAGAGGGATGATGGTAACTGTTGCTGTTAATCTTGGGTTTATGTTTGGTTGGTTGGTTGTTTGTTTTTTTGGGGTTTATGATATAGATAGGATTGTGTTGGGGTTCCAATTTTTGTTAGGGGAAATTGTTTTTTCCCAGTTTTGACACAATATATACATGGTCGTTTCGGATTAAAAGTTAATTTTTTTCTAATTTCTATTACTGCTAGTGACATTTGAGTAGTTTTCTAATTGAGCGGTTCTTATTTTTGTCAAGTGTGAACAATGAGCTTTAATGCGAAGGTTTAAAGCTTTTTTTTCTGGAATTGTTGTTATGGGGAGTTCATTCAAAATTCTCTTGTTTGATTCAATGATATGAATGCTCCGACCACAGTTGCTTTTTGCGGTCTTTGCTTGCTTGTGCGATTGTTGAAATGTATCTGTTCCTTATTCAAGATAAGTTGATAGGTTTTGATGCCATTATCTCCTACCTGAGAATCTTAATGTAGCATTTTTATTCTTTTTGTGAGTATATAGCTGACAATTTGGAATAACTATTTACAACTCCCGATGTTATGGATTGTCGAGTTTAATTTTGAAAGGGAATGAGAATTGCAGAGAGCTTCTATGTGAGATGGTTTTATTTACAGAAGTTTATTTGACAACCAAGCATGAAATTCAAGTGTCAATGTTCATGTCCATGGCAGGCCTGGATGGCTTTTCATGTATTGCATTACCCATGTTTCCAAAGTACTGTTAATTCTTGGTTGATATCGTTGATTACTTAATGTGATTTAATTCTTGGTTGATATCCAAAGTTTAATTTTTTTCTTACATCCAGCAGGGTGCTTTCTTTACTAAAATCCGATACTTGCATGCTTCAAGTAGAGAAGCTTTTAGGGCTATTTGAGTTTTGCTTTTGTTGAGAGCTGAGTTTGGGCTGTGAAATTGCATGGAGTCATAAGGAAGAATGTGAATGCCGCCATTCTTTAGCTTTAGTTGTTGATCTGCAAATATAATGGATTTCAGTTTGTTCAATTAATAAATTTTAGGGTTTGCGGTGCGAATGATGAAGCTTCAGGCAGCCCCTGGTGTTGGAATTGTTGTGGCACAAAGGTAAGCTCTCCTTGTGCATTGAATGACCTTGTCACTTATCACAGAACGCCTTAAGGATTTGAAGGTGTATCTTCTTTGGCTTTTGAATGTTGATGATAGGGAGATCAAACTTGTTGGATGGATTTCCTTTGGATATGGGGGAATTCTTTCTAGTTAAATGTAACCTTGTTTCCTTGAAAAATGTTCCTGCAAAAGTGAAAATTGTTTCACCGTAAAAGATCCACTTCAAATTTTATAAACCAATTCAAACACAATTTTCCAGTGGAGGTGTTGCCCCTTGCGCCATGCTGGCTGAATTAACTGTTTGTTTGGATTAGTTGTTTTTTTAAAGCGTTTTTTATTTAGAAATATATTAAAATAATATTTTTTATTTTTTAAAAATTATTTATAATATTAACGCTTAAATTTTAAATGGCTGGGAAACTAGATTTTTATGATGCTAGCCTTGTTGATGGATATACACTCCGATTGGTTTGATATGATTGAAAAAGAAATTATTATTTTAAATTAAATAATTTAGATTATTTTGATATGTTAATATTAAAAGTAAATTTTAAAAAATAAAAAAATATTATTTTAATATATTTTTAAATAAAAAATATTTTAAAAAATAATCAATACTAAATTTTTAAACAAGTCATCAGAGGCACTGTCTATGCAGAAAGTATTTAAGAGTAGGGATGGTTAAAGTATTTTTTTAATTGAAAATATATTAAAATAATATTTTTATTTTTTAAAAAATTATTTTTAATATTAGTATATAAAAACGATTTGAAAACATGAAAAATATTAATTTTAAATAAAAATAAAAAATTAAAATTAAATTTATTTTTTTTAATGATTTCATTCCATTTCCAAACAATGCCATTAATTGTGGTGCGTTTGGAAATCCGGAATATTGCTGCAGCGATGAGTATGCACTCCGGATAAACTCCCGATTTTTAAAGAGTACTTTCACTTGTGCCGGAGCCGATTATTTTATTACTTTTTGGCCCGCACCTATCACCAGGTAACATTACCATTTCTGTTGATTTCTTCTTCTTCTTCGTGTTTTTTCAGTTTCAGTTTAGATTGTTATTGAATTTCGTTGATTTTTTGATAAAATCAAGGTCCTTACAGTCTGCTTGGCACGACGCAGCCGTCATTAGGATTCTGGAGTCACAGCCGTCTTGCAGTGGCAATTTGGCAGCTCATGGGATGTCTCAGGTGGAGCCCAGGGCCCACAATGAAGTCTTTGTGGATTCTGAAGCTACTTGCTTGCAAAGTTGTGTAGCCTGACGAAGTGAAGCTACTTGCTTGCAAAGTTGTGGATATCTTAGTAATGTTTTTTAAAAAAAAACATTTAATTTTAACATTAATACATTAAAAAAATTAAAAAAAAAAACATAAGTTTTTTCTTAAATTAAATTTTAACTAATTTCCATTTATTTTTGTTTTATTTGTTTTTGTATTTTGTAATAAATAAATATACCAGGGGATGATGATTTCTTGGATTGCACTCTGTATTTTATTATTATTATTATTATTATTATTATTATTATTATTATTATTAGTTCATTAATTTCATAATCTCTCTCTCTCTCTCTCTACTAATACTTTTGTGCATTCACTTTCTTATCTATTTTTTTAATCTTATCAAATGCCCTCTTTTTTCTTTTTTTTTTTAAGTGTGATACTTATTTTTTTATACCCTTGCCATGTTGCGGGAGCACTTTAATTTTTTAAATATAAATATAATTTTCAAGTCTCATGAAATTCTATGAAATTATCATTAAACCTGAATATATATATATATATATATATATATATATATATATATATATATATATTCTATTAATACATAGTCAATACAATGGTTTAAACTAAATACATTGTTTTTGTTAAAAATAAATATGATTATTAAAGTAATTTAAAAAAAAATCAAAATAGTATGTTTATATTTTGTGTAACTGAAAGCTATCAAAATCATAAATTTAATAAAATTATGTTGTAAATTTATTTAAACATTTTAATAATAAACAACTAATTTTAATTGAGATTTTATAAACCATTTATTATTAGTATTTTTATTTCAAGATCAAAAGACAATTTAGATTTACAGGGACCAAACTGTAATTTTTATGCCGAAGTGAAAAAAGGGTTGCGTTTTTTTTGGTTGTGTCAATGTTAGTCCTTGTTGTTTGAATTTCTAAAATTGAAAGAAATCAAATCCTACTTTACAAAATCGAGGAGCAATCTAATGTCGTATCTTTGTCACACCGTCAATACAATGTTGCACTTGAATTGAAAAAAAATGTGTTAAAATCCCACGAACATGAACACAACGTAAGATGAGGAAATTAAAAAATAAGGATCTAAATGAAAGAAGATGAGACAATAATCAACACAACTCATAAATAAATTTATCTTGTGTTGTATTATCTTATTCAATTTTATATATTAAATAATATCGAAATAACTTCAATTTGACAAAACCCTGTATTCACTTGAATGATGTTTGAATATAACTGCGATTTGGTATGATCCAATGGATTGACTGTTCAACCTGCCACTTTTGCCAGAGCTTTTGTGATGAAAATATATATTTAAAAAAACCTGTTCATACATGCGAGACGAAGGTAGTTGATGTCGCAAGGTGGCCTTGCTATCACTGGAATTTGGTTTCCATAACCCCAATTGGTAGAATGAAGAAGAAGATGCCTGGAGATGATGGCTTCAAATCGACAACTTCATCATGACTCAAGAGATTTTGACCTCATATCCTAACATTTCACAGACAGACAGGTAGGGTTCTGCACTGTGCCCTTCTTTTCAAGAACTGGTGGGTTGTCACAGATTTCAAATAGATGACAGGAATGAACAGCACAAGTGGAAATTTGCTATCAAATAACAAAGCATCTGTATGATCAATCAGGCTATCTTGCATGGTCCTGTTATTAGAGAAGGAAATAAAGCTTAAGAAGCCAATACAAGTAGGATCCAAATTGCCGCCCAAAGGCCATTGTAGATTCGCGTTCAGAGAACATCAGATGTGATGCTTTTTCATCGGTGTTCTTCAAGATGTAAGGGTTTGTACTAGATGATGCATCATTAATACAGGAGAAAAGAATGATTACATCCGAAGAGAATATCATTGCCAAATGATCGCCGGCAAACAGTCTCAAAATGGCAAGGGGAAAGTAGGGATGCCAGCACCACCGGCTTGTATGCAAACTAAAGAAGGGTGATAATAACTATGCCTAACCTGAAAATACAAAAACAGATCCTGAAGAATAATGGTGGTTTTCATGAAAAAAAGAATGGCAAAACCCTACGCCGATTTGAAATAATAGCAAGTAGTTAGTCCAACGTGACCTTCGGACCCACTACGATAGTAAGATAGAACACTGCATTCAGCAAGTAAAAAGTGTTTTCTACATGGTAATTTCTGCGTGCCACAGATAAATGGGGCAATAATAACCTTGCCTAAAATTACAAAGTTATGAATGAAAAAGAAAAGGCTCCAAGATTTTATAATGTAATTCTGACCATTAATGGATAGCAGTGATGCTTCTCATAGCTGGGCCAGGTGTCGTCACCAGCCACGAAACCTTGATGGCGCTTCCAAACTTCAGAGTCATAATTCTCTGTTATAGAGAAATGCAGCCCATTTTCTTCAATTTTCTCTAGGAATTTGTCCAATGAATCTCCTCTTTTAGGGCTGAAGAATATTGCTTCTGAGCGCCCAACATTTTTTAACAAGAGTTTGATGGTACAAGCAAGGGCATTGTGGAACTCCTTAAAAAAGGTGCTGTCAAATGGCACATCCATTTACTGAGTATAAAGGAATATAAGCTTAGCATGAAAGGAGAAAACAACGAGTGTTCGATTGCATGTATATATGTATCTGTCATTTAGAATTGGGTGCAGGCACCTTTTGCCGACTAGTGAAGGAAACCTATGAATCTACACAGCCTCAACCAATAACAAATTGTCAATGACAAGATTTTGACACGAATCAAGTCAGGTTTAAATTTAACCATAAAATATTTGCTGACTAGTTTTGCAAGGTTAGGCATATCTCTCAAACTGTACATCGAATTGAGCTGGAATTTTACATGGAAATACACATGGAAATGTATTGTGGTAAATTTCAAGATCAAGTGGAGTTTATAAACATATTATTTCAGATGGTCGAAGTTACTAGACGAATCTTATCAAATCTATCAGACTAGACATTTACGTACTGATTGGGACATATCTGAAGCTACAAGTAGAATTTTGTTGCGATTCAAGTTGGGCTGAAAACTAGACATCTCTAGCTTTTCAACCATATATGGTAGGCCTAATAATTCATCTAAACGAGAGAGAATAACAGGTTTAAAATCATGATTGAAATCTACCAAGAATGTACGAAAATTTGAGATTCGGGATGCATAGAGGAATTTTAGCATGAAGACTTTGTTTTTATTATTTTATTTTATTTATTTATTTAATGCTGAATAATTATTTTTAAATTGGGTTTGTTTTGGAGCATTAAACATTTTTTAGGGGTTTATTTCATTATTGGACTTATATTAGTTGATTACTAGTTTAGACCCATTAGCTTGCAACCCAAAAGAGATCCATTAAAGTTAGTTAGAGGAGACTATATTATGTTTTTTTAGCTGCAAATTTCAGTAGCAAGTTGAAGAATAAACATGAGTTTTTTTTTTATGGCAAAACAATATTTCTTTGCAGGGACAAAAATCGTATAATGATTTATCAAATATTAACTGGCTTCGTAATATTATTCACATACTTAGGGTTTTTAGATACAAGGTTAACTTTTTCCAATACCTTTGGTTCTTAGATACAGGGTACCTCTAGGTCAAGGTTCTATCAAATCTGATTTTCGGTTTTCCGAGTTGTTATCTACTTCGTTGGGGGTTGGTTGACCATATAATCAAAAAGCCCACATCAGATTGCATCAGGCATAACTTTGTTGATAGGAAAGTAAACACTATAGTCTGGTGGATAACAGGATGTGAATTGAGGCATTCACACAATATGGGATATATTATGACCGCCACTCTAGTGTTGTCAAGGTGCAAAGTACCCGGGAATATATTGCTGCTATAATAAATTTGATGGACATGAAGTATAACATATATTGATCTAAATTTAGTGATACTTCACTATAGCTAACGGAAAGATAGCCATGCAGCATAGATTATTGAAACAGAAAGTTAATAGAAACAGGACTTACCAGTCACTGGCAACTATGACATCGAAAGTGTTGGAGATATTATAAGTTACTTCCTCATCCCAATGCAATGTCACAGTCTTCACTTTTGTATTACCAAATGCTGTGGAGTTGGCATCTATGCTATGCTGAATATCTGGATGTTAAAAGGAAACAAAAGAGAAAGAGAAAGTGGAGCAATGCTGCATTCACACACAAAGTGAACATATAAGTTTTGAATCATAACCCAGCAAACTGAAAAAAATGTAGTTCTACATTGGCACAACTAATCACCAGCACAAACACAGAGCTAAGCCTGTTATATGACTATGCGATGACTTAAAGCATCAATAAATTATATCTCTAACAGACCACATTTAAACTTCAATTAAAATACTATTGTTATCATAAAGAATAATCCTTCTTTTTCTAAATGAGAGACATAAAACAACGTAAAACATCTTGAATCTTGATGACAGAAGCTAAGCAAACAAGTTTATCCAACAAAGAAGGATGTTTACAGTGATGTCCAATCATAAGGAAGATGCAAGCAACCAAGGATAGCACAAGCTGAAGACTTCCAACCTGATTCATATTCTCATTACCAGAGTCACCCTTAAAACCGCCCATCACTAGCAATTTGAGAAATTTAGAGCTTAACATTAACTGAAATTCTAAGCAAGTGAATAATGAGCCACAAGCAACTTGAAGTTCTAGTTAGAGAATGCAAATAGACTTCAAACTCACAATCTAGGTGCATGCTTCCCATTGACATGTCACTTTTTCAATATTGTAGATATAAAATCTTCTCATAACTCTTCTACAATGAATAATCCCAATCAGACACTAGCTAGTCACTGCCCATGTCGTAGAAAAGTTTCAAACATTTAAACTTTTCACACCATGTCTTATCAAGCTATCCCAACTTATCAGAACAATTGTCTGGGAACTAGAAAACTCTGAATCACTCTCAGTTCATGACATTGAATGAAAAGGGTCTCTAGAAACAGTTGACTGAACAATTTATCCTAGTTTTGCAAGTCGTGAAGTGCAGGTCTTATCTGCCAACAGACAGCATTTCAAAGTAAAAATTCTTTACTTTTCTCAGCACATCATAGTATATTTCTTTGCATCGCAAATGCATAAGGGGAAAAGGATATTGAAAGATTCTTCAAAGCTTAAAACTTTAGCTTCATTTTGCTTTTAAATGCGACTAATAATCATTAATTTGTAGACATGTTAAAAACTGAAATTAGCTAATCAAAAGGATACAATCTACTACTACTGGATTTCCATCTGAGATTACAACTTCCAATGCCTCAGTTGTTGCTGCAATAACTAATCCAGCTAAGCCATATCCCGATCCAAGCTCAATAACTCTTTTAGACCTGAAAAATTAAACGAGCGTGCACAAATCAAATAAGTAGCGCAGATTCAAAGAAGATTTCAAAATAACACCAGCAAAACAACCAGAATACAGACAATTACAGCTGATTAATTATTTTTCAATAGTGAATAGAATCACCAAAAGCACAGAGTTAAAATTATTCACAAACCTGAACATGTCTGCATGTGACAAGCAAAAATATGCAAGGACATCTTCAGATGGCCACTGACCTGTATATAACAACAACATTATAATGAAAGCAAGAAAGATAACCAATCTAAAGTTTATACCATTTAAGTTTCTTCCCAGAAGCATTCAAGTTTCAGTCTTCCTTCCAATCAAAAACCACGTTAAACAACTAATGATCGTGGTGCATATACTAACTGCCATTATGAATTCATATTTAACCATACAACCATGTTCTTACAAAAGGGTCCTCCAGAATCTGTATAAATGATAAACTTATCTTCACCGCGATATATATATAAAAATAAGAAATGAATGAATGAATTGAAGATTGGGTTAAGACAATCTCAAGTCAACATTCTTGCGAAAACTGAATAAATGATGAGCTTCACATATAAGATACATATCTTAAAATCAAAGGAATAGTAAGAAAAGTGCTATCTATTTGTTGACTAGAGATATCCAAAATGTTCATCAAAATAAAATCTTTCTTTCAAGTACTCAGTTGCCTTATATACTTTTTTCTTACAGCAAGATAAAGCAAACAACTTGATACAAGAAACTCAAGAATGACAAGCAGAACTTACACACTAGGCCAGTGTTATCGACATTGTATCTATCAGAAACCTCAAAATCACTCAAATCAACACCATTATTTACTCTTTGCCTGCACAAAATCCCACTCATGCAAATCAATCACGAAAAAACCATATCAGATTTCAATTCAAATTTCATAAATGACACTACCTGCTCGATAAAATGACTGAAAGAAAAAGCAACATAACTTACTTGACAAGAATTTTGGGAGTTCCATCAACAGGCAAAGCGTAGCAAATGCAAACATCTCTAAAGTTTGATTCTTCGTTAACATGATCTTCAACCACTTGGCCTGGTATCAAGTTAAATCCTTGATGGGTTTTTCTTGAAATGCGCTTGATAGCACTTGGAGATTGATTATCTGCAAGATAATTGGTTTAAGACATCGGCCCAAGTTAACATTCATTCTACAAAAAAACTAATGATGTTCCAAAATTATGTTTTAGTTGATGTGTTAGAAGAGATTAAGGAAGTACCGGGACTTTCACGAGTTTTGCGAAGAAGGGCTTGGCGTAAGATTGCCCATCTGAGAGAAGACGGTTTTGTATTTGTTTTGGCTTCCATCTGATTCACGTTTCAAGTCCAGATGGCTCCATGGTTTTATTGCAGGATTTCACTCTTCTAATCCTTTGATTTTATATGTTGTTTTATTTGAGTACTCCAACTTTAACTTATCATTTGGTGATCTTGATTCTATCTCTCTAAACTAAGATTTTTAATAAAAATCGATGTGTCCTTATAAAAACAAAAACATGAAAAAATGTGTCTATTTATATTTTATTTTATTTTTATTAGTATTGGTGTTCATGTCAGCTTGTACACTTTGATTAATTTCACGGGTTCTGAAATTAATGATTATGTAAATTTTCAGTGACCCTGAGATTTATAGAACTCGAACTGGTAATCTTTAAAAAACAACCTCATCTGACCAGTTGAGATATACCCTTTAAAGTTCTATTTATATATTTTAATAAACTTTGATATTGTTCTTATACAGGTCACATGATATTATTATTATATTTACTCCGTACCTTAATCTTTTGTTATAGAAATGAATGCATATATTTGTTATAGAAATGAACATTGATCAATAAAATCTCTTATCTAGTTTATCTAGTTAGACAACAATTCGATCTAATCTATTATCTAGTTATTTTTTCTCTGCTACAATCTCTCAAGAATAGTCAGACCAAAAACCAAGAATCCAACATCCACCAATTTTCCTCTTCATCCATTGCCATTACCAACCACGTCAACCTCTTTTTCATCCACCAACCAATAAAATTGATTGTTCAAGTAAAAAAAACCATCACTCCAAAACACAACACCACTAGCACCATCATTACTTCCTCACACAACCTACACCAAATTTAACAATCAAATCATATAAAAACAAAACACTATAAAACTCCAATAATATTGAATGAGAAAAATAAACTAGAAAAACTATTTCCTTTAAGTAGAGAAAAAATAGAAAAACATCACATAATACAAAATAGGAAAACATAAAATTAACCAAGAAAAATATTTATTTTTCTAAAAAGCTTCTACATTAGTCTCTCGGGTTAGAAGAAACTCATCCTCGAATTTAGATACCAGTCACAAACCGTCATAAATCATAAACATCTTTTTTTGTATGGTCACCCCATCATTAATTCCTAACAACTTTATACATGTCACCTCGTTAAAGGTCTTTAACATAACGCATTTATGCATGCCACCCCATGATGAATTTCTAACACAACACATTTATGCAGATCGCCCCACCGTGGATCTCGTAATTAGGGTTTCCAATAACAAAAATTGACGTAGATGGAAACAATACACTAGTTCCAAGATATCTTTTGTTTGAGGAGAACCTTTTCATCCCTTCTAACACAAGCATGTTCAGTATGTGATCTCTTCTAACTATAGTTAATCAACAAAACACAATAATCAACCACCAAGAACCATTGAGATATGATACATGTCCTCTTATAACTAAAATCACTAGTAATTGTTAGACTTTGATACCAATTGATGCATATGGAAATGAAGGATAAAAATTTGTTACAAGTCAAAACTATCAAAATATTTTATTTCTATCCATCAGAATTAGCATTGCAAAAAAACTATTATTTCTTTTTATATAGAAAAAAAAACCCTAGAAACCTCTAATAATATTGAATAGAAAAAAAATTTAGGAAAACTATTTTCTTCAAGTCAAAAAATCAAAATAAGAAAACATAAAAATTAATTAAGAAAAATATAAATTTTTATAAAAAGACTATTGTATCATAATCAACTGCTAATTCAGAAATTTTAGCTCAAATTTATTACTTTCTATCTAGATTTGCAGTGCATCCCCCCATTTCTTAGTCTTTGATTATCATTGATAGAGAGACAATTTTTTTTCCTGTTTTCGGCTGAAACATAATACAATATAAAAGAATCACTATTAATAATGATAACCAAATAAGTACATTTACAATGTTACAGTATCATCACTCATACTAATAATCAATCAAAAAATTACAATCAAATTAATTATATTACTAGATAGATAGCTTGTGCTATACTACAAGCTACATCAATTATTTTTTAAATATAAAAAACCTATTTAAGCATGTTTTTAGAAAAAATACAAACAAACAAACAAATTCTTAAAAATGATCTCTAAATCAAATTTCAATTAAAAAAAAGAAACCTAATAATTTAATTTGGGTGTATTTAAAAAACTTAAGGAATAATACAATGCATGCACATTGTTAAAGGGCGCTCCTCGCAAGTGCCATCAAACCTGGGTCAGTTGTTTATTCTTAAAATCTTCTGAATTGAATTCATTCATGCTCAGGTTTAAAAAGAAATCATGAGAAGGTTGACTTGGTAAGACTCAATTCATTTGTTGGGTCTAAAAAAACGCAAAATATTGGTAAAAAACATAACTTGACTAAAACAAATTCAAAACAATATCTATTTTTTTTATATAAATATTGAGACGGTGACATGGATTTTTAATAATCATAAATTCAAAACAGGATGCATATTGGACATCAAATTTTTTAAAAATTTGAGATGATAACATATTAGATTGACATAGGTTAGTGTAGGTTGACCAACCAAACTCACAATTTAAGTCATAAGATTATGATAACCCTAAAAAAAAAAACTAAAAACAAATGTTTGATTCTCAATCAATCTAATGTTGAAAGAAGAAATCATAAATCAAAATTTTCAATTAAAAAGAAAAAAAACAGAGTGAACCCGAGTTAATCTATCAAACAGCAACCATGGTCATAAAACCCACTTGATTTAATAACTTTTTTATTTTTTATATTATTCTCTATTTAGTCATACGACAACCAAGCACATGAGATTTTTTTTATCAAATAAAAATATTCTTTAAAGAAAGAAAAAAATTTGACAAGCATGTTGAACTGAGAAAATAAATATCAACACAATTATTTTCAATCTAAATAAAAAAATGCTATGATTTCATAAAAAATTAATTCCAATAGTTTTCAATAAAAAAAATTGAATTATTTTTAGGTAGTTTATTTTCATTTATCAAAGTATAAAATACATGAAAAAAAACAAAAAACAAAAAAAAAGAAAAAAGAAAAAAAAATAAACAATACAGGTCAAACATGCATGGACCTACACTCATGGCCTTTTAAAAAAAGCTTGACCAGCATGTCAAGCCTTTTAATAATTTTTTAATATTGAACGGTGAAGGTTGTATTGTTTGCCTTTAATTTTTTTAAAAAACAAAATATTATAAATGGCATGTTATCTATTAGTCTAGTTTCCAACTTTTTTGTCAATAAAAAATTAGGCCATGGGTATTTTGTGGCAAAAACTCCTATTTTTAACTATATTTTGACCTCAAAACATCTATAAAATATCATAGAGACTTTTATAAACTCATTTATGACCTTAAATGACCCTAAAATCGATATAAAAAAACAAAATCAATTGAATTCAAAATATTTCTTGAGCTCAGATTTGTCATCTCAGGCGCTGGAAATGCTAAAGAACACCTCAGTAAAATTCTGTTCACCAAATGAAACTCGCTAATACAAAGAATGATCTTTTCGTGGCTAAAATTGATGTCAACAACTATTTCTTTTTCCACCATTAAATTCAGCGACTTTCTCTCTCTTCTCTCAAATCACAAATTAAAAATAAAAAAAAAGTTTTAGATTAAAATCAAAATTTTAAAACACTAAGAGTTTAAAAAGTGATAATTAGAAAAGTAGAAGGACAAAATCAATTGAATTCAAAATATTTCTTTGCTCTGATTTGTCATCTCATGACAATGGAAATGCTAAAGAACATCTTAGTGAAATTCTCCTCACCAAATGAAACTCACTAATATCAAGTATGATTTTTTCATGGTTAAAATTGATTTCAACAACTATTTCTTTCTCCACCACTAAATTTAGCAACTTTCTCTCTTTTCTCTCAGATCACAAATTAAAAATAAAGAAAAAAAAGTTTTAGATTAAAATCAAAATTTTAAAACACTAAGGGATTGAAAAGTGATAACTAGAAAAGTAGAAGGACTAAAGAAATCTTTGTGCTCCAATTTGAAACTGCTATCTTTTTTTTCACTTTTCTCTCCTATTTTTTCACCTCATTCTTTGTTAACAAATTATAAGCAATTGACTATTAATTGACAATAAAAAGACTTAATCAAAGCGGAAAAAAGATCGATAACTAAAAAAAAAAAAAGAGTGAATTATCAACCTTTTCTATTTATAGTTAAATTTAAGAGTATAATAAATGTAATTCTTGTTTCTTATTTTTAATGACTTTTCTTGAAATCATATCTTTTTCAACAAAACAAATATTATCGTGTTCAAATAATACACAAATACAATTAAATCTATTTTTTTTTTTTTTTCAGAGTTTGAATTCCAAAAAGCATTTGCTAGTGAAAAACCTTGATGCCTTTTAGTTTTTTTTTTTTTTTTTTTTTAATTTATTCTGCAAGTTTGCTGTGGATGAAAGCATGCAGACCACTACTTCTTCACGCTTCTTTCTTTTAAACTTCTCCTTAAAGAATTGGGCAACCTTTACCAAAAACCCCCGGTGCTGTTGGGCAAGAAGCTAACGGGCATCCTTCCGACTCGCTTCCCCACCACTCGAGGCTAACATGCCACATTCCCAAGCACAAGTAAAGGAACACAGCCATGAAGGCCAATCCAGCATCCAACGCCCCTGACAGCACATAATTATGGCGGCTCCACCAGTCGCGATAGTACCTATAAGCAATAAAGCCTGAAGCGAATCCGACTACAACCCACGTAGTGTAGTTCACGGCGGTAGCTGGCAGCATGTTGAGTGTAGCGCTTAAGAGTACTGGTATGGAGATAAGTCCAATCCAATCCTTGTTAGGGAAGGCCTTGTGTGCCAGCCAAACTAGGATAGGAGCTATTGCCCCGCCTAAGAAAAACCAGTTGGTGGCTGAATAATGGCCAAGATCTCCAAAAACTCTGCGAGGACCAATAAGACCCCAGATCACAGATGCATCATAGAACAAATGGTCGCTTGGGCAAGTCCATGGGCTTCCTGGTGAAAGCAATTCACGATCACATATATTTGGGATGGTTTCCATCAGCCACCATGCAGTTCCTAGATGTACCAACGCAGATATTATAGTACCAACCACCTGGATAAAACAAATATCATCTCATAAAAAGCAGCAAGGACCATAGATGGGTATAATTAACGAATTTGAAAATCATATATGTATGCAAGACACTCAATGAATAAAAAAAAAACATGAAGATGAGCAATTTCCTTTTGCTAATGTTATATGGGGAAGAGGAACATAAGTGGAGCTAACCTGTGCCATGAACATGGCTCTCGGAGGAATCTTCATGTAATGACCAAGCTTGAAATCTTCCAAGAAGGTGATACCTTGTTTCATGCTAATGTATCCGTACACTTTAAAGCATATGTTAGCAACAGGAAATCCTGGGTACAGGTAGCCAATGACATATTCTGTTATCACATTGAGGCCTGGTGTCTGCTTGCAAAAGAAAACATCATGTTAGAAAACAATAAGCTCGAACAAATGCTGAAAGCATTGCGCCATTGGAATTAAACTTGTCTATACTTGTTGGAAGCTCTTAAAGGATTTCTCATCTAAGAAATTTTAAGCTGAAAATGATGACAGCGGAAACATGGCAGAATGTAGAGGCATCCCCACGTCTACAACATATTTCACATAATTACAGAAGAAAGAGTTGATCAGAAAAATAACGTACAAGTGTACCTTATTTGTTGTAGCAGTGATCACTCCAACAGGAAGGGTGAAAAATACGGCCATACCACAGGCTAGCAAGACACCCCACCATGGTAATTGGAGTTGCTCATTGTAGTACTCACATGTAAATATGGTTGCTGCTATGTTTAGGAAAAGGATGCACAAGAACCACCATTCAGGGACTTGATTATATTTCCTCATAAGCTTTGTATGCACATCCATTTTCTTGTATCTGAAAGCAGACTTGCTTAGTTGCCATATATCTCTGCATCCTCAAAAAAAAAAAAAAAAAATGTGAGTTCAACTTAAAAGAACATGATATAGATATATTTATGCAACGCAAGATATCAGTTGCAGAACAAAACCTGCCTCTAATTACCCAATCTTGATTGTAGTTATGGTTTGATACTAGAGGATAGTTGGAATGCAAAGAAAATACAAGAGTTTATATGCGGTTTAACATAACAAAAGGGGGTTCACAATTTGCTCGAGTATAACCATGAACTGGCAACTACAACTTAGCTTAACTAACAAATATATGCATATCAAAATAAACAGAAGGTATCCAAGCTTCTGATTGTAACAATTTGACATGAATATACATGACTTACCTGCCATGGAAGAGGAAAACATGAACTACGGTGGCTGTCAAGCAGGCAAAATTGAGACCATAAATCATAGCGAAGATAGTGCTGAGGTAGAGAGGGCCTTGACGGTCATACGCATCTAAGTCAATATGGAATTTTGGGTCTATGATAGCTGAGATATTGTAACTCTGGCCAGTAGAGGTGAACAGGCCATCTGAGAATATGGGAAAGTTCTTGGCCTCGTAAATATTGAGCCAATATGCAATTGGAGCAATAACATACATAAGAAGCACAAAACCAGCAGCAATATTGGCAGTTGCAAACCATGGACTGGCTAGGGGACTCCCAAGGTAAGAGGATATGGTGGCCCAATCAAATCCAAAGGCACCAATCCCAAGACCATGGAGTCCTGATCCTAGCTGATGAGCTAGGATGGAAGAAGGGAATATCCAACAAAGCCATGATATAGAGGTTAACTTGGGGAAAAGATAGCCCGGAAAGGCATAATAGGCGAAGCTGCAAATGAAGGCAATGATGAAGAACTGATTCCTTGTTAATCCATCTTTATGCCTTTCCTCTTTCTCATGTAATGCCCTGCAATTTCATGTTAGTAGATACAAACAGTATATTTAAGCAGTAGAACTTAAAGAGTTGCTATTTTGGTAGCAAACCAAGGCAACAAGGTCTAGAAGAAATTCACACGCTTAGCTTGTAGAAGCGAAGTTTCATTTCAGGTATTACGTAATTAGCTTGGTTCAGTTACATTAAATGGAGAGAAATCAGATGATAGGCTTACTTTACTAGAATGTGGAATCAATTAAAATGTTAGTTCATTGCAGACTGTTAAAGACTAGAATTTTGCAGTCAGTTATAGAAATGCAGCAGCATGTGAATATCATCAACAACGCAATAGGGGATTGATCACTGCAGTTTCCAAGTTTTCTTTCCACAAATTGTCTCATATTTTTTATATTCTTAAACATCCACACACTGTCAAAATGAAACAGAACTAATTTAATGCTAAAATTTATCAAAACCAATCAAAATGCATACCTGAAGAGGGAAACTTGAACAAGATTCTGCGGCCACCACATAGAAGCAGGCTCTACCAGGTACCTTCTAAACAAACCAGCCCATCCGAACCCCAGCATCTGCGTCGTTAAAACTACTAGCAACGCCACAAAAAACGTCAACTCCTTCTTGTAAAATAACTTGACAGCACTAACAATGTGAATGGCATAAACATTTCCAGCACCCGAATTAGCAAATATGGTGATCAACACATGCTCCTTCACATTAAACGGTCCGGGGTTTAACGTGAACTCCCATTTTTTTCCTATGAAGAATGTCTTATTGGTTATGGTGGAAGCCATGAGGTGGCCAAGAGGGACCACTGCGATCTGTGCACAGATGGAGGTGATGGAGAGTGGTTCGTGGCGGTACCAGAAGAACTGGTTGAGGAAGGAGAGGAGGATGCAGGCGAGAGAGCCAAGTGTCCATGTGCGAAAGGTGACAGCAGGGAGAGTAGGATCATCTGTTGTCGGTACAGTAAGTGCAACTTGCTCGATTGGAGAGTTCTCCTTGGAGTCCGCTGAAGTGGAGGAGGAATTGGCAACACTGGAAGAGGGCTGCTTGTTGTGTTGATGAACTGTTGGGGTGTTTGGAGAGGGAGAAAGTTAGAGAGAAAATGAGGGAATATATGAAGGAAAAGGAAGAAGAAGAGTGAGTGAGAGTCTTACTTAGAGGAGTTGTGATTTCTTCGGTACCAGTCATCTCCTCCACTCTTATTAGTTTTCTGTTCTTAATATCCAACAGCTATGAATAAATTACAAGAAATCTGGATCTTACATGAAGGACTAGACTCATTATTCAAGGGAGTCCACAGCATCTATGTCTGAGAAGAGATGACACCAACCCCATCTATGGTAAGAATTAAACTAAAATACTGAATAAAAAGATCGAAATCACCACGGCTAAACCAAGAGATCAGCATTGATAAATACTAAGCACTCGCAAATCTGTTGACAAAGCCCTTAGTTTTAGTTATAGACTTGAAAAGTCAACACAAGCTTCTAACCTTCTCTGCTGCAAGGTTAGATTTCGTGCTGAACTCTCTATAGTTTCTTCTCACGCATTACGTGGGCTACATTTTCAAACTTGAAAAGCCAGTAAAATATCCCTTAAATTCTATGAAAGGGCTTGAAGATGATGATGATGATGGATTCCAACTTTCTATTTTCTATTTTTAAATGACAATGGATTCCATTTAATTTATTTGTAAAGCACCTTTCAATGGCATCAGCAATGATATTTTATTTTATTGACTAGTTGAAATAAAATATGCGACGACAAATTGTACACCTAAACTTGGGATGTCCCATGTGACCACGTATCTGGGTTGATTTCAGGACTGCATACATTTCTTAATGATCTTTATGTTCAAGGGAAAAAATTCAGAAGAAAGGTAGGAGATTATCCAATATACAGTCCTGAGATGGCACTTGTGTGTGGGATCTGTCCATTGATTTCAAGACTAGATATATTTTTTAATTCAATTCCAATTCAATAGATATCATTCTTTTTTTTTATATTAAAATACTTAACTAAACAATTAAATTCAATTATGTTTAGAATATTGTGAAATTAAATTGAATTAGTAATTTTTATTATTTTGCTTATAATTCAGATTTTTTTTATTAAAAAAAAACATTTTAGAGTTTCCTTCTAATTTTCTTTTGTTGTCTATTTTTATGATTTGAGTTCTATTTAAAATTCAAATCAATATCTTCCAAACACATAAATTAATTTAAACTTTGAATTTCAATTAAATTCAATTCCAAGAGTTCCAAAAACCTATTAATGATATTTCTATTTAGAAAAAATATAGAGGTAAAATAGAAACTCTTTGTTCATTCATATTTGAGAAGTCAAATAACATTCTTATAATGAAACCCGATATGAAAAAAATCCATAAGACAATGTTGTCCAAACTTTTTTTTTCAAAAAGCATTAAGCGACGTTGTTCTTTTGAACTTCAAAAAAAAAAGCAAGTTGTGGGAAACTCTTTGACAGTGTTGTTAAATCTAGTCCAGATAATCAATTTTTAAACCTCTCAACCTAATTACTTGTCTTATCCAAGCTTCAAATTAAACCTTATAGGAGTTTCTATGATGACCGATAAAAACATGGGTTGACTTAAACAAACAAAAAACAAGATGATGTCTTTTTTTTTATTTTAACATTGCGACGACGACATATTATGTCATCCCGGGTCAAGTTGGGTTAAATGCCCAATTCACGACTCGGATTATGCACAGAACCACAATGTGCTAACCCGATTGGCGAGCTGTCTCTTTCTTTCCCCCTCCTTTATTCTTTTATCGGTTGGGACATCACTAGGCTTGGAACGGATGAAATTCTAGCCTAGATGATACGAACTAAGTCATATTCGAATTTGACCTTAAATATTTGTTAACTAGTTTTGCGAGATCAAGCATATCTCTCATACCGTACATCGGAACAAGCTAAAATTTTACAGGAAAATACTAGACACATCGAACTATATTTTGATAAATGTACAGATCACATAGAGTTCAGGAACATATTATTTCATAAGGTCGAACTTACTAGACAAATCTTGTCAAATTTGCCAGACAAGACCTTTGTGTATTGTTTGGGACTATTTGGAGCTAGAGGTGGAATTTGTCTGCGATTCAAGTTGGTCTGGAAACTAGATATTTCAAGTTTTCTAACCATATATGATACGCCTAGTAATTCATCCAAACGACAGAGAACAAGATGTTTAAAGTCATAAATGAAAATCTGCAAAAAAGTGCAAAAATTGGAGATTCAGGCTGCATGGAGAATTTTTGGCATGAAAACTTTATTTTTATTATTTTTTTTATTTAATGTTGAATAATTATTTTTAATTTGAATTTTTTCTGACCCATTAGATATTGTTTAGGGGTTTATTTTATTATTAAACTTATATTAGTTGATTATTAGTTTAGGTCTAGTAGCTTGCAACTCAAAAGAGATCGGTTAGAGTAAGTTAGAAGAGATTATATTATGTTTTGTTAGCTACAAATTTCAGCAACAAATTGAAGAATAAATGTGAGTTTTCTTTTTGTTTATTTGTATCAAAACAATCTTTCTTTATAGGAACAAAGACTGTGCATTTACTTATCAAAGATTAACTGGTTTTGTTCATTCGCGTATTTAAAGTTCTTAGATATAAGGTTATCTCTAGATCTAAGTTTTTTTTCAAAACTTTTGATTTTTAGATTATGGGTTATCTATGAAACTTGATTTCAACTTTTCAAGTTGTTATCTATTCCGATGTTCATATATCTAAATTAAACGGCTATTAGAGAATCAAGAATTAAATTGAAAGAAAAGGCCTTGGGTTTCAATGTGATGAAATTCAAGACTCAATTAAAATGTCATTATAAAATCAAGGACTAAATTGAATGAAGAAATGTGTTTAGCATGTGGAAAAGACACACCAGCAGGCGGGAGAAACCGTCTCAATGGGATGGTGCATGCAGCTTCCTCCATCCTTTAAAACAAATCTTATGCTTGGCAAGTAGTTTGCTTCGGTGTAGTTCTAGAGACTAGTTTTTCTCCCTTTTCTTTTCTTCCTTTTTTTCTCCCCCCTGTACTTGGATTCCACAACTGAATTTTGTTCTTCCCTTAAAGAGCTGCATTTTTTTTCTAGTTATCCATTACAGTCCCTCTAGTTTTAATCTCTCGGAAAACAAAAAATCCAAACAATTTTGTGCAAAATCAAGTCCCATCCCAATGGTGGGATGTTTCCTCGAGAAACCCACAAAGAGCTCGTTGGAACAAACTATCAAGGTAAACCATGAATAAAATAAATGTGGAAGAATCAATCAAAAAATAAGTTCCATGGGAGCAATTGAAACTGTCAATTGCTTAGCTATTTAGTTTTCTTTTGTTAATCTTTGCAGAAACGGAAAATTATACAAATTCCATGGATGGGCATTACAGAAGGGGCAGTTCTTGTGAAAATCCTGCTAATCCGATGAAACAACAGAGACAGTGTGAAATCGACATTAATCTTTAAATTCATTTATAAAACACAATACCTTATACAATGTGCAACTCTTTGTTTGTCTCAGCAGTGCAATCTAATTTAAATCTGGAGAAGGTCCACTCGTTTGACAAAGAATGTTCAGCCTTTTGGGGTTCCTCATGCCCGCTTGATGGAGAAGTAACTAAGCAGCATGAACCGCCACCAAATAAATAATATGTTGCCACTTTTGGCCTTTAATAGCATACTTCACTACGCAATATGTTTGCCCAATTTGTTTCGTAATTGAATTTTGCCTGAAAACCAGTATTTTCCCAAAGATGACATCAAACTAAATTCTGCATCACAACAAATTGAAAGTTCTTCCTTGTGCCGCTAAAGGTAATGATTTACCAAGAGAGAACTCAGTATAACTAGAAACAGCATATTCATTGACCATGAAACTACTAACCTTGAATTAATTGGCATTTTCATGTCATGTTCTTGACTAAACAGCCAGTTTTGTGAACTTCGCTACAAAAAGTCCACTAGTTTTTGATGTCACTGGATCAAAGCGCAAGGTCTTGAGTATCCGTCCACTCTTGCATGGCCAGTCTTTGGCAGCCTCTATCTCCTGCAATGCTGTGAGATAATGGAACTATCACTATACTGCAAACATAAAAGATCAACGTAGTGATCCTTGTCTACTGCAGTTAAAAAGCTGAGAAGATAAGGCTTGCCATAAAAAAAAAGATATGGCTTTAGATGGTAATTAAAAAAAAAATCTCACAAAGATTAAACAACCATATTTGTTTATGAAAGACCCAGCAAAACTAAAGAGCATCAGTGAAATTGGATTTTACAGTCATACACAGTTGCATCCTTGGGGCATCTACCTAAGCAAAAGTAACTAGTCAATGAGCAACTAAGACTTAAAACTTACAAGCACTATTGGAGAGAGTTACGAAATCCCATCTCATTTTTCTTCAGGGTTCCCCTCAAATAATTTTCTTATTGAGCATTCAGGGCAATCACACAACTCAAAAAGAAGATTCAGGGATATGTGACTTGAATAACCAGGAAAAGTGGTGGTAATTTGGAAGGCATTTGGGGTACATTGATTGTCAAAATTTCTATTAGCAAACAATGCTAAGGCTCTACATAAATCCAATGTGCTTCATGAAATCATGGAACCACAGCATGGTCTTAATAGAATTTCCAAAAAATTACAACAAAATCAATAAATTAATAAAATAAACAACTCATGATCTTCACTACACGGAGGACCATAGTAACCTTACCAGCAGAAGAATTTTCTTTGAGAAACCACTCGACCACATTTTCATTCTGGGAAACTGTCAAACTGAAAATCAAGTAGCTGATTTAGATAAAATGAAAACTGACTTTGAGTGTCTTTATGCATATGTTCTTGCAAGCCATAGGGATTTTTCTAGAAAACATACCTGCAAGTGCTGTAGACCAGTGAACCCCCAACTCTTAATAGCCTAAAACCATTTATTAGAAGTTTTAACTGCAAAAGGAAGTGCCCGTTTATTAACGTTCAAGAAAAGAATGAATTGTCTAAAAGTTCTTGAATTGTTTTTGCATAAAAATTATAAAGCGCAGGCTTCAGTCTTAACATGTGAAAAACTTAAAAATGTTCTAGCTTCAGCCCCGATACATGGGAAACTGAATTGGATGTTCCATTAACATTCATCAAAGCAAGGATGCTATCTAAACATTCAGCAAAGCAGTGTGCATTACCGTAAGTAATGGAACAAAAGGTCAATCACCTGAAGAGTGGTCAAGTTATCAGATCTCTCTGCATTCAGTACACGCCCATTTAGAGTTTCCCATCCCCAATGCTCAAATTTTTGGATATGTCTAATTGATCCATCATGGGTACATTCTGCATCAACAAGGACCTGAATGAAATTTCAACCAATCATTAGATTCAAAGATTCACTGAGATCTAACAACTCTAAAAAAGATTTTGGGCAAAACAAATTGACCTTGTCATAGCCGGAGCTTGAAACTTCACTGCTACTCACAGTTTGATATAATTCATCTTTGCTAAGCCCAACCACCCCAGAAGAATTCCCATAAAAAATAAGTTCAGGATGATCAGTTTCTGAAACCAATCTTGAAGCAGCATTTTCCCTTGCTCTGGCTGCTCTTTTCCTTTCTTTCCACGGTCTCCTAGAAGTCCACTCCCTAAAAGTGTCTTTCTTTTCTTCCAATGCAAATTCACCTGTTAAATACTCGACAGAATGGTAACATATCAAAAAAGCTATAAAATTAAACAGGGTTCAAAGCCTAAGCAGGATCATATTGAAAGATCAAATTAAATGTCTCAACTTCTTCCCAAATTGCTTACATGATATAGAATCCAAATGATCCCTCACGGGCATGAGGGAAAATGTTGTTCCATCAGCAACAAAAAGTCGGCATGCATCACCTAATACATATTTTTGTAGCATTGTTCTACAAGCAGCTAGCCGGTGCCTAGCAACATCAACACCAGTTACAGAACCCGAATCACCAAGAAGGTCTGATATCATGCAAAGCTTAGCACCTGAACATAAGAATATATGATTAAACAAGTTATGAAACCATCAATTATTAAAATTTTGGAGATAAATAAAGAACTGGAGTATAATCCAAATTCGCTTTTTTAAAACTACTTGGAGATTCAAAACTAAAAGAAGTTTACCTCTGTTTCTTGAATATGCTACTCTCCCTTCTCAAGGAGATACACATTTTACAAAATTATTTTCAACTAAAAACTAGTCCAGTAATACTCTTTAGATGCCTCCCAAACAGTCTAAGCAATTATGCCCTTTAAGATTTAGTGATCTCATGCTCATTGACTCCTCTCAATATCCATCCTAAACCTACTTTATGCTTCTAGCTTAAAGCACCATGATATCTTCACTCAAGCAGGACAATCCCAAATCAAACCAAGTATTATTATTTATTTTTTTCTTGTAGAAAAACCAAGCATGCCCATAAAAACAAAGAAAGCCCCATTTAGCACTTGTGCAAGATTCTATATCAGATCAAGTTTTTCAAATTTATGCAAAGCAGGATATTCACTTCCAGCTACAGTTTGGATCAGTGTACTGCCTTTTGCACCCATATTAATACACCAGAAAAGTAACCAAACATTACTCACCAGGAGCACAACATAGGTCTAGAACATGATCTCCCACTGAAATATCCATAGCCAAAACAGCAGCCCCAGAAGCAGCATCAATCCCGTATATCTAAAATCACCCCCAAAACCAAAAAAAGAAATAAAACCAACCATCGCCAAAACAAACACAAGAAACCCGCAATCAAGACTATAAAAAGCAGCCCAAAAACACAGCCAACAAAGCCAATACTTCAGAAAAAATAAGTGACCCAAAACCTAAATCTTTAGAACATTACCTTGCCTTCTTTATATGGCTTAGAGTTAGCAATTTGAATATGAGGAGGAAGTGAATAAAACCCAGGTAGCCAATTCACTTTCTGAAGCCTACACTTAATTTCAGCTTCTATCTCTTCCAAATAAGCTTCACTTCCAGGCTTTAACCTTCAAAAACAAAAAGAAAGAAAGAAAAGAAACTATCTTTGAAACAAAAGATGTTAAAACTGAAGTAAAGCTTGAGTCTTTAATGTAGAAAAGTTACCTTATATAACGTGGGGTGGATTCAATGGCTGTATAAATTAATGGGTCAATCTCATTTGTTTGTAGAAAGTCAAGGAAAGCGTCTGGTAACGGTAGCTTTGATGTTTCTTCTTCCATTGACGAGAGAAGCTTTTGCTTGCTTTGCTGCGGTTCATCAGTGTGGACTGTGGAGGATGGTCTGTGGTTTTTATAATGTGCTCTCTTAAATTTAAACGACAAGGTAAAAATGAAGTCGTTTGGATATAAGAAATGATAGGTTTTCAAGTGAATGACACGTCGTCGAGAAAAGGAATCGCTATTCAGGAAATGTTTCTTCTCTTCTGGAAAATAAACTAATTTACTGGGTGGCATTACGCTGCATATCAGAACAAATTTTATTGAAAGTAAAAATAACAGGTAGTAAAGACTTTTTTAATATTATTATTAAATTTAATGTAACAGTCAATTTAAAAAAAAGATTTATTTGATTTTTTACTTAATTTAGATTTTAAATTATATTTTTTTAATATAATATAATTAATTTAACAAGTCCAAAAACAACATGAAAAACAAGTAAAATATGGTTTGTTTTTAAAGAAATTTCAAGAAGTTATTTTTTTAAAAATATTGAGACGGTGATATATTAGATTCATTTGAGTTTTGCATTTTAACTTAACAAACTTGCAACTCGAATCATGAATTTCTCGGAATTTAATAATTATTTTAAAAAAACTATTTTTTTGTTTTAAAGCGACCTAACCGACTTGGTAGATTCAAAAACTACCCGGATAACTAGTAAAAATATGATTTAGTTTTTAAAAAAATTCAAGATGATATTTTTTTTTTAATATTAAAATAATGATATATTGGATTGATCAAAATTTCATGACTTAACCTACCAAACTTGTGACTTGGATTACGGGCTCTAATAAGTTTAATAATTATTTTAAAAAAAATTACTTAATTATATAATAATAATAAAAATAAACTCTCATAAAATTAAGTACTAATTAAATATTAAGATGTTTGTTTAAAACTATAATAAATTTATAAAAATATATCAAAAACAAATTATAAAAGTTAATTCAAAATCAACTAATTATTAGAAAGAAAAAAAAAGAAAAAAAATGAGAGATTCAGTGTAATTTCCTCTCAAATCTTTTAGTGTTGTTAGTAATTATTTTCTAGATGTGCCATGAGCGTAGGCTCGATAATATTAAACACTTTGCCCATCCCCTTTTCAATTTTTATTTTTATTTGATTTTATAGTAATTAAAATAAATATTTACAAGAAAAATAATGATTTAATTTTTCAAGAAAAAATATTTGTAGCCATAATTCCCTTTTAGTATTCATGTTTCTTTAATAAAAACATTTATTTGTTTTATTAGCAACAAGTTATTTGAGTAAAAACTAAAAGAAATTAAGAAAAGTATTTATAAAATTTTTTAATGATTTTAATTAAGAACAAAAAATATATCTTTTTAATCAAAACTCTATTTTCTTGTTCGTGCTTCTCTTGTTGGTTTTGATAAAATTGTTTTTTTTTTTTATTAGAAGTTTCATAACTCATTTTTACCCTTTTTCTAACATATTTTCTAAAATAATTATTTAAAGAGAATATTAGTGAGTGAAATCGAAATGACAAAAAGGGAGTAAAATAGAGTTTGGTGGATTAGAAGAGTTATTAAAAATGTAAAATTTAAACCTAAAAATTAAAAATATTTAAAATTAAAATTCAAAAATAAAGTAATTTAAAACTTAAATCTAAATTAAAGAAATTTTAAAATATTTTAAAATTTAAAGTTTTTTTTTTAAATTATCACTATAATTAGGAGCACGCAAAGAAGGAAAAAAAGAGAGAGGAAAGGAAAAACATAGAAAAAAAAAATATATATATATATATATAGTTGTACAGTAATAAAAAGAGAGGAAAAAAAAAAAAAAACTCATCAAAAAAAAGATTGAATTGATATCAGTGAGGTAGCTAAGCTCACCAATTTGTTTGGACACAGTTTTTAGAACAAGTTTTCTAGTAATGGGACCTCCAACAGAGAAAACACACTAGAGCATGGGAATCTCTGAATGTAGCCTTAGGTTTTATCTGCATCTAACATAGGTTCCCAGCAAGAAGATACAGTCCATACTAGACCACTTAACCATGGATTCCTAGGATTGACACTTGATTCTCAATTCCCAAGAGCTCCTCATTCTTTTTTAGTGTTGCCACCTTGTCAACAAACAAGATTTGCCTCCACTCTGGAGCCTACTGCAAAAGAAGTCTTGAATGAAGAGCCTGCATAAGATTCAGATGATGAAAAGCTTTCAAAAATTGAAGAACGCTGAAGGACAATTGAGGGCATGTTTCCATCAAGGCATCTGAAATGTGCCTAGTACCTCATTATGTTGAAATTCATTATGTTGAAATTCACTAAGTATTGAGTACCTCAAGAACTATTTGAGGATTTAGTGCAGTAAAATGATAAAAGTGGTTAAAAATAACAAGCTTCTCACCCATTTCTTCCATGAAAGTCTGAGTTGTGTTGTCTTGACTTGATATATAAGCTTGAATGCAAGTAAGGTTAAGAAATAAAGAGATTTGATTGAACCATTCATATAGTTGTATAAGTTCAATATGAAAATGGCTCCAAGTAAGCTTGACCTTCAAAATATGGAGAAAATAAATAACAGGATAATTAAGGAATTTGCTTTTAGGTGGTGGGAAATAGTGGTGCAAATTCACCCTTCTCTGTTGTAAAATGAACTTTATCTTTATTTTTATTAATAACTTTAAATTTTTGTACTTTGAGTACTTGATTGATAATTCATTAACTCATTTCATATATGTGGTGACCATAATATAAAGAATTGATCAAAACCTAAAATTAGAAAGGATTGGAAATTCAACAGTGAAATTTGGCACTGTACCAAATAACATACTAGAAAATGCCCTTTAAATTAAGATTCTTGACTATAATTTATCCCCTTAAATTTTTATATGATCACCTTAAATATCATAGAGTTCTGTAGCATATCCAATTTCTTAAGTTTCATTATCCAAGATCGATAAATCTTTTCCCCTTAGCATTGTTTACCAACACCTTTCGAATACTTGACACATCACCCTAGTCTCAACAAATCTCATACAACCACCATACCCAAGGTGGTATGATTCAAATGTTAAATATGAATATTATAATAGGATTCTGGGTCATTCAATTAATAACTTAAAAAATTTCAGGTATCAAGTTTGAAATTTGAAAACTAGAAGTTATGTGGCATTTGAGAAGAATAATGATACATATCCTATTATCACCAATACATCATCGACATAGTAAGTGATTGGTAAAGATGATGTAAGAGGCATTTGATAAGTATTACCAAGTCACAAATTTTGACAAAGAAAGTGGATATAAAAATGGAATAAGTTTTGCGTTGTTCACCCTTTTTTTATTGATCCTAGTAAACAAGATCATTAAAGTTTTACTTTTCTAGGATTTGTTTTTCATATGTTTTGGAACTATATTTTATTTTTAATGAAGCATGTTTTTCTTTGTCTCATTGTTATCTTAAAATCAAGAGATGTTTAATTAAAAATAACTTATGTCATTTTATTCTCATCCATGATTTGATAAATATAATGTCAAGTTCATTTAAAGATTTTTTAAAATTTAATCAAATCTCAAGACATGTCATGCGAAAGTTAAAGGACAATATATCTATTTGAAAGCTAAAATGTCATTTTCTACAATAAAACTTAAAAGGTAAAGCCTTAATAATTTCTCTTTTATCAATATATAAAAAAAAAAAAGGTAGAACTCAAAGGCATGGCAATCAAACTCTTTTAAAAGGGTTTAAGAGGTTTCTTACTAGTAGTTCGTATGGATTACCATTAGTGGTCGGATACTTGAAGGACTTGTGATTTTACAACAAGCAAGCCTTAAAGCAATTATTCAAAGCAAAAAAAAAAAAACATTTGATCTCCAAGTAATCTCTGTGTAAACCTTAAACAACTTTAGATCTGTCGAATTATATCCTAAGGACTCCCAAAAAAATTAAATTTATTATTTCTATTGTGTAATTGTGTTTTAGGAAACTCAATAGTAGTATTAGAGTCATTGTTAGATAATTATGGTTTGTTATTACATGTTTTAATTACTATTGATGTTAATTACAAATTAAATTTGTCTACAAAATTATTTCCTAAAAACAATCCAGCTATAGTTCCTGCCAAATTTGGCTAGAATATGGAACTAAAAAAAGGTTTGGATGGTTGCACAACCACCAATAACTATGTTAATGTTGTTCTTATGCCTAGTTATGCTCATGCATAGCCATCGCACGCCCTAACACCAGAGACAACAACCATGGTCTGCTGCCTCGCACTAGCAGCACTAGGTTTTCCTGGCACCGCTGACATCCTAACATGAAATTGGATTTATATTAAGTAAACTTTATTATATTTGAAAAATTATCAAATTGGATTTGATTTAATATTTTCAAGTGTTAGAAATATTACTTTAAAATTGCATATAAAACCAATAATTAAAACCAAAACATACAATTTATTTATTTATTTATGCATATTAATATGTTATTATACATGATGGATGGTTATGGACATTTAAATATCAATGTGATTGTATTATTAATGGTTGAATGGTTTTAATATTAAATAGGGTTCGTGTTTCCTGCTTTTGCTATATTTTTCTTTAGGGGTTGTTAAATTATTTTCTCATCTAATTCCTCTCGAATTTAACTCAATATTTCTTATACAATTATGTAAAAGTTTCGTAATTTATAAATATAGAAAAATCTATTTTGTAATCCAAGACAAAGAAAGAATAACAAAAAAAGGTTACAACCATGGTGCTCGTAAAGGATTTATGAAGATTTGCAATAGCTATCCAGGTTCTGACCACCTAATTTTCTTCGATAACTAGAGGGAATTAGTTTAGATATGTCTATAATTATCTAATTAGAATGTCATGCTAGAGGTGCATGTTTATATAATTGTTATGTATGATATATCACTAATGCCATGGAATAAGACTTAATTAAAATAATAAATCCCCCCATTAATATATTAAGTATATTTTGAGAACATGATTTGTTGCCTTTTGATTTTATATGTATAAAACCAGAGTTCTATTCATGGATAACTTGTTGAGCTATTCAAAGTTAACGTTAATTGAATATGTTTAATGGTATAGAATTGGTCCTACTTAACTAACTTAAGTGATTTATATGAGTTATTTTTTTATCATATAAGATTAGAAGTAATAGTTGTGAAATATATTTAAACAAAGAGTTGTCACCTAATTAATTTAGAAGTCAAATAAAGATGCAATTGATAAGCTATATTATCTATCTAATTTAATTTATTTTGATCTGTTGAGTTATTTAGGGTCATATAAACTAAATGACATCCTAGCCTACTAAGAGATCTAAACGAGATTTCTCAAATTATTAGTGATAGTTATTAATTTGCAGGAAAATAATGGGAGATCAAATTATAATTAAAGATCTTATCTAAATCTGATTATAAAACAACTACTTGTTTTATAACTCAAAACTATAAAAACTTAGATAAACGGGCTAAGAAAAACAATAAGAAATCAAAAGAAAAAGGACCAAATTGAAATCATTATTATTATTGAAAAAAAAATTATAAACTTGATTTGAAGGATAAAATTGAAAGGCATAAAAACTTTGATAAAAGGGAAAAGGAAAATAATAAGGAATTAAAAGTAGAATGACCGAATTGAAATGCCTTATATATACAAATAAAAAACCAAGGATTAAATTGAAAAGAAATAAAACTTCAACAAAAAAGAAATGATTAAAAACCAACAATCAAAACTAAAAGGTTTGAATTTGAAAAAAAAATAACAATAAAGACCATAGTGTATTTAACGGGGTAGGAGAGAGAAATGAAGGGGGAATATGGTCACTAACAATACACCAGCCACATTTGAAATACACACGCCGCCTATAATAAAAGAGGAGACGAAGAAGAATCGACTAAGATGGCAAAAAAGATTTTTTGACCACCCCAAGCACTGCCCAAAGTGTGTGGTGGTTCCAATACGTTGGTGATTGCTCTGCATGTACCAACAATTTCTCAATTAAAAAAATCATTATTTTAAAGGGAAATTATGTTACTACCCTCAACCAAACTTACAATTTATAACAAAACCTAAGGTAAATGACTCAAATACCCCTAACTCAATGAACTAAATGTCTTACATCCAATGGTACATGCGCAATTTTACTACGTATAAGAAATAAAAAATACCTAAATACCCCTACCGGAGACCACTATTTTTTTAACTTTTGGAGGGCATTTTGGTTATTTTACTATTTACAAAACATTGAATAGACACAAATACCCCCAAACAAATCAATAATGACTAATAAAGCACTTCATGAAAATACCAAAATAACCTTAATCCAAAGACATGTAGTTTTTTACGGGAATGAGAAAATAGTCATTACAATGTAGCTGTGAACAGTAAATTATGAGAAGGACTATATTGAATTCTCCTTCTGTTTTAGTTATTTGCTAATATTTTTATGCACTACAAATTATAATCATTTTATAATTTTTTTTGCAAATAATTTTCTTTTCAATAACTTTATTTTTACTCCAGACTTATTAATCAAATATAAATAAATATTAAAAATAAAAAATATTTTTATTAATAATAAATATATTTTTATATGAATAAGATCGATGTCACATATAATCACTCAATTAACTATAAAGTATATGCAATAACACTTTTATAATTAAAAAGGAAAATAAAACATGGTTTTGAGAAAACATATTATTTTGACCAACTTATATAAGTTTCTAAATATAAAAAAGTCAGGAGTTTTTTTTTCTTGGCAAACAAACAAAAACATTTGTGAGAAAAAGGTATTCTTCTAATCAATTTTGTTTTGCTCGATTGCTCGAAACTTGAAAGATGAAACTAGAAAATTGAAGGAAAAAAAAAAAAGGAAATATTATTGAAGGAACAATAACATCACTGCCTTGTAGAGCTCCATCTATTCTTACAAAGCTTGAAGATCATAACTCCAACTAAAAAATCAATGTATTTGAATTTGCATTGATAGTTAGTGGCGATATAAAAAAAACATCAAGCAAATAAACATAAAATTCACTTAATAGAATTACCATACAAAATTCTAATTTAAATTTTATTATTATTATTTTTTCTTTAAGTAATCTATCTTTATAAGAGGTTTAAAACTTTTTAAATAAACCTAAAAACTTACCTAAATCAACAAGACACACCTAAAAATAAAGAAAAAGCAATAAAAATCCTCAAAAAAAAATACAAAAAACATCAAAAATAAAGTTGAAAAAATAATGAGAAAGTTTTAAACTCAATAGGAAAATAAATTACAAATAAACTAAAAAAATATTATAAACCCTAAACATTAATTTTTAGGCTTTATTTGAAGATCTTTTCGATCTCTAATTATTAAATTTTAAGCCAACAATAATGTTACCTTTTCTAGCTTATTGATGGATAAAATTTAAAAAGTTGATGAAGTTACTAAATTAATGCTTGGATTGGCAATGTGGTGCATGGTTTGGTGACTCCATGCACCACTAAATGTACTATTTATGATTGATATATAATTGATATTGTGAATGTAAAATATTTTAAAATATATTATTAATTTTAAAATATATTAAAATATTAAAATTATAAAAATAAATTTAAAAAACATCAATTTAATATTTTTTAAAAAAAAAAATTAAAAACCATCATTTAAAAATTCAAATTATGAGTTGTATGATTCAAGGTTGGATGTTTTGGAATGTGATAGAAATTTCTTTTTAAAATATTTTTTTATTTTAAAATAAATTAAAATAATATTTTTTTTATTTTAAAAAATTATTTTTAATATTAATATATTTGATTTAAAAATATCAAGAATATATTAATTTTAAATAAAAAAAATTAAAATTTTAGCGTCAGATACTGCCTTAAGTAGGAACAAAACGGCGTTCATTCTGATTCATCTAGAAAACGGCCACTTCATGGCATTTTTCTTCAGGACAAGCGTGCTGTTGAACATGGGACAGAAATCATGACCGAAACTATACATGAATTTCACATTCAAGAAAGAAGTCACCTTTCATAAACTCAACAAAATTTATTAGTTTTGTACTTTTAAATCAGATCATAAGACATTACAAGACAACTCACACACTTTAATACGATAGATCAACGCGAAACCCTAATGGAAAACCTCCAAAACCTTTCAAACACATGCTGCCCTCCATATGTGCTCTGGACCTGGATAATTTTTCCATCTATAGGTGGTTTACTTTTCCAGGCTTCAGTCACATTCCGCATCTACTCAAAAGGATTCCTATCTATATACAGAACACTAATTACCAATACTTTCTTTATCCTAAATACAGTTCTTTTCTCAGGGTAATAGACGCTTCACATCATGCTCTTGGTCACCATTCTTGGCTTGGTTGTATAGCGATTCAAAAGCATTCATACACACACTCGAAAATCCGACCATTGCCTGAAAAACATGCGGGAATCCCATCTGGAGATTGTTCATTGTCATTGACCTGGTTATGCTAATAGACTTTTCATGCTTACTCTTTTCTTCCTCTGCCTTTGCCCGCGCGATCTCAACCTTTGCTCTTTTATCCATAACTGGGTCTTTTTTCCTTGTAGTGCTAGGAGTTTCGGGCATCGAGTACGGACCATACTTACTCTCCAAGGATCTAAGCTCAGCAGCCTTCTTCTCAAACTCCTTGAATGCAGATTCTGACTTCTTCTTTTGCTTATGCTCTTCTGCTTGTTGAACTACAATAGCATGAATTACTGCTAAGAAGCTCTTGATTCCTTCAGAAGCCACTTTGTCAGGAATCCGATCAACTGCATGGTGCCATTCTTCACAAAGGGAATAAATTCTTGATTCCTGACTGGTTCTTGAAATTGGGTTTTTGCTGAACTGAAAAAGGCTAAGTCGCAGCCAGCCTGTGAGGGACTGAATGTAATCCCGCTGAGCCTTGACTACATTGCAGAATGATTGGTGCCATTGGTGGACCTCAAGCTCAAGCTGGAGAGTCGACTGCCTATGAATCTCAGATGTCGGCTCAGTAGATGGGATTGTGTTGAGATATTTGAGCTGCTGAACAATGTGTGTCTGGACCTGGTGCAACTCGTACATGCTTCTCCACATGCACATTGACCTGCAAAGGAAAAGAAGGTTTTATTTAAGCACAAGCATCATCACAAATCTTATACTTTATCTCATAAGCCATGTCTGCCTGCATGTCTAATAATGTGTAAAGAATAATTTGGCAGGATATTTATCAGATTTAGGCTCGTACCCTCTACTGTCTTCAAAACTGAAATTGTTCATCGCTATTTTATTTGGATTGCTTGCACTATATTTGCTAATGGTAAAATTCTGATTTCCAAATGGAAATAATTTTGCGAGATGGCCAGGATACAACACAGTGAAAAAGACTACCAAATTTCAATTAATTCAATCTGCCACCAGAGTCCGCAACAGTAAAGTTATAATTTCACACTATTGACTCAAGCCCACATCTACCAGAGTCCGCCACAGTAAGGCTATAATTACACACTATTGACTCCAGCCCACATCTACCAATGCCTCACTAGTACACTGTGCCTTAAGATTCTACCTTAGCAACACACAAAACTCCAATGGATGCAAAGAGAGATTCACAAGCTAAACTGAGGTCTCATAGCCCTTGGCACAGCTGGATTCCTATCACTTCGAAACAAAAGCAAGCAAGAGAGACAAAACAAGCCAATAAAGGCAGACAAAAGTAAAATTATGTACTGTAGTATATATACGAGCAAAAATCAAAAAAATCCAAAGTTGACTTTCACTGGGTATATTTATTATTATCTTCCAGTTCTTTATGTCTACTCCATCCTTCGAATCTTGCAAGGCTTAAAACAAGACTAGGGGCTGCAACAATACTAAGCTATGACCACAACAGAGCCAAGATTCAAATGCAAGTGTGGGCCAAGGTCAATTTTCCATGTTGTGCTTGTAATAATTATGACAATTCAAGGAGCCAAAAGCTTTGGCCCTTAAACCCAGCAGCCGTTTGGACTCTCTCTAGGAAAGGAAAATGATGCGATATGGGTCACGTGAAAACTTAGGGGTTACTTGTTACTTGCTTCAGCTCTTAAATGAAATGTAGCTAGGTCATGGGCCCTACGAAAAGTACTATTGAAAAAACAAAAAAGACCGACCCTTTTACAAGCTCAAGGAGTTGAGGGTAAAGCTCTGTCTCCCTTAATTTGATGATTTCCGTGGAAATGGACTCGATGCCCTGAGTGGCGACCATCATTTGGGACTGCAACTTCTCTACTTCTTTCTTGGTCTTCTCGGTCTTTACATACTCAACCCTCTTCACCTCTAGCTTCCTCAGCAATGCCAACTTCTTCTCATGCTCAATTTTCAAACTCTCAGCATTCTACAGCACAGCAGCATAATCTCTCGATTAAAATTAAAAAAAGGGAAAAAAAGTACTTATAAATAACATAAGAATATCATCTTTAATTAGATAGATAGATTGATAGAGACAGGACAGCCTATGACTCCCTTTTTTACTCTTTTTGACCCATCAAGTACAATTAGAGATAATCCAATATGTAAACAACAAAACATGCCTCCAAACAAAATATGGTCCATCAAGGACATACCTTGACCTCGAGGAAGAGCTTCTTCTCCCAGGCATATAGTCTCTCCACCGTTGAACAATGACTAACATGAGCTGCGCCCCCGCTTCCTCCATGACTAACAACAATTTCCTCACTAATCTTTCCAAACCCATTAAGCTTTGGACTTGAACCCCATGTCCACAATGATGGACTGGTCAAACGGCATCCATAATTATAACCTTTACCTGCAACATCAACAAACAAAATGAACATGACCCAAGAAAACGAAACAAATCAAACATCTGAATAAAAGACAAAGAACCCATTTTTGATTCCCTAGTTTTCTCATTAACCAAACAAAGTCAAAACAAGAAAATGGGACTATAATAAAACAAATGTATAAAACTACAAGATCAAAGACTAACTAACCTCCTTTGCTTTGACTTACTGACAAGTTAGGGCTTGAAACTTCCAAAACACAAGAAAGTTGACCACCAGCATCAGCAGCTTTAAGAAAATATTCATCGACTTCTTTAATGATCTCCACCAAATCTTTACTATTTCTTGAAACCACCATAGCAAGCTCACTCCCACTTCCACTAGCAGTCTCTTTCGAAAACCCACTAACCACCGAAGGTGGGACCACCGCTACCATCTCCGATGCAGTGGTGGTGGTGGTCACCTCCTCCCACTCCTCCTCCTCCATTGACCTCGGCGGAGGAGGGACAAAGGGGTCCCAGAAATCCCAACTCGACGCCGCCACTGGTGGAGGCGGCGGAGGAGGGGGCGGAAGGGGGGAGGCAGCGGTTGCGGTGGTTGTGGTTGTCCATGTGTCTGAGCTTGGGCTCATGGGAGGTGGGGGAGGTGGTAGTGGGGTGGGTGGTAGTGGTGGCGGGGAGGGATGGATGGGTGGGAGGCGGCGGTGATGGTGGTGGTGGTGGAGGTCGGTTTCAGTGTTGGAAAACTGAAGAAGGGCTGATCCAGTACTGCGAAGTGAACGGATGTACATTGCATGTGAAGCAGAAAGAGATTGTCTTGCTTTGACAAGTTGTTTCATGTATCTCTTCCTTGCTTTGCATCTTGACACCATCTCTTCTCTCTCTATTCTTGAGTAACAACAACCCATGCTGTTGCTGTCGTCTCTCTACACGCTCTAGATCAAGCCTGTCCTTTGGTTGCGTTTTGGTGTTCTTGATTTGGAGCCAAAAGGAAAAGTGAAACACTTTTTGCAAGCGAGAGAGTGAGAGAACTTACAGTACTTAGATCAGTGTTCAACGGGGTTTCATGGTCATTGATTACTTGCTTCCTTGGAACCAAACAACAGAAACAAAGATCACACAAAAAATAAGGTTATTAGCTACTACAAAAACATGGCACCGTTTAAGCTTTTTTTCCTTCGCAAAAAAAATGTTTCTGGGTTTTCAAAAATGACCTTTGTTTTGCCTATCTCTCTATCTAGGCGTCTTTCTAGGTCTGGGATATGTTTTGGTTTTGGTAGGGGTGATGGTGGTAGTGGTGATGGAGTAACAGTCTTTTGAGAGGTACGTATCAAGACAATGTGCATTGGGCAGAGAGCTAGGCAAGTCATTTATATTTGAAATTTAGAGTCGAAAATACCCCTATTAAAAATAAAATTAAGTTAAAATTAAACTTTTTTTAAGTAAAAAAATAAAAAATTTAAGTATTATCAATTACCTAATATACTAAACCGTGCGGGGAATTTACTATTTCTCTATACACGAAATATTGTGGATTACAACAATAATTTATAGTATTTTTTTTTTTTTAACTTTTTTCTTCTTCTTTTTTCTGTTTTTTTTTTCAAATTTTTTTTTCAACTTTCTTATTTTTTATTTTTTTATTTTTTATTTTTTTTTCAAAATTATTTTTATTAATTTTACCTTTTAAATATTAATCTGGTTAAAATTTTTGCTTTATAATTTTTTAAAAAAAATACTGTGGATTGCTGTGATGTTTTTCCACTTGGTTTTTCTATTTTATTTCTTTATTTTTTAAAATTATATTTGTCGATTTTTTATAATATTGAGCTGATTGAGAATTTGGTTTTGTAATTTTTTTCTTTAAAACATTGTTGATTGCTCCAGTATTTCTCCGCATGATTTTTTTCTCTCCAAAATTATCTTTTTATTATTATTTTTTAATATTGAGCTGGTTAAAAATTACAGTTACAATATATAAGAAAATCACTGTAACTTTTTTTGAAAATTATTGTTCATTGCTGCAGTGTTTTTTCCCACATGGTTTTTTGTATAATTTTTTTTCAAATTATCCTTTTCAATTTTATTTTTTTAATATTAAGTTGTTTGTGAATTACAATTACAAGTCATTACAAATAAGGCTAAATCATGTAGGGAAGCACTATAGCTTTCATCACAAAATACTGTGAATTGCTACAGTGTTTCCAACATAATTTTTTTTCATTTTTTTGGTGTTTGTTTTGTTATTTTTTTTTCTAAAATTGTCTCTGTCGATTTTTTTTAATATTGAGCTGATTAAGAATTTAGCTTTATAATTTTTTTCTTTAAAACACTGTGAATTGTTGCAGTGTTTTTCCATGTGATTTTTTAATGATTTTTTTTAAAATTATCTTTGTCGATTTTTTTTAAATATTGAGTTAGTTAAGAATTATAATTACAATAAAACTAAATCATATGAGGAAAGCGTTGTATTTTTTCTCACAAAACACTGTGGATTGCTATAATATTTCTCTAAATGGTTTTTTATTTTATTTTATTGGAAAAGGCGTTATAGTTTTCCTCACAAAACATTATCAATTGCTACAACGTTTTTTCTCATGGGTTTTTTTCCTTCCAAAATTATCTTTGTTGATATTAAGTTGGTTGAGAATTTAGCTTTGTTGGTTTTTTTTTTAATATTAACTGAAAAGCTAAATCATGTGGCGAAAATACTGTATCTTTCCTCACAAAACACTGTAAATTACTACAAATCATTTTGTTCAGTCTCTAAGTTTTGGATCATCAACACAACTTTTTTTTTCGTCATGAAATATTTGCTCCATCATACCTTTAATTTCTATTACTGATCTAGCGCTGATTCACAATTATAACACTATCAAATATATTTGTTTTATAAGCCCGCGGCAGCGCGCGGGCATGTCATCTCGTTATTAATATTTCATGTTTTACTCTTAATTTTTATTTATTTTATCAAATTTTATTTTATTTTTAATTTTTCTTATATATCTATAATCTTATTTTTAATTTTTCTCAAATTTAATTTTTTTTATTTTTTTAAATTTGATCATTATACTCTTGATTTTTTTTTCTTTTATGAATTTGATTTTTCATTTTAATTTTTTTTGAATTTAAAATTTAATGATTTTTCAAGTTTAACCCTTAATATTTTGATTTTTAATTTTGATTATTAACTCTTTTTATCAAATTTTAATTTATTTTTAATTTCATCTTTAAATCTATAATCTTGATTTTTTTATTTGTTTTTCAAATTTAATCCTCATTCTATTTATTTTCATTTTTTTATTTTGAATTCTTTTATTAATTTGATTTTGTTTTTTTAATTTTGCCCTTCAATTTAAGATTTTAGGTTGTCCTCTCATTTTTGTTTTTCAAATGAGGTTCATATTCTTTTAATTGATATTTTTTTATCATTTTATATAATTAAATTTTTTTTATTTTATCATTTGACATTTGATTTATTGGGATCTAGTCTCCATAGTTTTTCTCATAGTTTTTAGACCCGACCCGAGACAAGTATCAGGTCACGAGTTGAGCTGGCTAACCCGAGTTAACCCAAGTCAACCAAATCTTTTGATTTGATAAAAAAAATGATATTATTTTTAAAAAAAAATCAACGATTTTGACTAGAGTTGCCTCGCGGTAACCAGACATGGGTTAACTCGGGTTTTTTTTACCATTTCACACTGGATCAACTCTTCCCAAATTTCTTTTGAAATTCAGTTTGTCCTAAGTCTCGGGTCACAGGTCAATCTATGAGGTCGAGCCAAGTTTTTGAGATGGGGTACTTCCAATTTAGTCATTGGCTAGGGTCATGAGTTTGAAAAGTTAATAAGAATTGATTGTTTTTTTCCCCGATTACATCCTTCAAAGTTGTTCGTTTTGAAAAATAAAATTTGTTATTTTCTTCGATTTACATTCAATTAGATTATCCTCGTCTTATGATCTACACAGGTAGTTTGGTCGGGTAGCCCAAGTTTTTTTAGGTCGATTTTTATTATTCATGTCGATTTTCTCCTTCAAAATTTAATTCTTTTTAATATTAAAGTTTGTCTTTTTTTCCTGTTATGTCTTTCATTAGATTATCACATTCTCATGATCTTTTTACTCGCGAGTTTTTGCAATCTTATCCTAGTTTGCTAGTACTTTGTTTTTTTAGAATATTTTGTTCAATGATTTTTTTTATTTCATTATTTTATATTTGTATTCTCAGGGATGGGTAATAGTTATTTTTTTTAATTTTGTTTCTATACCATGAAATTGTGATTTTTTTTCTTTTTTAAAATACACTAATATCGTCTAAACATTATTTTATTAAAAAAAACAAATTAGCTGGACTGCAGAGCCGCGTGTCACATATACAGTAGCTACAACATGCAGGGCATAATCCGAATTTGTTTGTTGGGTTTGGAAGGTAGAGGCCGTGTTGGAGATTCCTGGTGGGGTAAATAAGTTGATCTTGAAGGGTTTGAATTACCAATTTGCCACATGATTTGTGAAAGAGAATGGAGGGTGTTTTGGTAACTTGAGATTTCAAGGCCCCCAAAATCGGATAAAAAATTGGAGAGAGTAGCGGTAATAATTAATTAAAGAGATGAATTACGCTGCCAAAGCCGTAATTACCAATTAGACGTTACAATTTACAAAGGGTTTGATGGCTGGGCATTGGAATGACGAAAATTTCTGGTTCTGTTTAGCAATAAAGTATTATTTTAATTTTCCAAGAAAGATAAAAGAGTTTTTGTTTAAATAAAATATTTTCTAATTCTTTTCATTCATTGAAAGAGAAGTCTCGTAATTTTTAACTAATAACAATTATATTATTACCTTTTTACTTTATCTTTTGTAGCGTCTTTATTTTTTATTCCCCCACCCATCATTTTGATGCTCTTACCTTGTACTTCTTAAGAGTAAAATTCTTATTTATTTATTTTTTAATTGAAGTTTTAAAAAGATTTCAAATTTTATTTAAAAAATTAATAATTATTTTATTGATAACAAATATGATTTGACAGAGTAACAACTCTCCATACTCAAATGTAAAAATCATAATATTATAGACAAATAGATAATAGTTACATTAAAAAAACTAGTCATTAAAAGGTTAAATCATCTCACATATGATTTTTTTTAATATTGGAAAATTCATAACACATTATTACATATTACATCTAATCTTTAAATATAAATAAATCAATTTTTTGAATTAATAATAAGTTAAATTATTTGCTTTAATTGGGTTATTTCATTTACATGATCTAGCTCACGGGGCATAATAACTTTGCCCGAGTTGGCTTTTTTTTTTATCCTTTTTGTTAATTGGTTTTTTTTTTTTCATCCTCATACATTGGATTGTTGGAAATTGGGTATCATAATTTTTTTATTTGCTTTATATAAGGTTATCTCAACCTCACGACTTGAAACTTATGTGTCTTAGTCCTATCAAATCATTGACTGCTTATGAGTTCATCTCCTCTACCTAGGTTAGAATCTAGTAACACCATAGTTATTTTTGGAAAACATCTTGACAATGACCTTTATAAGGTTTATTTTCTTCAGGTGTGCCATTTGATATTCACCTTTTAAATTTACTTATTGCTTTGGCTAGCCTTTATGAGTGTTGATACACAACAAGTGAACAATTTTTATTCTCATTTTGTTTGTTAGATATTTTTGTAAGTTTATTTTAGAAATCAATACTCTCAACTATTTGGTAAATATTAGACTTAAATATCTTAAGAATCATTTTATTACCTTAAAAGCAAAACAAAGACTATTACTACTCTTAAAATCCAAATTCATGGACCATGTAAAGTCCATATACTTTGAATACCTGGAAGTAACAACAAAGCATTTTTAGAAAGCTTAAGGAAAAGCTACTTCTTTTTAATAAGTCCATTTACCTTATATAGTTAAAGTGATATTTTGAATAATTAAAATAACTTGAAGTGATATTTTGAATACAATAAAAGTGAGTTTTTATTTTAAAATATAGAATGTCAGCCCATTAGGCCTTTTAATGTTGGCTAAAACTTGATAGGGCTTACCATGTGTTCTACGACCTAAAAATATATGAGTGAAAGGTTTTGTTGATTTTAAGGTTGAAAACCGAGAGCATACAACTTGGGAACCTCCATTATTTTAGACAAAACTCAATTTGGAACAAAAGTTGGATGCTGTAATAGTAAGTAGATGGCCAAGAACATATCAAATGCAAGATAAGAACTATTCTAAGGGTTTCGGCCAAAAATGCGTGAACATTTTCAAAATAACAAGTACTTAGATATGGATAGGTATTTTAAAAGACCTATTTTGATTTAGGTTAGACTCAACTAACTCGTAAAAGCTAAATTGAGAGCTATATATGCATTCCAATATGATATAAACATCAACAGAAGATCATTCATTAAATTACAGCAATCTTTTTAGGGCAAGATTGTCAAAAGGTAACACCAAATCTTAGAACATGCTCACACTATATCAAAGAGAACAATTCAATTGTTAACCAAATGTTTGTCTATCTAGGATATACACGATTCCAACTTTAAGAGAACATATAACCCACCTAGTAATGTACATGAAATCATGTCATTCTCAAACCAAAACACGATAACAACAACAAAAATAGACATATAAAAGGAAGCATTTTATAGTTTCAAGCATATGGATTTAAGACACCATCAATGTCACTCATAAGAAATTCAATAACATTCAACAGAAAGTTATTTTTGTTACAAGTTCAAACTTATGGACATAAAACACTAGTAGTGCTCCTCACATAAAAATACCATAAACATTCAACAGAAAGGCCACAATCACATGCAATGTATCAAAACCATCAAATCTGCATGGAAGGAAACATAAAAGATGCATATAAAACCATAAATTGTTTTTAGTAAGTAGCATAAACTATTAAAAAATATCAAACATGAGACGCATGTTTAAAAACATAATAAGCGAAAAGAACAAATAGAGGGAGGGGGGGTATACCAAAATAGGTAAGGCATGGCTCAACTATACAAAGTTAGGGCTTTGAATTCTTAGTAATGGTGACACCGCCTTCCTCTTTCCTTTACTTGAAAATTAAAACTTAAAGAATCCAAATCTTTTTAAAATCTTTAAATTATCTTTCACTCCCTCTTGTTAATCTGATTTTTTCTCCCTCAAATTTCTTGAATGCCTTACTTTGTTCCTTATTTTCTCGTTGTTGATCTCTTTATTTCCTATCTTTTTTTTTTCTCTTTTGTTTCTTTTTTTTCATCAAAGACCTAATGCTATTTATAAGGTGAAGAAAATGACCTACTCAAATGAGACCAAGTCATTAGATGCTTAAGCAATAAAATTAAATCATAAAAAGGCTAGGATAAAGTTAATACCACAAGCCCTAGTGCGAGAGAGAGAATAAAGATGCTCTCCTTGCAAGGGTCATCGAGATACTCGTTGATATAAAAAAAAAACCATAAAAACAATAAGATCAAAAGTGAAAAAAAGAAGAAATAAGCAATGCAAAATAAGAATTACCAAACGATGACAACATCTATAAGAAGTTGTAACGACCTTGGAATATATCATTAGTCTTAATAAACTTTTCAAGATATAATTTTGAAGTCAAGGGAATTTTTTTTATTTATATAAAATCCAGCTAAATTTCTCTTTTTTCTATTCCAATCCCAAGTGTTGACAAACACTTGTTTCCATCTCAATCTCATTCATTCTATTAACTTAATTATGTTAATAAACATTCCTCCTTTCATCATTTGGCTTACACATATGTCTGTTATCAAATTAAATAATCCTTACAAACACTTAATACAATTTTAAAATTTTCATGCGATATGTAAGATAAATATACACTCTAAGGAATCTATGACTAATATATCATCAGATTAGAGTTTGCAACTTATCTAAATTTATCTCTAATATATTCTTGAACATATGTAATTATCGACCACTAAATAAAATTCTTTATTCTCTTAAGATGTGTTTCAATATAATCAATTTTTGTCAAAGTTATTCATTCTCACGATGGATAATTATCAACACAGACACATACACACACAATGTCTCTTCTATTTTCTTCCAAGAGTGGCCGAAACATAGATCATTTTTAATCAAAAATTATATTATTTCTTATGTACTTCCTTAACATAGCCAAATATAGGCCTTAATTCAACAACCATTCTTTTTGTGTTTTTCAATCCAATGTCATCAAATTCTCATCTATATTAACATGATCTAATTTTGTTCTACACATTTAAACTCAAGCTACACAACTAAGCATATTTAAAAGCAATAAAAACTTGAGATTGTGGTGATTTTCTTGACTTCTAAAAATCATCAAAATAATGGAAAAAAAGATTAAATCATCAATTATATGCATAAACACACATTAAACAACCCTTCTTTTCATTTTCTTCCTCATGGCTGAATGAGTGAGGCCTTAATTTCACTCTTAAATCTTTATTATTTCTGGACAATAATGTTATATCTCTAGGTTATTCCCTTTCTATGTCATCTAATCATGTAATTCTTTATTTCCCCTAAATTGGTTCAAGAACCCTAATTAAGAAAATCTGAAATTTCTGAAGTTTACTTACAAAATTTGCTTTGAAGATGTATAATGTCCTTCTAACTTGCGTTTTTATCTCTCTTAGACACCCCCTCATGGTTTTCTTCTTCCTTTCCCTTCCATTTCTCTTGTTCTTCTTTTAACTTACTCTAACAAGTCTTCTATTCTTTTTTGGTAGCAGCTCATGTATTTCTCTCAAGGTTTCTAACTCATCTCCCTTGTTGTTTCTCTCTTTCAGGGTTGAAAGGTGACATGCATGGCTGATTTGTAGAGGTAGGTTTAGGAGAAGTTGAAAAAGATGGATGTTTTTCTCCTTTTTATCCTGTTGACTTCCTCTTAAAAGAAGATTAATTTCTCTTCTTTTTTATTTAATCCCTCACATTATTATGTTTAAGAGATTTAGCCTCCCTTTTTTCTTTTTATTCAATTTAGTCTTGGCTAACCTATTGGTATTTTATTTCCACCTTTTAATAATCATAATTGTTTGTAAAAATCTATTCATTTCATCCCTCTTAATTCATAACCATTTATAACTTTATTTTCTATTTTTTTGGGATTTTACAGAAATCAACAATAAAATTACATGAAATGATGCCTAAATTACATGAATCAATAATGATAGGGATAATGGTCGCGAGAGTTTGAATGATCCAACAATAAGGTCTAGTTCGAGCCACAAACAGGGCTAAGTTTCTATAGTGATGGAGAGTCTTTTGGTCTCTCTAGCTTCTAGCTTGGGAGTAGAAGACAAAGATAAAGAGAGTGATGAATATATACTTGACCTTGAAACAATGTCGCTTAGTTCTGTCAAATTACCATAATGGTTCTTGAAGCGGCATTTTTTTAAAGTTAATCCCCCTGCAAGTTTTGATTTTTCTAATAGGAATTTGATCAAGATTAAAAAAATAAATTATCCTAATTGAGGGTAAGACTTAAAAGAAGCCTTTATTTTTTTTCTTAAAATTTTCACTAGATTTTAAAAATTCTTTTTAATTGGGATCCAAATCAATTATAAGATATAAAATTTGTTCAATTAAACCCTAACTCATTTAATGGGACCTCCCAAATATTTTTAATTTGATATTTTCAGTCCTTGGTCCTTTAATTCCTTCAATTACAACCAATTTTGATCCATTCTTCTTGAGAAATTTATCTTACCCAATTGAACCTATATTGATTAAAGTGTGGTGGGTCAATTAAATTGTTATGGGTTTTTAAGTTTTAGGTTAGAAAAATGAAGACCTGCCATATTAAAGGAGACTGATGGATCAAGATTCTAGAATCCCGATCAACTGGTCGACTAGTTTGTCTAAACCGGTTGACCGGGAGGCTTGTTTGGCTTTGGTCGACCGATAGGTCAGTTTCAATTAATTGATTGGTTGAATGGTTTTGTTTGACTGGTTAGTAAGTTTTTGTCGACTAATTAACCTAATGGTGAATGATTCTTTTAGATTCAGTCAGTTTAAGATATGTTTGGGATCAATTAGGTAGACCCGTTTTGCTTTTATAATTACATTTTGGTCTCTATTTTTAAAGTTATAATCTCGTTTTTTCTGCTTCAATTTATTTCTTAGTATGTTTTCTTTTGTATTTAAATACTCTTGATAATCCACCTGCTGGGCATCAATAGGGTTTTCGTCGATATCCACTATTATGTCCTTTCTACTTTTGAGTCAAGTTAATGAATAATATTCCATATGCAAGAGAAATAATATAGATATTTGAATTGTTAATATGAAATTGATCATGTGTCTTGGTAATTTATATATTGTTTATTATCTCTTGTTCATGATAAAACATGATCACTTATTGAAACTAAATCCTTGATATGAGATAATATGTATATCTGAATTAATAGCTTCTTATTTGATTGATTGTATAAGTTGAGCCTTTAAGAAACGATTCTGTTTTGTTTGATTATAACCCTATGATATGCTAGTCAAAATACCCATACTAACAGGATAGTGTTAGATACACATCGTAATTCTAAACCCTAGTTAGTCAAGGGAGTCATCAACCTATGGTGACTAATTATCTCACAATCTGGAGTGTTATGCTCATTGTACTTTGATTTTTCTGACGAGCTTTATTTCATAATATTTTTTATTATGGCCTGCTTGTGAAACTCTCCTATAAAAGCATAACATATATATAAATATATTCTTTATTATTGCATTACCTCGTAGGTGCATATTGAATATTATTTACTCACTAAGTTATTGAATTTACCTTTTCGTTATTTATCTTTTTTGAGTTTATAACTTTGGTTAGCTTTTCAGATTGCTCTTTTACTTGTAATTAATATTATTCTGTTAGACATATGTCTAGTTAATGCTTTACATTTACTGAATTTATAATAAGAATTGTATTAAAATATTGATTTATATTATGAAATTATTTATAATATGCTGGGTAAAACTTTGATTGAGTTAATATAAACACTTTATATGTATGTTTGGTTTCGTACATGCAAGTAATATGGAGAGAAACTTTAATGGAATCAGGTCGGTGACATGTATTCTCAGGAACTTTGAAAGATCTACAAATTCTCCATGTTGTGTTACCTTGCCGTCACATATTTTGGAAGCCGCCAAACGAATTTCCTCAGTTTTCCATTGCATGTCATTCGCCATTAATAGTTTCCATTTGATGTGTTCTCCCTAGACGGAGATCAATTATCGAAGTCCTGATTCAGCTGCTAATTGAGAGTTTTTGGTCAAATGGCAGGATGATGATGCATTCTTCGCAGATTATGCGGCATCACACAAAAAGTTATAGGAGCTGGGCTTTACTCTACCTTCCTCAGGTCTCAAAGCAATTACGAAGAACAGTACCTTGATAGCATAAAGTGTTGTGGGAGTGGAGTCGCCATAGCTGCTGCAACTGTAGCTATGAAGGAGTCATGTTCGGACTTAAAGATCATTTCCAAAAAAATAAAAATAGATTGTAATCTGAAATTAAAATTTTAAATTAATAAGTTCAGAAAGTCTTCATTGAAGTGGAACTTTCATCCTGACCGAAATAATATGAACTATTGTTTTCTAGAGTTTATGAATTCTCTCTCTCCATTTTCCATCCAAGCCTTGAGTGGGATGCAACATGCAATGAACACTGTATTTTGCCATAGTTTATATTATATGAAGCAGTGGGATGATCTTCCAAATTTAGGCATGCCAAATTCAGAAGTCGTCCATTTTTTGACAAGTTAAGGAGCAAACTGCAAGGGGGAATCAATCACCATCTTCTTTCTCATAGGATAGAACTACATGAGATGTGACATTGACTTATTATCAAGTTAACATGCGCCTTATTCAAGAGGCTGACAATAAATGAAATAAATAGATAACATGCTTGTGTGTGTAGTGAAAAACCCACAAAAAATCTTGCTTGCTTCCATCCCACTACCGCACTGCGTAACTCCTTCCTCTGAAGAGGAACAGGGTCAAGGAGAACAAGTTTATCTCCTCCATTCTAGATTTAAAGAATCAGCCTTAAGTTTAAATTAGTTAAGGCTGGTAACTAAGTTATAAGTCAGGCTCTTGGGCTGAGAGAGAGGGTGATGTCCTGGAAAACCTTGAGTCGCTTTTCCATCTTCTTCTGCTGAAAGGTCCCAGAATTCGCAGTTTCAACTACCTTCCCTGCTGTTTTCCCTGCATTTCTTGCAGGACCTAGAACGGCTGCAAGGATGGCTTCTTCAAAGTCATCATTATCTGGCAACAACTGTGACACCTTGTCTTCTGTTTCATCTGATAGTCTCCTCGTCTTTGTTTCTGGGTTTTCTGGTTCCACAGATGGTGCAGTGAACAACCCCATTTCAATCTTTTTGTTTGAACTAGCAGCATTTCCTGACCTTGTCCTCTTAAGTTTATCATGGAATTGATACCCAATTGGTTCCTTAATTGGCTCCTTTACCAATTTGGAGGAATAGAATGGAGGTGCATCAACATTCCATAAATTCCCTAAAGGAGGAGTAGTGAGCTGTTTGATAGTTTTCTGTTGAGGAAGCACAATCTGGGCACAATTTGCTACTATATTGGAATCGACATTCTCATCGGAGAAATCATCATGAGAAGATTTTGCATTGGTTGTTGGCAAGACACTATGATGATCCTTACAAGGCTGAGGCTGCCAAATTGATGAAGAACCAAGAAATGCATCAAAGAGCCTACTTTGCTCAACCCGATCGCCTCCTATGTTCATCATCTCAGATTCAAGGTCATTGAGCATCTGCTGTGCCCTTTCATAGGCTTTGAGATGTGAATCTACACCTCGTGGCCCATCAGCCACTGCTGGTTTTACTCTGCGCAATGTCTCTTTAGCCTCACTAATTCTCCCCTGTTTCATCAAACAAATCCCAAGATTGCACATCTTGTTGTTGTCAGGTGCAATAGCAAGTGCCCTTCTATAGGCATCTTCTGCTTCAATGTAATTGTTTTGTTGCATCAATGCCCATCCCAAGTTCCCCTGAAACAAAGAATCGACCAAATAAGTACACAAGTACCATAACATTTCAGAGACTACAGAGAGCCAAAGAAGCAAGACATCGCTCTCTTACCAATAACCTAGTTGCTTCTTGTTCTACAGAAACCTGAAATTTCTTCCCTTGAGACCTTGCAGTCTTTGTTCTTTTTCCATTGAAAGCTAACCCTTGTTGAATCATGTATAGCTTGTGCTTCAACAATGCTATTTGGTCATCCAATCTTCCACATCTCTAAAAGAATGGAAATCAAACTAAATAATTACTTGCTGTGTTACAAAAATACCAAACTGTACAGAGTGGAATTAGTTAAAGTAAGAGACCTTGTAAAGATCAAGAAGAATGTTATCGAGAGACTCTTGGGCTTGATCTGAACACCGATGTCGTAAAGATTTGATAGCCTCAATTGCTTCATCAGCCCTATTCTGTTGCTTCATAACAATAGCCATATCTTTCAATGCACTATCCACTCTATCCCCAGCATTTATTGCCGCCCAAAACAGAGGTATTGCCTTCTCTGGATCTTTATCAACTAACTAATCAAAACAAAACATCGAAACAATCAAAACCCATCAATAAAATCTGCCAAACACCTATCGAAACAAAAAGAACAACACATCCCAATCAATTTGAAGACCAAAAGATGCGCAACTAATTTACCTGAACATTTTTGGCTCTAACATAAGGAGAGTCACCAACAGGGACTTTGTGGATAGCATGAAATGACTCAGAGCGAGTTCTTGAAACACCAAGTGGCTTTGCTGGTGAAGTTGGTGCAGATTTTGTTGGTCTAAAACCAGGTGGTGCATTCCACATCTCTTGCATCATATTGAAAAACCCTAGGGAATCCTTTTTCTTCTTTTGTTCCTTCTTATGGTCTGTTTTGGTAAATTGAAGTGACGTCTCTTGCGGAGATAAGAAGAGAGAGGGAGGGCGAGAGAGACGTAGAGAGAAATGAAGAGAAGATTGGGATTTTTAGAGGGGATGGTGGGGAGATAGACTTTTGAATTTTTCGACCGTTGAGGTTACCGTTTTACGTACTAGCCGTTGAGCCTCTCTCCATCAATAATTTGCAGATTTGGCGGATGTTAGAGAGCTGTTATTTTTATAGTGACCCTTAAGGTTTGTTATAATTGTCTTACAATTTTCTTTAAGATTTTGTTTTCATTCGTGTCCTTTTCTGCTAATAATTGTCTAGAATGATAACGCATTTGGTTCATAATTGCATGAATATTTTCTTCTTTTCTTTTTCACAAATGTTGGATTTTCTAATATTATTTTAATTTTTTTAATTTTCTAATAGAAATTACTAATTCGACAATTGTGAAAATTCTTTACCCTATCTCTCTCTCTTTTTTAGGCGAAAATACAATATCACAAGTGAACCATGATTTTTAATCGCTACATAATAATCAACACCAAAACTAGACACACACTAGTGATTGTATGGGAACTACTACTTATTAAACCTGGTTCGGCATGATAAATCGACTAAGCAAATCTATAATTTGAAACCATATTCAAATCGAGTTTTAATTTGAATTAATTTTTATATTGATTTGACTAACCTGATTGATCTGATGAGTTGACCTGTGATCTAATTGATTTTGTTAAACTTAATCAAAATCCATCCCAGTCAAAACCAATAATATTTTTTTTAATAAAAACTTAAACAAGATCGTTTTGAATATAAAACAAACAAAACCAAAAACCTGCAGTTTGACTCAATGACCTAGTGACTTGATTTTTCTTCTAGGTCAGACCATAAACAATATTCGGCAACTACACCACTATGTAGTGATAGCAAGATAATGTTAAATGATTATTCAGTTATTTTTTAAAAATAATTATATTAAACTTGATTAAGAAGATCTAGTAAAAACTAAATAAATATATTCTAAAAAATAAAAAAATTATTTTGAGTTTTTTTTATGTATATTTTACAATCAATATAATTAGCTTAAAAACAATTCAATAACTACCGGTCACACTAATTAAAAGAAACTAATTGACTTTCGAAAAACATTATAGCTCTAAACTCATTCACATTGTAATGCCAATTTTTTCCTTTCACCTAAAAATCTTAACACTAGTTATTAAGGATATTGAGGTCATTTCACAAAGCCTATAAGTCATTACCAAATTGATCGAGAACAAATAAGTCTTTTCACATCTCAATTGCATAGTAAAACAACCAAAATATCTTTGAAAGAAAAACATTTAAAACTAGTTTCTAGGGGTATTTTCATATTTTCATAACGATTCTTTCCTTATTATAATGTCAACTAAGGAGCAATTTGGTATTTGATCAAATATAAAAAAAATAATAAACAATTAAAAAGCATATTAAAATGTCCAAAATGTCTTTAAAAGCTGCTTTTAGATGATTCTGATATGTAAGTGTCAAAAATAAAAAATATTATTTTGATACATTTTCAAGTAAATTTTCTTTTAAAAGCATTGCACTACAATATCAAATACATATTTAGATCATGTATTAGGACTACCCTATGTAATGGAGGATTTGGCTCTACTTTTGAAGGGATTCTAGTTGATGACACAAGAAATAAAGTGAAACGACTCTATTACATAGCTGTTGGTCAAAATCACAAGTGTACTAATTGTAATAAATAATAAAGTGAATAAGTAGAATATCATCCCATGATAAATTGAAAAAGTTATCAATCAATACAAAAAATTATTAATTCACCATCAATTTGACAAATTGAATATTAAAGTTTGTTAGACTAAAAAAAGAAAAATATACAAAAGCAAACAAACAATTAAATAAATAGGTTCGAATTAAGATAAAACATATCCTAGGATTTCTGACTCATCATAACTATTCCTATGCGAAGTTCTCAAGTGAGTTAATCCTATCAAAATTTTATTCTTATTGTTGATAATTGGGTTTTACTAAATTTTATTCTTATTGTTGATAATTGGGTTTTACTAATGTAATCATCAATCTCTCTTAAGCATCAATAAATAATTTTACGAGCAAACTTCCTATATTTCTATAAAAATTCTAAATTTGTTGAAATTCATTAGGAAAGATTAAACCTTTAAAGATTATACAAGTTCACATTTATCGCTTTCTTATAGATTCCTTAAGATATTTCAAATAATAGCTAAAATAATTATTATTTCTCAGTCTTAAATCGAACCCCAAATCATGCAAACAGTAATCAAGCATACACAAGTATTAAGTTCATAATGAAATACTCAAAAAATCCTGAATTGATTCCGTCAAAGAAATATTCACATAATCATTATTAGGTTACATCAAAAATCCCAAAATAAAAAAATTACATAGTTAAACTAAAAAAATAAAAACTTGATACAATGAATATGAAAAAATTAAGTTGGTCTTGAAGGGCTGTTGTCCTTTCTTCTTCTTTGTTCTATTCCGAATGTTGCTCCTGTATAGATGTCATCTCCTCTTTATTGAGCTTTGTCTAGAGCATCCAACGTGTGGTCGTAGCTGGTCTCAAGGAGTTCATATACACTAGCTTTATCCTTCAAAGGAAAGGAAATCACTTTCCATATATGTCAGAGACTCTGCCATATTTTCTTTCTTATATTGCGAGCTAGTTTTGGGATAGAAAAACGTGTCATGTTTTCTTTCCAACTCAACTGGTATTGCAATTTTTTTGACATCTGAAGCTCTAGATATGGCCCAAAAACCAAGATAATGTCTAGCCTACAAGGATTCTTGGACCATTTCAGATTATGTATTTTGATTCGTTTTTTGAGCTTCAAAATAGTAAAACTGGGTTCTTTTCCCTACATATGAATTGTAGGCCTATATCTCAAGTCTTCATAAAATTTAAGAACACATGGAACTGAGTTATATAACTTCAGTTATAACCTAAAAACCAATCAATGCTCATGCTTGACTGGAACATATCAACCAGATTTTGAATTCTAATTTTAGCTCATTGTTTGCCTCCTCATGTGATCTCAATTTAGCTTACTCTGGTTAGTTAAATTACCTGGAAAACACATTGAATCCTCAAGAAAAAAATAAATCTCAAAAGACACCTAAAACTCTAAAGAAACTCACTAAGAAACACACAAAATATTCTAAAATAAAGCAAGAATAACTAGAAATATGTGTGCAATGAATTCCCTTGTCAATAGGACAGCTCAAGAAATCGTTCCTCGCTAAGGCTGAGGCTATTGGCTACGTTCACCATGTTAACTTGGTAAGAGTTGCCAGTTTTAGTTCTGATAAATTTCATAGGCTTCTTGTTTATGGATACATGCCTAATGGATCTTTAGATCAATGGATATTTCCCAAAATCAAAGCGTTTATACTTGATTGGAGGCGAAGAAAGAAAATCATCATTGATATAGCGGAAGGACATCACCTATCTCTTTGAATTGTAGAACTGATTGATCTAGACCGGAGCAGAGTTATGACAACAATGAGAGGTGCTCCTAGCTATTCCTCTGCACCAAATTTTGACTGCTCCCAGCTGAAGAGCAAATGTATTTACTAAAGTTTTTTGAGGAAAAGGTAGACGAGGATCGATTGATGGATCTCATTGACAACAAAAGTAGCTTTTTATCCCGAATTCTTAGCTCAATAACTTTCAAGCTATACAAAATGAAGGACCTAAAATCCATGAGTTACAAGCTATACAACTTCCATGATATTGCAAACAACTTGAAAACGAAAGAAAATCCATGGGTATTACTTTCACATTTGACTTGTTTTTATTGTGCTGCCATTCTGTAATTAGCTTTTGTTTGGCATTTGACAAGAAGGGCTAGGCTTTTCTTCTGGTGAGTGATAGAATGGTGGAAACCATCAACTTGTAGTCAATTGGCTTTGTTAGATAAGCATCCATGCCAACCTCCAAGCATTTGGCTTCATCTGACGACATAGCGTGAGCTGTCAATGCGACAATAGGAACGTGCAAGTCAGTTCCAGTTTCTGATTTCCTGATTGCTTTTGTTGCTTCATAACCATCCATCTTTGGCATCTGGTCACAAAATCAATCAGCATTAGTTTATAGACTAGATTGAAGCGCATGATCAATGTTAGACGGGAGATATTAGCACTCTCTGTTAGCATTCTTACCTGACAGTCCATTAGGATCAAGTCATATGATTGGGATTCCTGAATTTCAGTTTGTAAACCTGTATGTCCATCATTTCCAGGGGATTCCCTTCTACAATCTTTTTCACTCAAACTGCAATTTAGAGCTTCTACTGCTTGTAGTCCATCTCCGACAGTAATAACTTTAGCCCCCATTTTTTCGAGCATGATGGTTGCAACTCTCTGAAGAACAGGAGTATCTTCTGCAAGCAGAATCCGTAAGCCATCAAGAGCCTTTTGTTGATTCCCAGATTTTTTTGAATATGAATTGCCTTGTTCTTTATGACTACTGGTTTCTGAGTTTCGTTCATCGTGTTTAGAACTTTCATTTCGAGTTGCGGTTGAAAAGGGCACTTGCTTGTTGCAGACAAGCATATCATTTCCATATTGGGTGCCTTGTAAATTAAGCCTATTCTGACCTGGATCTTCTCTTGCTTCTGGATCAACATCTGCCAATTCAATTAAGCACTTAAATGTTTGACACTGTGATTGACATGCGATCTCTTCTCTTTCTTTTCGTACATCTCTGAGATGAAATGCGCTTGGAGAATTGGAACCACCCATTTCAGCTGTATCTGATTCTTCAGAGCTGGTAGTGTCAAAATGGGTGGAATCAATCTCAAGGCATTCATGCATGTCACCGTCCTTTGCCATAGCTCTTGCAGCATTTGAACTTTTCTTTTGATACTCAAGATCTTTCTCCTTTATGACAGTTTCCAAAATGTGAATCATTTTGGCCTTGTAAAGTGGTTTATTAACCATCAGCAAATGTCCCTTCTTTCGAAGCTCCATCTTTATTGCATTTGAAGTATCATGATTGAGCATCCATGCAAATTTGGCTTTTCCAGAGAAATTATCAAGGAAGTTAATTTGTTCCTTCCATATATCTGTGCTCAAGTCAAGTAATCCAACGTCAACAACTATGATGAATAGGTCCTTCATGTCTTCAATATTAAGCACTTCAGATTTTAATGGTTCATTCAAAGAACACTGAACATCAAAGCCATTCTCACGTCTTCTGGCATGAAAGAGTTTCCGAAGAACTCGTGTCAGTTCATTCCACTCAGACACTCCTAAGGTGGTCAATCCGATTTCACGCAACCACTGGGACATAATAACTCTGCCCATGCTGCCATATAGTGCCACCAGCACCTGCAGTTACAGTTAAATAATATGAGCACACACGATTTGGTAATCCACGGGTGAAAGCATTTTTGTTTTTTAATTTATCTGTATGACATCACAAATTGTCAAGGTTAAAATGCTGTAAAGGCTCATGCTATTCTGCAGAAAAAAAATTGAAGACCTATTTTTAACCCTTCGAACTTGCATATTTTGATGTTGTTTTGACCATACACAGGCTAATAATTTAGCCAATAGTAGTGGTATCGGAGCTTAGGTTGAAGAACGAGGAGTTTGGAGATGAAATCAAGTAAAAGAAGCTGATTTGCAACAAGAGATGGCCAAAACAAACAACTTAAACTTGAGTTCTGTCCAGCCTCCTATGTTTATTGGAAAAAATAATTAATTTTGGAGCATGAAAATAAAGACTTCGAATTATTTTACTTGATTTGTGGGAGATTATAGAGACTGAATTTGAGGAGCTTCAACCAATAAACAACTTGCCTGTAGCAAAAGTCAAAGATTTGAAGGATAGAAGGAGTGGAAATGTTGGAGCTCTTGGATTAATTTAGAGAGGGTAGATGATCCTATCTTTCCAAAAGTCGTAAGTTTCACTCAAGCAAAGCAAGCATGGGAGATTCTACGAAAGGAATATGAAGGACATGTGAAGGAAAGGGTTGTGTAAATGCAAAGTCTTAGAAAAGAACTTGGGAATTTGAAATTGAATGAGAATGAATTAGTTGAAGAGTTTTCTATTAGGTTGATGAAACTTAAAAAATCAAATGAGAATACATGAGGAAGAAATTCCTGATAGAAAGAATATAGAGAAAGTTCTGATTAGCTTGCCTGAAAAATTTGATGCTATTGCTGTTGTTGTTGTTGAAGAAACTAAGGATTTGTCTAAATTAATCATTCAATAATTGACAGGTACTTGGAAGTCATTTGAGAAAAAAATGGTACAATAGTCTGGAAAATTTGTTGAAAGATTAAATAAGGCATAAATCTGAAGTTTTCAGCATATTCAAGAAATTTAAAGCACTTGTTGAAAAGCAAAATGACAGAAAGATAAAAGTTTTGGGAAGTGATCATGGAAATGATATATTTCAGGTGAATTTGAGAAATTTTGTAAAGATGAAGGTGTGCAGAGCAAATAATAATTGGTTATACTCTGCAACAAAATAGGGTATCTAAGAGGAAAAATCAAATAGTGATGGAAATGATCAAATCTATGTTGTTTGAGAAGGGCCTTCTAAAAAGTTTTTAGGTTGAAGTAATAAATACAACAGTTTATTTAATCAACAGGTGTCTAACAAAAGCCTTAAATAATCATACATCATTTGAAGCTTGGAATACAAGGAAGCCTTTGGTGAATCATCTAAAAGTGTTATGCTTAGATTCCAAAGGAGAAAAGATATAAGTTGGAAGAAGCTAGTGTTAAATGCATCTTTCTTAGCTATAATTCTATGTTAAAGAGCTACAAGATGTATAATCTAAAAAATAAGAAAGTTCTTGTCAACAGAGATGTGTTATTTGATGAAAAAGCAAAATGAATTTGGGAAAGAAAAAATTAAAGGTGATAATAATTCAACTAGTGATTTGAAGCAAAAAATCAGTTCACAAAGAAGAAGAAGAAGAAGAAGAAGAAGAAGAAGAAGAAGAAAAGTATCCAGATTCTAGAACAAGTGTATTGTCATCTTCTAGCTCAATTTCAAAGAAGATGAAAAGTTTACATGAAGGGTATACAAAGTGTAACTTTTGTGTGAAGAAGCAAGCAAGGAGAAAGAAATAGAGATGATTGAGTACGTACAGCAAAACACTTGTATATTGGTTGATAAGTCAAAAGACAAAAAAGTGATTGGTGTAAAATGAATTTAGAAAGTAAAACATAATCAAGATAGTTTTGTGCAAAGGAACAAGCCAAGAGTAGTAGCTAAGAATTATTCTCAACTACCTGAAATTGATTTCGATGCAGTCTTTGCTCCGGTAACTCATTTGGATACTGTTAGAGCACTCATTATTCTTGCAGCTCATAAAGGTTGGTTGTTATACCACCTTAATGAGAAGTCAGCCTTTTTAAATGGGGGAGTTGAAGGAAGAAGTCTATGTAGAGCAGCCATAAGTTTTTGTTGATAGTAAAAGGAAGATACGATGTATTTGCTAAAAAATGCATTATATGGGGTGAAACAAGCTTCGAGAACTTGATACAACCGAATTGACTATTACTCCATTCCATAAAAAATCAGAGAAGCAAAAGTGAGCTTACTTTGTATGTGAAAAAACAAGAGAATGATATTCTTATTGTTGCATTATATGTTGATGATTTTGTAATTACGGGTAGTAATGGAAGATGGATGAATACTTTAAAAAAGAAATTATGAGAAAATATAAGATGATGATATTGAGCTGTCACATTATTTTTTAGGTATTAAGGTTTACCAAGATGATGGTGGAGGTGTCTTCATTTATCAAAAGAAGTCTGTTGAAAGAGTTCTAAGAACATTTGGAATGTTTGGCTGCTAACCTATTAACGTGCCTTTAGTGGTGAATGAAAAGAATGAAAAATGATGGAGGAAAGAAGGTGGAAGTTATATATGTTTGAATGTTCTTGGTGTGTGTAAAGGAAAAAAGAAAAAGAAGTTACAGTGTTTGATCGTTTCCCTCTTCTGCAGAAAATTACAGACCTGTTTTTAGCCCTTAAAACCTGCATATTTTGATGTTGGATCACACACGAAGCTAATAATTTAGCCAACAGAAATACATCGACGAAGAGGAAGCTTGTGATTTGTTTATGAATAACACAGGTAATTTTACTCACCACGGCATTGTGACTTGAAAAATCTACTTGGCAGGGTAGGTCTGCACCGTCTGCGGGTGTCTTGAGAAGCAAGTATAGTCGCATTAGAGTTCCAGGTCCATTCTTCTTCACAACCTTTATTTCTCCACCCATCTTGTTAACCTGTCCTCGCCAATAACTAGGAAAACGTCAGTAAGCGGTTGTAGACTAGGAAGCATAAAAAAGGATTCTGATGATGCTGATGCTGCTGCTGCTTCTCTTCACAAATTCAGCAAGATATTATTTAATAGCTGAACTGCAGTATCTGATTAAGGTTTAGGGCATGCAGCTGATAGTCTAAAGATAAACTTTGCATGGTGAGGTAATCTCTCATTTGATTTTCTGTTTAGTGGTTAGGAATCTTATATGAGTGTGGAGTTTACTCACCAAAGTTCTAACTATGCATAGTCCAAGACCAGTGCCTCCATGCCTGAAATAGACAAATGTTAAAAAACCAAGAATTTCTGTGAAGGATCTTAAATTTGCTTGATATATTCACATGCTTGCTTTTGCAATTCAACTATCAAGTATCAACTTCTACACAAATTAACTGGTAAAACTAGTGGATCTGAACCAGGAGGTAGAGTGAACATCGCATTGCCTTTTTTCTAGATCTTATAGCATATTTTGTAATTGTGATATTCAATGGATGAATCAAGCGAGTTGTGGCCTGTGAAACTTGTTTCATCTACTTACAGTCGAGTTGTTGATGGATCAGCTTGTTCAAAGCTTTCGAATACAGACTCCCATTTGCTTGGATCAATTCCTGCAGATAGGTAAAAAAGAAAAAGAAAAAAACTGTTACAAATGCTATAGAGATGGAAGATATTTTATGTGGTTTCAGACAATTTTTTTGGGGTTCATACCACAGCCTGTGTCATCAATTTCAAACCAAAGAATCATTTTGTTTTCCTTCTTACAGGCCTTCTTCAGATGATTCCCCTGCTGCCTAAGTTTTGGCTTAATTGCACAACGCATTTTCTTCTGATCGAGATGAAACTGTGTGTCATTGTAAGTATTATTTAAGTTCTCACACCAACCACGCAGAATAATGTGACCCGCTGAAAGTCATTTTGAAGAGTTAGGTATGCAAGAAGAAGTTGACTACACAATGCTTTTTGTTCATTGAGAGATGAATTTTGTCTCTAATTCTATTACAGGTATGCATACTAAAATCTAAGTAAGTTGGCACTGCAAGTGTCGGACTTACTTGTCGTAAACTTTATAGAATTGCTTATCAGATTTGCAAATATTTGAACAACTCTGGCGGAGTCTCCTCGTAATAATTTCGGCATCTCATCTGCATGCAGGAAATGCAAGTAGCAATGGACATCAGAAACAGATAGAGAGAGGCTAATGATCATATGTTGATACTTGACATTCAATGCACAACACGTACCAGAGAGATCCAAAACAGCCTCGACATTGTGGTTAGTGCACTGAACAGAGAACATGTCAATAAGTCCTTCAAGTTCTCTTCCCAAGTCAAACTCAGCATCTTCCAAAACCAATTTTCCAGATTCAACCTATAAAACCAATTTCGAAATGAATCAAGAAAAGGACATTCTGTGACTTGCTGCAGCCTTGGACGTTCTGGTTTGTGTTGGTTTTGATATCTTTGTAATTGTTACAACTGTTTACAATTGCTAGGCTATTTTTAGCATCTCACCTTGCTCAGATCCAATATGTTGTTAAGAAGCCGGAGTAGAGCCGTGGAGCATTTTCTGATCTGTGTAACATTTGCATATTGTTCATTCGTGAGGCAATCATCACAGATAAGAATGTCCAGCAGCCCAATCACTGCAGCCATAGGAGTCCTCAACTCGTGACTGTTGTACAGAAATGAAATGAATATTTACTTCCGTTAAGGCTCAAGAACAGGAAAAAGAAAAGATCTCAAGGGTACTCAAAACTCTCTGTCGCTGATACAAATTTGCAAGCCTAATTGAATATTAAAGCTCAGAAATATATATTACTATTAAGATACAAAGTAATACACCTCATGTTTGCCAGAAACTGGCTTTTGTAGTTGTTTGATGCCTCTGCCCTTCTCCTTGCATCAAGATGGCTTATCAGTTCTGCCCTTAGTTTCATCTCCTTAGATACTCCATTTGTGAGAATCAAAATGAAGACACATCCGATGACTAGGATACATAGAGATGCAGAAATGAGTATAACCAACGTTTTGAATGCTCTCTCATCAACCTTTCCCATTATATATCTTCTTGGAATGATGATCACCCCCACCTATACAGAATTGCAGAAGCTTGCTAAATGCTTAGACAATTAATAGCTATAAACTAAATAAAATAAACTAGATCCTTTCGAGCCATTTTTTCATTCTACTTGGGCATAACCGGGGAATTTATAGAAATGCAATTCTGTAACATCCAAGTTTAAGCGATGCTGGATAAAATTTTTAAGTCTTGGGAAAAGTTAGAGAGATGGTTCGACACTTACTATAGGGAGTCTCTTCAGATTTAGAAAAAACGAGTCGATGTAACAATGCTGCTTGCCAAGTTTTGCATTTTTCACATGAACAACGTGACCTGGAGGAAACTTGTTTCCATAGACTCTCTCCAACCATCGAGCTCCCATTCTTATAGTGGGTTCCTCAGTATCGACAGCCATTATAAGATTGGGCCTTGTTGAATTTGTCAAGAGAGGAGCATTCGTGGAAGTAGCCAATAAGTAACCCTCTTGAGAGGTCAAATATATGTATCCCCTATGGACTTCAACAAGCTCTCTCATCAATTGGCCTACACTGTAGAGAGCAGTAGTAACACCTACGACGGCCACAATGCTTTTATTGTAAGCATCCCACACAGGCAATGCTGCTGAAAGCAGTGGTGAATCCGTGTACTTGCTTACTGCCACATGCCATGAAGCCACACCGTCAGGTACTTGTGAAAGGCCTGCAATATTGATGAGATCGTCTGGTGGAATTGGACTTGCTTTTCCTATCTTTTCGCCTGAGGTAGGATCAAGTGGTTCACGATACCAAATTGCAGAAAAGTTACTGTGGATGGATTGATCATTCCATGCTTGATTCGATAAGAACATATTTGCATCAGAAGGCCCTTTGGCATTGATTGAGTAGTTCCTAAGATCAGAGTAGATGTAGAACGTGTTGTTACTCCTATGATCCCTGTGGAAAGCCTGCACAAAACCATTTCTATAATTTATGGTAATTGCATTGAGAGCTTTACGACTCGCAAACAGTGCCCACGTTACATGCCTCATCACTTCATAAAGCTGTTAAGACCAAAAAAAGAAAAAAATCAAGTCAATACAAACATATCCAAAATATCCAAAGATTAATTCTATTGTCAGATTTGGTAGCACTTTAAGAACATCATAAACACAACAACCTCCACTTGTTCGGCTTGAATGGTTGTCTTGCTGTACCTTCCGATTACATACTCTGATAGCTTAACCTGGGCTGCAGTTATCTCAGCTGTGGAATTCAGAATGTTCCACATTCTTAATATGGGGCGCTGTAGAAGTTCATATCGAAGGCCAGAAGCCAAGGTATCTAGTGACATTTTTGTATAGCTTCTAGTGAAATGCCATGTTAGTATGGTTAGAAGCCCAATCAAAACTGCTAACATAGCCTGCATAAAGCCATTAACAGAAAATTAATAATGTACTCACTGACCAAAACAGCAGTTTCTGCATGCTAAAAGGCAGTTTCTCTGATTGTCCAGATCATAGTTTCTTATATCATAATCACACAATAGAAACAAAAATTGAATATGAAGCAAATGCATATTAGGAAGAAAAAAGCTTATCGAATTGACACAGGCAATGAATCCCATTTCCTTTTCACTTTCGAGTTCTTAAGTTAGCGAGGGTAAGGGTAGGATTTGACCCCCGAGTCATGACTTTCCTTATCTGGATTAAACAAACATTGCCTTCTTTCAATGATTTTGTGCATAATGTTTCTTTCATTACCAAGTATACAACAATAGGTTATATATTTATTATACACATTTCAATCAGCTAAGTTACTTACTTGATCAATAAATTTGATTGAAGTTTTCATAATTCAGTAGTGAAACTTGTAAAGAATACAGCAGTACAGAGAAAGAGAGATTAAACAAACCATTATAGCCAAGCGGACTACAAAAACACTGTAGTAAGAGGAGAGGCAGTGAGTGTTTCCATACTGGAACTCATCTTGTTCAACTTCTCTATGGAAAATTCTTCTACCACAAGGAGCTGTATTCTTTCTGCAAGAAGTGGCAAACCCGAGAATTCTGTTACACACTTTTCTCAAAGGAGTTGCCATTATTGGTGTGCCAGTGCTTACAGTTGGTGAACATGAGTGGTTTCTATGACGTCCTTCCTCAGCCATTTCCGAAAAGAAGAAGAAGTTTAATTAACTAGCAAGAACTCATGCTTTGTTTTTGTACGAGAGACACAATTAAGAGGGAGGGAGGGAGGGAGACTGTGACAAAGTGATTAATGGGGTGTGGTGTTTAATATGCTGCTGGTTCATGTGTCACTCCCCACCTTTCAAAGGCAAATTTTCTTGCAATTTTCTAAAGTGGGCTTATATTCCTCATCCACGACAACTTTGCCACCTATCTCAACTCTTTGATATAAATTCCAACCTGCTTTGTGGTTTGGGAATTTAAGCTTGGACAGGAAAAAGAAAACGAACATGGTGAAACTTCATAGATAGATGTGGCAAAACAAGGGAAAATTCCTTGACCGATTGCCGTTGAAGTGGGGCAACATGGACCTACAACTTTTTGTTCCATGTACATAGCCTATAAAACACCAAAGTGCTTTATATCTTGTTTTTTGAGGTGGACAATAATGCCTCAAATTCTGGGTACAGTTCATGATGAACAAGGAAACATGAGGTGTTGCATAGGTAACGTCTACAGCTTTCTATATTCAAATTTATAAATATTAGCTTAGGATCATTATTTTTTCAAATTGGTTTAGGATATCTCGAAACAACCATTTGAATTCAATTGAAAAAAACAAAATACATTATTAAATTTATGAAGATTTTGATAAAGCTCCATATGGTTTCATGGTTTTTAGTTGGTTTGTGGAATTTAAATAATTAAGTTCTAAACAACCATTTAAATTTTGAAGATTCCGAGTACGAGGATGGTTGTTAATTTTGCTCTTTAGTTGCTGGCATTTTGAGCTAGTCTTAGCCTATTGTCAAAATGGTATGATTGTCTTTCACTTAGTCAAGTATTAATATAATTATATCTTACAATCATTATTGGATTATAATTACAATCTCTCTCTAAAAAATAATTATGCATAACTAATTGCTTATTAATTAATCTCCCTAGATAAAACTCTCTAAATCGAGATATTATACCAACAACTCCTCTAAAATTGATGTTTATGGATCTCGAAGCATCCATTTATTAATAATGAATTGATGTCGATGACGAGATAAGATCTTGGTAAACATATCAACTGTCTAGAACTTAGTGAAAATGTAAAAGAAAGTAATCATGTGTTGGTAAAGTATTTCATGAATAGAATGACAATCTACTTCAATGTGATTGATTCGCTCATAAAAGACCAGATTGACAGTAATTTGAATAGCACTTGTGTTATCAATATGAAGAGAAGTAAGAGTAAGTTAAGGAATACCAAGTTCACCTAATAGACCTCGAAGTCAAACAATCTTAAAGCATGCTTATAACATAGCATGATATTCAAACTTAATTGAGGATTTAGAAACTCGATCATGCTTCTTACTCTTCCAAGAAATAAGATTATCACCAAGAAATATGCACTGGCCAATAACTGAATGACGAGTATTAGAAAAACCAACTCAATCTACATCAATAAAACTTATCAACTGTAAAGAATAATTCACGACTAAAAATACATTTAAGATAACAAAAGATATGTCATATTATAAGTAAGTGAGAATGGTAAGGAACCTACATAAAATGCCTAACTTGTTGTATAGTAAAAGAAATATTAGGCTAAGTAATTATCAAATAATTCAAACTCCTTACTAGCTACCAATACAATAAGGGATCATATAATAACTTGTCATCATCTTGTTGTAGCTTCAAGTTGACCTTCATTATATAAGGACCAAGTTAATGGATTGAAGATTAACTACAGTGAGAAGCTTTTGAGTGTACTTATATTGATGTAAAAGTGTGTCAGTTCGACAAGGGTATGCATCAAGACCAATAAAATATTGTAGGGTTACCAAGATCTTTAATATGAAATGAAATGTTAAGATGTGTTTGTAGTTGCTCAATCAACTAAGAATCAAACCTTGTAATAACAATAACATTCATATATACAAGAAGTACAATAATCCTAATAGAAATTGTTTTGGGAAAGAGAGGAGTCAAACTAACTTTGAATAAAATTAAAATAAAAAAGAGTAGAATGAACTTCTCAAATCAAGCACATAATGCCAAAAACCACCAAACAAGCTTTATACCTTGCAACAGAACCATCATGCCATAACTTTATGGTATAAGCCCATTTACAGCTAAAAATTTTGACGCCATCAAGACAAGGAACAATATCACATGTGAGATTGTCTTAAAAAGCCTGAAGCTCTTCTTATATAGCTTGCTTCTAACATGCTTCATTAAAAGCTTAAGAGCAAGACTTAGATGTAATGGTAGTATTAAAAGGAGTTTGTATGAGAGAACCCATATCTATCCAAATGATGTAAAATCTAAGATAACTGATGAGGTTCAATAAGAACATGATCAAGTGTCGAGGTTACGTCATGCAATAAGACTAATGGATAACATATTTGATACACAATACTTAACTTAAAATGTTAAATAGAACTTGACACGTCATAAAAAAATAGAAAACAAAACTAAATAGGAATCATAAGAAGTTGAAAACTGAAAAAAATATTGATTTTCAAAGAAGATCATATTTTAAAAAATATGAAGTTTATTAGCAACCGATTCATAAAACACAAACCATTTTATGTATATTACTATATCTTGGAAAAGCACACCAAATAAGATTGAGAAGAAAATTTATGTTATTCAGTATATGGTAAGTGAACAAAACAAACACAACCAAGGGCGGAGTTAGGAATTTTTTCTGCATTGAGCTATTAAATAAATATATAATTTTTTTAAGATAAATTATTAACTTATGTATATGAATTTTTAAAGTTAACAGTAAAGTTTTAATTCAAATAAACTACCCAAAATATTAAAAAATAAATTTAAAAGTACATAAAATTAAAGTGAAAGTAAAAATAAACTCACTATTGAAGTTACATCCTTCCATGTTTTGTGGAATATAATATAATTCATCTATAATCGAAGTTGAATCGATATTGTAACAACCTCTCAATCAGGATAAAATAACAATCTCATGTCAATTGAAAAACAAAGTAATTAAAGTTTTTCCCCATTTCAATTCCTCTTTCCTTCACTTGATTCTTCCTTACTTTTCTTATTTATTTTTTTTTACGTTTTTCCCTTACTTTTCTCTCTTTCTCTCTTGCCTTTTCTTTTTTTTCTTTTCTTATTTTGCTTCTACCTAGTCGGCAACATATAAAAGAAAGGAAGAACTGATTTGTTTTATTTTTTAATGGCAAATAACTATTTTACCCTTAATGAGTCGTTTTGCATGTATTTGATGATCTTTTTTTTTGTTAGCACTATCAAACTCTGTTCATCCTAAAATTTTAACCAGATTTTATTCAATATATTTTAAGATCCCTCATAAAATTTCAGCTCAATCTGATGGTCGGATTGAAAATTACACTCAATAACGTAAAACTAGTCAAAGTGTGAATTTTTTATCAAATTCTGAATTTCTTCAAAAATTCTGAAATTTTAACCCAAGCTAAAGCATTATATTAGAAGGCTCTACGTAAATTTTTAAAATTGTTTGATATCTCAATTAACAATTAAAAATTTGTTTTACATAAAACTAGTAAAAAAATATTGATAAAATCTTGACCTGAGCTAGAGCCCACTTGAGCCTTTACATGCCTCCACCCTTGAACACAACCAAATATACGAAGAAACTTATACTTAGAAGTAACACCAAATAAGTGAGAATATTGCAAATCATAATTGAAAACTTAGAAGAGAAGATAATTAATCAAATAAACAGTCATAGATAATGCTTATATCCAAAATCTAAGTGGTATAGAAGAGTCAATTAAACAAGGTGCGAACAACATCTAAAAATGAAGATTCTTAAACTCTACATCCTTATTTTGTTGAGTGTATGGGCAAGAAATGTAAACCCTAGTTAAAAAAATATTACAGTGATAATAAAAATATTGAAAATACAACCTATATGTACGGTATTTTAAAAGTGAGCTGAGACGGGGTATTTGGTTAAAAAAAAATACTTGAACTAGATATACGTACTAGCATTGTTATAAATATCTAGAACTATGAGATATAAATATGTGGCATTGGCTTCCTTTGGAAGCCACTTTGGCCAAACAAGCTAAAGAGAAGGGGAAAGCTTCTTCTTCATCTTTCACTTGATTTTTTCCATAAAAAATGCCTAAAAACCTTGGATAAAAGTTCTAAAAGGGGTTTTTTAGGATTAAAGCAAGGGGTTTCAAGTTTTAGAAGGGTTATAAAGCTTGGAAATAGAGGTGTTGGAAGTTAGAGAGAGAAAAAGAAGAAGAAGTGAAAAAAGGTTGGTTTCCTTGTCAATTTCTTTTTTATTTCTTATGATTAGGAGGTAATAATTACTTCCACCATGATTGATTATGATTTCGACATGTTTTGAAGCTTAGGTAGTAATGTGTACATTATAGAATGTTGAGTTTTATAGGTTGAGATGTTTGAAATGGTATTCTTTGTTTAAAATCATATTCTTGGGTATGAATTAAGAATGGGTAATGTGTGAATTATGAAAAATTAAAGAAAAAAATTATGTTCCCTTTTGTATAGGTAATTCGGTCAAACTAGTGAGAGTAGTTTTAAGATTTTTAGTTCAAATTAACATGAAATTGATGTTTAACTATGTTATATGATGAAATTAATGATTGGGTGGAGAGTTGATTACATGAAAAAAATTACATAATAGGTTTGATGATTGAGAATGAAATTGATTTCATGAAAACATGAATGAGAATCCATATTGTTCTTGATGTGGAATTCAACTTAAGCTAATAAATAAGGATGAGTTTGGTTAACTTAGTTGTTATAATGATTGAGTTGACTTGTGTTTGGTGAGATGTAAAATGGTTGGATAATTAGAAAATTGGCATGGAAACTTAAAGAGACAAACCTTAAAGTTTCAAAAAAAAAAAAAAGAAAAAAGAAAGGGGAAGGGGCCAAAATCATAGCTTATAGGTCCTTTAAAATTATTATTAAATTGAGAATTTAAATAATTAAATCTATGGGAATGGATTCGAATATAGAAAACATGCGTGTATATGAAATTTTAAGGATTTTCCTTGCTATTAGTTTGAAAATAATGGTTGAATAAGAATTAAAATGAAATTTTGATGTTGGTTGTATTTTTATAAAGATTGTATCCTTGGTGGTATAGGGGAACAATTGGAATAAGATAGTAGCAGGGAGCAGCAACATATGCATAAGCTCTAGGTAGGTGCCCTGCATTTTTTTTCTTTATACTTAAAAGATTTCTTAAGTTTTTTTAACTATAAGTTCTTAAAATATGCACTTATTTATAAAAATATTAATACTAAGGAAGGATTTATTTGACTAGTTGTCTTGAGCTGAGCTAGTGACATTAGGGTGACTGATTGTCGGGATATGTGATTGACTAGCTATCTTAAGTGAAGCTAATGACATCAATGAAACTGATAGCTGAGGTGTTTAATTGACTACTTGTCCTAAATAGAGCTAGGGGTATCTAGATGACTGAATGCTAAGATATGAGATTGACTAGTTGTCCTGATAAAACTAGTGGCATCATTGTTATTAACTGATACTTAATTTGACTAGCTGTTTGAAACAGAGCTAATGGTGTCAATATAATTAGTTGTCAGGATATTTAATTTGGCTAGTTATCCGGAGCAAAGCTAGTAATGTTTGTGTGACTAACTTGTAGGGTTATTAATGGCTTCTTTAGATGAATTCAAATAGTTCATAAGTAGAAAAAGATTGTGCATTTATGTTTAAAATGTATTTCATATTAATGAAATGAGAAATAAAGGTGTATATGTTTTGTTTTGTCAATTGCTGAATTATGTACTCATATTATATAATAAATTGATTTCAGGTTCATCATAGACCCGAGTGGAGCAGTAGATTATTTATAGTATTTTTTTTGTTTAGGTAATGATGATGTACATATGGATAGGCTGAATTTCCTTTTTATAATATTCTTTCATGACTGACTTTTGTAATGCAAATTAAACTAGTAGTAAGATGCAGTAATTAAACTATTGAATTCTTTTTATCAAATTTGAAATTCACATAATATCTAGTCTTGTTTATTAAATTAAGAATGCATGTAACTAGTTCACAATGTTTCTTATATTCTTAATTATAGATTGCAAAATAAAGGGTTTTAGAGGAATAAATAAAGTTTAATCTTGGTTTGTGTTGCTAAAGGAAAGGTTCAGGATGGTTGGACCATGAATTAAGTCTTAATGGTGTGTGTAGATTGTTAATGTCGACACATGGAAATGTCTAATTTTAAAGGAGAATCTATTGGAATTTCAGTAGAATCTTAAATGACTCTAAAGGTGGTAAATTGTTATCATGAATTATGGATTATAAGATTTTTAAAAAAATCCTCGAGTATTTTTCAATGATTCATGACCAGTGATCTTTATGAAACATGTTTTAAAAGTTGGGGTTGTTACAAGAATGTTGGGGGAGAATACTCTTTATTCATATGAATGATCTTAAAACAAGTAAAGGCTCGACTTTCATGTGAAGAAAAATATAAAGACTTACTTTAACTAAGTTTACACGAAGCATAATTAGAGGGCATAATAAAAGGTAAAAACAATTTTTTATTTCCCAAATAACCATGTTTCATATAATAAATGAAAGCAATAGAATTTGGATGTCTCAATTTCTTATGTTATATATGACTATAATTAACTATCTCAGTACAATAGAAAAAAAAAAAGATCTAGGAATGAAAAACTAGAGAGGAAGTAAATGTCTCATTTGAGGCCCATTTGCTATCATTTTTCCTGACGCTTTATCTTAAGCACTTTAACCATCATGATTAAAATGGATTTTATAATTATTATCTATCAATTGACCAATATAAATTAAATTAGCAAATAAATTTAGAGACACAAAATATTATTAAAGGAAGACTCAAAAAATTCATATCACAGTGATAAGAAGAGCATTGTTATTGGTTATTTGAATAAGTTATTGAGCCTTATATTTATGAACATTATGTAAAACATTCATACTACTAGTCATATGATTAAAAGTTGCAGAGTCAAAAATCAAAAAGAAATAAGTAGATTCCCCTTAATATTTATGAACATTATGTAAAGCATTCATACTACTAGTCATATGATTAAAAGTTGCAGAGTCAAACAACCAACAAAAAATAAGCAGATTCCCTTTACCTTGTATATGAAAGGTAGAAACAATCATCTATTATAGACCATCTCAGATTTGAGATGGGATGAAAAAATGCTTACAGATTACTAGTCCAGAGAAGAAACAAAGGAGGCAATTGTGAAAATGGTCTGGGTTGTATTATGAGGGGCTAGAGTGTGTTGATTTTAATATTGCACTTGATAATCTTAAATTATATGCCTGCCTTTTTTGCAATAATTGTAAAATTTCTTATTGTAGTGCTTTAAAATATGTCCAAACTCCTATATCTTATTTTGTATTAAGCAGCATATACCACATTAATCATCCCAAACATCATGGTTTCTAAATTAAGACCAAGTTAAGTGACTAAATATTATTCTTTACATAATAATCCTTTTAAGAAATCTCTGAATACGAAACAAGATTTTGGTTGATTAAGCTATCATGTGCAATCTCAAATTGTAGTTTTAGTTTCATCTAAACTAGTGTATTTGGCTCTCATGATAGACAACTTCTAGTGCCACTAAGGTCTTATTAGAAATGGTAGAATGAATTATCCTAGAATGTTCACTCCAAAAATTAAGAAATCCATAACAGAATTGTTCAATATAAAGATTACCTTGGCAATAATTACCAATTTCTAACTCTAGTTGAAAATTTTAGAAAGTTTTATATTGAGAATATATACTCCAAAGATAAGTTCACATCTCTATAGCAGTAGTCAATAATAAAAAATTATTCACCATATATGTTTGATATAACCCAATAACATAGAGATAATACGAGCATCCTTGCTCTTTCAATAATCAATATCCTTGAGTGTAGTGGGAGCTTTAGATAAACCACCTGCATCACCCCATAATTATTTTCCCTTCACAAATATCTTGAAATGAAACTCGTAAGTAAAGTGATTATTTTCATTAAAATGAATTGTTTTTCATGATAAATTAGAAGAAAAGAACTAAACTTGTGATAAAATAGACATAGATATATATATATATATATATATATATATATATATATATATATATATAAATATATATAAACTTTGAACTACCAATAATGAAAACTTTCCAAATTATCTAGCCATGTCGCTATGATATCCATTTAAAACAAAATCTCTCTACACCCAAAAATTGTCTATAGCCCCAAACTAAGGAGTCTTTATAAAGTAATCCTAGAAAATATCCCACAACTCAACCTCGAAAAAAATTACTAACCCTAATAGTTAAGCATAAAATCTAGAATTTAGGTTGTTATACCATGTTAAAATGGTATGAATTTCTCTCAAATAAGGATCTCTTCTTTTTAAATAATCAAGTCTTAACATAATTACATCTTATAAACATTTATAAAACATAATTACAATCTCTCTAAAAGGGTAACTATGTAAAACTGATTGTCTATCAATCAATTTCTCAACATCAAGCTTTCTAAATCAAATAATTGTATGTTAATTAATCTTTCTAAGTCAAAATATTACAGATAACATCTATAATTGTTTTAGTAAGGTCATTCACATTGTGATAATGAGATTGATATATTTATGGAAATTTTTATTTTTTTATAATCTCTTTTTATAGTAGAATCAAAATGATAAAAACTTGTTTTTTTTCAAATAAAGGATATGTATTTACCATTTAAGCCAAGATATTTAATGGTTTAAATTCAATTTTTTAATGGTAGTTCTTCCTTTTGAACTAATAAAGTTAAAGTATAAACACATCGAGATTTGTATTATTAATTTAATTAGTTATTTACTTAAACTATTATATTTTGGATGAATGTTGTCCCACTTCCATTTAATTTGATCATTAAGGTTATATTTGGTATTATCATGTGGTGTGGTGCGGTTGGAAATGCCTTTAAACTAAACACAACTTCAAAGTTGTTTGGTTTTCATTGCTTTAACCTGTTTTTCATCAAATTGTGAAAAACAAAACTTGAGTTTGAGACAATTTATAGCTTTTCTGAAACCTGATTTTTTCAAATCGCAACCATAAAAGTTATCATAATGTCAAATACACACTAAATTAAGAATCAGGTTATGATAATTAACCAAAACCTTCTTTAAAAAGTTATTATTTATGTTAAATATATTATTAAAAACTCTTACACAAATTGGTCATCATATTATCATAATGACGATCAACCAAATCATATAGGAATGCCTATTTCTCTTTAGGTCAAACTTTTAACCATGCTCTGGTCGTGTCATCTGTTTTAATCAAATCATCATATAAAATGTCAAATTTCTATTTTGAAGGATTTATACACATCATATGTAACATATCTTGCAAGGCTATATTTTTTAACCTAGTGTTGAAGTTACCCACGAAATATCACGAATAATATTGATAATACCCAACAAGCTTGGGAAATATCTATGCCATAACATTCTTAATCATAGTACATCAATCTGATTTAATACACAACCTGTTACATACTAACAAAGCAAATCTAAAACTATCTCTAGTTATTATTAGTCTCTTATTTGATAATAGCAAAACATAATAGATAAACCCTATTATTAGCGTCGTAAGCTACTACAATAAAAAAATTTACCTTTTAATTATCATATAGATAAGTGTTGTTAATAGTAATTAGAGGACAACAATATTGAAACTCTTTTATTAAAGCACCAAAAGCAAAAGCCAAAAATGCTCTCCTAAATATTTATTTATTCTCATCAACCATTTTAAGATCCCAATCCACATGTGTTCCTGGATTTGGATCTTTAATAGTTAATAGCATTATAAGTAAGGTTTGAAATGACTCTTCAGCGTACCAAACAAACACTTTAATATTTTACACTTAGCCATTGATGCCTTCTAATATGAGATGTCATACTTATAATCCCACTCTATAGTAGGTTGAATATATGCAATACTCATACTTATATTTTTTTTTCATAATTGTCAACATCACCTCAGCAATTGAGATCTAAGTTAATCGGACGATTGGAATTGTAAAACTAGTGGGTTTTGACATATGTTTGGCCCTTTTAATTTTGAAATCTCTCATAAATCAGACCTCTAACAATATCCCCTGTGCAAATACCATTTACATATTGGTTCTTGAATGCATTGCAACTACATATAAGTTTTAGTTTAACGATAGTCTTGTACTGCAATGAATTCTTGATATGTCATTGCTTAATTGTAGTAATACATTTAGACTTATCTCTGAATTTTTTTTCAATCTCCAATTGATCACTCGATAATCCTGAGTACCTATGACTCATAGCCCAATCATTGCATTCGTATTATGCATTCCCACTCACAACCAAAAATAAAAGGAGTAGAAAGCTCCATGAATTGGTTAATTGGCTCATCTAGCTCAACAATCTCATCTTCCTCATCAACTTTAATTTCCCCATCTTCCATATCCTCCTTAACTCTATCAATATGACAATCATCTTCTTTATTATTTGGTTCGGACTCTTTATAGCAATATAGAGCAAATGACATGTCCAACTGAGCTTTCATATCAATAATCTCTTGTGTCGATATTTGTTTCCTTGCATTACCACCTAAACCAAATGGATCAGCTACATACGATACTTACGTGGTCCTTTGAGTGTTACTTGACATCTAAGTCAACTCTATACTAGAGGATTTTTCTCGTCTAGGTTTGCTATTCAAGTACAACTATAGGATATTCATCCCATTAATACTGGCAAATCCAAACATTGAATTCAAATTTCCATTACTATAGATGGGTACACCAACATAATGAATTGAACTAACCCTAATTTGCATCATCCTCCAAGTAATTTCAACTTTGATTTTAGGTGCATTCCAACCAAGTCGATCATATAATATTTTAGATATCTCATTAAGAGACATATCTAATGTAGTAGTTAGGGACTCATTACTCCCTCTATTATAAGTGATATCATTCTCGGTATTGATAATAGTACCACCATATAAGCTTAGTATTCCAATAGTACAAGACATTTTATTAAACAATATAATAAAACCCAAGCCCAATTTATCAATATCGTTGGATTAATCAAGATACATAATTTAAAACTCTAAACCCTGATGATAACATAATCGGTGAAAACCTAAATTCATCAATTTCTTTATAAATAAGAAAATTATCTACCCAATTATTGTATTTCATAACTAATTTTCATATTTTATACCCAAGTCAAAAAAAATACCTCACTTAACCTTCTAAATCCTACCTTAATCCTAATTCACAATTGAGAACAACCCGAGACCATCGATACTTTAAAAAAATAAAAACAAATACAACTTAAATCAATGTATTTTATAGCTAATTAACCTAATTCATAAAAGCCTTAAAGTTTTATAAATCCCTAATCCTAAACCCTAGTACTTTCAAAACCAACAATAAGTATAAATTAGCACAAAGCTTACTAAAGTGATAGAGATAAAGTGTGTAATATGCATCTAAGTGTTAAAAATGGGTGGCGATGGTGATAAGTGGTGGTGGTGGGCAATAATTGATGAGAGAGAGAGAGAGAGAGGACTCTTGTGATGGAGAAAGAGAAAGGGATATGGTCTCGTGGTGACTTAGGGAGTGTTTTATGGTGGGGAGAAAGGATGGTGGTTGTGAGCATTTACACTAATGAGGGCGAGTAGTGGTTGGAGGAAGAGAGGGGAAATAAAAAGAGAAATTGAAAGATGAGGTATGGGAGGATTATATTCTTTTGGAGCACAAGTGGTGGTTTTAGGAAGAGAGGGGGAAATAGAGAGAGAAATTGGAAGATGAGGTATGGGAGGGTTATATTCTTTTAGAGCGCAAACCTCGCACACGACTTGTAAGTTGTATGTGTGACATGCGACACACGAGTTGTAGATGAGGCTCGCGACTCACTCGAGTGTACTATTTATTTAAATATTTTCTATATTGTTGTATTTTATCATTTTTTTCAGTTAAAAAATAAAGAAAAAAGAAAACATAAAAAAAAAAAAGAAAAGAAAAAAAAAGAAAAGAAAAGAAAAAGATGAGATCCTCGTACTTCACACCGTTGACTCATGGATTGCCCCATTATTGGAGACCCCGGATTGGAATAGAGTGGACTGACCACTGTCTTCTGAGGTGACTTATTGCAGGCCCAAAAAAGAATTACCAAAATACAAAAGTGCTCATTTGGTTTGCTCTTATTATGTGCTCTCCTCGTAATGGGCGGTTGATTTGACATCATTTTGCTGCCAGTGGACAGTGAGAAGAGGATATAAGAAGATAGCCAATGATTCCAAAGCAGAGAGGGCATTAAAGCTTGGAATCACCAAGTTTCCATTGCTGCTAGCTCAAGCTAAATTGCTAAATGTAGAATAAAGTTAGCAAAGGACAAGAATAGTTTCAGTGCTTATTTCGCAGTGCCATGGAAATTATTTTTGAAATTATTTTTTTTATTTTAAAATAATATTGTTTTAATTATTTTTACTTCACTGTCATAAGCTGTTAATAATCTTTAATTACTTTATTAATTAAATCTCGTAGCCTTACTCGACTCGACAACTTTACTTGTACATGACGTTTGTACTAAATATATATACACACATCGCTGGCAAACTTTTTATTTGATAAAAGAATTAGCTCGAGAAAGTTGAGCTAACATATAATTAAATTAAAAGAAGGTGCTGAAGTGAGAAGATAAGACGGTGATAAGATTATTCTTGGCTCAAGTTGGGGTCTAGCTGATATCAAAATCCATTATGAAGGAGGAGGACTGTAAGGACGGCTATGGAAAATCTTAATTTAACACAGGGAGCTGCAGGGGCGTGCGTGCACTTTATGTGGCTTGACTTTGGCTTTGCTTCATCCTCTAGAACACAGATTTTGTGACTCCACCTCACTAACCCACCATTATTGATGATCGAAGAGTGAGCGCACGAAAGTCCATGGCTTCTCTCTCTCTCATTGCTAGAAGAAGGTGTTCATGAGGTCATAGTTTAAACCCTAGCTAAAGGAAACAATATTGGCTTGAGTGCCCACAAATATCAGCACATGCATACTAGAACAAGTGCATGCATGAGGTCATAATCAACCACCATTAATTATTCATGTTCTTCGTTTTGTGTTTCACTATAAAGAAGTAGCAAGTGGCGCATTTCTTCCCCTTGAAGCTCGTGAAACACAGTTTTCCTTTTCAATGCTATCTTTTTAGTTGTTAGTTCTCTCTCTTCTTTTTTTCTTTTTTTTTATAGATTAACAGTTTCAAAGTTCGAAACAGAGAGAACCACTCATGCAGATAAGATAGAAACACATGAAAATAAATATGCAGTTTTAAAAATTAATAATGATAAAGAAGAAATGCTACAATATATTATTTAACTCCATATTAATTTCAAAGAAAAAATCTTTAATTAAATTCATCTTCTTACTTGCAAGACCCAGACTTTTGACCCAAGCTCAAGCCCAAGTCAGCTCAAACCCAACTTAAGTTAACCTAGATATATAAGAAAAGGTTGCAAGAGAATTACTGTTCTCTCTTCTAAGTCTTGTGGCCGTCGTGACCCTCTCCTCATCAAACCAAGAATTTCAGTTTTTGATCTTGAGTTTTGGGTTTAAGAAAAGTAAAAGTAGCAAGTAAGTGATTCTTTCTCATATTACTTTTGATTATGATTTATTTATGGAAAGATTAAAGAAGAGATTAGGGTTTATGAGGATTTGAAGTTTATTTAGTTAAGATTAATTCATGATTATTAAGGGTTTAATGTTAAGCGATTAATTTTGAGTATGTTGTTAAAAATAAAGATTTATGAGTTGATTTGTTTAAATTGATTTTTATGTGTTAAGAAATTCATTTCAACCTTGCTGGAAAATCTGGACAGAATGGTCTTGAGGTTGAAGATGACAAAATTTTATTTTGGTCATTGATTGATGAAAATTACAGTTTAGTCCCTAAACTTTGAAAAATTATAATTTGACCCTGATATGTCTTTTGAGATTCTGGGCAGTGTTATTATGAGGTTAAGGGTGATGAATCTCAGCTTCGTAATTGATTTGGAATATTTTCAGTTTGGTCCCTCAATTTTAGGAATTTACATTTTAGTCCCTAAACTGTATAAAAATTACAGTTCAGTCCCTGGTTTGTTCTAGACAGAATTGAGGATGGTTTATGGGTGAAATTTCAGTATGGTTATGCATTTATAGTTTGGTCCAGTTTTGGTAAAATTATGTTTTGGTCCCTGTTTTGGATAATTGTCGTTTTAGTCCCTAAACCTAGGAGACTAAACCTGATTTTCTTTTATGCATTGGAATCTTTTAATTGCGTTGCTTTTGAGTATATTTCATATATTTATTGTAGGTTCTCCTAACGATCCTCAACAGGTTTTTCGGGTCTTTCATTTGATATTCCTTTTAGTTCTATATTTTTTGGGTGAGTAAGATAATCTTTAATATGCATATAATATAAATAAATATGTATGTTGATTATACGATTAGTACAACCAGTAAATTTCTTGAATATTTATATATATTGCTTTATTTTCCGAGTACTCTTTTATTCTTGAATTTGCACTCGCAATCTGTCGAACTAAATGTTATTTGGTATGATATACGTTTCTTTGATGATTTTGTGAATATCTATTATGCCTTGATATAGGACTTGTCAGTAACTCCATGCTAACAGAGAGTAGTTAGCCTATGTGAACATAGTATTTTATACGTATACCTATCTGGTGAGAGATGTATCAGCCTGTGGCGACTGATCATCCCACAGTGATCACCTTCGGGTATCATGATCTCTGACATGTATTTCACTACTTTATGATAATATGTTTAGTATGTCTATGTATATGTATGTCAAAATAAATCATCTTGTAAACTATTAATATCTAAAATGTATATTAAATGTTATTCCATCATTGAGTTGGTTGAACTCACCCCCCATTCTTAATATTATTTCAGGTTCTTAGTTTCTGATAGCAGGTGAACTTTGTTGAGTGTTCTTGCTACTTCAGTTTTGGGTCGGCATGTCTTGCTTATTTTTCGATGCTTTCCTTTTAGTTTTGATTCGATGTCTTAGATGCTCTCCTATTACTCTATTTTTAATTAAGTTTGGATTTTGACAATGTAATAAGTATTATAAAATATTGTCTTTATTTTAATTACTGATGAGAAGTTTTGAACTATCATTTGATTTCATTAGTTTTGAATAATATAATATTTCTGAAAATTATGAAATACTGCGTATTTTTAAGAACATTTGTTCTTTTGATATGTTCGTTCCAAGGCTTAGCGTAGGTGGGTGTCCTTCCGACATTGCTCCTGCGTTGTCGGTCACGGACCCGGGATTCGGGTCGTGACATTACTATTTCGCATCGATTCCTAATTTCTTTTCTCAAATTCAAGTTTACGATCATCATTAAATAATAGTGAAGAGAATTGAAATGAATTTTAAAATGGAATGATTAATTAAGTGTGATTTTATTGTAATTAATACAAGAGATTATAATTTTAAACTTATAAACAATCTAAAATTAGCCTAAAATAATATATGTGATATTATTTAAGGGACAAATTGATATTTTATCATTTATAGGATTTTCGAGTTTTTTTATAAATAGAAAGTCATGACTTTTATTTTATGTGTAGTAAATTATACAGAAACTATGTAAATTACCGAACACCTGAAAAACACAAAAAAAGCTAGCACTCAAAAGCACAACAATCTCTCTCTCCTAAAAGAGTCTAAGAGATTTTTTATTGGTGCTTCATGTGGATTACCGTTAGTTGTCGGACACTTAGATGACTTATGGTTTGTAACAACTCAGCCTTGAAGTAATTATTCAAAGGTGAAAAATATTTGATTTTTAGGTAATCTTCGTATCAACCCTAAATAACTCTAGATCTGTTTAACGGGATCCTTATGGCTCCTAAGAAAATTTAAAATCCAATATTTTATGAAATATACACAAACATAATTATGAAAATCATAAGAATTTTTTTTATAATGATAATCTGCTAAAATTTCAACAAAGTCTCTCCTATATTGGAAGATCTCTAGTTATCGACTATATCTTATTACACTTCTATTCACATTTTCCATTTCCGGTCTAGATATCCTAGATCTCAAACCGCATCAATAATACTCATTATATCATCAAAGTCCTTAGGAATATGCTTGCAAATAATTATACAATTTAAGGAAAATAAAAACTAGAGCATATATATATATATATATATATATATATATATATATATATGAACTCATACATGTATCATCATAGAGATATTCATTTGTATCTATGCATTAAAATTTAGAAATGTAGTATTGTTATTAAATAAATAAGTGAAAATACATTCAATCCTAATTTTAGAAATATTATACCTAATCTATGATAACAAAAGTAAAATAGAATGAGGACTATTTATGACGCAAGTGAGATAACCCTAAAAAATACAATAAGTCATTATGAGTGATGAAATTACTATAACATTGGAAAATATCTTTATGTCCTCTTTTCTTGTTTCTACCCGATACTTAAGAATGATTAACCAAGCGTATGTTAATGTCAAGTCATTAGTATCGCTTGTTATCTTTCTTTAGATAGCTAAATTATATTTTAGAAAGATGTTGATATCAAGGTGTCCTCTTGATATCATTAACTTTTCATAGTTCTCAGGAGTAGCTAATCAAGTACATTTTCTTCTCCTAAATCCATTAGGGGGTTTAATATTGATGCTAATAAATCTCATTCGCATCATTAGTCTCCCTTTCCCGGGATTGACTAATCAAAATCAAAGTAATATCGATATCAATAAAGTCCATCAATATATTAGCTATCCAAACTCAAAGTTACTAATAAAGTCATTTTAGATATTTTAATTTGTCCATCGGTAATATCGATGTCAAGAATCCCTTGATATCATTAGCCTCCATTTTCAAGAGTTGTTAATTATATTCCATGTAATGTCAATATCAATATAATCAATTGATATTATTAGCTATCTGAATCCACAGTAGCTAATCAAGTTCTTTTAGACACTTTGTCCATCAGTAATGTCGATGTCGAGAATCACTTGACATCATTAGCCTTCATTTCTTGGGTTAACTAATCAGGTTCATCTATATTATTTCTTGCCCTACATTATTCATTTGTTTATTTATCTCACATATCGATATAAAAATAAAATGGGTAAATTCTAGCAATGTTAAAAATGCAAAACAATTAACATATTATAGGTGTTAGACATCTACCTACTATATTTTAAGTCCTCGCTTCAGCTCAAATTGGTGGCCTAACTATCAAAGTATCCCTTATAAATCAATTTTTCCATTAATTAACACTATTATTTGTAAATTCAAAAACCATATTTACGTTCTAATATAATAAGTTTTCCTTCATAACACATTTCATATCATAGGTTTAACCACCCTCTTTTAGAGTGTATAGTTCTCAACTCAATCATAATAACATTCAAAAGAGAGATTTATGATTGTCATATCATTCTACTCTTTGTTATATTAACATATCTCCATTCTAAATTTTTATTTCAATCTCCATACATGAATAGACATATCAGTCTTATAATCTCATCGTTAGGTTCTTTATTCAAGACTCTTCTTATAGAAATTTTGAAATCATGCATAATCATCCATATCAAGCTTTTATCTTTATCCTATTCACTTTAGATACTAATTATATTGTACAAAATCCCTTGACACAATTCTTATACCAAATAAAATATAAAATTACTCAATTCTCCCTCAATCAAGAAACATGACAAAATCATTCTAACCTTTAAATAAACACCAAAGAACCAAAAAAAACCAAGAAAAAACCTAAAACACAAAATAACACTAAAACTAGACTGTAGACAAAATGGTTTAACCATTTTGAGAAACGATCAGACTATTTTTTTTAAATTGGTCTACCCATTTCTCTAAATGGCTAGATCATTTCTAGTTCCAAAACAAACACCAAAATATTTCTTTTTATACAAACATATATACCATGCACACAGCACAATAAGTTCTTTAACAATTCTCTAAATGAATTAAATTCTTAAATCTTAAAAATTCATCACCATTACATAAAAACAATGTCACTCCTTCAAAAGCATCTTCCACACCATTAATAACACAAATAGAACACGATTTAAATTATTTTTCCTCACAGGTAGTTAAATAAATTACTCCTTTCTTTCCCTAGTGTGACCGAAAAAGATATGGTTCCCTTTTCATTTTTCTTATTATTTCACCTTTATCACACCTTATCATGGCCCACACAACTCAATTTCAAGGCAATTCATATTTCCCTCAATTTGATTCCTAAAACCCTAACATTAATTTATAAAATTAAGCATAAATTATACTTATATTTATCTAAGATTGCATAATCTTGTTTAAAACTCCTTACTTGATGATAGAATGAACTTCAGATCATAACCAATCAAAACTTTTCCACACTTCCCTTTTCTTCCCTTGTTGCCTCAAGTTTCTCTCTCTAGGATCTCATGCCCCTTCACTTGTTCTTTTCTAATTTATTGTGTTTAAACAATTAAACACTCTACCTTTCTCATATAAGCTCTAAATCTTGGTTTTTTTCTAAGTTTTTTTAGTGTACAATTGACTAAGAAAAGAAGAAATGCTCTTTTCTCTCCCTTTTTACTAAACCAGCAACTTATAAGAGAAGAAATAGAGAATTGTTTTTTTTGTTCTACTACTATTTTACCCTCCTTTAACCCATTTCTTTTAATTTTCATGTAAAATTCCTAACTTTTGATGTAACCCCAATATTAAAACTGATTTATTTTATTTCGTATGTTCTCACAATAAAAAAATGGACTTCTTGGACAAAAATAATTTTTTTTGCGTGACAATGTAAAAGACCTATTTGTTTTATTTTGCTTTAAATTTAGTTCTCCTTCTTTTAAATGTTTTTATACCATAAATTTAAATCTTATTTAATTAAATTGGCCTCTAATTGAAATTTAAAAATTAATCAAACACCTTGAATTTACAAGAATGTGAAAAGAAAAGAAAATCTCATCACATAAAAACATCACTAAACATAACATGCAAGGATCAAATTAGAAAAGAATAAAGTTTAATGATGAAAATAAAAAAAAAATTCAAAACAAAAGTGTTCATGGAACATTGTTGTCCACAGTGAATTTAGACAAATGAACCTTAATGCATAATAAAAATGACATTCTTTTAGTTCATTTGTTCTTGTTATTTTCTCTCATGATGCGTGCGGGTTTTCAAATTTCCTTTTGATTTAGTTTATTTATAAATAAAATAGATATTTATATAAAAGAAAACAATTTAAATTGGGATGAAAAAACACATATTATTACATGAATTATTATTTTCTTATTTATGTATTTTATTTGTTTGAATACAATATTTTTTATTATTAGCATAATGTTTTTTAAATTAAAGAATACAAATTTAACATAAAGGTTCGTAAGAGTTTCAATTATTTGAAATAAGTTGGGAAAATGCATCTCTTGAATCTTAACTCTATTTTCTTATTAATGCATTTTCTAATTATTTTAACAAAAAAAACTTGTTTTTTTAAATAGAAGCATTGTTTTTTCTTTTTTAAATAAGAAATTATAATGATCTCAAAACATGTTTGAATAAAAAAAATACCTTGATATTTTGTATGTGAATGAAGGAAAATGTTTAATTAATGTAGTAAAATCATGCAAAAAAAAATCTATTAAAACACAATACAAAGTATATTATTTTCATTGAATACTGATGAGCAATTTTTTTTCATAGTAGGTACATAATAATTAGAAAACAAGTTCTTAATATTGTTATAAAAACTTATAATGTTATACAAATAATGGTAAAAATAAATAATAATTTAAATATCATGTTAACTATTTAATTTATACTGCGTTTGAATGAAAATCTAAAAAAAAAGAGACGTAATGTCGCCTAGGCCTAGGAGATTGGAACCACATGTCTAGCCCAATAGCAAGAAAGTTAAACACAAATGGGTCTACAAGGTTGTCATGACATACACGGCATTAGATGGTGGATTTGGATTTTAGATCGAAGGGGGGTTTTGAATGTATTTGGATAAATAATAAAAATATTATTTGAAAGGTTTAGGAATAGCCATCTAGTATTATGGTCATTAGAAAACCTAATGGTCTACAAAAGTCTAGGTAAGAGGACTAATTATAGATAGAGAAAACGCATAATGCACCTTACCTATAGAAAGTTGCATTATTGATTCATTGTTTTTTTTTTTTTTCTAAAGTCATGTTTCTATTTATTGGTTGGTCTATGGTTCAAGAAAAGTCCTATTCAATGAGGATATTCTTATTTTATTTGGCTAAAACTTAACCATATTAAAGCCTATAAATCACATAAAATACATATCCCAAATTTAAACAAAATGATTTATGTTGTGTTTTTTGAAATTTTGACCAAATCCTAACGGATAATCACAAACTTGTTGTGATACTCATTAATTGTTTTTTTTTTGTATTTTTCAAAGTATGGTAAAATGCAATATTTATTAATTTTTATAAAATATGCATGAAAATTTTAGAATTTGGTTGTATGCACACAAATAAAATTGTATTTTTTTTCTTACATAGGGAATTTTTATTTTTATTGTTTTGTATTTTTTAAAAATTTTAAAGAAAAAACAAGTATATTTAATATTTGAGGATTTCATTGGCAAAAGCACAAAAAATAAGAAAATATTATTTTTTGAGGGTTGGAAATTATTTGAGGGTTTCTTTGACAAAAAAAAAAAAAACAATGCTGAAAAATCAGTAGAAATCAAAGGTTTACAAAAACTTTAGGATAAAATATCATGTTTTTCTATTTTATAAAAGTTGAATATGTCAAACACGGTTTTAAATTAATGGTCTCAATCCTGCCACATGTGTTGGACATCATGGCCTAAAGCCTAGGCCCGAAAAAATTCTAAAAACCATTTCAAAGTTTTGAGATTCAAACAAGTTTTTTTTGCTTGAATTTCATTAGGAACAGGAATAACACATATGAAGAACCTTAAACGTGGATTGAAAACCAGACTAGTTTATGTTAAATTAAGGGCATAGATACGTATAAAACAATCATTTAATCAAGAATTTAGGGCTTGATCATCCCAACAAACATCAAACTATCATGATTAATTGATTTATGCAAAACAATAAAATGAAATAATTGAAGATCAAAAGCCATGTCTTTAAGCCATTAAGTCCCTAGATTAATGATTTACAAGCATGCATGCATATGTAAGAACCATTAATCGACCAAAAAGACATAGAAAACAAGGACTTAAAGTAATGTTCAATAGATGAACACTAACCCAGAAACCCATGAATATCTTAAACCTAAAAAAATGCACTAAAACCTAGAAAAACAAGATAAACCTAACAACCAAAGTTTAAGGATGCTCAACACAACTTGTTTGAACCATCAAAACAACAAGAAACAAAAAAATCAAGAGTAAAAATAGCAAGTGAAGCCAATGTTTGTAGCAAGTTAAACAAGCATTCTCTTAAGCAATAGCATTGTTTCATTGATTAAATTAATTATTCTTAAGCTCAAATAACATGCTTACAACATCAACAAACCCGACAAGCTAAACAAGCATTTTCTTATACAGTAGCATTGTTCCATTGATTGAATTCATTGTCCTTAAACTCAAATAACATGCTTACAACATCAACAAACCTGACAAGCTACATTAAAACAATCTAATCCACAACAACATCAAAACATAACATAACTTGTCATGGCTTCACAAATAATTAACCAAACATTCAAACATGCAAAACAACATGATATATTATCATATAGCATAACATTATCATATTCTAACACATTAAACAATCAATCCAACAAAACTTGAAAATATATAAGATATTTTCAAAGCATGCTTAAACATGTCAAAACAAATATTCAATGAATTTTAAACTAGAAAATGACTTCAAATGATGTTTAACAAACATTTTAAGCAGTAATTTACAAGACAAAATAAAAGGGTATGTGCACTCATTTAACTCCACCCACATCAAAGTTTAAAGTTTTACCTTGTAAAGGAAATGTTGATTCATTCTCTAGATTATTTGTTTCTTTCCTCTTGATTTTCAACTTCTTTTCGATCTTAAATTGATCTGGATCCCCCTCATTCCTTCTTAACACACAATCTTTATAACCATTCCTTTAATTTTATTCTAGGTATTCTCTTGATTTCTATTTATTTCCTTTCTTTTTTCTCTGTTATTTTTCCTTTCAAACCTAGATCCCTCTTTTTTCTCTGTGATTTCTTTTCCTTTTATAGCCTCTAAAGGGCGGGTGATTATGAAACTATATGTGGTTTTAAAGGTGATTTTGCAAAACTAGATCATAGGGGATTCTTTTCTATTTTTACCTCTGATTTGTTAGGAGATGATTATTCTCTCTTCTTCTTATGTTTTTCCTCTCCTTAGATGTCTAACAAATTCTTGAAACTTTTAGAAAAAAATCGAGAACTTCATAACTAAAACTTGGCTGAAAATGGCTAACCCACATTCTATGAATTAATAATGGCAAATACGAGGTCATTAAGGCCAACCAAGTCATAGATCCTATAGATGGGTGTTATTCTTCAATTAGGATCAAACCATGCTTGATTTGGTCTGTAGCTTTTTCACCATCGATCCAAGATTGGGTGCAACACTGTCAAGTTTTACTAAACCAAACAAAGTTGCCTTCAGACAAAAAGTTGAGGGCTTTCATGTGGCAGATGAGGCATAAACGTCGAAAAAAGGTGGCATATCCTTGTAGAGAGGTAGCTCCTCTACCAAAAGGTGGTGATTGAAACCATTGAGGTGGTCGGAGATGGTGGTCGGAGATGCCACGTTCATTTGCTTAAATGTGGCAACTCGATCAACTTTCTCGACTGAAGAAAATGGTAAACAGGGGTAGGCGATGTGTCACTCGGTTTCTTTATTAAATTTGAGTGACATGTCATCTTCTTAAACCCTACAAATTAGGTTTTTTTTATAAATTGGGATTTTGTAAATTTCAATTTGGTTCATATTGTTTCAATGTAAATTCAAACATTCTTAATTGATAAAAATGATTAATTTTATGCGATTAGGCACCTGCCAAAAATCAATTGAGACCCTTCAAGTCTAGCATTTTTTATAAAGTGGACCTTGGTTCTTAATTTGTTCAATTTAGTCCTCAATTAAGCTTTGAACTTTGATTTTCTTCAATTTAGTCCATGTAAAATTTTGGTAGAATTCCTCAATGTTGTGTGCCTTTTGCAGAAAGGTTCTTGATCTTGAATTTATTCAAATTAGACTATAAACTTTAATTTTCTTGCAATTTCATCCTTTATTACATTTGATTAAGCTTGTAAAAGTTAAATTTAAGACCAAATTAAGCTACCAAACTTAATTTTTCACCCATTAAGTCCTTCATAAAATTAATTTGACCTATTAAAAGTCTAATTAATTCATTGCACATAATGAATTATTTTGATTTTGGTCTAAATTAATTTATAAACTTAATTAAACTTTTAATTAGGCCCATGATTAAATCAAATCAGCCTATTAAAAATCTAATTAAGTCCTTAAACTTAGTTTTTTATGCAAATTCATCTAATATTTATTTAAGTCAACCTTGAATTTGTATTGCTTTTAACATCTAGATACGTCAAGGGTGCAATTGAGTTTCTAAAAATATCAAAGATCCAATTTGGTCTCTCCATCTATTATTTATGCATGTAGATCTTTCTTCAGCCTATTCTTATTAACCATGTCGCTTGTCTTCCTATAAATGTTTTGTATAAAAAAAGATAAGTTTGAGGGAACCTAAAATTGAGTTATGATAAAGGTCAATCCTACATGCTTATCCTTATTTTGTTTTTTCATTATGTTCTATTTAAAAAAAAACAATAAACAAATGATTTGTCATCTATTAGTAAAGTCTCTAACCACTATAGGTGGCCAAAAAGTCAGGCCATGAAAATAAATTTCACTAGCTCCAATTTTTTTTTTTAATAAGATGAAAATTAAAAAAAAAACACCTTAATGGCATTACTCTTGTCAAAATGAACCTTCTAACACAAAAATCAGTTTTTTATTGCTCGAATGCGAACCATTTTTTCTCTTCTATTTTTCAATGACATTCTATTTCCTCTCTGGAAAATCAAAGATTGAAATGTAAAAAAATAAAGGATAAATTACATCAAGCATCTTGTAGTTTAATCGTTGTTTCACTTTGTCTTAGTAGTTTTGAAAATTTAGCTTTAGTTCCTTAACTTAATAACACTTTACATCCTCATGTTTTAGTGAAAATAAATCAATCAAAAACATACAGGATTGTCATTATATTTTATTTAATAACCAACAATCTCTTGGAATGTTAATATTACAACTTTGCCAAGGAACTAAAAAAAAAAAAAAGACCTAGCCACCATTTGTCTTCCCTGTTATTTAAAAAAAAAAAAAAACAGAGGTGAGGTGAGGAAACCTTTAAAGGGCTCTTCTGTGTTTTAAAAAGATGAAAAGTGAAGTGTTATTTTGTAGGAGTGTTCTCAACTGGAAAGGATAAGAAATGAAAGAGTAACAAAACCCATCGTCGTTTGGTGCTTCTGTTACTCTTTTTTTCTCTTGATTTCCAAGAGAGAGTGCTACCAATGATGAAAGGGTGAGATTATTTAGAAAATAAAGCTGAGTGACAAAAGTGAAATATGAGGAAGAGCTCAGTAATCAACAATGAATTGACATGTCAAAGTTTACTGTCGTGAAAATGGTGGGGGGAAAATGGAAGGAGAAACTCAATCAGCCCTTAATCTATATGCTCATCATCAATGGCATCCCAAATCTAATTTCATCGACCATGTCTCGTACATTTCACACATTCTCAATTGGATCCTTCTCTAATGTGCATATTTTATGATTAACATGAGATGAGGAAAATATTTCCTCTGAAAGTCAACTGGTGACTTTGAATCCTGCAACGCTTGAATGTACAAGCGAATCAAAATCTTGAAAAGTGAAGGGCATGAGGAGAGAGATTCCCATTGGAAAAGATCCATCACCTCATTTATTCTGAAATACATGTTAACAAGTTTAAGAGATTCTATGTGAATAAATATCAAAATTGTAGCAAGAAAGTGCGAATTTCCATGGGACCAAGTTCAACAACGAGAGTTGAACTATCGACAGGACCACCTCTAACAGGTGAAGGTTGCTCTCCGTTGTCTCCCTCAACCTTCCATGTCATCTTCTTCATCTCTGATTTCTCTTGGTTTGATGACAAGCTCATTTCCTTCAGCTCCTTAATCTGAAAATTGAAACACCACTCGGCAACAAACATGAAAGAAAACAAAACACATGGCACTGAAACAGATAGAAATATCCTTACTGCTTTTCCACTGAACATCTTCTTCAGTTCAACTTTAGCTAGTGTTGAATAAGCAGCATCTTCTCCCGCCTGACCTCATTTGCAGCATTGAAGAGGTTCGGGTTAGAATTATTTGTAACTTAGCCGTGTTACTTCAATTCAATAAAATAAACACTACCATGAAGCAGGATAATGCTTGGTTCAAAGTTTCACATCTATCCTTGACAATGAGACAATCATCTTGGTTTCCGAGATTCAACATTCAGCAACTGGAAACGCTGAGGGTTCTTTCCCTCAATCTTCCCTTTGTAAGGTTGAAGAAAGACAGGTCTATTCTTATACTTGGTGAAAGGAGTTATTCAATGTTCATCTTGCTTGTGTAAACACGGGTCTATTCTTATACTTGTTCTCATAACGGTACTATTTTTTAGAGTAAATATGATGAGAAACTAAGCAACTAAGAAGTGGTTAAAGGATGTCAACAAGTCATTGCAGAGCAAAACAGAATGGCAAGGTGGAGTACACAGAGCATGAGTAATGAGCTCATTACCTCATATAAATGAGCCAGACGGAGAAGAACACTCCCATCATCCAGCTCCTGCAAGACAATGACAAGTGAGAAAGAAATACTCTTGAGCAATGTAATTGTTATTCTACAATAGGATGGCACCCTCACCTGAAGGGTTATCAAAGCAACATTTAGTGGCAAGCTGTAGCCGGGATCCATGGCAGTTCCTGTGGCCACATGAGATGCTTTCCAAGTCTCTTCCTTCTTTATAATCAATCAATTGCCAAATTAGGATCTAACAAAATTCATACGTACGGTTATTACAATGAAGGCGTACCTCCTGTGTGAAAGCTGCAAGAAGTGGTGTGTAAATCTCTTGGCCAGTTGTTCGGCGCCAGACTGCTCCAGCCCCTACCTGGTTGATGCTCAAATAATAACTTCCTCTTATCTGAAAAAGAATGTAGATTGATTGTAAGGAAAATGAGCTTATGAAGCATTTATATATCCTTAAGGTGCTTATCCGCAGCCCTTTATTTCATCCAAGAATGAGGTCAAGAAACTTGGAACAAGCATTTTCTCACAGCAGTCAGTTTCAACAACGCAGACCATGTACTTGTCAAGTAACAACTATGAAATTGTGGTCAGAATGAGAATGAGAAGTGTTCATCCAGGACTTCTAGAATATAAAGTTGCTAATTCATGGTAAATCATACCGTTAGTCCTTCACATTCATCTCCAATGCAAACACTTTCATCAAGGGCTTCATTAACTCCTCTGGAATCATCATGGAGAGTCCGCCTTGTGTATGAAAGGAACGGTAATTAGTTTAGTATGTCCACAGATGAAAAGCATAGCGATTCTTGAGCATTGAAGAAAACATAATGTAACTATTTGAACCTATGAAGCATTAGTTCTAGCTGACCATCTTCGATGCTGGCTCCTCCAGTGGCACGATCAACCAAGACTGATAATTCAGATCTCTTATCCATCGTAAAAATTCCAAGGTTAAGCTGAAAAACTCCGAAAGGTATCGATATTATTTATTCATTGACTTTTTTATGATGATTGATAAGACGGATCACTTTCATCAATTTGGAAGGGGGGAAAAAAAGAACTAGACTAGCAATTTATAAGCAGTTGCTAAGTAATTGTCAAAATGAATCTGAATAACTGGATCTTAACAACGAGCAATGCCCACAAAGAAAATATGCTTTGCAAAGTTTCACACGTGAAAAAACTGAATTTTCTGTAGGTTGATGCTAGCATAAAGAAAATTACTGGATAATAGTTTCCTGCAACAGGTTCATTGACTGAGAGGCTCCAGTCAGCTCTGTAGTCTCGAATCTGTGAAAAAATAATGATAGATTAGATTAGATTAGAGAATACAATATCCTTAGTTACTAATGGAGGCTTCAATAAAAGAGAACAAAATGAACAGTTTAAAAAAGAGAACGTAGGTTGAGATGGTTGGACCTCTGTGAAAAGCTGTTCATAAACCCAAAACTGACGTTCTTGAAGGCAATGCAGATTTATAATACATAACTTTGTAGTCCAACCACTCATTGCTTGATACATGCAATATGGATGAGTGCAATTTATAATTGACAATCACAAATTTGATGTGTCTTTGCTAGCTCCTACTCGTGATCAAGTTGAGAATTCTTAACTTAGCATTATTTAATGTGCATGTTCCTCCACTAAGGATATATTGAGAGGTTCTGACATTGGAAAGAAACTATAGTGAGAGTTACCCGCTTTAGAAAGTCCCTTCCATTAGAATCAGTATAAAACACCTTTTCTGTGGCCATATTTGCTGTCATTCTTGTGATGACCTCTTTTCCAACACCATCTTCAAGGGGAATTGGGCCAATCTTCATGATTCAAAAACTTGTCAGGAAAGCTTAGTGTGAATCTTGAGACAGATTTTTAACTTCTAGTTTACAGAAAGCAAGCAGAAACATTGGTAGGCAGAGCATTCTTAGTTACAAGAGTTGAATGTTATTGTGAAGAACAAGTCAGACTTTCACAAATGAATAATAAAAGCAGTTAGGATTCAGAAAATGTGACTTACAGTGTATTCAAGTTCTGCATGCTCTTGATCTTTGTAAACTCTTGTTACCTGATAAACAAACATAAACTAAAATATAAGGGGAAAAAAAGAGCTAGTGGTGGAGGAAACACAAACCATAAAAATTTATGGATAAATGCTATAACAAAGCTCTCATCATATATTGTGAATGTTCTTGTAGGAACTCAAGCGCAAAATTTATGGTCAAAAGGATTTGATATTCAGTATCATAGTTATTAATATCCCATTTTAAAGAAAGAAAAAAAATTATAGGGAGAGATGCCTATAGATGTTGACCTGGTAGATCCATGAATTAAATTGTTGGCGAACCTCATCAAACAGTGGTCCCCGATGAACCTGCAGGGGCACCTGCAAATAAACAAAACAGTTTCAAAATAAATAAATAAAAATAATCAACTCATAAAATAGGAGCTAGAATTTAACCCTTTATTCTTGGGGTGTGGGGTAAGCACTACAAGTCCACATGGTTGAGAATAAAGTGGACTTGTGATTTTTTTACTCATTTGTCATTTTAGTTTATACTCCACGCAAGAAAGGGTTGGTAATTTGTTAAGCATTAAGAAAAAAGAACTTACTGATCTTGCAACAATATGCGGAGGGGAACCATCAGGCCTTAAGATATATGCACCTGAAGATTGCTGTATAAAAGATGGCACATCAGCAACTACTGCATCAATTTAGTCTCAGGTATAAAATCCTTATACAGGTTGGGAAGTCACATACCATGCGCTCAGAGCTTGAACCATACCAAAAGTAGCTTTGCTGTATTGGCACATCAACCTAGTAAAATGTAACCAATTAATTATAAATGATGTCCAGTTTCACTGTCGTAACATCTCTTGATCTATATATTATTTTTCATTTCAGGATTGTCTTTAAGAAATGATACAAGGTTCTATATTGTGAAGATTGATGTTACACAACAAAGAGCCAAAACTAAAACTAAATGATAAACGAACTAAAGGAATAGAAGCATATGCAGATTTCAAGCAAATGTTAAGACAAAAACATCTCTCCATGAGTATTGGAATTTCCTTTTCCAAACTGTGGAGTTATTTGTAGGCATGCTTGGTAGAAAAGAAATTAGCTCCTGACAAGCATAATGTTTGCAGGCCGTAGAAGATTTCCCAGAAGAGTAACATGTATGATTGTGATTGAATAACCACTGCACATGCCGGCTACTTTCGGAGTTAATATCATAAACTTGTAGTCAATTTATTTAAGAATTTCAGTATGTTGGCCACAAATACCAAAGTAAGAAGAAGATTTTGCTTCCCCAACCCTAAGAATTAATTTTAGAAGGTCCAGAAAAGAATGGAGCAGCTGGTAAAGAATGAATCAAAACCCATAAGGAAAGCCTATGCTGCCTCCATTCATGAAGTGAAACAAGGTCCAAAAGAACAATCTGCCAAGCATTATAAACCTCTCATAGGAATAGTTAAGAAGTCTACCCCTGTTTTGGAATTAGACATCCGTTTGAGCTGACCAGTCATCGAAGAAAAGGACATTTTCAAATTTCCAGATCCGATTTCAATGGTATCATTCTGTGGGCTGTCCATCACAGAGAGCCCGTTTCTTCTTTTCCCTGCATAGTTTTGTTATCCAGAAATGAAAAGGGTAAATTGAAAGAAAATAAAGAAACAAACTCAGTTTCATGTGCTTCTCTTCAGCAGATCAACCTTAGAAGAAATCACGTTAGTCTTAAGCAGGGTCGTAGAAGGAGAAAATAAAATCAAATGCTTACCTATCCCAGTAGCACTAGCAATAAAGTAGGTACTCCAACCGAGTGATGGCACAGACACTTGAAAGTGCAGCCAATACCGGGGCACTTGAATGGATGGAAATCCATATGCCTTCAAATAAAAGTTTCTTAAGCTGCTTGTGGTATTATCCATGGTAACATATTGCGTCTCGATATGTTTTCCATAGGAATCAGCAACAACTAGATTAGGGTCATTAACCTGGTAGATATAGTTACTCAACAATTTTAGTGAAAGAATGAACTCTGGTCATAGAAAGAGAAAGGGAGAGGACATCTTCGAATCACATCGAACTCAATTTAGAAAGACTAGAAACTGCAGATTGATGCTGAAATTACTGAACAAGGAATGAAACACCCAAGATGACTTGACCAGATACTTCGAGCTGAACGTGCTTAACATCTAAGTCATGATCAGAACAGGTCAAAGCATAACAAAAAATATATAAATGAACTAGAATACAGGTTTTTCCTGCCTTCTAATCATTTATCCTAACACCTTGATTTGATTTCATCTACTTGTTGAATGAAATGAACCCATTTCCTCCTTTACAGTATCGACAACAAAACAAGATTTTACTTACTGGTATCCTAATAACATCAGTGCGATTCCATCCAAGAGCGTTGTACAAAACCATGACCTAGAAATAACAAGTTTTACATAATGAATAGGATTCTGAGTTAAGTATTCATAAAGAAAAAGTAGAAGAATGTGAGATTACCAATCTCTTCCCATTTGCAATAGCTTCCTCTGTTGGTGGGCAGTAACTGATATTTAGTAATTGACACTGACAAAATTCAAAGAGGCAGCATCAGGCCAGGAGCATTAAATTGATCATCTAAATGGACATATTTGATAAAGATTGAAATTCAGTGGTGAAGACGTAAAGGAAATCCTCAAATAACGAAAGTAAGTTGCTTCTTCTCATGGCCTTAGTGCAAAACTATATTTTCATCTGAACAAGGAAGATCGATTAAGCAAATAACAAAAGGTACCTGACTAAAATTCAATGCTGGTTTTGCACATTGATCTCTTGATTTATTGCTAACCAAGCATGACAGAGCAGAACTCACAGTAGCTTCTGCCTATACATTAAGTTAACTTTGAGGAATAAAACTAACTAGCAACGATGAAGAACTAAGGATCAAGTAATTCAGAAGAGATTTTAGCTGCCCACCTCCAAGGCTCCAATAGCAAGGCGTTTTTCGTAGTCATTTGTAGTGTGTTGTTTGGCAGTGCCAGTGACACCATCATGGTGCTGTGCAATACCTAAAGCATCTCCAAGTCTATATGTGTTGGGACGAGTGGATTTTTTCCCAACCAGGAACTCTAGTTGTCGTGCTGCCTGTTTTAGAAAGCAAAGAATTGTGTCAGTAAAACAGCAACATTCTACCGCCCAAAACGATAAAATTCAGCCAGAGTAGCCATTATAGATGTTTTCCTTTCTCCACAGGGTACTTCCATTTCCACCTGGTTCAAGCAAAATTAAGAGCAAGCTCTAATGTAAAAACTTTAGAACCAGATCGGAGCTTTTCCTAATATTTTTTCGAAACCACAAATCACCAAGACAAAGAGGCTACTGACATACCAAATAATATCCACTCAGCTGACGAACATATCGCTTCAAGGCTGGGCGACTAGTAAAAAAGCCAGTCCAGTAGGCATTTTCCGTATCTGCATAACTGACGAAAAACAAGCATCAAGTGTGTGTACTCAACAGACTGATGTCTGATGAATAGGAGAGAAAAAAAACAATAAGCTTTGCTTTTCTTACGGGAAATAATCATCAGTTTTCAGTGGCCAAGACTCATTTGCTGCATTTTTCACATCAGTGTAGATAGATGGTGTAGAATACAAAGCATTCACTCGACCATCCTGAAAGATCAATATGCTTAATGGAAGTTCAAATTGCATTTAGCATTTAATATCTTCAATTGCCTGTGCTGGGATTTTGGATTAATAAGAGTTGAAAAGGCATTGGACTACATTAGTTTCTTATCTTATCACAACTGCAAGAAACTTAAACAAGAGCTTTCTGGTCTTCCTACATCTTGTATATGCCCTATAACACATGTCGTTAGCAATCTGATTGATGGGCTCACACTCTTTCTTTCTTGTAAAATAGTAGTGATAGAGAGGTTCTTTGCGCATCTTCTGTGATTGTCCGACACTATATCTAACGGCGGGGAAAACCAAGTAGATTATAGGAGGTAAAGGCAGGGTGAGAGGGAACAACACTTGGGAATTACACCACAACAAATTGCTTCTGTAGAGTTTTGGACTAAGCGCCTCTGGCAAGCATTATACATCAACAGTAATTAAATAGGCTTAGAATGATGAGATTCAAGATATGTGTTTTCCTATTTCATATAAATATTACCTTGTTAACATAGTGAATTAATTTGTCCATCTGCTTGAACCAAGACTCAGCATATTGATACTGGAAATCATCACCCATGGTCCACATAATATGGTTTGTCCTTGTCACATTTGCCTGCATGATAAATGGTGGTAGGATTCTGTTATACATGCTCAGCTCATTTAGCAAAATGAAGTGCTTAACACCTGACTCCTTTGCAGCCATGAGAAGCACATAATTAGAGCGAAAGAGAGGAGTTCAAATTTTACTTGGGTCATAGCAGCATTTATAAAATCATTAACCCTCTGCTCAACATTGTAGTCATCTAAAAGGGGGTTGTCCTGCAATATGACATGCAATAGGCTAGGTGAAAAATCAACAAGAAAGTTGCGTAGTATTTGGAAATAGTAAGTAAACATTTGTAGTTTGTAGTTAGAACCTGGACTGGCACAAAGTCGTCAAATACTTCAAAATGAAAACCATTTGGGGGACTATAATGAACAGGAAAGGCATTGGCAAAAATCTGCAATCAGCCCAAACATGTGAATTGTAAACCCCACAAACCATTTTCAATAAACAATGGATAGGTTGTTGTTAAGAACCTGAGAGGAAGAACCAAATGTCTTGGATCCACGCCATATAACTTCAAGAGCTTTATCATCTTTGCGCTTCGCTCTGTCCTGGTAATCAATCCTTGCAAAGTGTACAGAATCAAATCCAAGCTGAAGGAACAATATAACCAATCAAAATGTGTCCACTGTCAACCCATTGGAAAATAAGCCAACTTAAAAAATAATAATAATCTGATGATGACAACAGTACATCAACTTTTGATAACGAAGATTTTTATTTTATTTTATTTTGAGAATAATCATTCTTATAAGATTCTACACCTCAGTCCCAAGAAGGTAAGCTTGCACTGCAGAATGTCCAAATGGATCAATCTGCCACCCAGCACGAGGAGTCTTGTTAAACTGCTCCTTTATTGCGCGGTGACCTAGAGTTGTTTGGTCAATCATGTCTATGTAATGACAAGTTGCTTCATCATGCATACACCAACCACCATTTCTGCAATTGAACACTTAAACGCTTGTCATTTCCATAAAAGAAATGCATGTTGTGCGTCCATAACTACCAAAAACGTTAAATCTCTCCCTCCCTACAAAAGCACATGAATATGCAGACACACTGAAAATTGCTTTATAACTACTGCATACACAAATTCCAATTGGCCAGCATCAACAAGTTTCCTCACTTGCTCTTGAATTTCCTCACTTTGTTCTACCCACCATCGCTGGAAAAAAGCCTACATATCATTCACATTCAGCTTTGTTAGATTATTGTAACCGCATATGCACTGGATAGCTTGACGAGGGAAAAAGGGATAGAGAAAAAAAAAGACGTGAGAGAATTTCACATCAAATGGCAAGATATCCTGCTAGTAAACAGCAGGAGCTACCAAACAGTCCTGGATTAGTCCAAACATTTGGGTACTCTACTGTGAAGTCAATCAACTTCCATAGGAGATCCAACTTCTAGTTAGAGAAAAGAAGAAAATAAAAATTGTAAGTTTCTATATGGACGATTGAATCTTATGATAATCAAGATACAACTCTTCCAAGCCCTATTTTCTTCGTAGCTTGAATGAAATTTCAGAATCAGCTAATATGTCACCATTATCCTAAACTGTAAAACTAATTCATAGAACAGCATTTGATGTATGAGTTTTCAGAAAGTATAACAACGCAGAACTGCATTTAGGATTCCTATTAAAGAGTAGTGTATCCTGCACATAGCATATCATACACTGGTTGTTTGTGCAGAAAAAGCAATTGATTGAAGTTTGAACTTGTAAATAATATTCCAGGAACAACGAAACAAAATATGCAAAAGGGAATCCATGAATCTAGTATTAGACTAAAGACCAAGCAGGAAAAAAGAAAAATCTCCATTTCATTACCATTTCAACAAAAACAAACTTCCTATTGGAATCTCGACGCAACGATTCCACCACTGAATCCAGCACATTCTCAACACAAGCACCCTGCCAAAGAACGGTAACGAAGTCAAACATGAAAATCAATCCCTTTAAAGAAAACCATAAAATCAATCAGAAGACAAACAGATTAGAACCTGAATACTGTTATTTGACCCAACATAGTATTGATCAACAGTCTTTAACCAACCAACATCATCATGTGAATGTGGTACCAAATGGACATTCAACTTTCCTGGCACAACTCCACCTCCAGTATTGTAATCCACATAACCACCATTAACTACTTCACCATGCAAGCCAAAAACAACCACGAAAGTAATAAGAACCCATCCATCAAACCATGTCAAATCCCTCTCAAGCTTTTCCATTTCAACCCCAACAAATTCTAAGCATGAAAGGTTGTCTTTCTGTTTTCTTTTGTTTTTTAAAGGGTCCAACGTATTCAGCCAAAGGAATGTTTTACAAATGGCATGTAAAGACAATTTTTTTCCTTGGTCTTATCTTCTCCTGCATTTCCTTGCCGGCCTAGTAGCTGTAAAGAGTCAAAGGAGTCAAAGGAGTCAAAGGAGTCTTTATAAGGAAATGAAGAGGGAGGGAGAGATAGATTTTTACTGTGGAATCTCATATGAAATTTTGATAGCTAAAGCTCGAATTGAAAGGTCATCGAGTTTACCTAATAAAAAATTCCAAGATTTAAATTAAATTAAAAATCGAAAACAAAACTCAATTTTAATGTGGGTTATGGCTTGATTCTTCGTGGATGACATTGTTTATCCTATGGTACTTTTTTTATTATTTTTAAACTTTATTTCTTTACTATTTTATTCTTGCACTTGGTGTTTGCATCATTCACTTTTTATTTATATTCCATACATCTAAATGGTGTTTAGGATGAATTAAAAAATAATTTTATAAAAAAAAAAAAACAAGGATTCAAATTAAGAAAACAAAATCATGCATTTCATTTTTATTGTTCAAAAAAGATGAAAAACTATAATTTTATCTATGAAGTCTCAAATCTTTACATTATTGGGTCTATGAATTTATGTTTAGATCATAAATTTCATTTTATTTGAGTTTTGATCCCTATATATTGAGGGAGAAGAGAGAAAACATTTGATTGATTATATTTCAACAATAAAAAAACACTTATATTAGTGTCAGTGGAATTCATCTTAAAGAGTAGAGTTTTATAAAGGTGGTTTGGAACTTTTAGTATGCTGAAAAAAATAAATTCAAACTCATTTTTTTTAATTGATCTAACTTTTTATTATTATTTTTATTATGTTTTGGGTAAAAAAATTAGATTTGGATTTTTAGGATTTTTTTTTAAAAGTGTTTTAAATAAAAAAAGATTGAAAATGAGATTTTTAGATTCAAGAACACAAAAACCAACTTCCTGACCAGAATTTGAATTAGATGACAGCATGTGGTATTACCTACCAAACAGATAACATGTTATCAAATTTAAAAAAAGATAATAATGATGTGTTGTTTATCAATTTAAAGAAAAAATATTCAGACGTTACTAGGCTTTGGTTTTTTAGCCTAGAATGCTGGGTGATTCTGCTAGACCTGGTGTCTTATTTTTTTATATATCTATTACACTCTAGTTTTTTTAAGTTTTTTTTAAGGTATTTTTTTATCAAACTCAATATAAATCATATTAAAATGTTATTTTAGTTATTATCAAATTTTGTAATAGTTTTTAAATTAGATTATAGTTTTTCATGATAATTTTAACTACTATTTTGTAAAATATATGTTTTTGTAAATAAAAAAATACATTAATAAGAAAATGAGAATTACCCTAATAAAATATATTTTCTTTAGAATAGAAGTAAATAAAAAGTTGATTTTAAAAGCCTCGCAGTATAGATGGAGCAAAAAACTAGGATATATACCCGCAACAAAGCGCGTATATATCCATTTAGGAAGATATTAGGCGAATTAACTTTATTTGCTAACTAATAATATCCTTTTGGGGAGAGATTAGGTAAATTAACTTAGGTAAATTAACTTTATTTGCTAACTAATAATATCCATTTGGAGAGAAATTAGGCAAATCAACTTTATTTACTAACTAATAATATCCATTTTGGGAGAAAATGAGGGATAAATGTTGATTTCTTGCCTTACTAACATTTTAAGGAAATCCACTGGATTGTGATGTCCAAGTGTTATTATTGGATTTTAAAGAAAAAAATAAATTCATAGCTCGATATCATAGAAAGAGAGCTAAAGAAAATAATGATCATCAATCCCTTAGTATAAAAATATAAAAGAATGAAATCAAAAAAAAAATCAATGAAAAAAAATATTAAAAAACAAAGTACTTGCAAAACAAATTGAGGTTGTCAAAACCCGCTAAAAGAACCAAGTAGACATAATAACCTAATATAAGGCAAAATAGAGAAGAAAAAAAAGTTTAGTTGTAAAAAGAATTGAATTTTGAAAGAAAAATTCAAAAAGGATAAAAAAAAACGACATTAGAAAAAACCTGGGTCACCTGGATAAACTTCTCATGTCGATCATGAGATAGGAAAAACTTGATTGAAAAGAAAACTTAAGCAAATAACAATCATGAAAAGAAATTTGGGGAGCATTAATCAAGTGTAAGATGGTCAAAACCTTGGGTTGAACCTTGTTTCAATTAATTTATGGAAAATCCAATCAAAACAGAGTTAAAACTCGTTGACTATTTTTCTTTTTTTTCTTTTCAAAATGATATCATTTTGATTTTTTTATAACATAAAAAGATTTGGTTGACTTGGGTTAACTCGAGTCAACTTACTCGACCTATAACCTCATAATTATCCCATATTGACTCTGGGGTAAGGTGTAAAAGCGATGGGGATAAAATGAGGAGATCAAATACCAATAAAATGAAATATTAAATGATGAAATAAAAAGAATAAAAGATTAAAAAAATGCAATTGAGAGAATAAAAAACTCATTTGAAAAAAAAATTGAGAGGGTAAACAAAAATTCTAAATTTAATGACAAAATTAAAAAAAAAATCAAATTAACTAATAAATCCAAAATAAAAAATAAAAACCAAGAGAATAAGGACCAAACCTTAAAAAATAAAATCAAGATTATGTATTAAGGATGGAATTGAAAATAAATTAAAATTTGATAAAAAGATGAAGGGTCAAAATTAGAAATTAAAATATTGATGGTCAAACCTTAAATATCATCAAATATTGAATAAAATGGAAAAATTAAAAAGAAAAATCAAATTCATAAAAGAATAATAAAAAAGAATATCAATTTCCAACAAGCTTAATGAGGATGGATGAATATTGTTTTTTAAATGACTGAAGCCACATCCAATCTTAAAAACTTGTAACACAAATCATAAGGTCGAATCACAACATAAAAGCAAATCCAAAAAAAATAACAAAGCAAAATCTCCAACCAACCAAAATAATTAGAGATAAACTTGAAAAAATAAATTAAAAAAAAGTTTAAAAAATATAGATTTTTAAAGAAAGAGAACCAAATTTGACACAAAAAAATAAAACTATATCATAAGAGATGGAATTGAAAAACAATTTCAATCAAAAAAAGGATAAGAACAACTAAAATAACAATAAAAAAAGTGAGTATTATATTTGATACAAAAATAAAATGTCAAATGATAAAATTTAAAGATAAAGTAATTCAATCAAGGATTCAAGACCGAACACACCACGATTAAAAGAATAAAGACCAAATCTAATAAAAGAATCAAGTGTAAATGGATGAAATTAAAAAAAAAAAATTAACTCAATAAATGATTCAAGACCAAATACACTGTAATTAAAAGAACAAAAATCTAATTTAACTTAAGAAACAAATAGCCATACTTTTTTGTTTTTTGCAATGGCTAGAAAGATTTTCTAGGAGGAGAGAAAGGCGAGAGGGAGGGAGGGAAAAACTCGCGGTCAGCACTTCTCCATGTCACGACCGCGAATATGTGTCTTACCATTATGATGGGATTAGTGAGGTGCATCGAATGTCGCCTTGAAATTCAGTATTTGGTGCAATTTGGGCGTCACATGTGCCACTCGAAGAACGCGAGCAACGCCCACTTGCTTGTGTGTACAAAGCACACGTCTGCCACCTCCAAACTTAAACAATAATTTATTAATATTAAAAAACCCAAATATGCCCGACTCCACTTGTGAATTACAACAAAACCATATAAAAAAGACAAAAACACCCTCTCTAGTAGTCTTAATTTTTTCAAAGTCAAATAATAATGCCGTAATTTTATTGTTTAAAAGAATAAAAAAGACTGAGAAGCACCTTTGCCCATGCTATTTCTTTTCTCCTTCTAGGGTATGAATGTAACCACATTGTTTTTGTTTTTGCAAAAGATAGAAGAACCCCTTTCCTGAAGCCTAATTTTTCTTGCTTTCAATGACAAATCAGTGATTACACTATACCAAAAGAAACATGTCTAGATCATTTTGGCTCCGATAAATTTTGCAATGACTAATGCATCCTTATAAAAAGATAATTGTACCCCTAATTGCAAGCATAACCATTTTTGCCATAAAAGTAAAGGAGTAAAAACACTGCTCCAATGAATAGGAACGTGTCTAGAATCACAGTAAATTACTGATACTAAATCAGTGATGTCTTTTAGTATTTTTGGTTAGATATCAAATGAACCTCTGTAGCACCGACAACCTAAGAGAATCCACGAGGCTGGAGAGGGATGATACTCCTGATGAAGCAAGACCCCACCCCGCTGCAATATTTTTCAAGACCATTTTCAAATTTCATTCAGACAGAACATATGGAAACGCTCAATGCTGACAATTAGAATGGAACCCTAGGGAAAAAGAGTGTGTGTGTGTGTGTGTGTGTGTGTGTGTGTGTGTGTGTGTGTGAGAGAGAGAGAGAGAGAGAGAGAGAGAGTAGAGCATGCACCCCATATCATTATGCGAAAGAACGAAACAACATCAGATACAAATTACAGTTTCCTTCATTTGGATAATGAAACAATAGAAAGAACATTTCGATGTTCTTTGGCAATCGTATAATGTCTGTCCTTCTAGTGCCCTCTCAAGATTAAACCGTATAATGAAAACATGCATGTACACAACCAGAATGACGAGCTTTCGGACCTTTAAAAGTCAGCTAGAAAGCTTGATGACTGGCAAGCTTTAATAGACCGGTTTAATGCCCTTAAAGCCTTAATAGACCGGTTTAATGCCCTTAATAATGGAAGCATCTCTCCACAAGCTGACAACAGATCCTGAAATGGGTAAATTCGGAGACTAGAACCTGGCATGAGAAAGCAATATAGAAAAATCACTTCTCCTCCTTTGGCTGTTTGTCTTCATCCTTCTTCTCTTGGGGCTACAAAACATACAAATGGGGCAAACAAAAATACAAATGCTATTAGAAAACATTGGTATCATAAAAATGTCATCACATTTTTTACTTTAAATGAGAAAGAAACAAATCTATATTGATCACACTTTTCAATCAGACTTGGACGGCAGGTGAAAAGTCAAAAGACGACAAGTCATGCTATTAGAAAATCATCACATTTAATTGGAAAATATGTTACGTAGAGAAGCGCTTTTTCCATCAAGCTTTGCAGGGGAGAAAAACTTGGAAAGCATGTTTACCAGCTCAACGTTTTATCTTGAAAACATGAAAAAGAAAAAGGTGTAAGAACATGTTTGATCGCAGTTTATTTTCCGTGCTCCATGATTCTTAGAAAATTAGAGTGATAGCGCAGGAGAGTTTGTTTTTATGGTTCAACTTATTTAAAAGCCTAATTAGCATTTGCATTTTTTACAGTGTGTTTTGAAAGTTTAACATCAATTGATTGAAGCCTTTTTTTTGTGCTTTTTAATTTTGTGCTTTTCAATGATTTTGATTTGCTAATATTAAAAATAAAAAAAATCTAAAAAAAATTATTTTAATATATTTCCATACACAAAGTACCTTTAAAAAATATCTTATACCACAATACTGTGGTAACGTTAAAAATAAAAAAAAATATCATTTTAATATATTTTCAATTAAAAAATACTTATGAAAAGCATTATGCATCGCATTACCAAACACACTTATGTCATTATGTACGAGGCCCACCATGCCTTCCTAAATAACAAAAAATTCTTACTTTATATTAACAACAGACAATTTTTTGAATAATTTTGCTTTCGTTTAATGTCGGATCTGCTGGCTGGTCTTTGATGTTTGGGTAAAAGTTTTCTCGCATCTGCTGTCCCTGATGATTGGGCTTGGTATGGTTAGGAAGCAATGAGATGAAGAGCACCTGGTCTATATGGTAGAGTTTGGAAAGCGTGATAGCACCATTGATTGTTGCAACATGTTACTAGCTCAGATTGAACTTAAGTTTCTGGTAGTTTAGATAAGTTCAAATAATATGATGGAATTTAGTAGAGGAGGGGATCTGAGTCATCAAGATAAAGTTGGGTATTATTTTCTGTCTTTGCCATCTAAAACATGCTTTGCAAGTAAAAAAGGATTATTAATTTAACTTGGCATGATGTCTCTAAACATCGATTGAATTTAGGTTTAGATAAGATGAAAAAATTGTTTGGATTAAGTGCAAAAGATTAAGATGAACAAATTGCGTGCAAAAGGTCTAGTTCAATAGCAATGTAGAACAGAACTAGGTTGCCTTGGAGCTCAATTAGCATGCCAGTACATCCTTAATCTTAGAAAACGGAAAGCAAGTGTATGTTGAATAACATTTTCATTTTTCCATAATTCTATAAATTGGGCTCTAGAAATTGCATTATTAATAAGGCTGGTGAAAATTTAAAAGCTGTTTCCAAGTTAAGTCCCTATTCCTTGTGGAGTTGCATCTAGACTGCTGCACATAGAGATCTAGGGGTAGAATTATTTAACAAGCTCATGAATGTAGAAGCATGTAATTAAAAAAGATTTTTAGCAGAGAAATTGTCAAATTAGCCTGAGTATGCGCTGCCCATTGAAGTCGTTATAAAAATCTGTTAACCTGAAAGTTCAATGAATTCACCTTGGATTGGCTTTGCATGGAAGCAAGCAAATCTTTAACTGAAGGATTGTTTGGATCAACGCCTGGAAGCTGCAGAAACAATGAACTAATTAGGTATCACCAAATTGAGATATTTTCCCATTTTGTTGCTGGATAAAGATGAAAATAATAATTAGCAAATTGAAGAAGACATACTGATGCTAGGATGGAGGACACAAAAGATTGATTAGCCAACAATTTACTTATATCCATCTGGCTTGATGAATCCCTTGAACTGTCCTGCATAGGTAATTGAAGAGCTGCAAGCAGCAGAGACCAGGCACTTAACATGAATGAATAAAGAAACAAATTTGAGCATTGAATAGTTTCATCTAGTTCCTTGCCATAAATAAAGCAGAAAATACATTCACCTATCCATAAACAATAAAATTGCTCCATTGAGTACAAGGGCTCACCTGGTGCCAACTTTGGGTCATCCGTGGTTGCCTCAGACATATCCATATCTCTCACATCATGACTAGAGCCAGGGCTATCCATCGACACTGCAAGAGCCTGTTGTAGCAGAGAATTCTCCTCATCCTGTTATCAATTAGAAGTTAGTGCACATAGAGCAGGTTGATTATGCCCATGCCAGTAATCAAGCATCAGCAAGCAATAAAGATGGCAAAAACAACCAAAGAAATGATAGGAAGACATTGAGTTACGACCAGATTTTAACAAGAAAGAAGCAGCACTCCCATCTGTTCTTGCAACAATACAAGACCATAAGAAATGCAAAGCTCTCCTCCATTTACAATCATCATATTGATGCACAAAAAACAACACAAGAAAGAGCGAACACAAGCAACACAGAATTATGCCGAATGGTGTCACCACATACAAATCCTAATTCAAAATTTTATTAGCAATCCCCTGAAATACAAACTAAACAACCCTATTTATACTAGTTCTAGACCTAAACTCAATAAGAAAAAAATATCTAAGGAAAATAAAATTCCTAAACTAAATAGGAAGAATAAAAACACCATAAAGGAAAATATTTTCCTAAACTATATAGAAATAAAAATAATTAAGGAAACAAATAACTTCCCCTAAAATTCCTCCTGCATCACATGTTTATCCAGAGTTAACAAGTTTAATACACATTTATCCAGAAGGTAACAAGTTTAATACATTAAGAATTCAAAGAGCCCCGCGTAAGCTTAGTCTAATAGGTCATGGATTCAAGAAGAGCCCCACATGTCAAGTCAGATAGGAAGATGCCAGAATAAAATGACGCAAGCAGTAGTTTAGAAACCATGTATAATCAAAGCCATTAACTAACAAGCACATCGAAGTAACAAGTGCATAAATCAAGTGCTCAACACCGCAATCAGAAGTAAGCAGCATTAAAGGTTGAGAGAAAAAATCACACCAACCATTAACTCATTTTTTTTATTGTAAGCATCAGGAGCTGCGACACTGTTATTTTCAGTCATTGTTGCATCCTGTGAGCTAGATGGTTGTTCTCTTGCTTTTTCTTCTTTAGAAGCCTCCTCCGCTGCCGTTTTAGCAGCTGCTTCTTGCCTGGCCCTCTCCTCTTCCATTGAAACTCTAAGAGCAAGCGCCAGTTCAGGATCAAGATTGGGATCCACCCCAAACTCAAAACCAGAGACACCATCAGCGGCAGCAGCTGCTGCTGCAGCAGCAAAACCACTCCCACCTTCCCCATCCCCAGTGAAGATAGGTGTACTGACATTCAACAAGGAGGAAAAAAGCACTAATCAGACAAACAATGAGTCGATCATTGTTGCCGTGTGGACAATAATGTAAGTTTACTTGACATTGAACAAAAAAAGAAGCAAGGAAGATTGAATCCTTACTTTATAAGCACATCAGAAAGAGCACTTGGACCAGGGGGGACATGAACAATATGGCTGGTGTCATTACTGTTCACAGCAGCACGAAGTGCTTCCAGTTTCTCTGCCTTCCCATCACCTTCTTCACCGAAATCAACAATATCAAGTGCTACATTATTCTTTTTCAACTTTCTTCCAATCATCTCCAATACCTTCTTGTCTTGTTTGATGGGACTGTAAAGACCAATTTTGTTTTGATAATATTGTGAACACTGGAAAATAATGGATTGCGAGAGACACCAGAAGGCACTAGGAAACATACCTTCCAACAAAGACAATAATCCTTTGTTGCTGCTTTTTATTTTGACGATGCTTGAGAGCCAATTGAGCCACCTGTATACCAGCAACCAAGTTCACCTCACCACCTATTTCTAGACCTAAATTGAGAGAACATATGGTTCAATATAGCTCTAGACATTAAGATGCAAAAACTGAAAGTGATACTCATGAAACTATTCAGCTGAAAGATTTGTATTAGAAACTTCAAAAGTGACCAAGTAAAAGATATTGTATGTGGGATGTACTTTTGGCATTTACTAGGGCACCAAGGTCCTAAACAGGTTTTAGCATTGTCTCCAGACTAATTTTGGTGTCTTAATTCTTACAACTCTTACAACTATGATCATATCAATGGGCACATATAACCATGTAAAATGTTTTTTCCAATATCTTAGCCAAGTCCTTTGGATCTTTTTACCTGATCATAAATATTTACTTCAAGCTTCCTTCAATTTTTTTTTTAAAAAGAAACCCTGACATGTTTGGATGAATTTAAACAATGACATCCAAGTAAAGGATAACAGAGAATTAATACTTCAGAAATTACTTCTAGGAGAAACACCAATCGGTTAGAGTGTACATGAGAGTAGAATGAACTGACAACAAAATACTGCCACCAGGTCAAAGAAAGCTTTGTGCTAGTCCTATAAAACTGTGTGTTCTCAGCTACAAACATGAGTCACTACTGCACTTCACAAGGTTACCTTAAGCAAACAGCCTCAACCATTCATCCTTCAAGGTAAAAAGGAGGGCACCAGAGAGGAGCAAATATATGATGCAGGAGGTAAGATGAAGAAAAACAAAAACAAAACGCCAACAAAGTATAGGTCTACCCTTATTTGTCCTCGGCACCCATTCTTGCCATTAGCTGAGCAGTTGGCCTCATCAGTGGCAAAAATATGGTTTCATGCATGTCAATTGTGCAAAAATCAATATTGAATTACTGTAAGATGAGATGATTATATGTGCATGACTAAGAGCATGCTTATTCTCTTGATCCGAACCTAAAATAATTGAGGAGTTCCCTCCTACCCCATTAAGCCTTCATGAATCACATCTTCAGAAGTAACCATATAAAAAATCCTTGACTAATAAGGGGATTGATTCTAGGAAACAAATTTTGTCCACCCAAGCTCAACGTTTATTATCTGCCTAATTAGAATACTTGATCCACACTTGCAAAAGAGCCGTGTAATATACAATACTTTAGGTATTTCTTGATGTAGTTTCTCATTACCTATAATAAGCACTAAATTTGATACCAAAACACTAACTAGTAGCACAAAATTAACTAATAACGAACTTATCCAAGCAAATTCAAGCAGATATAAACTAACCATGCATGCAAGCTAAGATCTTGCCAAGGTCACTAGTAGGTGTAACCAAAACACGAACCCCTTTTCCAGCCATTGTAAGAATTCCAACCGTGTTCTCTGGATTCGACTGCAAAACATAAACCCAACACATCCATTCAAAAATCTTTCTTAAACCGCAAAGATCACACACACTAGTTCCAATCACATAAAAATAAATCAGCAAAAAAAAAATTCCTTTTTCAAACCCGAAAACCATATTTTCAAAACAAGTTAAGCAACATTAACACAAATCTTGAAATCCGCATTCCATACCACAAAGTACGTCTAAGGTTTTTTTAATACAGAAATCTTGAAATCCTCTTACACCCCCAGAAGAACAACTGGCAGAAACCTTGGAATCCTCTTAAACCCCCAAAAGAACAACTGACAGAAACCTTGGAATCCTCACTTAAACCCCCCAAGAAAATCAGCTACTAGAGTTACTACTGGTGTTAATACTTTCTGGATATGCCATAACTACTGAAGTCAAGATTTTTCTACATAAATCCACAAAAAATAACCTACTAAAAAGCTCAAGAATTCTTAATTATATCGTTAAGCTTAGAACTTTTGAAGTGAGAAAAGGAAACCTGAGTTTTAGCTCCACAAATGAGATTAACAGCATCTGATAGAGCTTGAAATCTTGACGGAGAGTAATCACCATTTCGCATCCACTCTGAATTATCGATACAAATCATTGTTGCCTGTAATTAAACATTTGAAATTAATGACAATAACAAAGAATCCTTAATTGGTTTGATTTGAGAGATATTTTGGGTTTTTCTTCGAGGGTTACCTCGAGAACCATGGTTACGGCGGGAGAGAGGGAGGGCTACTCGTCGTTTCGGTTTATGAGAACAGCAGAGAGATAGGAGAGGAAACAGAGTTTACTGTGAAAGGGGACACTGGGATTAAAGTGTGATCGCCATTGTTCACGTTGCCATCGTGTCAGTTCCTCATTGGTTTATATGTTCGAAACATGATTACTTGGGCAAGACCCAAAAATGACGTCAATCTGGGTAGTACCAGTGAAAGACGATATTTCAGCTTTTAAAATTAAGTCAAAGCTCGTGGTTAACTTCTTAATCCTTAGTTTGTCGGTAATGAAAGGATATAATTGCGACGTTTTTATTTTACATGTAGATAAAATATATAATATAAACTCGTTGGAATCGTAAATTTAAATGATAAAATTATAAATAAAATATTTTAATTAATTATATATTAACAATTTCAATCAAGTAGTAATTAATAATATAATATAATTAAAATAAACAATAAAAAAATTCAAATACTTTTATTTTATTCACATTGATTTTTCTATTTTTTTGACAAATCGACCCACTTACTTCGTCATTTATAATAAACGAGTCCCTTTAAATTTTGATAAATCATTTAACATTAATTACTCTGGGTCAAGCATGTCAATTTACAACTTCTATTCTATATATTTTCCAGCTAAAACAGAATAATATATCAATTGATATGTTAATAGTACATAAGAAATTGTGAAGAATGAGTAGGTATTTTAATTTTAAGGAAATGAAATCCACAAATAACTTGTATTATTAAAAAAAATATAATAATTATAGTCAAAATCAAGTACTTGATTATCATATTGCACAAGTTTTGCAAGATATAAATTTAAAACAATAAAAATGTTAAGGTACATATTACCAGAATGCACAATTTTATATGTTTTTCAAACTTGTAAAATCAGTCCGATTTTACTGAGTTTAATCGATTTTACTAGTTCGAGTTTTAATTCGATTTGACACGTAGATACATATTGACTCGTAAAATCATAAAATTTTAAGAGTCAACTCGTTTTTTTTACAACATTGATGGCTATAGTTATGGTGTAGTTTTGTTGGAAGAAAACACATGTTTGGTAAAACATTTGATTAAAAGTTTGTTTGCATTAATGTCTAAATTTTTTTAAAAAAATGTTCTCTCTCTCTCTATTAACAAATGTTAAACTACGTGAGGGTTTATGAAGATTTTGGCTATAAAAAGATTTTATGCAGGATATTGTTTTGGGTTGATTTAATTTAATTATGTTGAACTTCATTATTATTTAGATTTTTCTTATTCTTTTAGTAGTTTTTAGGACTTATTAATTTTAGTTTGGGGCTTTGATATAAATTGGGTTTATGACAACTTAATAGTCATTATTTAAGACTTGTTTTAAGCTTTAGACATGTCTTCGCTGGATTATAGTTTGGACTTTTGGTTTACAATCCAAAATTAAATCACTTAGGGTTATTATATGTGGAATTACATAAGGTTTTATTTGAATTTCAATTATATTAGTGTTTTGTTTAGCACAACACATTTTTCTTTGTTTAAATAGAAAACAATCAAACTTATCAAAGTATAACTGACTTTGTGATGTTCTTCATATACTTTGTGTTCCTGATTCTTTATAATCAATAGGTCCAAATCAATCTTAATACTTTTAGTTCTCTGATATATGGTTATTTTTTTATCAAGGTTTTCTTTTAAATCTACTTTTTGACTTTTCTAGGATTATGTCAATCTTATTTATGAGTTTCTGGATCTTTATATCCATAAGGTCTATATAAGTTGATATCAGAGTTTAGATTTAAAAACCAGGTTATATCCTTCTAAAATTTCATTTTTCATATTTCACGTATTAATTTATTTGTGTGTTCCAACCTCCTACTCTTTTAAATTATTACATCTGTTATAAAGTTAAATATATATATATATATATATATATTCACTGTTTTGTTATTATCACTACATTCTAGTAACACAAATTCAAAAGAAAAAGAAGAAGAAGAAGAAGAAGAAGAAGATAAGATGTTAAAAGATAAAAGTTTTAGTTTTGGCTATAAAACACAAATGCAAGGAGGATTGAATCAAAACTCATTGATAACACTTTTAAATTGATATTTTGGGGGGTTTTGGGTACCATAACATCAAAATATTAAGTTTAGGGTTATTTGGACTCCTTTTTTTCCAGTTTCGATTTTGGTTATTTAAATTGCATAATGAGTCATATTTGTGTCAAGATATGAAATCATGTCTTGCCACTATTGAAATTAACCTAATCATTATACTAAAGTTAGGATATTTAGAGCTTAATAAAGTCATTTTTCATTGGTTTCACGTTTGATTTATTTTGTGTCTTAAAAAAATATATATTTCATAAGAATTTGTTTGCTACTCGTAGAATCATAATTGTAATTTTGTACTTTTTTATTTTCATATATTCATTTCTTCCTGAGTCAAAATTTATATTTGGTTTACGCTACTAAGTTGTTCTATCTGGTTGTGTTGAATTTCAATTTTAAAAGGACACGAGATGAATGGAAAAAATAAAGTGAGCATATTAGAGTGAAAAGCTTTAATAGTGTGAAACACGAGAGGTATGAGGATATATTTTACTTGTCATTAACCAAATTTTACATATTCAAAGATATCTGATAAGAGCAATATAACATCACCGATGGAGGGTAAAAATCAAGAAACTGCAAATATTATAGAGTTATATTATTATGTGGAGTTGGAGGATATGGTGTATATAGTCGCCAAAATAAAGAGGTAGCTCAAGCAAAAAAGGAGCTCATGGCTAAGCCAACCTTTAGATTCTTTATCGTTTTAGAAATCTAATTGGTAAGTGGATGTAGGGGCTACCTAATCTTAATTGAACATGGGATGTAGATTCGAGCCTCGTCAAGACAAGAAAGACATCTTCACTAATAGTAAACGTAAAACTGAAACTCCTACATCTTATAATCATGATATAAAATGTTTTCATTGTTTGGGGGTAGTCAAGTTGTTTTGCAATGTTTAAACAAGAAAACTATGGTTATAAAGGCTCACAAAGAGGTTGTGATTGATGGTAAAGGTAGTGATAAAGATAAGATGGTGTCATTTAAAGATACAAGTGATGATGGTGTTGAGTATCCGATTGAAGATGAGACATTTATGGTTAGATAAATATTGAATGTGCGGGTTAAGATGGTTGATTTAGAAGAGCAATGAGAAAACCTCTTTCATATGAGGTGTCATGTTTAAAATTAGATATGTAGCATGATCATAGATACTGAGAGTTGCACTAATGTAACTAGTATTGATCTAATGGATAAATTAAATTTACATACTACAAAACATCTTATTCCTTATAAATTATAGTGGTTAAATGATTGTGGTGAGGTGAAGGTGATTAAACAAGTTTTAATTGCATTCTCTATTGGCAAACTTTTTTGATGGGATGTTATGTGATGTTGTCCCCTTGCATAAGAGTTATTTATTGTTGGGTATGTCATGATAGTATAATCAGAAGACTATGCATAACATATTAAAAAATAGGTACTCATTTGTAAAAGATGGTAAATATATAATTCTTATATCTTTAACATCTAAATAAGTGTAATAAAATCAAATGAAACTTAAAAAGAAAGAGTATTGCTTAAAAAGATAAGTGAATTGGCTATTAGTTAAGAGAAAATAAATGAATAATTTGAGAGAAAGTTAAAGAAAAAATAAAGTGTGTGTGTGTGTGTGTGTGTGTGAGAGAGAGAGAGAGAGAGAGAGAGAGAGAGAGAGATTCATTGAAAACATCTTTTATGCTAACAAATTTATAAAGGATTTTGATGATGTTTCTCTACCACAAAATGATGATGATGTATTGCCCCTAGAAGGAGTTTTTTATATTAATGATTCGAAGAGGAATCCTTTTTAAAAAGGTGAGAAATGATACAGTAAAGCCCTGAGTTATAATTGGCCTAACCCTAATAAGGATGGTTTGGGCCTAAACACATCACCTCAAGTTTGGTTTGGATAATAATAGCATATGAGGTATGTTTGGGGTGTTATTTTAGGTCAATTATGTTAGCTAAATATGGAGACATGGTTGATGACAATAATAATGATTATTTTAGAAAGTTTCATCGTTCAAAAGAAAGTTTAATTGGGGTGGCATTAAAGGGGGTTATTGTGAGTAATTGTCTTTCCAAGTCTAACAAAGATTCCATACTAAACAAGAAATATGAAGAGGTGGCAGTAATGGAATACCTTCCGTATTATTTTTTTTTTTCCATGTTTTACAAGAATTTCCTAATCTACAAAGAAAGTAATAGGCAGTCTTATAAAAGACAAATCAACACTATTTTCTTATGTTTAAATAGAGTCAAAGGCAACGATTTAAAGGGAATTATTTTAGTAATTAAAAAAAAGTTTCCTAACTAATTTAGGACATAAATGGTAGCAACACAATCTTATCTCTACTAGGATATTGATTTCAATTGTAAAAAAGATTTTATTCGAGGAAGATATTGTTTTGGGATGATTTGATTTAATTATGCTAAACTGCATTATTATTTGGGTTTTTCTTGTTCTTTTATTAGTTTTTAGGACTTAATAATTTCATTTTAAGGCTTTGTTTTAAATTAGGTTTATGACAACTCAATAGTCATTACTTAGGACTTGTTTTAGGCTTAAGGCATATTTTATCTTAATTATAGTTTGGGATTTTGTTTTACATTTCAAAAGAGATCTATTAGGGTTATTATATGTGGAACTATATAAGGTTTTCATTGCTATAAATTTTGGCATCCTCTGAATTTGAATGATATTAGTGTTTTTGTTAGATGCAACATATTTTTTATTTTAGGTACAACTGACTTTGTGGTGTTCTTTTATACTTTGGGTTCCTGATTCTTTATAATTAATTGGCCTAAATAATTCTAATACCTTTGGTTCTCTAGTACAAGGTTATCTTTGGGTTAAGGTTTTATCTCAAATCTGATTTTTAGCTTTTCAGCATTGCATGAATATTGCTTATGGATTTTTCGATCTTTATATCCACGATGTTCATATTAGTTGTGGTATTGATAGAAAGGTTGGTGGTTGGTAGGTGCCTTTTAAAATGACATATGGGCAGGAGATTACTATTAATAAGAAAGGATGAGCATTATATTGATAGTTTGTAAGCAAGTTGATGAAATTGTAATTACTTTAGAACTCATCATTTTTCCTTATAGTGCATGTTTGGAAAATGACAAGGTGTTAAGTTGAGGTCAAAATAGTGGCAATCAAGATGTTTAAGGTTTTGTGGATAAAGTCAATCTATTTAGGCCCTATACCAATGCACTAGTACACCTCACTATAACCCATGTTGAGCTTAGCCTGAATGGCTTAGAAAGAATGTCATTTAGGCTTAGTCTAAACAACTTGGAGGGGCCAAACCATTCGAGCCTTGCCTATATGGCCTAAAATCATGTCGTTTGGGCTTGGCCCAAACGGTTAAGGGTGCCATGCTATTTGGGCTTGGTTAGAATGGCTTGAACGTGGCAACCCATTTAAGCCTGGCCCAAACAGTCTAGAATTTTTTTTTTTTTTTTTGCTATCATTTGTCTCCTTAGTTTTTTAAAAATTCATGTTTGAAAGACTTGACTAGTAAAAGTACAAACGAAAGAAAAATTATACATGTAATGTTACCTTTCGTGGTTTTTTTTAATGTGCTTGCAAGAAAGATGAGAGTTCAATTAAATTACTTATTCCTCCTATAAAAGATAATTTTTTTACTTAAAATACAAAGAATGCTTCGTGATCTTAAAAATAGTATCAAAGTATTGTGTATAAAGACGTTGCATGTGAAGATTTCATTGGAGATGAAAATTTTATTTTAAATATAGAGAATTTCGTTGAAGACATGAAAGATTTGTTAGATGGGTGGATATTTTCCATTGAAGACATGAAGAATTTTATGGGATATATGGAGATTTCATTGGAGATATAGATAAACATTATTGTTTTTATAGAAAAAATTAAAAGATTTTCTTATGTAATTGGAGGTACAATTTTTAGAAATTATCTGATACTGGATAGTGAATCATGAGGATCCTTTTATTTTTGTTTGAGTTGCATTCCTTCTTTATAAATTATTGGAGGTAACCCTTGGCGTTCAATATTTTTATCTTATTTTTTAGGATATGACATTCTTCACTATTATGATCGTGGTCATTGTGAATGAAAAAAAATTGTTAGGGTTCTGTGTGCTTGTGCCACTCTTCATGAAAGGTAGGTATCAAAATAATTCTTTTCCCTTAATAACTTTTAATACCTTAACACATATGGTGGTCAGACATCTAGTCATGAGCTTAAAGAATTGATGAGATCCTGGTTACGACATCAAATGATCTATTAAGAGTGTTTATTGGGTCTATTCTAAGGCCTAAAATGAAGTGGGTCCAAGAGGAGTTCAACTGGCTAAGTCAAGAGGTTTTCGTTAAAAAGATTCAAATCTGCCATTCTAAACTTTTGTCTACTTTTTGGATAATACCTGAGGCTATAAAAGGATTTTGGATGCGACATTCGTACATTTCCAATGATATATGGTAGGCCTGCTAATTCATCTGAATGAGAGAGAACAAAGTGTTTGAAGTTGGGCCTAGAATTTGCCAGCAAAATACGAAAATAAAAAAAAGATATTGTTTCCTTAAGAGTTATGTATTACATTCACTACATGGAGTCCTTAATGTTATTGGAAACTTATGTGGTAGCTTTTGACTCTTTTTTTTTTTATAGGGATTTCATATCAAACAATATGAATTAATAGTGTTTGAAGTTGAGCTTAGAATCTGTCAGCAAAGTATGAAAATGGAAAAGACATTGTTTTCTTAAAAGTTATGTATTCCATTCACTATATGAGTCCTTAATGTTATTGGAAACTTATGTGGCAGCTTTTGGCTTATTTATTTTACAGCAATTCCATATCAAATAAGATGAATTGATAGGTTAGAAATTAATTCTTATTTTTACAAGGCATCAGACTTTTGTTCAATAAGGATTCTTCAACAATTATTTCTCTTGGGTATTTTTCATTATCATATGTGGCAAAAGGTGAAAAATAATCTTAGATTATTTTTTTATTTGTATTATTTTAAACCTTATTTTGATTAGTTTGGGCTTTATTTAAATTGGATGCATGTCTGACCCATTAGTTTTAGGGTTTACATATAAATACTTTTATGTAAGGATTGTTATGGAGTTGATGAAATTTATCTACAAGTTGCCACATATTGGATGTTTATTTCTTTCTTTTTTTATGGCTGAGTGATTCTCATACTAAGTTCTTAATTAAACTTGCAAACTCTTCAAAAAATTAATCAACTTCATTGTAATTTATACTTCTTGTTATAGGCGTAAGTGAAGGTGATTAATTACATATAACTTTGGTTCTCTAAGATTGGGTTCTTGTTGGATCAAGTTGAAAATATTCTTCAAACATCAAATTAGCAATCTAAGAGACAATTCTGCATCAATTTGGTACAGTGGCTCGATTAATTTCGGGTTATATCTCTTTAATTCTCATTGTTACAAGTAATTTGAGGGTTTTATTTAGATCTTGCTATATCTAGGGTTTGTTTCTTTTTTTTTTCTTGGTTTCTTTCTCTCTAGGGTTTCAATTGTAACAAAAAAAAAATTGAATCTTGATTAATCTTTGTGATGTTTTGGTGGAATCTTAATTAAAAAGGAAGAAGAAATTAGAGAATTAGTTTTTGATAAGAGAAAAGGTCTTTAAGTTATCAAAAGAAAAAAAAATTGCATACAAACAATAAATTGTGTTCATCTATGGACTTGAGAAATTCGGCACCTATTAAACAAAAAAAAGAAGAATCAAAATTACAAATTCTGAAAGGATTCTTGGAGAAGTAATTCGAAAAATTTGGATCTTGCATGAACTAGGGCTTTGTCGAAACTTGTCTTTGAAATTCTTAGTGACCTTGATTGATTTCTTGCAAATTTGGGTAAAATAAAATTATCTTGCATCAAATTCTTTAGTTTCTTGATTTCTTGCATTAATTTTTTTATTTTCTTGAATTTCATAGTTTTCATTGTTTCTTAATAACGATTCTTGCTTTTATTTCATGTCTTTGTTTTCGTCATTATATTCGCACAAATTTACATTGCTCCTCATAAGTTTGTCCTCAAGTTTTATTTTAAAATTTTGAATAATTCTTGAATCTTGAGTCTTTAAATATAAAATTAATCATTGTGTAGTTTGGTTAATGGTTTGATAAGTGATCAGTTACTTTTAAGAACCAAAGTACAAGAATAAAGTGGTAAAAGGCGTAACAAATCTATTAGAGTGAAAAAGCTAATAAATTGTGTGAAGCATGAGAGAAGATAATTTTATTGTGAAAGCAAACACGTGAGGTTTATACGAGGAATTTCTTTTTATTTGCTACTGACCTTTATTTTAGATATAAACAATGTCTTCAAAAAGTGTTGAACAAAAAAAGACGAGAATTATAGAGGAAAGGCAAGATAAAAAGGAAGCTATGATAGAGGTGTTAATGAGTAAATTTGATAAGATGATTTATAGACAATGAGTTCCTAGTTGTAAGGAAAAGGAAGTCGAAATACCTAATTAGGGCTATAATGAATGATGAGAGTGTGGGTGATAATTCTGAAGATAAGGAAAAGAAGTCTTCAAAGGCTGGTGATCAAAAAGTTGCTTTGAAATTGGTAAAGAAGCAACAAAAAGAGAACATCTTTCATACTAGATGTCACATTAACAATAAAATGTGTAATAAGATTATTAATAGTGAAAGTTATGCTAATGTTGCTAGTATTATACTTGTTAAGAAATTGAATCTAAACATTATTAAGCATGATGGACCTTATAAGTTTTGATAGTTGAATGAATGTGGTGAAGTTATGCTAACTAAAAAGGTTTTGATTTCTTTTTCAATTGAAAAGTATAAGGATGAGGTTTTGTGTGATGTAGTTTCTATGCATGCTAGTCATTTATTGTTAAGGAGACCTTGACAATTTGATATGAAAGTCAAGCATGATGGATTTAAAAATAAGTAATCTATTAAGAAGGATGGAAGGACGTGCACACTTACATCATTATCACCCAGATAAGTTTATAAAAACGAATTGAAATTAAAAAAGAAAGTGAAGCTAAAATTGTAATACAACAATGTGAGGTCATGGTTACCATGCAAAAATATGTATGGAAGTTATTAGTAAAGCGTTTTTATCTAAAATTATTATTAGCTACTATTTTCATATAGTGTTGTTGGAGGCAAAAGTTAGCCAAAAAAAAAAAGTTTCAAAGGCTTAAACAAGACTAATTAAAGCTAAAAAGAGAGAGCAAAAATGCTATTTTAGGGAACGTTTGGGAACGCGGTTGCGGCTGCGTTCCCAAAAAATTTTAATTTTTTTTTTACTAAAATTTAATATGGTTTGTATGTTTTGGATCGTTTTGATGTGCTGATGTCAAAAATGATTTTTAAAAAATGAAAAAACATCATTGGCATGCATTTTAACACGAAAAGTTATTTGAAAAGCACCCGCAACCACACTGCCAAACACTACCTTAGTCTCTATAATAAATGATATGATAAAGAGGGAATAAGAAATTGTAGAGTGAGAATAACACCATCTTTTTACAAATAAAACCTTTAACCTTATTTGTCACTTCATCCATCCTTTTCCAACTAAAATTAATATTATTATCTTCCATCCCCTTTTCTATCTGATTAAAAGTTTATTTCTTCTTCATTCTCCTTTTAAATTATCCAAACAAACTATAAAACTATTTCAAAGAACTATGCAATACATAATCAAATTAAGAGCTCAAGCCATAAGCTTTAAAAACCTTTACCTCAGTATAAATAATTAGATTTAAGGTTTAGTTTAATGTTGATTTGAAGTTTTTAAATAATTTATTTATATTCTCTCTTTTCTTTTTGAGTTACATAGAATTGAATTCTTATAATTTATCAAAATTAAGTAATTAATCTATGTAGCATTGAAAACAAGTAATCAATCATTTGATTAACATTGATGATATTTAATTTAGTTGTTTTTTTTTTGTTTAAATAATATCTTTTCTTTAAAACATGAAATTGAGGAAAAGGATAGTTGGATTCAAAACTATAAGGATGAAATAATAGTTTTTGAAACTATAAGGACTAATTAATTAAATTGGTTGAACATGTTGGAACCAATAGTTAACTCATATTTCCCTTTTATATCTTTATTTTGCTTTTTTGCTACATGTCAATAGTTCATTTGCGAAAAGCAAAGTTATTCTTCTCTTCACATCCTAATATCCATGCATACTGATTTAACTAAAAGTTAGGGGTATTAAAAAAAATCGATCAACCAAGAAAACTATAAAATCCAAAAAATAACAAAAAAACATTGAATCAAGAGAAAAAAACCAAAAAACTGATTTAAACTCCGTAAGACTCATTTGGTTTGGTTTAGTTTCGACTTTAAAAACTAAATTCATGTAATACAGACCGAACTGGGCCAAATGTAAACCATCTTAATAAAAAGATACATATTGAGACTTAATCAAACTCTAAAATATCCCTCTTTTCTCATTGTATTGACAATAACCGTCATCCAACACTCTTTCCCCAGCCTTATGCCATCTCTCTCTTAGTCTCTCTTGTTCTCTCCCCTCTTAAAACTTGAGAGATCAATAAATTACCTTCTCCGTCGTCTCCCTCTCTTGTTCTCCCCTTTTGATACAAAAAATTAGATGCAGTAGTTACACATCCACACCATATCCCCATCAGCCATCCCTTCTACCTTTTCTCCCTCTCCCTCATTCCTTATTTTTATTTTCAATTTCAATGAATGGAATCCAATTAGAAAACCAACCTATATTTGTGTTTTCAAATCGGAACATTGTTTCCAAACCTAGATTCAAAAATATTTTTGTTGAACATTGGTATTTGCAAGAATATAGACATGAATGTGTTTATTTTAATTTTCATACCCACCTCACCATCCATATTAGTCATCATCAAGGTCATAAGTGTTGGCAGTTGACCATGAACTATAAAATCAATTTTGTTTACTCTTAGACAACATAACTCTTACTTTGGAAGTTCTTCTTATTTCTATGCATATTACTAGAAGAAAAATGTTGAACAAAGAATGAGTTTGAGGCTTAAGAATGCTCTTGATCGAGTATAGACTTGATGATTTGTTATACAGTTCCTTAATCCTCCTTTTGTACATAAAAAAAAGTTCCTAAAAATATTGACAAAAATAAATAGGAAACAACCTTATAAACTATCTAGCTTAGGTGATATAGGTGGGGTTTTATTTGAGTAGTGATCATAGGTTTATCTAAGCACAAGAAAAAATTAACTTAGATAGACACTAACGCCTGACAAGCTTAAATGTCTTATAGTACACAAATCATTTGGTTCCTTTGTATTTTGTTTCTTAGATAATTAGAGTTAAAGGCTATTAGCAGAAAGATTTATTATTTTTTATTCAATTTTGACAAACTTACTATTTTTTTATATAAATAATCAAGAAGATCCTACACTAAAGGAATCAAATCCTTCAAGTTTGGAACTCAATTAGTTACTACCTTTAGTACAAATAGTAATATTGAAGGTAGCAATCATCCACCTTCTAGATCTAATAAAAGAAAAACATTCTTAATTTAGGATCACTTTAAAAAACTTGATGGAGATCCTAAAGCTTCTAGGGCTATATATATGTATTATGAGAAAGAATATGCTTGTCATACTATACTTAATAGGACAAGTAACATGTGGATTCATCTAGGTGCATACAAAAAGTTTTCTTTTATGATTTATTAATAACAAAAAACCTTGGTTTTAGAACCTAATTCTCAAATAGAAAGGGATGACTAGGAAGAGAATTTTGGTGACTATTAAGGCAGTAGATTATATTTTTTTATGAGTGTAGGAAGCCCTAGCAAAAATGATTATACTTGATTAGTTGTCCTTTAAATTTATTGAGAATCAAGGATTTGAATCATTTTTTTAGTTAAGGCAACTTATATTTTGATGTTCCTTCTTATTTGATGATTTTGAGAGATTATTTGAAAATTTATGTAAATAAGAAGGCACAATTAAAAAAAGCTCATAAGGATCAACGAGTATGTTTAACATTTGATACACATCATTCCAAGATATTAATTATATATGTTTGACTGCTCATTAGATTGAAAATGGTTGGAACTTGGATAAAAGAATTCTAAACTTTTGTCAAGTTTCTAATCATAAAAGTGAAAACAATTGGCCAAGCGATTGAGAGTTGTGTGATGGAATGGGGAATTGATAAAATTTTAACAATTATAGTAAATAATGCAAGTTCAAATAATTTAACTATCAAGTATTTGAAGAGAGTAATAAATGTTTAGGCAACTAATATCTTATCAAATGACTTCATGCATGTTAGATGTTGTACATTAATAGTTAATCTTATTGTATATACGGGATTAAAAGATGTTGATATTCAAGAATAAAAAAAAAATACAAGAATCACTATCACACACAAGCTGAAAATTCAAAATTATATTATTCAATGACTGCCAAATTTTAGGCTTACAAAGAGTTTAAATACTCTTAGAAAATAACCCTAATGAATTTATTATTGTGGATTAAATTGACCCACTTATAAATTTGATCCAAAACCTATACTGATAAGCCCAAAACATTGATTCAAACAAGCCTTGGATATTAAGCTAAAAACACAATATTAATTAAGCCCAAACATGAAGAAAATAATAAAAATAACAAATTTGACATATAAACTAAATTTGTTCCACCTAATTAAACAAAAGAACTTATGATAGATAAATTTCCTAGTTTAAGTAATGTCATGAACAAAACTTTCATCCTAGAAACATTATGATCTTTGTTGCCACCTTTAGTTATCTAGAATAAGCTAGGAGATTGATTAATGAAGTTGCATCCCCTTTAGTTTCCTTGTTTATCGAGGATAATTAATTGTAACTTTAGAAAAGTCCTCTCAAAACATAGAAACTCTTGTTGCCTTCCTTTAACCTTCCTTGTAGGATCAGTAAACTCACTAAAATAAGCTAATTAATTTGTCAATAAATACCATTAGCCCTTGTTTATTTGTGTAGTTAATTGAATAAGGAATCCTAGGATTTTGGAACATTAATGAATCATTGCCACACTTAAAAATTATGTTGCAGCCCATTAAAGATCCTTGTAGAACTAAAAAATCCTTGAAACAAACTGTCACACCCTTGTAGGAAAAGGACCTTTGCTAAATAGGAAGTCCACAAGTCAAAAGAAAGTAAATAACAAAAATCATACATCATGTTCTGACCTATATCACAAGGCCTTTCTAAACTTTGATTAACTTGAAAGTTTACCCTAACATAAAAAAATACCTTTAAAATCTTCTGGTAAAGTTTCAGCTTGATCAAATGGTTCAATTTGGAATTATGCTTGATAACATCATAAAACTAGATAGTAGGGAATTTACGCTAAAATCTGAATCTAACCCTTTTTAGATCATATCATTCCCTCTCTCTTCAAGATGATTTATCCTTAAATCATCAATAGGTATAATGGACAATTCTTTATCTTATTAAAGCATTTGAAACTCTTTCTTTTTAAACACTCACCTCCAACAACTTTGTATGGAAGTAATAGCCAATAATAATTCAAATAAGCATGCCTTGCCATCCACTTGCGTATATATTTTTGAATGATAATCATTGATGCTCTCTTTTATTTTTCATCCCTTTGACATTGAACTGAAGCTCTCTATTATTTATGTTTATTTGTTTCATTATAAACATTTGCAATTCTTTTAACCTTACGCTTTTTATCTAACGTCATAGAAGCATTATGATTATAAATATTTGAACCTCATAACCTTCATTTTTCTTCCTTGCTCATATTAATTTCCCTCCTATAAGCCCTATGTCGAACTCCATCATTTTATTGTCTTATCAAAGCCATCTCATTGTGGTAATCTTCCACACTTTTCAAGCCCTAATGTAAACTCTGTCTTTTCTAAAAGAGCTATTTGTAATAAAAGTTAGTAACGTCGTTTCCTTATTATGGTTTTCATGTTATCCTATGACTCAATAGGCCTTTCATCATTTCTCTTCTTACTCAAAACAAGTTGATCCCACCATATTAGTGCATAATTTATAAAACTTAATGACAATGAGTTTTACCTTCTTATGTTCTCTGTAGTAATGACAATCAAAGATCCAATCAACCTTCTTTTCCCATTCTAGATATGCCTTCACATCATTCTTTCCTTGGAAAACATGTATTTTCAGCTTAATGGTGCCAAACAATGTTGTGAAAAATGCTTTTTTGACACGACACGGAGCATACAATATAAACTCGACTCGTAAACTCGAATCGTAAAATTACAAGTAAAATTTTTTAATTAAAAATCATAAAATCGCAAGTAAAATTTTTTAAACAATACAAATATCCAAACATCTTCAAATACACAATTTAAATAATTATACATCCTTGATTAATGTGGGTATGTCATGCTTTTCAAAAGTAGAATGAGAAGGCAAAAATGGGCCAATGGCAGCATGTACAGTTCTATCTACCAATATTTCATGATACATTGAACTGCTTCATATAAGAAATTACAATTCATACATGTGTAACAAAAGCAGCTTCAAACGTAATTTTTCACTCCCAAGAATTTTGCTAACATAACCAATTTTAGAAGTATCACAACAGACTTAAGACAAAAAATTTGAAGTTTAAATGCAATAATAGCTATGCCCTATGCAAGATTGATAAAATTATGTGTCCCTCTTCATCATGCAAGTTTCATTACAAGAATGATGGAAGGGTATATAATAAAATTAAATGTTAAGTAAAGTGCCAAAAAACATGAAGCTCCAGAACTAAAATTTTTGAAATCTAGTTATTGCACAGAAGACAACCAATAAACCTCCACTGATCTCATATGTTAAAATTTCAAATTCTCAGAAGCTGTACCATAAATATGACACTTAACATGACAAAAGATTCACAATTTGTATTAAGCACAATTTGAATCACAAAGCACTGTATTTCATTTTATATTAAGCATAGATGCATAGATTGAAAAAAAAAAGTTATCTTATCAACACAGAAAACTGGTATTTTATTCTATATTAAGCATATTGCTAAACTAATGAGGAAACGAAAGCACCAGCAACGATGGTTTCCCGAACACAACCGACCCTTGAGAATGAATATATGCCATAACTCCTCCCACCTGTACAAGTCCTCCCTCTTTTCCACACTCATTCTTAATTCAAGCTCCATTCCCGTATTCAAATATTCTTCCATTCACACCTTTTTTTGGTTTTAATTCACAGTTCAAGAACTATCAAGTGAAATATGGTTATATACTTATATTCATTCAACAGAAGCACTCCTAAAAACAGAGGCTGTTAATTCAAAACAATAATAATTTAGTTCTAACTTCTCTTCCATTTCCAGCTCTGATGTTTTTTTAACTTGATCGAAGCATAGTAAAAAAAGTTAATTAAGAAAAAAGAACTGAAATAAAATAAAATAAAATTATAACTTAATATAATTTTTCTAAATATTGATCGAAAAATAAAAGCAGGAAAAAAATATAAAGGCAGAAAAACAGAAACAAAACAAGAAAAAATGATGTGAAATATAAAGGCTCCACTCCAGTTTCGATAAGAAAAAATTAAGGATAATGCACAATAATCGACAGAAATTAAACAAAAAAAAACTAAAATAAACACGATATTTTGGAAATATACCTAATGAAATCGATAGGGTAAGAAATTACGAAAATCAAAGTCGATGAAATGAGGAGGAATGACTGAGCCACTAGGGAGATGAATTTGGAGATAGCATAATCGATAGGACTGTAGGAGGTCTTTCGATCGGGGGGGAGAGAGAGTTTCAAGAGGATGTAAGAATGGAAGAAAGAGACTGTTGTGCTAAGTCAGAGGACAGAGGGCATTTCAAAATTCTGTATTTGTTGAAAGTTTTGGTTAACTCATGAAAACGTTACATTTTTAACGTTTTTTCTGAGTTGACCCATTTTCAAGCGAGTTTGACCGGGTTTGACCAATTTTATTGGTTTTCAAGTTTTAACCCTAACTTTATACGTTTTATTTGTTTTGACTCATAAAATCGTCTGATTTTTTAGTTAAAACACATTTTTAACAACCATGGTGCCAAACTCTCTACCTGAATCATTACAATGCTCAAAATCTCAGAAACTGTCCCTCTGGCCAAAAACTCCACCCTGGCTGAAACTCACATTCATTCTTGCTCTGTTTGGCTCGAATTTATTTTCATAGCCCATGAGTGTAAAGTCATATTCATCATCGCCCACATATATATTATCATTAACAAACTCATCAATGTTAGTATTAACATTTCGTATAGCCTTTTAGATAGTATTTCCTCGGCGATCAACCCCACTAATATGTTACTTTATTGAATCCATATCATCTTTTAGCTCCTTGGTAAACCTAGCCAAAGTTTCAAGTTATTGGCCAAAAGTACAAGTTATTGGCCAAAAGTTCGTATTTGGAAAGTGTCTTCAACCTTTAGTGTCACAGACTCGTTCTTCTCAGACATATTTAAATATGTAAAAATTAATTAGTAGCATAAAATATATCCTCACAACCCTCGTGTTTCACATAAATCAAGGCTTTTCATTTTAATATGCTTACTACGTCTTTTACTTTTTAACTTATTTTCTTTGGGTTCTTTCAGAACTGAAAATCAACAAATCAAAGTCAATGGATTTTAAAACGCAATCCAATTATAATTTTAGACTTAAGAATTAATAAATATAATAAAAAACAAGGAAAACAAAACTATAATTAAGATTTCACAAGTAGCAAAATGAACTTGTATGAATAGCGGACAAATCAAAGATTTAAAATAAAAAAGAAGAAAAAATTAATGAAAATGATTATTTGAATCCTAATTTACCTAAATATAATAGGAAAAAAAACTAATTTAGTCAAAATAAAGAGTAGAGAATACGTTTTGAAACATGACGCAAATATGACTAGTTACACAATTTTTAACTCTATAATTGAAAACCAAACCTAATGATATCGGAATAGCCTTAGATTTAATATGTAATACCCAATGTACCCAGCAACAACATATCTTAGTTTATAGATTGTTCTCTTATGGCTAGGTATCAAAATCCCGTATATGATTAACGTATGACAAGATTAAACCTTGGATTGAAACTTTAAGAAAACGATGTCAAAATAAGCCTAAATTTGATATGCCAAGCGATTCTCCCCCTAATAAATAGTATATGAAATTTCAATTGATTATAAGGTTTTTTTTCTTAGGGTTCTCTATGATTTATGTTTTCGTTGCAGATTTCAAACGAGCTTTAAATAAGATTTAATCTTCTTTCTTATTACTTTTGTTTATGATATTGATATGTTTAAAGACAGTGACAAAATGAAACAACACTCTTTTTTATACTGAGCTACCGAAAACACAAAGAGAAGAAGATAATTGACGACACACACTAAAACTTAAGAAGCACTATGAGAACAAAAATTTCATAAAAATATGACTTGATTTTGGGGCTTGGCTCTAATACCAATCGATGTAAACCTCGTGATCATATGGTCACTTAACCCCTAATTAAGATTGAAATCTGATTCCAGAAAGCCGAAAGATATCTGATAGGAGTGTGACACAATAAAAACCTATCCCAAGATACTAGCACTATTAGAATTAAATCTAATAATATCACGAAGCTAGTTAATCTTTGATAAGTCGGTTTAGTTCTTTCAAGAATAAAAAAAAATACAAGAATCACTCTCACACACAAGTTGAAAATTCATAATGATATTATTAAATGACTATTGAATTTTAGACTTACAAAGAGTTTATATATTCTTAGAAAATAACTCTAATGAATATATCATTGTGGACTAAATTGATCCACTTACAAAATTGACCCAAAACATATACTAATAAGCCTAAAACACTGATCTAAACGAGCCTTGGATCTTAAGCTGAAAACCAAGTATTGATTAAGCTCAAACATGAAGGAAATAATAAAAATAACAAATCTGACACATAAACTAAAGTTATTGCACCTAATTAAACAAAATAACTTAAGATAGATAAATTTTCTAGTTTAAGTAATTTCATGAACGAAATTTTCATCCTAAAAACACTAGGGTCTTTGTTGCCACCTTTAAATATAAAAAATAAGCTAGGAAATTGATTGATGAAGCTGCTTCCCCTTTAGTTTTCTTGTTTGTCTAGGATAATTAATTGTAGCTTTAAAGAATCCTCTCAAAACATGGAAACACGCATTGCCTTCTTTTAACCTTCCTTGTAAGATTAGAAAACTCCCCAATATAAGCTAATCAATCTGTCATTAAATACCACCAGCCTCTTTTTTCCTTGTGTAGTTAGGATGAATTCTTGGATTTTGGAACATTAATGAATCTTTGCCACACTTGAAAATTATATTGCAACTAATTAAAGATCCTTGTAAAACTAGAAAATTCCCGAAACAAGTTACCATATCATTGTAAGAAAAGGAACCTTGTCAAATAGAAAGTCTATAAGTCAAAAGGAAATAATAACAAAAATCATACAACTTGTTCTGACCTATATCGCAAGGCCTTTCTAAACCCCGATTAACTTGAAAGTTTACCCCAACATAGAAAAATACATCTAGAATCTTCTGATAATGTTTTAGCTTGATCCAACAGTTCAATTTGGAGCTATGCTCAATAGCCTCATAAAACTAGACAATAAGCAATTATACTTCAAAATCCAAATTTGGCCTTTCTTGGATCATATCAAGTTGAAAATTAGGAGTAAAAAATCAATTTGCTTAGATTTTCTAACTAGATGGAACTTAACGTGTATGATGCCAGAAGTTACTGGGAAATTTTAGATGGTTTTTATAAGGTTAAAAGAAATCGATCCCAGCTATTTGAGTTACTTTGATGTTGACTCAAAAGGGAAATAAAAAACTTAGGTTCTTCTATTTTAGAAGATTAGGAAAAGGCTAAATCTTTTATGAAGTTCTCAAAACTATTTTACATAGTTACATTGAAATTCTCTAACTCGTTGTATGTGATATCTAATTCTTTTTTTCCATGAATTAATTTCCATGCACACAAACATATCTCAACTTTGTAGAAGTGAAGATGCTTTTTTAGGTGAAATGGCTAATAATATGATGAAAAGGTATCAAAAATATTGGGGGGTTAACATAAACAAGACTTTTTGTTATATGTTGATGTTGTGTTAAATCCACGTTTCATATTGAAATATATGAGATTTTGTTTTGAGTGACTATATGATGTTGAAAAGGTTGAAAATTGTACAAAAAAGTTAAAAGATATTTTGCTAAGGTTGTATGAGTATTATATGAAGGCTGAGGATGTTGAGATTTTGCATGATGTTGAAAGTAGTAGAAATGAACAAGATGTTAATGTTGATTCAATGGTGCTAGATGATATGTTAGATGACTTGGCTTTTCAATAAATAAAAAATTAGAAGAGAAAGGTGGCGTGGAGAGAAAAAATGAAGTTAAGAGGTGTTTGAGTGATGGTTGTAAGGACCCTAATGATTCTAAATTAGATATTTTAGGTTGATGGAGGCGTAATGCTACAAAATATAACATTCTTTCTAAAGTAGCACAACATGTGCTAATTATCTTTTCTTGGTATCTATTGTTGTTTCTGAAGCAGTTTTCAGCATTGATAGTCGTATATTATATCTATTTTGAAGCTTTTTATCTCTATCAATAATGCAAACACTTGTTTGTTATCAAACTTTGTTGTGCTTAATACCAATTCCAATCAACATAAAGAGCTTTTATGAATTAAATTGAGAATTTTGATATGATTGAGTCAAGTAATTTCTTCTACAAATTTAAATTATTTATTTTATATTTATTGTTTCTTTACATATGTTTAATCTAACATGTTTAATTTTTTATTTTATAGAATTTGGCGATGTTAGTGAAATATTGGAATATAATTGTTTAGGATAATTTACTTACTTCAGTAGTCGAACTCTAAAATCGTGCTAATCTGTTATTTTTTTTATAGCATTAACCTTTTGGGATCTTTTGGTGTTTGCGGTGTTTGCTATTGCTGGATTTTATGGATGCTAATGTTGATAGATTTTACACATCCTATATAATATAATATGGATGTTTTTGTTAAATTTATGTTAATCTGGATTTTTTTTTTATATTAGATTTGTTTATTTGTTGAAATATATAATTTGTTATTTTTAGTATGAACAAGTCTATACTGAAGAGTTTAGAAAAAAAAAATATAATATGACCATGCACTAAATATATTGAAAAAGATTTGCACCATCCTTCAATTTAGTAATGACAATTGGGTTATGCAAATAAACCTGCAATTTTATAATATTAGACAATCACTTAACGCATTTTATACTTTTTAAGCAAACAATACAAAGTGACAAGTACTTCTAATAATTTGAAATTCCATTTTAATAATGGAGTTGGGCTAGTTTTATTAAAAACTTAATAAAAAAGTTTATTTAAGAAGCATATAAAAAACTAAACATGATAAGAATTTGTTAAAGCCCAATTCAACATAAATCTATTTAAAAAACAAAAAACAAGCCTATTAATAAGAATTGGGTTTTCTGGTTTTAATGATAGTTATTAGACCCGATCCAGGTTTGATCTGACTAAAGAGCCAGGTCCTGGGTTACACGGGTTAACCAGGGTGAACCTGAATCAACCCAGAAAAATTTAAAAAAAATATATGAAGTTTTAATATTTTATATGAAAAATTAAGAAGCAATCTATGTGAATATAAACTATACATGTTATAAATAATGAAGTTTAAAAGATTATTTCAAAAAGTTTTGTATCCCACATTGAAAAGATATTATGTTAATATGTTATTTTTTTAAGTTGAAGTATTTAAACCAAAAAGATTTTTTATCCCACATTAAAAAAATATAATTTTTTTTATAAATATAGAATATATATATTAAAAAACTTCAAATCTCACATAAAAAATAATTTTTTTGCTTTCAACTTTCAATAGACTTTTTGCTTGCGGACTGAATGCTTTGATTATTATTAAAAAAATAATATTGAATTTAAGATATATATTCAAATTCTTAGATTAAAAAAATACCATGATTAAAAACCCATATACAGTTTTTCAAAAGCTTGATAAATATAAAATGTTTTTTCAATTAACATTAATAATGTTACTCAATTAGTTTAAGCAGTCTCATACTTAAATAAAATGAAAAATAAATATCTTGATTACCATAAATAAATTGATAATATAATGAGTACATTGGAATTTGGTTAATAAATAACATCAGCTATTTCTAAAACAAATCAGTTAAAATAGTTATTCTTCCTAATTTCTTCATTTCCTAAATTTTTATTCAATGAAAAGCAACAGGCAAAAGCGCTAACTTATGTTTTTTTGATGGTATCAGAGCGCAGGCCATGACAGTCGAAAACACAAGAGAGGGAGACTGCCAGTTGCACGCCCGTAAAGACATACTATTTACATCCTTTGGATAACCCAGGAACTGTTCTTATGCCCTGCAATATCTATACGGGTAATTATCCCACATGAAAGACGGCCATGAAGAACACTCATCCTGCCAAAAAGAAGATTAGTTTTCTAGAGGGCCATTAAACAGACCAGACAAGACTTCGCCACAGAATGCACTTTGGACAAGAACAAAAAAAAAAAAAAAAAAAAAACCAAGTCTCATCCTAGTTTTATCGGGTCGCTTAGGTTACCTATCAACCCGGCAGGTCAACCAGGTTTTACCAGGTTTTTGCTTACTCCGGTCTTTTGCCTAACTCAGACCAATCCAACCACCAGGTTGAATAGATCCCGGGTCAACCCGTCAGACCAGTCCGAGTTTAATAACTATGATTTTAATCTAAAAAACCAACCTTAACCAATCCAAATCAAACCAGTTCAGTTTAAATAGGTTATGGGTTTAGTTCGGACCATTTTCTTAAGAAAAGGCATCACCTGATTCAGTTGGAATTTTGGGCCAACCGTCAACACCCCTACTAAAAGCCATGTGTCATATGCTCTATGAAACAGCGGAATTTAATGGCAATGACACTGTAGAATTTGACCTATCATGGTGTTCCATTTGTGAGCGAATGAAACAGGTCAGGCAGCTTTTGACAGAAAAATACACATCTATAGTGGACATGTATAAAACATCCATTCATCTAAAGCAACACCAAAAGTTCACAAGAACGTTAGTAAACAAAATCTTGTTCTAGTTCGGATACAACAATAAAAAAAAAAACACATACCAAGCATCCACTAGTGTGAGTGACACCAAGAAAGATGCTTAAGAAAATTCAGTTCACTAGAATTTTTACTAGCCTACTGTTCGAGTGTTTCATTCCTCATCCTCTTCATCACCATCTCCACCAGTAGCCTTCTTGGCAGAAGCCTTCTGATTCTTTCTCTTCACTCTTCCAGGACGGCCACCTCCAAGTGGACTTGTGAGAGAAAAATCAATGTGTTTCTGGGAGTCAACCCTCACCATAAAAGATGGAATGTTAACAACCTGCCTTCCAACCCTGAGAATAAAATAAATAAAATCAGCATTGGAAGAAAAACACTTACCTCAGCATCTTCTAACAAAATTCTCTAAGGATTATTAGGGGATAAAGAGTCCAGAGGAAAAGGCATTGGCAACCAACGTTTGATCCAGAATGTGGCATTGTTCACATACAATCTTCCATACTCTAATATAGGGTTTCTTAACAAGAATAACAAAAAAAATCCAAGAAAGAACGATGATAAATTAACCATTGTGGTAATACCAATGAGTTACCAGTGTCTGATTATCATATTTCTAGTAAAAAGAAAACTTGTAGTTCAGTTCCTCATGGTTGCACTTCCTCAACGTGTGAAATTGGCATTATTAATATCCTTAAAATGGGTTGTGGATTTGCAGATTTTAGGCTCCCAGTTAGGAACAAGCCTATATGACATGTATGGGAAACCAAAAAGGGTAAAAGACCAGGGGCAGTAAAATATGTCCACTGGTAATTCCAGTCAAGCTCACTGATGACAAAGTACCATGAAATTGCTCACCGCTGTATTGGCACTTCTCCAATTTTTTGAAAGCCCTGGAAACAATGGCTAAAGGAGGAATTCCATAAAACAAATGCCACTGGAGTGTACAGAGTACAAGGAAAGTAACTTTTTATGGGGTTCTTGATTGAAGAAATAAAAGTAACTCTATTTAATATGAAATAGATGTCTTGGTACTTAAACCACAACAACTTTACTTAATTCAGATTGAGTAAATTGTAGGACATTACATATATATAAAGAGGACAATCTTAGATGCCTAAAATTAGAAATGGGCATTCAGCCCTTTTTTTAAGCTACCAATTTGATGATAAAAGTCTAGCATTCATCAACAAACGGTCACTCATTTACACTAGCCCCACTAGCAGCAAGTGCCAAAACTAAAAAACAGCAACAAAAGTGGAGTGTGGAATACTATAAACTCAGCATGCAACTAACCAACAAGAGCAACTACTGTTCACAGACACTCAATTAAGGAAACAACCAAATTGCACGCATAGAAAACAATAATATTATTCTAGCAAACAAAAATAATTAATTTTACCTAATGTGCCTCTGCTTGATGAGCACACGAGCATGGTGAATAGACTTTGCCATGCCAGCCTTGAACACGAGGGTCTGGAGCCGACGCTCAAGAAAGTTCTCAACAGTGAGGGCCAGGACATAATCAAGCTTGTTCTGGTTCTCCTCCAGAAGACCATACCTGTTCATCCTGCGGAGAAGGGCTTCACCTTCAAAAATTCGGCGTGGGTTCTTCTCGTCCAGGGTGAGAAGCATTCTTGCAGCATTACGAATGCGGCTCAGGGCATATTGAACCCTCCATAGCTCCCTCTTAGCACGGAGCCCATACTCTCCAACAAGTTTCAGCTCTGCATCCAACCGTTCCTTCTCATATGGGCGCCTCGGCTTCTTGAAAGTCTTCCCATCTAAAACCACCCAAATTGCACATTCAAATTACATAAAAACAAGAACACCAAATTCAAAAGCTAATTTAAGCTTCTGATGAAGATTAACAGGGTTAAAAAGAAAAGGCAATGAGTTTCTAAGATTTGACCCAGATCAGAAAATTAAATGAGCCCCAAAGTCAAATATATTAGAAATAACAGGTCAATTACTTGGGACTCAATTTACTGTTGACAAAAAGAAAATATCTTGCAACACAATGCCCAATAGATAACAGTTTAAAAAGACCAAACAAAACAAAGAAAACCTTTTCTAGTAATTTGCTTTCATCAATAATAATAATTCAGAAAGTTACAACACAAAATTAGAAAGCAGAAAACAAGTTTTAAAATTTAACATGAAGGGACTTAAATGGCAAAGTGCTTCCAATCAACTGATCCCGTGTTACTAAATTTCTAATAAACAAAAACCATATTTAGTACTAGGTTTTGATAATCAATTTCCAAATCTAGTGTTTTCAATGTCCTGAATAATTACCAAGCAAAATGTTTGTCTCAAAAAAAAATTCAACCTTACAAAACGATATAACGTAGATTTACTAGATCAGTTCATCGTCAGTGAACAAAATCCCAAAAGGCGTAGAGGGCAACTAATGGTATCACAAAATAATCAGAGCCAAAAGGATATAAAGAAGAAAAAAAAATTCAAGATTCACCCAGATATCGAACTAAGCATTACAAACGCATTATGGAGGTAGCGAGATAGAGATAAAGAGTATACAGTTTCTGTAAAAACTGACGTGAACCATTGTTCGTACGCCGTGTCCTCGAGAGAGCAGAGTGAGCGGAGACCAGCAAGGACGACCGCAGCAATGGAGGATCGTGTGACTTATATTTGCAAACCCTAAACCCTTGCAAGCTTTTAGGAATGGAGTGGCCTGTCCGCATGGGCTTCACATACACTGGGCTTTCAGAAAAAAAATTATTGTTTTGATTTTGTGTTTTAAAATTTTTGTTTTCGGTAGAAATTAATTTTTTATATTAAAACGGTGTTTATAATTAGATAGATTTATGTAAAAATAAGTTGAAAGTTGAATTAAAAAAATAAATAAATAAAAAACACTCTATTTTTAGGCCATATTCGCTTCATTTTTATACTAAAACAAAAAAAAAAGGTTAGATGACACGTTTTCTTTCACTTAAAATAAAAAGACCATGTGCCTATACTTTGTTTTGTTTTATTTTTTTTTAATTTGGGTTTTTATTTTTTTATTTTATTATTTAATATTTTTTTTATCTTGAATCGATCTTTATAATCGTGTTTGGTTTGTTTTTTTATGAGGTTTTCATGATCTGAAATAAATATCTCAATATTTAATTGATACTTAATTTTATGAGAGTCTAAATTTTTATCATATAATTAAATAAAAAATAGTTTTAAAAAATAAAGTTTCAAACTCAGTACAGTCCAAGACCTGGATCACGAGCTTAACAGGTTAATTTAGGTTGTTTGAGAATTAAGTTTTATACTTTGTTTTAGTTTGTTTTCTATAGAGTTATTGTGGTCTCAAACAAATGTATCGGTAGTGGGTTGGTGGTCAATTTTATAAGCATTTATTTTTTTTATTATATAACTAAATAAAAAATAATTTTTTCTTTTTAAATAAGGTTATTAAATTCAGATCGAGGGCTTGACAGCTTAAACCGTAAAATCTATGTCGATTTAATATGTCACGATATCAATAATTTTTTAATAAAAATATCATCTTGAATTTTTTTAAAAAAAGTTAAACTATATTTTTATTAGTTATTTAAGTTATTTTTTAAATAATTAAGTCGATTGACTTATATTAGAATAATTTCTACATAATTTAATTTGAAAATTAGAATAAATAACAAATTAGATAAAGAAATCATAAGGTTTATCCATTGAACTTATTTTAGTTACATTGCCGAAGAATTTTCTGTTATCTGTTTTTCCGAGTGAAATTGTTTATAGTTAAACTCGTCGCATGAGCTCTTTTTGGCACCTGCATGCATATTTGGCCTTAAAACTCACATCAATATATCCTTAATTTAACACCTTAGCTAAAAACAACAAGAACAACCCGACTTAATATAGGCAAACAACGAGAAGCAAGAAACAAAAAAAAAAAAACCCATCAAAAAGCAGCATGTTTCTTTTCTTTTTCCAACTTTCTTCTCTAATGGCAACTTATTCTCCTCTGATCTCCCTAGTCATTTATGTCATGGCATTTTCAATCAATCTGTCGCATGCAGACCCGAGAACAGACCTTGTTATGCGCACGTGTGGCAAAGTGCGCGTTCAAAATGTGTCAAACTACTTCAAGTACTATTCAAGCATCACAGATTACATGCAAGATGAGATTTATCGCAACAAGTTTGCATTTAAGGATACAGGAGAGCCGCCAGATCGGTTGTATGTGCTTGCCCAATGCATGGATGATCTAACTAACGATGAATGTGCTATGTGTTTCTCGCAAATTAGTACTCTCATCCCCAGTTGCTTTCCTAGCACCGGTGGTCGCGTTTATTTTGATGGTTGCTTTATTAGGGCTGAGAATTATAGTTTCTATCGTGAAGCTCTTGCCCCTGAAGATACGAAGGTGATCATGCTTTTTCTTCAAACCATAAATTCAAAATTTCCTAATTTCTTTCAATTAAATGGCAATTGAATGTACATTAGTTTAAGATTCAAAGTCGAATTAGGTCTGGTTTAAGCACTTTCTAAATTACCTTAATGAGTTATGAAATTCTTATCTGTTGATATGGTGATGGAAAATATTTTGCATATTTAATTGCCAATAAGCTATATATGTAGCTCCATTGGCATGTTGTTTTCTCCATCCCCACCTGGATTTTGCATTTTAACGTTTCGATCATCATGTGATCATAACGTGCGTTAGATTTGATGCATTTTTCAACCTAGAGTTTCCTAACAAATCTTGATCAAGGTGCCCAGCTAGCTGTTAAGATTTCAGATTTATGCTAACAGGTCGTAGGTTCAAACCCTAATTAAGAGGTTTGGATTGGGATTCAGAGATGGGGAAAGGCTTCGTCTTTGTGTAGCTCATGGTTTGTTGGGCCTCTCAGATGACCAAAAATAAAAATAAAAAAAAAACTTCACACCTGAAATCTGCTGAGCTTGTGAAGTTATTGAGCTATTTTTGTAAAGAAAAAGCTTTAATTCAAATTCAACGAAGGTTTATCTGTCATTATTTGGTTATAAATTTCTTCTTCATTTAATATGTTATACTGAATTTTCTCTCCGGGAATTAAATCGAAGTAGAGATGCAGTGGCAATATTGTAAACAAGGGGCAAGAATTTAGCGTTGCAGTAAAGGAAGTGCTGAGTAAGATGTTATTGAAGGCTCCGAGTTTCCGAGGCTTTGCTTCCAAGCATGAGACTTCAAATGGCATATCTGCCTATGGGATGGCTAACTGCTGGAAGATCTTGGACCATGATTTGTGTTCCATTTGCCTGTCAGAGGCGGTTGCATCTGCCTTATCATGCATTCCATCTACGGAGGCTCGTGTGCTCAATGCTGGCTGCTTTCTACGCTATTCTGATGCTTCATTTGCCAATGATTCTAATGGTGAATACTCCAAAGGTTAGCCCATTTATTTATTACAGTCGATGCAGTCTAGAAACCTCCTAGCTGGCCATGTCTTGAAACGCAAATTTATCGACTTCAAACTGTTAGTTTGACCTTCCACATGCATGTTCTTTTGTATTTCAATTCAATGATGATTTTTAGAGACTTGATGGACGATATACTTGGTTAATTTACTACAGCATTCTCTTGCAGAAGAAGTATTTTCCTACATCACATACATTATGGGTGTGGTTCTGATCTGCGTAATAGCAATAGGTATTGGTGTTTGTGTGGGTAAACTTACCTATAGAAGAAAGATCCGTCTCATGCAATCGAAAGGTAATTAATTTGTGTGTATATGGATTACAATGCTTATATAGGAGGAAAACAATCATGATTTCTTCCTTTATTTTAAGATTTTCTTTGATAAATCCCCTCTGCAGAAACATTAAGTCATGTTTATATGATATGATATTGAGCATAATGAAGCAGATAAATAATTTGTTTTCCATCGTTTTGCATGTCGATCATCATCAAAGAGACGGAGGACTTGTTATTAGAGGAGAGGGTGCAGTACATGCAGTTCAAGTACGCGACACTTGACACAGCAACTGAAAGTTTCAGTGAAACTAATAGGTTAGGATGTGGAGGATTTGGTGAAGTATTTAAGGTACCTGAGACACACACACACACACACATGTAGCTTAAATTTCATTTTGTCTTCGTTTAAATCTACTCCATGAATTTCTAAATGCGGATGATTGACCTGAAATGACTAGGGAACCTTACCAGACGGTAGAGAAATTGCAATAAAGCGATTATATATTAGTAGGAAATTTCGAGTACAAGAGATTCGTAATGAAATGGAAATTATTGGTAGAGCACAACACAAGAACTTGGTTCGATTCCTCGGTTGCTGCTTCACCAGCATTGACAGCTTCCTTGTCTATGAATACCTCGCAAACAGAAGCTTGGATCTCATTTTATTTGGTAAGCTATAGAAGCTTGATTTTTTCTCTACAGAGTTTTGGACTGTAAGGAATCAATGCTTTCAAAAGCAGATTATGAACATGGCCATGTTCTTAAGATTGGACTTAAGGGTATCAAGATATATAACTTGTTGGCATCAAAAACTAATATTAGCTCAATTGTAAAATGACATGACTCAAATAGACTTAAGAAGTAGCTGTTCTTTGTTCACTGAGAATTGATATCTACCCGTTCTAGCTTTCTTTCTAAACAATCTGAAAATTTCTGTGCAAACACCCACGGAAGCAAGATCCAGCAAAGAAGAAAGAACTTGATTGGAAAAGGAGATTTCTAATTATCGAAGGAACAGCTAAAGGTTTGGAGTACCTCCACAAGTATTGTCAAGTGCGGATCATTCATAGAGACATCAAAGCAAGTAATGTCTTACTAGACTTGAGACATCGACCAAAAATCTCAGATTTCGGACTAGCAAGATTTTATTCCTGTGACCAATCCCTCGTCAACACTGCCATTGCTGGAACACTGTAAGCATAAGCACTGATATTTCCATTAACCTTTTTCTTCTTAAAGGTGTCTATGCAAACTCACATTGTCCTAATCAAAAAATTATCACTCTTTTTGATGTCTTGGCGTAAAGGGGGTACATGGCTCCAGAATATATTGCCAAGGGAAGGTTAACTGAGAAGGTGGATGTCTATAGCTTTGGAGTTCTCGTCATCGAAATGATTACTGGAGTACAAAACAACAAATATCAATCCGAGAAAACATATGAAACTCTAGTTACCTGTGTAAAATTCCTTTCACCTTCTTGTTGCCTATATAGTAGAAGTACTATGCATTTATTATGTCCACATGGTAAAAATGCATGTCAATATATTACAGTTCATGCGCGCTTGCTTGCTTGCTTTCAACCAACCTCCTTTGTTTTTCCCTTTATAACAGGCATGGAAGCATTTCCAATCAAACACGGTACAAGAGATCATTGATACAAGTATGACGATTGAAGATGCTGAAGAAATCGAAAGAGTTGTTCAGATTGGTCTATTATGTACTCAAGAGTCACCAAATTTGCGGCCGACGACGACAGAAGTAGTTCAAATGCTTAGGAAAAAGGATGTTGAATTGAGTTCACCATCCAAGCCTCCTTTCACAGATGAACTTATGGAATTACATTATTTTGGCAGCTTGGACCAACAGCATCCTTCTACCTTTGGTTTGTGAATATGACTGCTAGCTAGAATTTGAAAATAGAAAGAATTTTGAAGTTTAGAACATCGTATTCACACCCACACACAGGTTTTGTCATGTGATTTTGCCATATGTATTATTCAACTATTATAGACTAGTTTGAATTATTTCTACCATTTATTAAATTGAGATGTTTGTTTCAAAATCTAAATAGTTTTTGTCTAAAGCTTGATAATTTATAATTAATTTGCAATTTTCCTTTATTTTTTTTGCATTTTAATTCTCGCAAACATTTTTTACTATCCCTTTTTTGTTCTTTATATGTTAAGAAGCAACTTGTTAACACTTTTCAAAAATTGATTAGAAACCAAACAAATATAAGTATGACAAGTTATTTGATCATGAAGGGAAAACCTTATGAAAAACTCTTTAAAAGATTATATAAAAAAACCCTCTAGGACAGCCAAACCCAAGACAGTAGTTTAGAAGACTGCAAGATGAGTATTTATGACTACAAATCCTTTGTAACTATAATACTTTACTTGTCAAGACAAACACTCTGTTTTGTTTTCTACTGTAGTAGCTTGCTAAAACACTTAAAGATCTTAAAACTATTGTCATCCTAATTGGAACATTCAGTTGCTAACATAGTAACACAGGAATTTCCCTTAGGAGTTTACAGGTCTTCTAACTATTTAGCGAACAATTCTCCTTGAGAATTTTCTTCACACTCATTTGTGTATCAAGAGTATATGCTGTGAAACTCTATGTAACTCCTTAGTTGGTTGGGCACTATTGCTCTATTGCCAGTGTTACTCTTGCCTTCTTAATGCTTCAGATTATCCTTCTTTATATACACATCCATGTGATAAGGATAAGAACATTATCTTCAAGTTTCTAGTTTATTAATTACATTTTTAACAGACTATTATTTATGTTTCACAAAAACATGCACTTCTCTGACAGTTATCTTCGGATAACTTATATTTATCTTATATCTGAACTTACAATCAATATAATTATAAAAATAATCATGCTATATCCTATAAGATAAACCTGACTGATTCTTTATCTAATTTGGATAAACAATCTAAATAATTTCATCGTAAATAATCCTTCACTAATCAAAGCCAATAATTTTAGCATTTATATTTTTTTTTAATTTGTGAAAAAAATAATAAGAATGAATTTTCATGCAAGTAGTTCAGATAGTTTGATATAAATAGATATTTTATTAAGGTATTCATGCAAGCACAATTGAAACAATGTTATTTAGTATGAGAATAGTTAATAATATGTATGCAACAATATTGACACAATCAAAGAGTTGATATCTTCTCCCAAGTGTAAGAGTGTCAAAATAATAAATAACCCGGTAAGACCGGGGTCGAACCATAAGGAGGTGAACTATATAAAATTATAAACAATAAATGAAAAGGAGATGAAGAGAACTTTCGAGATGTGATATTGATGTAAGGATTAAACAAGAATAAAATAATTGTCAAGGTTAGAGAATCCACTAATGATATTTCAAACAAGTATAGTATAAGCTCTTTTTATTACTTGACTGAAACCACACACAAATGAGATTCCAATCGGATTATAAATTATTAACATGATTACATTAATTATCTTATTCGAGTAATGCCAATACTTGTAAATATTATCAGGTATTCATGGTGATAACTTATGTTAACAACAAATCAAGTTCCTTTCATAGCTTAGGTGTCGATTATACCATACAGTTGGCTATGAAAGTGCTAAGTATTGTTGTACCAAGGGTTGTTCAACACAAATCTAGATTAACCATTTATCAAGTAAGGTATTAAGAGAGTAAGATAATAAATACAAAACATGTTAGTATCAAACATTAAAGTCCATGTTGAGTTTATACTATACTTATTCTTATACCATTAGTGTAACCTTGTCACCTTGACATAATAAACTTAGCTGAACATTATGAATAAGAGAAACATAGATAAACAAGATAAGAACATAATTATATAAGTATAGTAAAGGAAATAAAAAACATAAACAAGATATTAAGAAAAATATAACATAGAACAAAACTTGAACGTTACAAAATACAAAGAAAGAGAGTAAGAGTAAGATCTTGATCTGAACAACCAAAATGCCTAAATACATGGCAAATGCCTCCTTTTATAGGCTAAAATTCAGAACTATTGATTTGATGACTAATTATTGAGTAGGTGGCCACCTCTTGACCTGGTAACAATCCTTATCTTCTTGTCTGCAGAAAACGCCATTGTTAATATCAAAATTTGAATAGATAGTCTTCATGAAAGTTCTGGGAAATTATCTCAGCTTTCCAACAAAACAAGAATGAGGTCATTTTGACTTTTAGAACTCGATATATAGGCTGAACACTAAACAGTGTCTGGGCTGTAAGACAAATTCCGACTTCTCTGTTGTTGCTACAATTTGAACTTGAAAATGATCCTTTTGAATTTGGACTCTTCATGAACGTTTTAGGCCTATGTCTTAGCTTTCTATTCATATAAACCAGACCTAAATCCAAGTTTTACGGCTCTAGTTATGATCCAATAATCAAATGGTGTTCCAATTTGAATTCAACCAGCATCTCATTTCTAAGCTTAGCCCTCTCTTTGTCTTTTTAATTTCAGTAGTTAAACTCATCAATCAATCCTTTGATTTATATGATAGACCTGCATTTAAAATGAACATTTACCATAAATTAAAGGTATCTTATATTATCAGACTTGTTATTATAAAACATGCTCTAGTTAAGGAGTTATTGATACTTCAAGTGTAAAATGATGATATAAAACCTTGATAAAAATACACTTTTAAGTATTAATCAAATATCCTATAAGTTCCTAACATGTTTCATGAAAAACAATTCATAACTTAAAAACTTCACATGTTGCATCCTAATAGTTCATAATCTTTTCAAAAACTATTTTGTATCAGATACTGTTATACAATTATATGCTCAAGTTCCAAACGCTTCAAGTATTCAACATAGAGGATTCTTTGTAAAAATAACAATATTCAATTATTCTTTTTAAAAAAAAACTATAGGGTTGGCTGGCTTGGTTTAGTTGTTTTCTTTCTTTCCTTTCCCTTGCATGCATCCTTATCTCCCTCTTGTTTTGGCACTAATCTTATTCCTTATCTTTACCAAGAATAGTTTGATGCACATGTTCGACGTCCAACCTGAGTTGAATAAGTCTTTCATAAACTTGTACAATATCTTGTTGCATATCTATTAGCAACTTATCAACTACATCAATCTTTTGTTCCTACTTACCAGTAAAACTATCAAACTTATTTGATAGTACTTGCAATTGTTCTATTATAAAAGGGAGTAAGGGGCTGGTTTGAGAATTTTTTGGCTAAAAAAAGGTAGACTCTTCAAGATGTGATTTTTTTTATTGACTATAACTTCAAATTAAAAACAGTTACAATTAAGATTTTTCCATACATCTTAGTTATTAGCTCATTGTCATGCAAGGGTACTTTGGCCATGATTGCAAACCTAATTATCAACCCTCTAAAAGGCAGACTCATTTCCTTTCAGTTGCAGCTTTTTGTATGACAACAATAAAATGAGTGGCTAGGTCGATAGGAGCATTAGTATCAATAACATATATGAACTGAGCTTTTTCCTCTGTCAACTCAATATGTCTTGTAATAGGCTAGGGATTTGTTAGAACAATTTTTGCCAACAGATGGCAAGAAGTTAGCATAATATGTATAAGTAGTCTATATTTTTTAGAAAACCATTTTGATCTTGTAGGGCTAACAAATAGATCACTCATTTGAGTCTTGGAAGAGGCTCTTATTCTTTTATAAGGAAAGTCGGGATCTTTGATTTCAAGTAGCTCATATAACTTTCTAAGGACAACTAGAGATAACTAAAGGTTTTGACCTCTAATAGTAGAAGTAATAGAGTGGTCATTAAGATTAAAAGACTCATAATTTGCACTAAACTCCTTAACAACTTCAACATATGAAGTAGGTGCTCTTTCAATCAGTTTACCTTATTGTATTTTCTTAAAAATGTCCTTTATGAATGCAAGTGAGGGGTCAGAAAGACCACTTGCCGAAACTTCTCTTTAACATAGTACATTCTTATTAGAAAAGTTGTTTATGTAAGTCATCTCAACACTAGAGAAAATGAAACAGTTAGGTTTTCCAGACAATGCTACAAGTTTAGAGGAACCAGACACCACTTTGTCTTTTTTCTTTGTCCTTTGAAGTTTAGAGGGCTGGACTAGAGTCTTTTTAAGGGATAAGGTCTCATGTTCTTCCTCATTAGAAGAACTTGAAATAGGGGTTCCAAAATAAAATGGAAAAATTACTAAACTTTGGTTGGACTCTAAAATGAATAATGTAAATGCTACAGGGCAACCCCTACATTCTCTGAAATTAAAAAAAAATCATTTGCATCCTTGATAAATATAAAGAGACAAAGCTTCATTCTTATTCTTATCAAAAACCATAAAAAACACTTCCATCTCTATATGAACCTTACAAAGGGAAAATATTGCTTCCAAAAATAAAGAGTTTTCATTCTCCTTTTGCTTTTAAAGGGCCGACCACACACACACACATAGGGATAAGTTTTGTTAATTTCCACTATGTCCTTTATTTTATACCTTTTATGTTTTACAAGTAATATTTTTCATATCCCAATACTTATTTATACCAAATTTGACCTGAGTAATATCAAAATTCATTAAACTTTATCTCATAACATTTCTTTTCTGATATATTACTTTTATTTAGTTTTTATTTGCATTTATGTATTTTTTATTTTTCAGTCATTTTTCATATTTTTATTTTTGATGTAATACATAAATATTTTATTTTAAATTCCCAAAATCTATTATCATCCTCTTAGTGTAAATAGTTAATTTACATGTTTAGCATATTATTTACTTCGCAATCCTTATGGATTTACCCTGGGGTTTACATACAACTCTCTCTCTTTATTCATAAGCCTATTCTTTTCTTTGTGTGGTGTTAATTGTTGTTATAGAGTATATAACCTTTAGTTAAGGTTTGAGGTCTTAGATCGTTAGAGGTGTTTTGAGTTGATAAATGTGTTTATTAAGGTACCAAGAATGTTTATTGGGTGTTTTGAGGTGAAAATATGTTAAAAAATATTTTTTAATAAAAAAACTGAAACCTGATTTTTTGAACACCTCTTCAGCGATCGAAATCTAAGCAAGCAAATGACTTATTATTATTGTCAACTATTTTTTTCAAAAAAGGCATAAAAAAAGGTCAAATACGTGGGCCTAGCCTTACAAGCCCAAGCATTTATGCCCTTCTTTTGTTAGGTTAGGCGCATAGCCCTAGCCCTGACCTAGCACTTTTATTTTTTTTTCATTTTTTTGGATTTGAATTTAAATTCATTATAAAAAAACTTCGTATGATATTTTAATTATTATTCATGTTGCATCCGACATCGCGGTGGCCCTAAAAAATAATTCTCTTGAATTATGGAAAAAGATTAGATTCCTGGCATCTTGTTCTTTTAGGAAAAATGTATTGTTTGAGGAGTCGCCACCTAGTATTATGGTCACCAGGAACCTTAACTGGTCAACAGAGATTCTATGGTTCGGGACTGATTACGTAAAAGAAAAGATATTATCACCCCTTAAACGTTTTGCCTAAGGCAAACTACATTGCTGTTTTTTGTCTTAAAATGCTAAATTTTTTTTTTATTGGTTTACGTTTTGATGATTTATTCATAATATTCCTGACTCTGGTGTCAGTGAATATTTGACTACGGATAATTCCAACTCTGGCGTTGGTAACTATTACGTAGCCATAAAAATAAATTTAGATTAATATATTTTTTTATTCCTGACTCTAACGCTAGTGAATAAACAAATAAATTAAATTCATTTTATTACGCATCCATATATTTTTTATATTTCTTATGTAAATGAAAGAAAAAAATAAATAAAAAATAAATAAAATTAAATCAATGTTTTTTATTCCTGACTCTGGCGTCAGTGAATAAATAAATCAATTTATTTTTCATACATGCACATATATTTTTTTTCTTGATAAATAAAATAAAATATAATGAATAAGAATAATATAAACTTAAACCAGTATTTTAATCCCGACTCTAGCGTTGGTGAATAATCCGGTAAATTTATATTATTTTTATTCATGCTTAAACATATTTTTTCTATTTTTTCTTTTTCTCCTTTTTTTTAATTTTTTAATTTTTTTATTGTTTTTGGGGCTGGGCCCAGTTCAGCCTATATGGGCTGGACTAAGCCCAGCCGGCCTAGCCCAATCACTGGCCCAAGCTAGTGACCTGGCTAGGCCACAGCACGCATGAACTAGCTTCATGCGTGCATGGCGTTGTGCCAAGGTAATTAATTACCTTGGCACAGTGCCTAATGCACTGAACTTCCAAAAAAAAACGATGAAAACAGAGGAAGCCTACCTTGTTGCAGTTTGCTTCGCCGGAGTGCTAGCGTGTCGGGCGGCAATCAGTGGTGGCGTTCGTCAATAATAAGCTAGAATCTCTCCTTCAACCTCTGCCTTTCTGCCCTCTGTTTCCTCTGCCTTCGTCTGAAAAATTATCCCCGTGCTCTGTTTTTCAAGTTCTCCCAACTCTCTCTCGGTTCATTTTTGTTTTCGTAGTTTTAGGCCGGTGTTGGTGAGGAGAAGCTCGTTTTCGGTATGGGGTTCCAAAAATACTTAAAAAATACAGCTGGTGTCTTTGTGTTTTGGGTTTCTTTCTTCTCTCCCTCCTCTATTTCTTTTTCTATCACTCTCTCTACCAGCCTTGTTCTTCGGTGCTGCTCGGTTTATATAGGGCTCGGCGAGTTGATAACAGACGGTAGGTCAACGGTCGGCCACCATTAAGGCGCCCATAACTGAAGCTAACAGACGATGATTACTGCTGCAACGTTCGGCCTCCTTCACTGTAGAAAACGGTCACAGGCTTAAAGGAGAAGAAGATGAACAGCGTCTTCAAAACGACGTCGTTTAGCCATTTTTCGTTTTGATCCATGCAGTTTTGAAAGTCTTGTAATTAAACCCCTGGTTTAAACTGTAATTGGCCCCCTGCATTTGCGCCCCTTTTTCAATGTAGTCCTTGGATTTTAATTTCGCAATTTAGACCCCCAATTAACCCCAAACTTTGCTATTTCTTCAATTAAGTCCCTGATTTCAGTAATTTAATTAAATCCAAAGTCCAATTAAG
>Ga0325400_1000001_pt1:130000-204793 | contig 204793 bp, 126 predicted proteins | sample PopdelMetagenome_2_FD_205662 | JGI IMG/M metagenome (GOLD analysis project Ga0325400, IMG submission 205662) | Populus deltoides microbial communities from Bellville, Georgia, United States - Xylem-PdKOR-R1 | ecosystem: Host-associated > Plants > Phyllosphere > Stem >... | reverse complement strand
ATTAGGTGTCCATGCAGGAAGTGTAAAAATTTAAAGTTTCTGCATCAAGATGTTGTAACGATGCATCTTCTAACCAAAGGGTTCATGGAGGATTACCTGTGTTGGTATGCACACGGAGAACTATTTGTTCCTGATGAGATCATGGAAGAACAGGTGGTTGGGTCAACTTCTAGTGCTACCAACATGCATGAAGTTGGAAATGAGAACAGTAATCCTTACAGGAATATGGTTATGGATGCAATGAGAATGAGTGAAGGTAATGTCAGGGAATGTCCAATCGTAGAAGAAGAACCTAATGCAGATACAGCAAGGTTTTTTGATTTGTTGAAAGATTCTGACGAACCATTATGGGATGGCTGCACGAACCACAGTAAATTATCAGCCGTAGCATAAGTATTCAACATCAAGTCAGACCACGGGTTGAGTGAGGCCGGTTATGACAAGATTATTAAATGGGCGAGAAGCATTTTACCTTAAGGGAACAGGCTGAAAGAGAACTTCTATGCTGCCAAGTCCATGATGAAACCCCTCGGTTTAGGATACTAGAAAATTGATATATCCCCTAACTTCTGCATGTTATACTACCTTGAAAATGCTAAGATGACCGAGTGCATGACATGCGGGCATTCCCGTTACAAACCCAAAATGGTAAAGGGAAGACTCTCGTGGCATATAAAAAACTTAGATACTTCCCAATCACACCTAGACTGCAAAGGTTATTCATGTCACCAAGGACTGCTGAGCACATGACATGGCACCAATCACATCATGTGGTTGATGGAGTGATGGTTCATCCTTCTAACGGTGAAGCATGGAAACACTTTAACAGTGTGCATCCTCACTTTTCAGCTGAATCAAGGAACATGCGTCTTGGGTTGTGTACAGACAGATTCAACCCATTTGGGTCATTTGCTGCTCCTTATTCTTGTTGGCTGGTCATACTGACGGTTTATAACTTGCCACCGGGGATATGTATGAGACTGAAGTTCATGTTTTTATCTATGGTCATACCAGGTCCGAGCAGTCCGGGGCCGAATATAGATGTTTGTCTTCGTCCGTTGATTGATGAGTTGATACAGTTGTGGTCCTCTGGAGCTTTGACTTATGACATCTCGAGAAAACATAATTTTGTTATGAGAGCAGCTTTGATGTGGACTATCAATGATTTCCTAGCTTATGGAATGGTTTCTGGTTGGAGCACGCATGGAAAGCTAGCATGTCCATACTGTATGGAGAATAACAAGGCATTCACGCTAACAAACGGGGGTAAAGCTTCTTTTTTTTACTGTCACCGTCATTTATTGCCGCCGAATCACAGGTATAGAAAGAACAAAAATGATTTCTTTATTGGCAGAGTTGAAAAGGATGTTGCACCCCCGCATCTTTTTGGTGAAGAATTGTTTGATGTTGTGTCAGAGTACGATGACATTGTGTTTGGTCTCCAATCAAGTAAGCAGAAGTTTCCTGGTTTTAGTTTGACCCATAATTGGGTAAAGCGAAGTATCTTTTGGGAGCTTCCTTATTGGAAGACCAATCTTCTCCGCCATAACCTTGACGTCATGCACATTGAAAAGAACGTGTTTGAGAACATTTTCAATACCATCATAGATGTGAAGGGGAAGACAAAGGACAACATTAAGTCTAGATTTGATGTAACATTGTTCTGTAACCGTAGAAATATGGAGTTGGTTTGTGATGGGTCACGGGTCGCAAAACCAAGAGTAAGCTTCGTGCTAGAGAAAAACGCACAACTACTAGTCTACAAATGGCTTAAGAGTCTGCGTTTCCCCGATGGACATGCCTCGAACATATCAAGGCTGGTTAATACGGAGGAATGCAGATTATGTGGAATGAAGAGTCATGACTACCATGTGTTTATGTAAACACTCATCCCATTAGCTCTTCGTGATTTGTTGCCAAAGGGCATATGGGATGCACTAACGGAGATCAGTCATTTCTTCAGAAATATATGCTCCAGCAAGTTGAATGTTGATCACATTGAAAGGCTTGAAAAGAATATCGTCGAGACAATATGCAAACTTGAGATGATATTCCCTCTATCATTTTTTGACTCAAATGAGCATCTACCCGTACATTTACCATTTGAGGTAAAAGTTAGAGGACCGGTCCAGTACAGATGGATGTATCCATTCGAGAGGTTAGATATTACAGGAGCTATGTAATTCATAATTAAATGTTTTTGTTTTTATTTTTTTAATTGATAATTTTTTATTAATTATATATATATATATATATGTAGGTACTTGTTCAATCTTAAAAAAAAGGTTAAAAACAAGGTGCATGTTGAGGCGTCAATATGTGAGGCCTATATTGTTGAGAAGATCTCAACATTTATCTCACACTATTTCAAACCTCATTTGAGAACGAGGATCAATCGTATTCCACGGCATGATGATGGTGGTGAAGTGCCTTTAAGTGGGAACTTGTCAATATTCTTCAATCATGGACGACCCACACCTAAAAATGCCGTGAGGGGAAGATATTTGTCTGAAATAGAGTTCAGACAAGCACATAATTATGTCCTATTTAACTGTGATGAGCTGAGACCTTTTATTAAGTAAGTAGATGTTCGACTTAAACTTTGTCAAGAGTGTATTATTCATGTTTTGTGATACCATAAACTCATATAATTTGGAACATCCTTGCAGGCAACATCGACGATACTTACTGTCCAATAAATCACAGCTGACCGAATCTCAGATCTTTCAATTACAAGATGAATAATTTAGCATATGGTTTAGAACACATGTAAGTCCTATCACAAACTCATTATCTCTTGCAATGTAATTAATTGTATGTCAATTTTACATAATATCTGTTTATTGATTATTGTTGTATTTAATTTACAAGGTTTATCAAATGGGAGGTAGTGCTGCTATTTCACTGTCTTTACTAAGCCTGGGCCCTGAAAGAAAAGTCAAGTGCTATAAGGGGAATTTTGTCAATAGATATGTCTTTCATACTGAAGAATACGGGCATGGAAGAAATACATACAACAGCGGTGTTTGTATTAAGGGATCGACTTCTAGTGAGTTTGAAGTTAACTACTACGGTAGATTGGAAGAGGTCATCGAACTGCAATATCATACCCGAGCAGAATAAAGTGTTTTTATTCAAATGCTATTTGTATGACACAACTGACAGAGAAATCAGAGTAAATCCTCACTATGGTCTCGTTGAAATCAACTCAAAAGCTAGACACCGTAACGTAAACGACGTCTTTGTTTTTGCAAAGCAATGCCAACAAGTTTATTACACATACACCCCTTCCTTTAGAAAAGACTGATCAAGATTTGATTAGTTATCCGTTTTAAAAACAAAACCCAAGGGTCATGTCGAGGTTGTTCAGGATGAGAACGAAGACACAAGTGTGATAGATTAAGTCTTTCAAGCTAGTGAGTTGGTTGAACCATATCGAGTTGCTCCTTCGATTGACTTAGAAGAAAATTCAAATTTTCATGTTTTCAACGATAGTCTTGTTGATGTTGACGCAGAGGAGTTGAATGTTGTTCTGAGCTCTACTAGTGGACAAAAGAATATTGTTAAAGAAGATGATAACGAAATTGAAGAGTGCGATGAAGCTGATAATAACAATTTAATTGAGGACGAAGATGAAAATTCCGACTAACTAAACATGTTCTAAAGCCTTATTTTTATAATGTAATAATTTGGAACATGAAATATTTATTCTTCTTTAATGGTCAGCTCTTGTTATTGTGCTGCGTGTGCTGTAAGATTGCAATTCAAGATTTTGTGACAAGGTTACATAAAAAAATAAGAAAAATTTACGGGTTCACCGACGGGTACACCGACGAATTATAACCCGTCGGTATTTCACAGAGAGTTAAAAAACATTTACGGGATTGTGCCACAATCACCGACGTATATTACCGATGGAATCACCGACGAATTACCCACATCCCGAAGCGCACGCATGTCAAACGCGTGTCCGTCGGCACAAGTACCGACGGATCGAAAAGTCTAGCAGGATTTTTGAACTTTTTTGGTGCGCATATCAATTAATTTCCGACGGTACACCGACGGAATTTAATGCCACCGATAACAATTAATGTCCGTCGGTAATTCAATCGAAAAAATTGTTATATAAAACACCCCCTTCCCCCCATTTGGTTCATTTTTTTCTTTCAGCTCTGTTTCTCTTCTTCTCCATTTCTTTTCTCCTCTCCGTTTTTATTTGGCTTTTTTAAGAGATTTTATTATTTTGGTGGTAGTTTTAAAAGGTAGGTATTCTTTTTTCTTTATCTTTGTATTTTTTTTATTTTAATTATGATTATTTTTTTTTGTGTTCTTTGTTTTATGTATTGTTTGTAAATAAAATATTAAATTCAACACACTATTAAGGTAAGCATTTTTTATTCCGAAATTTATTTTGAATTGATATAGTGTTTTTTAGTTTTGTGTATTGTTTGTTTTGTGTTTAGGTTGTTTTGTATAGTATTTTTTAGTTTTTTTTCATTTTATTTATTAATTTTATGATATTATTGTTTGTATTGCTATAATTGTTATTGTTGAATTTATGTTTAAAATGTTAATTTATATATAGAATTACATTTAATTAGTTTATCTTAATTTAGAATATTATTGTTTGTATTGCTATAATTGTTATTGTTGAATTTATGTTTTAAATGTTAATTGAAATATAGAATTAAATTTAATTAGTTTATCTTAATTTTAGGATATTATTGTTTACCTGTCATTGCTATTGCTTGTAACTCTAAGTACAAATTTAACAATGAATGTTCATAGTTGAAATTAATTCTTTTACTTGAATTTTGTTATATGATGTTACTGAATAAGATGTTTTGCATTGATGATGATGAGTTAGGTTGAGATCCAGGATGATTGGATCGGGATGTGAAATAAAATTGGAAGTGTAATATGATTTTGTCGATAACTTGAGACCCCCCAGTATAGGGGAGACTCTGTCAATTTTTTTTTAAAATAATCGAAGTTAATTATGTAATTATTCGTATAAATTTGTGTAGATGCATAGAATGAATTCTACAGCACGTCGTCAGAAGATGGTTGCAGCTAGTTCTTCTAGCACCGAGGAGGACGTATCCTTAGGTGCTGATCACGGCGAGGAATCTACGCCAACTTGTGATGCTGCCTCTTCTAGCACAGTTTCACAGTGCAGAAGCGATGTGCCTTCACAGCAGGGTCAATTCACCCGCAAGCACCAGGCACAATGGAAGGATGACCTCTCAATGTAAGTTTGTTTAGGTTTTAGTTTATATATATATATATATATATATAAACAACTAATTTATGAACAACTAATTAATATTATTACTTTTATTTAATTTCAGGTTCACAAACATTGAGGCTACAAAGGCTATAACATTGGCGTTTAAATCGTCAATGGAGATTCCATTGTTTCAATGGAGCCAGGTTTCCAGACATCCTGAGTGGAAACCTAATATCGATGCATGGTTTAAGCGATTTCAGGTCAGTGTTAGTTTTTAATTTTCAGCTTATTTTTAATAAATAATTTTTATAATTTTATATCTTGTAATATTTTTATTTTATATGAATTATTTATATACACAGAATAAATTTGAGTGGGATAGGGCGAACAATAATGTTGTGAGGAGGGTATGGAGAATCACGCGGCAACTAGGTAACGTCGAAAATAATATTTATTTTTGTTTAATAATTTTATGTTTTAAATTCTAATTTGTTACAATGGAAGTAGGTTGCGTGATTTTTGGTATGACATCCAAAAAAATCAAAAAGAAACGCGAGGGATAACGGTCTTGAAGGATGGAACAAGGTGGCGGTTTGGCGGGAATTCAAACCGCCATTCATCTCGGGGGAAATATGGACGGCATATATTGAGCACGTGACCTCAGAACGGTTCTCACGGCGCTCACAATCCGGTGCCAACAACCGGATCCGGCAAATTCATGGTTCGGTGACCGCACACACTGGCGGATCCGTCCTATTCAGTGCACATGCAAAGCGGATGGTAAGATTAATTTTAATGAAATATATCATTAATTAATTTGTCGTTCCTTATTAAATAACTTTCAACCTATTTTTTCCTTACAGGCTGCGTCTCTTAGACGTGAGCCAAGTCCAATGGAGCTGTTTGTAGAGATGCATGTGCGGAGTCAAGACCGTCAAAAAAGGGTGCAGTAGTTTGTGGACAACCGTGCTCAGCACTTTGTGGTATGTTCGTTCATTCATTTTATTTTGTAAGTTATTATTTTCTTGAATTGCCTCTTGAATTGCATATGATGATTTTTTAAAAAAAATTTCAGGAGACTTATAATAGCCGGTTGAGGGAGAGATATGGGGACAATCCTTTGACCCATCCAGATTTCGATCCAGATTTATGGATGGAGGTGGGATCGTCTGGTGGACCCGATAAAAATCGGGTCTACGAGCTCTCCAACACTACGACTGAAAACTTGCGTTCGGCTCATAGTGTCTCAACCGTTGGGAGCTCTCCATCAGTATCGAGCACCCAGTCTCAGGAGCTCATTGCCTTGAAACAACAATATCAACAACTCTTGACGAATTATAATGAGCTTCGTCACATAGTCATGGAGATGAGATCAAAGATGGGTGATAATACTTGTGCAGGGCCTTTTTGGTCGTACGGTCCCGGAAACAACCAGCCTCCTCCTCCTCCTCCAACTCCGCTGCTATTCTAGTTTAATTTTGTTTTTTAAACACATTAAATTTGTAATGAATATTTGGATGAATATTATTTAATGTTTAATCCAATTTTATTTATTTATTAGAGTTTTACTATTAATAAATTATTTTTTATATATTTTAAATAGATACCGGCGGCTTTACCGGCGGCGATTATCCGTCGGTATTTCACATAGAGTTGCCAAACAATTACCAGCCATGCCATAATTACCAACAGACATATTCCATCGGTGATTACATACAGACGACTTTACTGACGAATAATATCCGTCGGTATTTCAAAGAGAGTTACCACACAATTACCAGCATGCCATAATTAACGACGGATTATCCGTCGGTAATTACCGTTGAAAATTCAGACGGATTTAGTCCGTCGGTAATGTTCCCGCGGGAATTTTTTTTGCGCCCGTATCCGTCTGTAAGACCGTCGGTGTTCCGTCGGTGGATTTTTTTTATTTGCGACAGAATTAGTGACAGAAAAGTGAGTTAACGATGACTATTATACTGACGGACGTGTTCTATCGGTGATGTTGTCGGTAATTATTTCACCGACGAAGTTAATTCCTATCACCGATAGAATTATTTTGTCAGTAAAACTGTTTAATGATGTAGTGAATTTACTTTGCATTTGTTAGTTGACCAGTCCACTGTGGCATGGCATACACTATTGCAGTTGCTCCTCTTTACGCTCATTCCTCTAGATATTGTCTTCTACTTATTGCCGGGGATGTGAAGTTTGTGTGATGGGACCTTGACAATGAAGAATTGTAGCTTGAAGTGTCCAACTTTTCTACCCCCATGTTTTCTCCTTTTGACTTCGAAAATTCAGAATGAAGACTCCTAGCTATCGTCTTTTATTGACTTGGTAATTAAGTACCGTCTTCTAGGCATCTTTAATTCTTCGTATACAAAAATATCAAATGAATCGAAGAGTACGGAATGCAAAATTTTTCTTAATTACCAGCACTAAATTACCGTTATTATATATGCGAAGCCCAATCTCCCGAATCACTTAATGAACTAAAAAAATCTCAAAATCATCTAAACAACTGCAAATTAATTAAATTAAAATTCTCTAAATAAAACCCAATTTCCTTTCTTAAAGATGTTTAAGTAAAATAATTATTATTATTAAACTTTTCTTTTCAAATGCAACACCAAAAATAACAAGTGTAATCTCTAAAAAATAACTCAAAGACAATTTTCTTTGGTTTCTTTATCTTTTTTAAGTGATTTTCTCTCTTCTTTCAAATAAAATAACTAAAAAATAAATAAAATAAATTTTTAAATCAAAATAAAAATTATCATGAATTTGATGTGAGACAAGTAATTTTTGTTGTTTTACTTTTCATCCTTTTTCTTTTAATTTTGAGCCTAATTCATTTTAATTTGGCCTGAAATTAAAAGGAAGAGAAAGTTCAAATAAAACAAGAAGGAAAATTAAATGGTTGAATGTTCACATGAACAATAAAAGTGACCCATGTCTTTGCTAGAATTTAAGTGCTAGAGAAAGTTCAAATATATATATTAAAGCCATCTGTAAGTTTTTATTTCCCTGCAAGTTTTCTGTCGATGTTGAGTGGAATATCAAAGCACCATTTCGGTGCATATCCAGTCCTTCTTCTTCTAGTCATCCTAGCCGGCCACCAGAGTTGCAGTGCTACAAAGAACTGTGCTCCATCTTCTTGTGGCAACATCCATAATATTTGGTGCTAATTTATATAATTATACGTAATATGTTTAGAAGTATCATAAAATTATTACAATTCGAAATTCCTTAATAATTTTTCTTGAAGTGATGGTTTTAAAAAAGTTTAATGCATGTTGGGAATAAATAGAGATTTTTTAAAAAATATTTTATTGTCCTTATATATATTTAATTAAATATATATGATGTATAAACTACATTTTCATATGATTATACATGCATTATTTAGCACATGAGAGCATTGAGGTAGAAGTTGTTTTGAATTTAACATAGATTATTAGCAAAACTAGTGGGCAAGTTTATCCATATAATCCTTTTTTAAGTCCTTAACTATTCTTGGTTAAAATTACAATTTTAGTTTCTCTCTGCAAATTAGGCTTGTGCGTCCAAGGCAACTATCCAAAGTGACTGTCAAGAGCATTGCTTTTGTGTAATATTGTTTGTGTTTCTTAGTTTCTATTTGTTTTCATTCCCTTCATGTATTTACTTGGCAGGAGCTGGCAATTTTGTTTATCCTTATATCACGAAGAACATCTCTTCGGATGCACTAAGCATTCTCATAGTTTTGCTCATTATACTACTTGTGCTCATCGGTAAGTGTTCTCTTTTGCTTTCTTGGAATAACTCATCCACTTGTGTCATTAAATGTATGTATTAAGATACACACGGGGCTTGTAGCTCAGTGGCCTTGGCAGGCTTTGCCCTGCCTGAGTGCCCTGGTTCGAGCTCTTGTGTGTACCCAGCGCTTGAGGGTCTAACTGCTGTGGTCCATCGTGGACTTATTCCGCCTCCCCTCCCGGGTTCGACCCTCTATGTGCGCGCCTGTCACCTCCGCGGTGCCTTACCTGCTCCTGGGCTTGCAGGATGTCCAGTGGGCCGTGGGGAATAGTCGTGGTGCGCGTAAGCTGGCCCGGACACCCCACATGAATAAAAAAAAAAATGTATGTATTAAGATGCAAAACCATTAAGGACGATATTATCTCTACAAGACAATAGCATTACCTTTTGCTCATTTTCATCATTTAAATTGTTAAAAATAAGTCTTTCAAATTTAAATTCCTCAATTTAATTCATTCTAATTACTTATTTTCTTGCAACCGATGTCAATTTTTCCATTAAATATGGAGAAGTGACAAAAAAATGTAATAATTCAAGCTCGAATTTTATCAAAAATAAAAGAAAGATAAAACAAATTATAAAAATTGAAAAATGGGAAACATTAGGAAAAAAAAATCAAACTTAAAATCTCTGAAACTCTTAGAAACAAATTAAATACTAGATTACAATGGAAAAAATAAATTGTAACTCTTTATTGAAATTTTGAAATGGACAATGAATATATATTAAGATGCGAAACCATTGAGTGTGATATTATCTCTAAGTATTGGTACTTCAATGGTTTCATCCATTATCTTTTACTTATCTAAACTAAATATCAAATAAAAATAGAAAAAAATAAATTGAAAAGCATCTAGTAAAAAAGGAAGACATGGAGCATTTAAAAACTTATTAAATATTAAAAAATAAAAAATATAAACAAAAAAGAATGACTTAACATATTTATTTTTCTCCTTTTTTCTCTTTTATGACTAAATAATATTTTTTAATTCAAATAAAAAAAGAATTACTCCATGGTGTTTTTTTTCTAATGGTTTGTCAATTTCATTTTTCAATCTAATTTTTTAATTCAAATTTATTTGAATTTTCAAAATTTGAATTTTTATTTTTTTTAATATTTCTCAATTGTTGATTTTATACAATTTTTTAATTGTTCTTTTTAAAAAAAAATTATAGGTGTAAAATTATATATTCTTGACATGAGGTGACATTTAATGGAAGTATTGATCAAATCACAAATAAAGAGAGATATTTTATAAGGTAATGAATAAAATTACAAAGTTTGAAAACAACATATATAGACAAGAAAAACTTGATATATATATATATATATATATATATATATATATATATATATATATATATATATGTTTTGAATTTTTCCTAAAATCAATGAAAGCTCAGTTAAATTTTATTTGATGATAAGAATTTCAAATTTGAAAAAATTTGATGCTTTTGTGGATACATGTTTGAATTAAGAATCACAATTTTATTTGGAAAAAAAGTATTAAAATGACAATCTAATAGCAAATAATATATTTCCATAATTGATGAATGTTCTTATAATGTCTATATGCAGGGATATATCATACATTTTTATTCCTTTTGTGGGCTTCCATGTATCATAACCTTATTGATCTATAAATGGAGAAGAAGGCATTTATCAATGTATGGTAACATAGAAGAATTCTTGCAAAGTCATGATCATAACCTCACACTTATAAGGTACTCTTACTCGGAGATTAAGAAGATAACTCACGGATTCAATGACAAGTTAGGTGAAAGAGGTTATGGCTTGGTGTATAAAGGAAAGCTTCGTAGTGGTCATTTTGCAGCTATTAAAATTTTGCGCTAAAGAAAAGGCTAATGGGCAAGAATTTATCAATGAAGTTGCCACCATTGGAAGAATTCACCATTGCAATATGATGCAGCTCATAGGCTTTACTGTTGAGGGCTCAAAGCGTGCTCTTATATATGAGTTCATGCCTAATGGATCTCTTGAAAAATATATTTTTTCCAGGCAAGGTAGCATACCGCTAAGTAACCAGAAAATATATGAAATTTCTCTTAGGGTGGCTCGTGGCATTGAATATCTACATGAAGGTTGTGACATGCAGATTTTGCATTTTGACATCAAGCCTCACAACATTATTCTCGATGAAAATTTCACTCCAAAAGTCTTAGATTTTGGACTTGCAAAATTGTATCCAACTAATAATAGTGTTGTGTCCCTTACTATGGCTAGAGGAACGATATGATACATGGCTCCTGAGTTATTTTACAAAAGCATCGAAGGCGTCTCTTACAAAGCCAATGTCTATAGTTTTGGGATGTTATTGATGGAAATGGTTGGGAGAAGAAAAAATCTGAATGTATTGGCAGATCATTCAAGTCAGATGTACTTCCCTTCATTGATTTATGACCAAGTTAATGAAGGAAGGGATATACTTGAAGATTAAACGATAGAGCAGTAAAAGAACACAATAAAAAAGATGACTATAGTGGCATTATGGTGTATACAATTAAAGCCTATTGATCGTCCCTCAATGCATAGAATTGTACAGATACTTGAAGCAGATATTGAATCTCTACAAATGCCTCCTAAGCCTTTTCTCGTTCCACAACAAACAACAAATGATGATAGAATCAATATGGCTAATCCAACAAGTTTAAGAGATTCGTCGAATGTTTTTAGCATCGATTCTTCATATCAATTTGGTCGTTGATTAAAATACTCTTGTATATTTGTTTATTTAAGTAATATGTTAATTTTGTATGTCTTAACTATCTGAATTTTGATGATAGTCTTGTTTGTTAAAACTTGCAATTAACTAGCTTACAAAGCATCCAATATACACTAGTTATGTATCGTTCTCACATTAAAATATGAATTTCTAAAATTACTTAATGTTTGTTCCATTATGACATTGTTTCCTTTTATTTTATTTTATTAAAAATACATGTTAGGTGTGTTTTTTGGGGAAATTTTCTAAACTTATGAAATGGAGTTGACTCGTATAGTTATTAAAAACTTTAACTAGTCTTTAGAGATCTATGACAAGGGACTTGTTATGTCTAAAAAAAGATAATATCATCCCTAAAACATCCTACCTGAAATAGATTGCATTGTCAATCTTGTCTTAATTGCTAATAGTTTGTTATGCTATACTATTATGATTTATTTATAAGGTGATGGTAAGTTCATCACAATAGATTAAACTCTTCGTTGAGGGTTCAACCTAACCATTTTAAAGTCTAGTTGGTTAATTTTGTCACTCTCAATTACTTAGTGAATTGACAACCCTAAATTGATCAACCCATATCACAACTCAAGTTATATCTATAAATATACTAATGGGCATATATATGAAGCTTAGTGAACCCAACTCAGATCAACACTTCTAACTCTAATGTAATGTCAATAAATATTGAACTAATAAAAACATTTAAAAAAAAATTAGGAATGTGTTATACTTCTCTTAACATTCAAAGTGTAATGGTTTGTTGTGAGTACATTTATTTTAAGCATCAAAAGTAAAGAACAAAAAATATTTTTCTATTTGAGAAAAAAAAGGACCAAAGTTTGTTTTGTTAAAATTTGAGTATGTCGGTCCAATGAGTGTTTTGATTTTAACAAAAACTTAATATGACTAATAAACTTGTTATTAAGTCCAAATATGCATGCACAAATTTTTTAAAAAAAAATAACATAACATTTTTATTCAGATGTGACCGCAAATTTAAAAAAAAATTATATTTTTATACTAAGACAAGTATTTTTATAGAATGCTAAAATATGAAAAATATTTTTTGCCTTTTTTTTAACAAACAAACTAGGAAGACAAATGTTTTTTTTTTTTACCATGATAGAGTATACAAAAATGATATTTTTTGGAAGACTTGTCTAATGCACACAAAATCAAACTTAACATGAAATTTGATGTTATTTTGGACTTCATTTGTTTGTTGGAAAGTAGTTTTTTTTAAAAAAAAAGTGAATTCCTAGAAAGTGAATTATTTTATTATGTTTGGTAGTATAATTGAAAATAAGTTGGAAAACACTTTCCAGTGTTTGGTTATGTCATGGAAAATGAGCTGGAAAATAACTTATTAATATTTTATTTTTTTCAAGTTTATTAAAATAATGCGGAATAAATCTTACAAATTAAAAAGTTGAATGATAATAAAATTGAAAATATATATATATATATATATATAATTTCATAAATTATCTCAATTAAAATAAATAATAATCAAAATATCAAATCTAACAAATAAAAAAATAAAATATGAAGAAATTAAAATAATAATAATTACCATTTCATAAATTATATCAAATAAAATAAGTAACGATTAAAAGAATGAAAACCAAATTTGATAGATAAAAAATTTCAATTAAAAAATGATAAGGGAAAAACAAATAAAAATTATAAAAATAAAGGCCAAAGTTAATATAAAAATCAAATTCTAAGGGATGGAATTGAAAAAAAAATATTCAAAAAAATATATATATAGCAATCAAAAGTTTGAAGATCAAATTTGATATAATCAGCAAATAATATGATATTACTAATTTTTTTACAACTTCCGAAAAGTGTTTCTGTCCAAAATAAAAGAAAAATATTTTCTTGGAATCCAAACTAAATTTTTCTTTGACTAAAAAGCGTTTTTCATTGACCAACTTTCTTAATGACAAATAAACACAGGAAAGTTTAAAAAGTGATTTTCAAGAAATTACTTTCCGTCAAATAAACGAGACCTTGTTTTCTTTTCTTTTTTCATCTTGAATATGAGTATGCTTCACCATAACCCATCAAACTCATGAATGCAGCACAAAACAAACCGGACCAAATAATAAAAACCATAGTCGAAAACTCATTAATATTTATCAAAAAAAGTCTAAGCCCAGCCTAGTGTACATTAAAACATAAAAACATTAACCCACAGCCCCGTTACCTGGCCCATATCCCATCACAAGCGGCCCTAATCCAGATTAGTCCATTGTCATACAAAACCCAGATCCACCTAAAGCTCAACTCTTTTACTGACCCTAATCCCTGAACACAAATTCACGCAGCAAGCAGAGGCGTGGAAGGAAAGAAAGAAGAGTAGAGAAAGTACTGCAACTTGAAACAAACAGGATGCAAGCTTAGATCATCAACCAGATTTTATGAGCCCGAGATTATCCATGTGTTGGTTTACTGAGGAAAAGTCCTCATAATTTTAATGCAAGCTTTTTACACTGAGAATTTTGATTTTAGTGAAGCTGGTTTCATAAGGATCAATCAAATTGGAACTTTTTCTAAACATCTCTTCAAAAAGAATTGCAATAGTAAAAAGAAATCAATTCCATTCTCTCGTTATTCTTCTTTTTATACAAACAAAAATACCCATAAGTGGAATGAATTCATGGAAGCAAGCTGAAGTGCTAAGAACAAAAAAAAAGAACATACCTGGAAAGATGATGGTACTGCTATTGAAGAAAAGAAAACGTATTTGTTTCACCAATAAAATCCACAAGAGACCAGCAATAGTTGTTAATGTCAGCTTTCACCTTGGCTTTTTTTTTTTTCTTCAACTCCAACCCCTCTACCCTCTATACTCCTCCCTCTGTTCAAATTTTCCCTCTTCCCCCTCTCCCCCCCCCTTTTTTTTTTGTGCCCTTTTATAGGAGAACATCAATCCTAGTTTTTTCTCTATGATATATATAAGTGAGGTTTTTCACCATGCTTTCTTCCTAATCTCAGTTTTTTCTAACAGGATAATCAAGGAACATTTTTAAAATTTTATTTATTTATTTATTTATTTATTATTGCTGTTGCTTAAAAAGATGAGTTTGACTGGGACTGAATTTTAGATGGAAAGAGTGCTAAAATCTCAAGGGGCATTGGAGTGTTAGGCTCCTTGGAGTGACCAACTTTTCTAACCCCATGTTTTCTCCTGGAATATATTTGTTTCTTAAAATTTACTTTTAGAAAAATTACTTTTCAAACTTTTATGTGTTTATTTATTATTAGAAAAGTTGGTCAGTGAAAAACACTTTCCAGTCAAAAAAAAATTTAGCTTGGTTTTCAGGAAAATATTTTCCTGAAAAATTTGAGTGGAAAACACTTTCCGGAAGTTGTAAAAAATTTAGAAATGTTATATTATTTGCTTATTATATCAAATTTGATCCTCAAACTTTAGATTGTTATATATTTTTGTTTTAAACATTTATTTTTCAATTTCATCTTTTAAAATTTAATTTTTATATTAACTTTGGTCCTCATTTTTATAATTGTTATTTGCTTTTTCCTTATCATTTTTTTATTGAAATTTTTTATGTATCCAATTTGGTCCTCATTCTTTTGATTGTTACTTATTTTATTTGAAATAATTTCTGAAATGTTAATTATTATTATTTTAATTTCTTCATCTTTTATTTTTTTTATTTTTTAGATTTGATTTCTATTATTTTGATTATTATTTATTTTATTTGAGATAATTTATGAAATTATATTTTTTTTCAATTTCATTCTCATTCAATTTTTTAATTTGTAAGATTTGTTCCTCATTATTTTAATAAACTTGAGAAAGATAAAACATTAATAAATTATTTTTCAGCTTATTTTTCATGATATAATCAAATATTGAAAAATATTTTTCAATTTACTTTTCTAAAATTTATTTTTTAAAAAAATTATTTTTCAATAAACAAACAAGTTGTGGTATGTATTTAATTGGAAAATTCAAAATGAAGACTCCCGCTATCGTCTTCTATTGACTCGAGGGTTTTTGATTTGGCGGCTTTTGGATTTCCCTTTTCTTCTTTATATATATTCTTTTTTTCTTTTCTACACGATTAATTAAGTTTATTACATTGGGTTTTTTGTAATTTTCCAAACTTTCTGTCATTTTCCCACATCGCCAATTTATTCTTTTTTATTATTATTTTTTATGCCCTTTTATTTCTGACAGAAATTTGGAAGATTCAATTCCCTCTATATTTTTAAAGGTGTTGAAAATTTTATATTATTTATTTTATTTTTAATTTAATTGTGTTATATTATTATCTTTAATTGTCCATATATAAATAATTAAAAAATTATTTACAATTTTAAAATCTAAATTTACATTGTATTTTTCAGCGTTAAAAAAATATTTTTGAAAACCTTCCTCTTCTCTTCTGCCAAATGAATTTTGCATCAAGTTTAATAGTAAGAAGAACGACATCTGAAAAGGCAGGTCGTTTAGGGCATCCTCATAAAACCAACGACAGACCGTTTTGACATTCAATGACATATGATATGGTCTTGTAAAAATCTCAAGTCGTCACCACCACCACCTTGCTAGCTTTTCTTGCTAGTCACCACTGCACCTTATCCATCTTCCTAGCCAAAAACCAAAACCCACCATTTTCTGTCCTAAATAAATTTGAAGTATTTCTTTTAACACTTTCAGACCAGTAATGGAACTCTCCTCTTCTTTCTCTCAATTACCAAAAATATCTGACATCTCCTTCTCATCATCTTGTGCTCCTTTCCCCCTTCAAATCAGATACCTTAAACCCCACCACAAAACCCTACAAAATATTGGTGTTTTTGCAGTCGCTGTAGACCCTCAAGAACTCCCTAAAAACAGCCCTCAAAGACTTCTTAAAGAACTAGCAGAACGCAAGAAAACCACATCCCCAAAGAAAAGAATACCCCCCAAAAGATTCATACTTAAACCCCCACTCGATGATAAAAGACTCGCACAGAGGTTTTTGAATAGCCCTCAACTGTCCCTCAAACAATTTCCATTATTGAGTTCTTGTTTGCCTTCTTCAAGGCTGAACAATGCTGATCAAACTTGGATTGATGAGTATTTGTTAGAAGCCAAACAAGCTTTGGGGTACCCTTTAGAGCCAAGTGATAGATTTGGTGATGATAATCCTGCTAAACAATTTGATACTTTGTTGTATTTGGCATTTCAGCATCCGAGTTGCGAACGGACTAATGCCAGGCATGTGAGATCAGGGCATTCAAGGTTGTGCTTCTTGGGGCAGTATGTTTTGGAATTGGCTTTCGCTGAGTATTTCTTGCAGAGATATCCTAGGGAGTCTCCTGCTCCTTTGAGGGAAAGAGTTTTTGGGTTGATTGGGAAGAGGAATTTGCCCAAATGGATTAAAGCTGCCAGTTTGCACAACTTGATTTTTCCTTATGATAATATGGATAAGTTGCAGAGGAAGGAGCGAGAACCGCCAGTTAAGTAAGTTTGCTTCTGTTTTTTTTTTTTTTTTTAGATTTTTGAATAAACTCTTCATTTCATTGAATTTCAAAGTTTAATTTGAAGCTGTGGCATTAATATGAGTAAGATGGGTTTAATAGCATGAATTTTTAGGATTTATGTTGTGGATTTGTTATGCAATATGCTTCTAAAATGATTTTTGATAGTTCTAGATTATGTGAAAATTTTGGATTGGCTGTTAATGTGAAGTATACGATGTGGTAGGTTCAAATGAATGGATTCCATATCTGAAACATGGCGCCAATGTTTTGGTTTTTAGTTGTTGACATGCCTTAGTATACATTATATGAAATCCTTGAAGAGATTGTGGCTATTGCCCAACTGCATCTAAGGGCTATGGATCATTTATACAAGTGGGTGCATGAATACTCATACAAGTGTGTACCATTTTTCCATATATGGAGGTTGGCATTGTCTGGCTTTAGGAAAGAGAGGTATATTATGTTTTCAGAAAAATCTGATGGGAGACGGATTTGTGTTGGTGATTCCTTGATCTAGTGTGAAATGGGTACCAGCTTTATGATTTATAGTATGCGACTGATAAAATGCAATTGCTGATGTTTATTTGTTAGAGAACTAGGATGCTGTGTGATAGTGAATCAAAAGGGAATCAATTCTCCCTTTTGTTGAGGGCCAGAGAGCAGACTTGCTCAAGCAGGCAAGTTGAATTTATCTGCTAGGTTGTATCTGTTCTCAAACTTTTCTCCAAACTCTAGAGAATGGGAACCAAGACAGGTCAGTTGACATTGGAGTTTCATGGAGATCAAATATCAAAGCATGCAAATCTTTTCCAAGTTATGTGCTAGCTGAACAAGGTTTAAAAATCAACCATTAGTCATACAACAAAAACCTGTTATGGAACGGGCTTTGGAGATTCATGAGTAATGCCCTGAACAACCTTTATTTAAAACCATAATCAATAGACCATTATGCTTTAGAAGGCTTAGTACAGGAGCCACCTCTCTTGCACCTTCTACCTTTTAACTGTTTTTGTTTTCAAATTTTTGGAAACAGAAACAATAAACTTTATATATATGTTTGTGTGTGTGTGTGTGTTGAACAAAAGCAAAACCAGCAACCACTTTGAAGAATTTTTAAAAATCAAGCACAAAAAAATTGAAATTTTTTTGAAAACGACTTTGCTTGGTTTTGAAATTTTTTGACAACTAACGTGTCTTTCTATTATTTAAAATAAAAATGAAAAAGATACCAAACAACCCCCCTAATTTTGCTTTAAAAATCAAGCGCTTATTCTTGATTTGAAGATTTTAGTACAAACCTCAACTATTTTAGTTTTTTTATTTATTTATTTTGCAAAAAATTGTTAGAATTACCTTCTTTATGCTGCATACATAGAATTTATTTTTTTCCTACTTTTAGAGTGGTGTAAATTATGAGCTTTATTTATCGCCAGACTTGTTTCTACTATTCTTTCTAAAATTATTGAAAACTTTTTGAATTAGAAACAATTTTCTAGAAACTGTCGACCATAACCATGACTTTGTGACCATGATCATAAGCAAAATTTAAAACCACGTTGCTGAAGGCTTTGGATGAAACCTTTGATTGTTGCTTCAATATGCTAATCATTTCATTTTGATGCTTCCCAGAAAGAAGATGATAAAGATGGTATTTTGAAGTTGACAATTTTATTTTGAAAATACTCTTGGTAAGTTGGTATTCACATGTTAACAGATTGAAAGTTTATACTCCCAGCAAATAAATGAAACTTTTGGTAAGATAAGTGCCAGCGGTACAGTTGGCTGGATGTTTATCTCATCTTTTCCAAATCTCTAGATAGTTTGCTGTTCAAAAAAAAGAAAAAAGAAAAACATTAGCTTGTGTTCAGTGACTTTATATTTCTGTAACAGCTTCTCCACAACTTAAATCTACCTGTTCCTTTATATAACAAGGATTATCTTTAGCAGCATCTCCATGCTTGATTTGTTGGTAAACCTCACCTTCCTGTCAATTTTAAACTGTTAGCTTTGCCGTTCCTGACATGTGAATTTATATAAAATAGGTATATGCAAATATATGGTTTCTAACATTCTGCTGATATGGGCACTGGGCAGGTCTGTGTTCTGGGCTCTGTTTGGGGCAATATACTTGTGTTTTGGCATGCCAGAAGTATATCGTGTTCTTTTTGAAGTATTTGAGATGGACCCAGAAGCAGAGGATTGCCAGCCAAAATTAAGGAGGCAATTTGAAGATGTAGATTATGTTTCTGTTGAATTTGAAGGCAAGCAGCTCAGTTGGCAAGATGTTGCTGCTTATAAGGCAAGCTCTCGTTTTGTTTAAGCCTTTTTTTAGTTATGATAATTTTACTATCTTTAAAAGGAAAAAGGAAAATTGAGAACAAGTATAATAATCAGGGTTCTGATTGAAAAATGGCCATATGGAATAATAACCGTCAGTTGTCATCTTCATGTTCTTGATATCATGTCAATGCAGCATTCTTGCATGTGCTTTACTGAACCATGGAGTATAACAATTACATCAGACAACATTCTAGATTTACATACAAGCTGTTTTGGGATCAGAAAGAGGTCAGAAAATGGATCATGCATGAGTGACTTTACCCACTGTTTATAAAATGAAAATAAGCACGTGGTTGCAAGTTCAAATCTTCAATTTTAATTTTATTCTTCATCTGTTTTTCTCTTAACAAAACAAGAGCTGATTGCATTTTATCGATGTTGGATGGAATCCCTTGATTGATGTTCATTACCTTTGCAGCCTCCTGAAGATGCTCTCTTTGCACACCCTAGGCTTTTCAGGGCTTGTGTCCCACCAGGCATGCACCGATTCCGAGGAAATATATGGGATTATGAAAGCAGACCCCATGTTATGCGAACATTGGGCTATCCCCTAACAATGAGAGACAGAATTCCAGACATAACTAAAGCTAGGAATATCGAACTTGGACTTGGGTTACAGGTATTCTTTACTCCATGCTAATTTATATGTGCAGACGCTCACAGAAGCATGTTAATGTATAAAAATTTATGTTTATGTGATACATGCATCTGTGTATTCACGCATATTTCCACTTATCAGAGCAATTCAACATGTCCACTGTATGTGGCTAGCCCTCTCTTCTATTTCACTTGTGAGGGTCTATCTGCCTTCAATATGGTGTTGTAATAAATTATTCCCAACATACAAATAGCAAGCATATAGATGAACTGAAGTTACCTTTTGCCATCATTGTATAAGTGTGGCACCGAATACACATAAATAGATAATTCTCAAACATCCCTTATTCAGAAGATATGCTTTCTGTTCTCTTTTTTTGTTATATAAGAAAATTTACTGGGTTCTTGTTTCCTGACCATCTGACACTTCATTGCAGCTCTGTTTCTTGCACCCATCAAACTACAAATTTGAGCACCCTCGATTTTGCTATGAGCGATTAGAATATGTCGGCCAAAAGATCCAGGTAATGCCTTGTGTGTTTTTCCTCAAACAAATTCAACTTGTTTTTTGCCTGTCTTTGTAAAATGAAATGTTATGTTTCTATGAATGCGACTGTGTTTTTGCTGTGAGCTTTAAAATCTACAACATGGAATAAAAAGTTCAAGAAAAGGAGAAATCTCTGTTTGACATACAAGCAAAATATGCTGTAGTAAAATCATTTTGAGAAATCTCTGTTTTCATTTCTTTCCTGTAGGATATTGTCATGGCCGAGAGATTACTGATGAAGCATCTGGATGCTCCTGGAAAGTGGCTACAGGAGAAGCACCGCCGTGTTCTCATGAACAAGTTCTGTGGAAGGTACTTGAGAGAGAAGCATCTCCATAAATATATCATCTATGCTGACAAGGTTCAAGATGCATACGAGCACAATAGAAGACTGAGAAACCCTTCTACAACTGCTGTTAACCATTCTCTTCACGGGCTTTCATACACTATATATGGGAAACCAGACGTGAGGCGCCTCATGTTTGACGTTTTTGATTTTGAGCAAACTCAACCAAAACTTGTATGAAGATTCAATGAAAATAATGTCGTTTTCGTTTCCTTTAGCCTCTGAAATACAAGTGGATTAAAGGTTCGTTTCTGGCCCAGTTTCTCATTTTCTTCTTCCTGTGTACTGTCAAAGGATGATTAATTATTTGGTAGTGTTTGACACCTGTTCCGGGATACAAGTGATGATGCTCTCTATCTTTCTTTCTTTCTTTACCCATTTTTTCAGGTTGGCTGGTAGTGGTGAACGTCGCTCAGATATTTGACAGAATTTTTTACACGAATTATGCACTCACCATGCATTATGCAAAGTTTTAAATTTGGGTGAACTACATTTTGCTCCTATAAACTATAAAGTATGAAGTCATCAATATTCCACTTCCCTTCCAATAATTTAAAATCTCTTGATATTATCTGAAAGGTTTTTATAATGTTACCTCTACTTGTTTTAGCTACGATATGCCCTCTGTTCTCATCATTTTCTCTCATCTTCCCCCCCCGCTCTCATGTCCCCCTTCTAAATCCGGATGCATGTGCTACTGGTATACCACCTGCGAGAACTTTCAAAGTGTGGGCTCGCAGTAAGATTTCACTGCTTATTTGATGAATAGAGATGAAATTGAAACTTTTTTAAAACTACAAGTCCATAACAGTACTATTGGAATTGGAAATTTTTTAACTAGAGTTAAGTAAAATATTATGAATCCATGTTTATGTTTGTCTCGTGTAACATATTTTCTCATAAAATATTTTTCTATGTTTAGCTTAAAAAATAGTTTTACATATAAATATTTTCAAATGATAATAAAGATGGTAGTGGTTATGATAATATAGTGATGGTTATGATATGTGATGATTGTGGTGGTGATTGATAATTGTGGTGGTGATTATGGTGATATTGTGATGATGTGACGGTGAAATTATGGTGGTGATGAATAAGATGGTGATGATGGTAAAAAGAATGTGTTGATTAAAATAGTTGGATGATATTATAAATAAATTATTATTTATAAAATATTTTATGGAATTTCATGAGTTGAAAATATTTCTGAATAAATTAATTAAATTTAAAGGTTAATTATATATTTTACATTCATCAATTTTCTTGTAAAATATTATACGGAAAACAAACATGCATAAAACATTTTTATAAAAATATTTAGAAAAGCACAAAAATATTTAAAAATATATATTTTTATAAAATAATTTTAGAAAAAAAAAGCCTGTGAATGAGTTTAAATATACCCTAAAATTTTAACAGTTTTAACACATCCATTTCTCGCACATGCTAAAGCTTTTCCACGGAGTTTTTTTTGTGGGATTTCAAACTCTAATGTTGAATTTGACTTGAAGGTTGGTGTATATTTGACGGAAAGATCTCTCAACATAAAAACGTCAACATAATACGAGAAATAAAACAAAAAATTTGAAAGCCTAAACGACGAACTTAAAATAAAGCTTTTTCAGGAGGAAAAAAAAAGAAGAAGAGTTGACTTTAAAGTTTTTTAGCATCAATATAAAAAAATAACGGTGAAAGGAAAATTATTGTGCTCCAATATATATATTACTATTCATTATAATAATATAATTATTATATTGTTTTTGTCATTAAAACTAAACTTTGAACTAGATATTGAAATTAAGGTAGTTTTTTCACTTATTTTTTGCGAATTATATAAAGTTAATTTAGTAATTTTTTTAATATATAATAAAATTACTCATTTAACCTTAGAATTAAATAATCTAATACCTACTACTCAAAGATATTTTTATATTTTTAATTTTTTTAAATGATATAATTGCTTTAATGCCTTTAAACACAAAATCAATTGAACTCTAACCCAATAAAATTTATTATTATTATTATTATTATTGTAATTTTCAAGGGTAATCAAGGGCATTGATGTAAATTATATTTATTAAATATAATTAAAACAATATTGGCACGTGAGCTTGTGGATGACTCCCGTACTGTTCAGATGACATATGAGAGGTCATCTAACCACCAAACACCATCTTTTAGGACGTCTTTTGGAAGATATAAACACTCTTTACATGGTGGTGCGACATGTTTTCCGAGATTTTATGACGGTATGTTGTTGACGATCATTTGTTTTTTTCCTTCTTATTCTCTCTTTTCTCCTCGAGTTTTGCGCCAACCCTTGTAAAATTGTAAAACAACCCCTTCAATTGTTCTTCCTTGATATTTGGTCCCTATACTTTTAATTACTATTTTTTTTATTTTTTGAATAAGCTATAAAATTATAGATGCTTTTCAATTTTACCCCCCAATTGTTTTTTTATTTATAAATTATCTATCAAATTACAAATATTTTTAAATTTCACACCTATGATTTTTTTTAATCTATCAATTTTTTATTTTTTTTATCTTTAACATTTGGTTCTTATTCTTTTAATAGCTATTTATTTTATTGGGAATCATTTTTTATTTTTTTTAAATTGCATCATCCTTGAGTATTTTCTATCAAATTTTACCCTCATTATTTTTATTGCATTTGCAGGTTTTTTTTAAATATACTTTTTACTGATTTCATCTTTTAAAATTAAATTGATTAAGAATTAAGTTTTTTGAGGAGGAGAATTCATTGTTCCTCACTTTATAGTTTCTTTTTCTCTTTTTTATGTTTTTTTTTTTAATGTCATCTTTTAACATTGAGTTTACTTATCCTTATCCTGATTTTATGATTCGAATTGTGGGTTTGGTGGGTTAACTTAGTTTTTTATATCCTTTTTTAGTTGAATTTTTTTCTAATTTCATCATTTGGTGGGTCAACTAATTGATTTTTGTTTTCAATTTCATCATTCAACATTAGGTTAATTGAGAATTAAACTTCATAATTTTTTTTATTTGCTTTTTATCTTGTCATCCTAGTCAAATGACTTGGGTTACAGGCTTGACATGTTAACCCATAATAACTTGGGTTATTTTTTTTTTGTCATTTTTTAATTGATTTTTTTTTTAATTGCATCCTTCAATATTAGATTGATTAGGAATGGGTTTGATAAATTATTTCAATCTGTTTTCTAAGGAGTTATCATGATTTTATGATTCGAGTCCTAAATTTGGCTTGTTAAGCCAAGTTGATTTGATTCGATTAAATATGTTCTATTGAATTTTTTTTAGTTAAAAGATGTTTTTAACAATTTTTTAGGTTGTCTCTGGACTTGTTAAGTTAACTGAGTTTTATTGTCAATCACAGTACTGTTTATTTTTTTTATTAGAAAACACATTAATAATATTTAATTTTTTTTGAATTATTAAAAATTATTTAACCTACAAGGTAGCATGACCAAATAATCTATAATCTAGTAAATACCACTAGTTTTTTTAATTGAACAAACGGGATTTGAATAGGCTTTCTGACCCTTCCTATCCTTAAAAGCATATAATCACATGGTGATACCTTAATTACTCAAAAATATTTTTTCAATTAATTGGATTTTTAAAGTTCAAAACCTTCTTTTTCATGTTTATTAAATTACACTATAAACTAAGGCTTTGTTTGTTTGGTGAAAAATGATTTCCTGAAAATTACTTTGCAAATTTTCCTATATTTGTTTGTCATTAAAAAAAATTAATCAACGAAGAACACTTTTCAATTAAAGAAAAATTTGACTTGATTTCCATGAAAGTATTTTTCTTTTATCTTGAACGGAAAACACTTTTCAGAAATTATGAAAAATTTAGAAATATCATATTATTTTTTTATTATAAAAAATTTAGTCCTTAATCTTTTGATTGCTATATATTTTGTTTTGAATTTTTTTTGTTCAATTTTACCTTTTAGAATTTGATTTAATTTTATTTTTATATTAACTTTGGTCCTCATTTTTATAATTGTTATTTGTTTTTCTCTTATTATTTTTTTAATTGAAATTTTTTATCTATCAAATTTAATCTTCATTCTTTTGATTGTTACTTATTTTATTTGAAATAATTTATGAAATTGTAATTATTATTATTTTAATTTCATCATCTTTCAATTTTTTTATCTGTTATATTTGATCTCCATTATTTTGATTGTTATTTATTTTATTTGAGATAATTTATGAAATTATATTTTTTTCAATTTCATTCTCATTCAACTTTTTAATTTATAAGATTTGTTCCTCATTATTTTAATAAACTTGAAAAATAATATTAATAAGTTATCTTTCAGCTCATTTTCCATGAGATAACCAGACACTGGAAAATATTTTCTAACTTATTTTTTATATCACTATTAAACATTGAAAAATAATTCACTTTCCAGAAATTCACTTTAAAAAAAAACCATTTTTAAAAGAAAATTACTTTCTAGCAAACAAACAGGAACTTAAAAGCAAGATGGGTTTTCATTGTTTCTTTTAATGTTTAACATGACTTACGTGCATTGTAGACTGTGATAATGTGTATAATTCGTCCCTATAAACTAAAGCAAGATGGATTTTCACTTTTTTACTGTTTAACATGACTTACATGCACTCTAGACCACCACAATGTGCCTAATTTATTCCTATTTATTCAGCTCTTTCAATATTGTTAGTTTTATCTCTGAAATTTTTTATTTATTTATTTTATCACTCCATGTTATGTTTGTATTATTTAAAACCTTATAACTCATTTTGATTCATGTTATACATCATGTTTGTTATGTCGAAATCAATCTTGGCTTTGGATTAATACTCGATTTTGCTAGATGGGATTTGAATTTGTCATTATAAAAAAAAATTAAAACAATAAAGACTAAGTTTAACACATCAACAAACAAGCATCCCTTTTTTTTTTCTTTTTTAATGTTCATAGGTGCTAAAGAGTACACTTTAGCCCCTGATTTTTTTTATTTTTTTCACTTTAGGTCCTTATGTTTTGAATATTTCGCGTTTTAATCCCAAATTTTATTTGTTTTACATATTAGTCTATGAATTTAAGAGAAGCAAGAAAGTCCCTAAAAAATTTGAAAGGAGATAGAAATTGATTATCGACCATTTTCTAACCATAAAAAAATTTGATCTTGGTGTCATTAAGATTCTCTTAATGAAAGAAGTGCCATAGAAGTATTTTTGAGCTTCTATCTCGCCAGAAAATAGTGTACTATGTTAAGAAAGAATGTTTTTGATTTAATAATGGGTTTTTGGTTGATTTAGGAGTGTTTTAGAGGTTACAAATTGTTTTATTAAATTTATTAAGGTATTTGTTAGATGTTTTAGGTGAAAACATATTAACTACTTATTTTTTAGGTTCAAAAAGCCCTTTTCAGCCATCTTTTGGTGGCTACAAATTTAAGTAGCAAATAATATATTATTTATTTTATATTATTTTAAATAAAAAAGAGAATAATGTGTCATCCACCCTTAAACATAAAAATAATGAAAGACCTACCCTTTAGGTTCATGCATGTTAAACATTGCGGATTCACACATGCCAGGCTCTTTTTTTTTCCTGTTAGGCAAGGTATGCAGGTCTAGTCTCTTTCCCCATACACCTGATCTTTTTTTATGATTGTTTTTTTTGGATTGAAATGCGCTATAAATTAAATACTTAACATTATATTTAAACTATTATATAGTTTCACCATAGTTCTTAAGTAATATTATATGTGTTTTATGAGGATGTTAAAGATTTATTATTATTGTTATACATCTAAAATGCAAAAATCAATTTAAAACATTACTCATGAATATTCAATGAAAAGTTTTTTTTTTGTTAGTTTTGAATAGTTATTTTACATGGTTTTATCACATTAATTATTTTTTTAATCACATACAAAATATTGAGGCACTATTTTAATATTTTTTTAATAAAAAGTTGCTTTTTAAAAATAATGATAGATTTTTTCTTAAAAATAATGCTTATGATTAAAAATGATGCTTCCATTAAAATAATAAAAAAGATGCATTACTAAAGAAATTAGGTTTATAATGAAGATATATATTTTGTTTGAAAACATTCGAACCTTAAAACATTCGAACCTTACAGAATCTAATTGAAAAACAATTCATTTTGAAAACTATAAAATTAGGGGATTAAATTGAAAGTTGGAGTATGATTTTTTTTTTTTGTAATTTTTATATTTTAATGAGATGGTGGTGCGTAGAGAGTAAAAGAGGATAACACCACCAGCACATGAAAAAAGATGGGCGAAACCCAGCAGTAGCGCCTCTGTTTCCTCGCTTTCTGCTAGTGTGCGCCCTTATTGCTTTGCGTGCGACTGTGGCGCACGACTCTATCCAGCGCACCACCATCCTCTCCAACAACGAAGAAACCGATACCGTTAATATCATCGAGATCTCGAATCGACGGGGATCGATGTCGAAAGCGCGAGTTTATACCGATGTTAATGTTCTGCGTCCTAAGGAGTATTGGGATTACGAGTCTCTCACCGTTCAATGGGGGTAATTAAGTTTTAATCAAACCCTAATCTGTTACTGAATCTCTCTTTTTAGGGTTTTTCATTTTTATTTTATTTTCTTACTAATCTGTGATTGGGGAATCTCTGGCTTGAGAAATTAAGTGTTTGGGACGTGGAAGAGTTTATCGAAGTTGTACTGAGCTAGATTTTTGTGTGTGTGGATCTACTTGTGGTGAGGGAGAGAGGAATCTAAGATGTTTATGATGTATTAGGAGTGTTGCTAACAGACTAGAATGGTATCCGAAGTTGCCTGGTTCGGCGTATTGATGGGACCCATTTCTTTGGCCTGGGTATTTCTTTCAAATGCTATAGTATCCAAAGTACTGAAAGTAATTATTTCGTTTGTGTTATTGTTTTGTGGTCGTAAAGTTGTTGTCTAGAGCTGGATATACTGCGTGAATGAGGGAGATTTATGCTTATATTTTTTAAAGGTAAAACCTCATTCAGCTTATGGAAGTTGATTTTTTTTTTTATGGAGTTGGTTTTTTTATAGAATCAGTAAGAAATGGATACTTTTGTTTGGTTTGAAGGATCTCTAAGTGCATAATTTCATAGGACTGGCATATATTAAATGAAAGTTGTTGATTCCAAGGTTCATTTATTGATGCAAAACGTAAATCTTTAAATGAATGGGAACGGTAAAGCACGGAAAACCACAGCAATTTTAAAAGCTAAAATACTTGAGAGAGCTGGATTTTGATGAATCCTTTCGTACCATTTAGTTTCAGGTATGAGTCTTCTATATTAAATTGTGGGCTTCGTATCAGTTTACTCTTGATGTTTCAGTGTCTTAAAGTAAAATACCAGATTATTATATTGAGCATTGTGTTATATATAGCTGGAAGATCCGTTCATCCTCCGTTTTCTTATTCCAACTTTCTAGTGATAGTCATGGTGTGTTTTCTTTCCCTTTCCTTTATGCTTTAACTTCTCAAGATCTTTCCAGAGATCAAGATGATTACGAGGTTGTTCGGAAGGTTGGAAGGGGAAAGTATAGTGAAGTTTTTGAAGGCATAAATGTCAATAGCAATGAGCGGTGCGTTATCAAGATACTCAAACCTGTTAAGAAAAAGAAGGTGATTATTAATATCCCTATATTTGACATATCAGTGGTTTTATGTTCTGTCTCTTATAATAAAGGTTTTTCTGTAAATCTAGCTACAAATCTCTTTGGGGCATAGTGATGATCGTTCTGTGATCCTTTTGCAGATTAAGAGGGAAATAAAAATACTTCAGAACCTTTGTGGTGGCCCAAATGTAGTGAAGCTTCTAGACATTGTTAGAGATCAGCACTCAAAAACTCCTAGCCTCATATTTGAATATGTGAACAGTACAGACTTCAAAGTTTTGTACCCCACTTTGACTGATTATGACATACGCTACTATATATACGAGCTTCTCAAGGTAATTTAAGCATGGGAACTCTCTCTTTTCTTCCCTCTTCAAACTTATGTTGATGGGTCAGAAACTTAGGAATTTGTTATGCATAAAATTATGTTAGAAGTCACTGGAGAGTATACGATATGTTTGTTTTTATTCAAGTGATTACATTGATATGGTCTCATCTATTGACCTTTCCTAAGGCATATTAGTGTCTCTGCTAGTAGGTCATCATCTTAAATTTGAGTCTGTACTAGTTTATGTGGACCTGCTCACCGATGAAAAAAGAAAGAAGCGTTTTCATTATGAAGCAAATGTAGTGTGGTGATTACATTAGGGTTTCTGAACAAATAGAGATATCTTCACAATGCAGGCTCTAGATTACTGTCACTCGCAAGGAATAATGCATAGAGATGTCAAGCCTCACAATGTTATGATAGACCATGAGTTGCGAAAACTCCGCTTGATAGACTGGGGTCTTGCTGAATTTTACCATCCTGGCAAGGAGTATAATGTTCGGGTGGCCTCGAGGTAATGGCTGAATGCATGACATGATAGATCATTGTAATGAAATTCTGCCTCTTTATCTTTTTGTTTTTGGTATTTACTTTTAGCCCTATAATTTAGGATAAATTTTAGTGGACCCTTCCTGGTCCTTATTGACGTGCTAAAGGACTAAAAGTATTCTAATTAGGCAACTTAACATTTCGTGTCCATTTTTCAAGCGTAAACTATAAATAAAGGCTTATTCCACTCAACTGGCCTCTATGTAATGTTATTTCTAAGCTATACCTTGAATCAGTTGAATAACTGAAAACTGAGTGGTTCATAATGATGCATTTTTGGTAACTAATCTAAGTTTCTTTCCATATTAATCTGGGAGAAATTATGATAATGCATGATTCCATGCTCCATGCTGCAGATCTTGTGAGTCAATCATCAAAATGCTCTTTTTTTCTATGATTGGGTTTGGTTTCAAGTCCTTGGATTTCCTAGGAGGTGCTTTATTGGAATTCTGAAATTTTTTATCCTGAACTTCGAGAATTGAACAGTTTTCTGAAAGTTCCAAGCAAATCTAGTATCAGTTTAACCATTACATTTTATAATATTCTTATGGTGATATATTTATGGCCTCAACTTTTAATGAAAGATTAAAGTTTTTTCCTTGTTTCTCAGATATTTTAAGGGGCCTGAACTTCTTGTTGATTTACAAGACTATGATTATTCTTTAGATATGTGGAGCCTTGGTTGCATGTTTGCTGGAATGGTGAGAATCACTCATGCGAAGCCTTTACATGACACTTCTTTATGAGATCTACCATATGATTGGCTGATCCTTTGTCATCATGTGATTTGCTGATTGTCCCTATTCTTGATGCAGATATTTAGGAAGGAGCCGTTCTTTTATGGCCATGACAACCATGATCAGCTTGTCAAAATTGCGAAGGTAATGCTAATCCAGTTGTTTATTAAAAACATTCTGTAATGCTTTATGCATGCTATACAAGCCATATTTTATGAAGATCATGACATTGATTTTTTTTAAAACTAAACTGTTGCCACATGCCCAGTGTCTGATCTTGACCTAATTTCAGGTACTTGGAACTGATGAGCTAAATGCATATCTGAATAAATATCATTTAGAGCTTGATCCTCAACTTGATGCGCTTGTTGGGAGGTTTGTTAATCATGATTTTCTTCTCCATTTTACAAGTTAGTTTGCTAATAGTAAGAAAAATGTTTGATTAGGCTATAATGCGGCCTTCGCTCCCTACATCAAGACCATTTATATTTAGTTAGTCCACAATAAACTAAGAGAGCAACACTACTATATCCAACACGAATTAATGTGTCATGTTATACTGCTGCAGGCACAGTAGGAAGCCATGGTCCAAGTTTATTAATTCAGATAATCAGCACCTTGTGTCTCCTGAGGTTCGTCATCTTACACAATTTGTTAAGTTTACTCCACCTATCATTGATAGCCTTAAACTATCATTGATTCTCTTGAGGTGTTTATGTGCAGGCCCTTGATTTTCTTGATAAGCTTCTTCGGTATGATCATCAAGACAGGCTAACTGCTAGAGAAGCAATGGTAATTCCATTTTTGGCTTGTCAGCTAGATTATATTTGTCTCTGTGGTTTAATCGATGGGCAGACTTATCCCATCCAGTCTTTCCTCAAGCATGTTGAATCACGTGCAATGGGAAGGGAGGGTGTACACAAAATGCATGTGTTAGAAATGCAATCCCTGTCCAGCATCCAAACACAAAATAGTAGTACATGGATATTGTAATCTGTACAGAAATTTTCCTGTCTCTGTATTGGATGCGCATTGATATTTCAATAATTGGCTTAAGAGAAGCTCAAACTTGCTATTGGTTTGCAAATTGCACTCCAAGTGGGGTTGCTTTGTGTGTGTATCCAATCTTTTTGCTCCTTGAACCTCGTTTGTTAGTCTTACTGCTTGTTTAAAATGTGAGCAATGTCCCAACTGGTTTCTATTCTGTGGTTTGACATTTTAGTTTTTGCAATGCGAGCATGTGAGCTTTTGAACTGGCTAGCACAAACTTTCCTGTAGCTTTTCTTGGTTAATGTTTTGGTTGATAACAAAAGCTTGCCGTTCTGGATACGCGGACATGTAATCTAATTGTTCCTTGGTGTTTTTGATGAAGGCCCACCCATATTTTTCTCAAGTGAGGGCTGCAGAAAGTAGCAGGTTGCGGACACAGTAGGAGGTTGCTATGCTGGTATTCTCATGGAGTCTGTCAGTGGACCGGAGGGACACCCATAAATGTCCGTCAAGCGAGGGCTGCAGAAAGTAGCAGGATGCTGCCAAAGTAGCTGGTGCTTGCTTAGAGTGTGTCAGTGGGCTGGAGGCCACTGCATATGGGATAATGTATTGTGCTTATGACCATCTGCCCTATACCTTTTGTTGTTTGCAGGCAGTTAAGAATTGTGTTTGGTCTTTTAGTCACTGTGGTCATACTTTTGTTTGGGAGAATATAGTCGAGTCATTCACTTTTGACCCTAGCCGCCCCCCCCAGTATTTACCTGCTCTGTGATTTTCGCATGCCACCCGTTGACATGAATTTAGTAATGAAATCTCACTATAACGAACCAGCGGCATGAAAATTGTTTTGAAAGATGTTTATCAGGAACTTGATGATGTGTTCATGTTCAATGTTGTATGCATGATGAGTATGACATATAAGCTTTCTTTTATCAAGTCTAGAACATGTTCTTTCAAGACATTATAATCATGAACTTTGGATTTTGAATATACGTTTCTCAACTTTAATTGATGATACGACATGCCTGGATTGACATCAATCTTATATGTGCATGCGTCTCTCTTGTAAACCCCCGTCTTGTAAACCTCTAATTTAAAAATCAATAATTAATAAACATCCTCAATTAAAAAAGTAGTAAATTAAGAGGAAAAATTGTTATGATTTGGAATAAAAATTTATAATACCTCCAATCGGGGTAAAATAATTATTTAAATGGAAATTTTTGTGAAGAGAGGTGAAAGTCCGTATAAAAATATAATGAAACTCTAAATAAATGAATTTATAGATTTACATGCGCATAATGTTGACTCTCGGTATAAACCTCATATTTAATTGCATAAATTTTAAATAAAAACTGGTGAAATATGAGGGAATCATTGTGATTAAAAATAAAAAGTCTTGGTAAGCTGGTGTGATAATCCTAAATAGATTAAAGAATAAACTTGTGCATGAAAATATCGACTTGTGGGTAAATCCATGATTAATGACGAGATTTTAAATCTAGAAAAAATAATAAAATTTAGAGAAATTCTGTCATCAATGGTGATGAAAAATTTTAGTAGGAAACTAAGATAAAATAATAAAAAATTTCGTTCAGAAGAAATTTTGTTATAGTTAGAGAGAGAAACAAGGATTTTGTTAAGGAACAAGAAGGATTGCATGAAAATCTTGCAAGGAATCAAGAAATTGAGTACAATATTGATTGGTAAAGTATTCTTCCCTGCATATTTCGTTGTGTATAAAGTTTTGGGGCATGTGCGAAAGAAATCCCTAATTTCTCTCAATTAGGGTTTTTTTTTTTTTAATAAAAACTAAGGGAATAGGTGTTTAGCTGTGAAAATCTTAATTTGACATGAAATACATGTTAGATAGAGTAGAATTGAGAAAACAAATTGATAAAAATCTATGGGTGACCGTTAACCATGAGGGGAATGGGAAAATTTGTATAAAATCTCATGAAAAGAGGGGAGATATTTTTTAATTGTTGTGTAATTGCTAAAAAAAAAAGACGCGTAAAATCTGAGTTATGAATGTCTTGAGAAAATTATGAATTTTTTATGATTAATCAAGTAATTAATTTTGAAAGTTGTTTAAATTGTGTGTTTATGTTTTTGTTGTGTGTGAAAATTGTGTGGATTTGGGTGAATATTGTATGTTAAAATTTAAAACTTGAAATGGTTCTGCGGATTTCTTTCTTTAAAATTAAGTTAATTTGAGATTAAACTTTTTATTTTATTATTTTTTTTAAAATTATCCACACCATTTTCACAAATCAGCCTAAATTAATACAAATAAATCATATATTTTTCATCTAAATTAAAATATCATTTAATTTATAATTAAAACCTATTAATTTAGACCAGTATATTTATATTTACTGAAAGTTAGTTTTTTTTAAAAAGTGAATTATAAAAAAATAAATTCTAAAAAATTAAATTATTTTTCGATGTTTGATAATGTGATAAAAAATAAGTTAGAAAATATATGAAAAATAAGCTGGAAAATAACTTATTAATATTTTATTTTTTTTAAGTTTATTAAAATAATAAAGAACAAATCTTACAAATTAAGAAATTAAATGAAAATAAAATTAAAAAAAATAATTTTATAAATTATTTTAAATAAAATAAATAATAATTAAAATAATAAAAATTAACTCTAAAAAATACCAACATTCTAAAAAAATATTTTTTTGTAAAGTTGTTTTTACTGCGACCACTTGGCCGGTCAAAAGCTCAAATAGGAAGAAAATTACATCTCTCTAAGCCACGTGGCGAACGGGAACTGAAAAACTTTGCCAAAGTTTGTTATGGAAGCCACCAGGGCAAGGAATCTCTCAAAAGCAAGCAAAGCTTGAAATTGGCACTCTCTATCTGGATCTGGCTCTGGATAAAATAAGAAAAGAAGAAGGGAGTAAGATCGAGAGGAAGAAAAATGGGAGTAGAAGTAGAGAATTCAAAATGGGAACCAAATCCATCACTCTACGGATTCATAATAATGTGTTGCTTCTTCTCAATCGCTCTCTTTCCTCGTTTTTTCAACAAATCTGTCTCTCCCTCTGCCTTCTCTGATCAGTCCCTCTCTCCCTCTTCCCACCGATACTTCCTCTTCCTTTACTGTCTCGCTTCAGGTATCAGAGTTCATTTCTTTCATTTTCTCCATTCTTTTTTACATTCAATTGGATTCTGATTTTTTTTATTCTGCAGCGATGGAAGGAGTTTGGTCGGTTTTCGGAGATTTTGAGTTTGTTTATAATGGCATGAGTAAGGAGCAGATACTCTTCTCCCTTTGCCTTGGATTTGGATCTTCTCTTCTTTTCGCTTCTCTTCTACCTTTCCTCTCTGATTCAATGTAAGTCTTATTTATTTATTTTCTCACATGGAATTTATTTATTTTTGTAATTAATATTATTAGTGTTTGTGTATGGTTACTTTTAGAGGCGGACACCACAAGGCATGCTTGATGTTTTGCATACTACACCTCTTTGTCGGTACATGGAAGAGGATGGTGCCACAATCACACCCTTGTATTTGGTTACCCACTCTCTCTTCATCGCTTGCCACTTCCATTTTTTCTTTTGCTTTCGAGGCGTGGCTCGTTCTTGAAAATGAAAACCAAGGGTATAGGCAACGTGCTCTCACTCACACTTTTTGGTTAATGACTTTCTTTGAGTCTGCATCATTGATTGGAAGCCAGGTGCTTGCAAATTGGCTACTTGCTAGTAATGTGGATACAGGAATTGCATCTTCTTCCACTGCAACTATCTTCATTGCAATCATTGGCATTTTCTGTGTCACCAAAGGATGGAAGCAAGCCCCATATTCTGCACCAGTAAAGGATCGCCGCCAGATGTCTTACACGCATATCTTTAGTGGTGAGTGTTGTATTTTTCTTTTCTGAGTAAAAACTTATGTTGTATTGACTGATTTGTGTGTGAACATCTTCTATGTGAAAATTTGAAGATTGTTACAAGGTTGCATTTCGGTGTATCATTTGGACTTCAATCTAAAGTTAGAATATTGAAATGTCCACAGTTATTCTTTGAAATCATCCACAACTTAAATGGGATGTACATTGTTTTACCTCAGTGTGAGTAAGCTGTGAGAGTTATACTGTCTATTTCTGGTACTTGATCTGCCTTTTATAGTCACCTGTATCCATTTGCTGTTCTTTCCTTCGATGATATACCTAAGGTCCAAAAGTTATTGTCTTTATTCCATTGTAAGCATTTTTTGTTCGATGATGCTCTATATGTACAGCTAAATTATAGTACCTTTTTTCCTTGCTGCCTGAGATTGGTGATAGAATGTAGAAACTTGTAGAGGCTGAGCTTTTCTCGGGAACTCATGACTTTAAGTGCTGATATCTGACAACAATGGCAACAAGGAAGCATTCTTTGTAGATTTGTGCAATTATTGGTGTTAGCTTCAGCCTCTTTTTTTTTTTTTTCCAATCTAATTTCCATCCATTTTTTTGACAATTAATTCTATATATATATATATATGTATATATATTCTCAAATGTCCAATGTCCTTTTAGTTGACATCATCTTTCTAAAAGTGTAAATAGGTCTGTTAAACATGGACAATTGGACATTTTGAATGTCAAATGTCCAACTAAATTCTTAAGATGCATGAATATTTTTGAGGATTGAGGCAAAGAGTGGAAAGCTTTTGATGTTCTTTTGGTCAAAATCTCACTAGATGTCACCATAACATATTTTGAGTATCTTCCAATATCTTTGAATCATCAATGAACTTTTTGTACTCCAGATAAACGGATATTGTTACTGGGTTTTGCACATGCTTGCCTTCAGTTCTCGATTGCAATCTTCTGGATCCTGTGGGCCCCAACATTGGTGGTATGATCATCATCAATTCCCTTAACTATCCAATACTGTTATCTCAATTCCTCATAATTCTGGAAGTAATTGTATCAATGCTGATCATTTATCTTGATTTTGTTTAAAATTTGATGTTCTTATATTGACCAAAAAAAAAAAAAAATAATTAAAGTGTCAGACATCAATACTGACCTGTTTTATCATACGATAATAGTTCAAATATGCTCCGCTCCTGGTAAATCATGCATCACATGTTAATAGCCTGTTTAAGATCAATCATTTACATAAGATGTGGAAGGAGACAAAGCCTTCCTGATAAGTGACTGTGGCTTGATATGAAAGCATGGTGCGGGAAAAAGACAAATGCTGAGCAACATGTTAATCCATGTATCATACAACAGGTTTCTTTTGTGGTACAATTAATCTGTGTCACTAAAGAAGATTTTAATCATTTACTGATTTATGTTAGGAGACGTTTAGTATCTATACCCTTCAGTGCCTTCTCTCATTTTGTAATTATATTACCAAAAATAAGCGTGTGGTAAACTGAAGATGGCTCCTTTTCAGAAAAATGATATTGAACTCTTCCAGTGTTTTCTTTTACAACCATGGAAGAGCTTAAACTGGTTATGCATGACCATTGCCTAGTAAGAAATAAATTCCTGATCAGAAAATATTACAATTTTTATATTACATGTGAGTTTAGGCTGATGGACGAGAAGTGCATCTAGGATTGATATATCCATGCCTAATGGGTGCAAGAATGCTGGGAAGCACTGTGTTTCCATGGTTATTGAGGGGTCCATCATCACTTCGGATTGAGGATTGCCTAGTATATGCATTCACTGTACTGGGGCTTGCCTTGTCTATTGTAGCTTATGATTATCAGGTATGCATGTCTTTGTCTCTTAATCTGGTTCTAAGTTAGCTGGCCGTAAATTCTTGCTGTTAACTGGAAATGCAGGAAATTGGAGTTTTAGTGTCATTGTTTTGCCTATTCCATGCGGGTGTGGGCCTGATTATACCTTCACTTGCAAGATTGAGGACCATGTAAGCTAAAGATGTGTCTTTATTATTTTATTTAACCATTACTGATAGTCTCTTATCAAGATATTAAATTTGGTTTGTGTTTTTCTTAATTTGTTCATAGTCATGTACCAAATGAATTGCGTGGAGGGATGATAAGCCTTTCCCTAGCACCCGCAAATGCAGCTATTCTGTTTTTGCTGATACTAGTGCGTTTCTCTAACCCAAAATCACTTGAGCACTTAGGTTGATCATCCATTCATTTCCATACACGAGGGTCACTGTGGGGCCAACCTTTGGAAGCCCCATGATGACTTCTTGAAGAAATGTTCACTGCATCACATCTCTTTGTACTGTCTGCCCTGGTCTTCATCGTTTACAATATTGGACTTGCCACCTTTGACACATTTCAGAGAGGCTATTACCAGAAAATAGAGAATTCAACAATTGTGGCACTCGCTGCTCTTGGGCTTTTCATGGCATCTGGTTCCATGCATTTGTTGAAGCGTTGGGGAAAGCAGCCGTTTCAAAACTGGCACAAGTCATAATTTCCAGAAGCTCCGTTGGATACCAAGCACCAAAGTTGATTTGGTTATGGTGTCCATCATCTGTTTTTGATTGATTAACTGAAAGTTGAAAGAGTGATATTTTCTGCTCTCAAGACACAATTGAAGTCAGCAAAAAAGGTATACAATTTCTCCTTTTTTCTGTTTTTTACTTTTTTTTTCTTCAAAATTAAATAGAAACTGAACAAAATAAAATAAAAAATGCGACTGAAAAATTTTGATGGCCTTGAGAATGTCTTCTGGAGGGCTAGGAGGAAAGGGGAATTGATTAGATATTTTTGGTTTACTGAATTTTATTGCTAAATTGAGAAATGTGTTTCACAGGCAACACTGGTATCTCAGCAGCCGTGTCAGCAAGGAGGCTTATCTATGTGAAGTTACAATTTACAGAGAGCAACAAGGTAATGAGCTGAGAGTGGTCAAGAAGTAACCTGCCAGACAATTGTGATTAATTTAGGTTTGAACTAGAACCTGAGGAGCCATCTTTTGATGGCATTATTTATTTATTTTTTTCCTGTGAGAATTCTTGACAGCAAAACTGGAAAAAATACATGAGAAAAAAGGAAGATGCTAAAAAAAGAGGTTTGCGTGAGTTGAAACTGACAGGAATTTCAAGACTTGCTAAGCTTCATTATTCAAGCAAGGCACTATACACAATTGATGCAACAGCTGCATGATTGCATTTCCAGAGTTTCGTAGTAGTTTACTGTTTAAACCAAAACAGTTTTTTGTGATCTTCCATAATCTTTGGCACGGTCATCAAACAAGAATTGCCCCGCTCTGATATTTGTTCATAACTGGAAACAGTAGTGAATTTAAGAATTTTTTTTTTTTGTTATCATTTTACCTTTTACTTTTTGTTAACTTAATTATTGATAGGAGTTCACTGTGATGAATTTACTTAAGTTGCTATATCGATGGGTGTCTACACAGGACATTCAAGAAGCCAGTGCTATCAGAACTCAACCTGATTGGTCAGTTTAATAGACGAACCAGACACTAAGCTGGTTCAGTTCCCATGAAAAATTGTTTACTTTGTCCACCCGGTGTGAATTCGATGAATTTAACAGAACCAATAACCTGTTCGATACAATTTAGTTGTTTTTTTTTTTTTTATTTTTTTAATCTGGTCAATCTGGTTGTGTAAAAGTAGAAGGATTTGGTGGGAAATAAAGGTTTTCAAATTTGTGACGATGACCGCACCTTCCTCTCCCTCTTCTATCAAATGAAAACGAAAGAATTGTTCTATTTTGAAAAAGGGATGAGAAAATTCTTCGATTATCAGACAGGACGTAGAGAAATGGAGATCTGTGCTTGAGAATTCGTTTCGAAGTTGAGAGGTTGTAGATTTTGTTGTTGGAAGAAAACATGATGTTTGTTGACTCATTCCTTGATTCAAGAGATGGCACTGATAGTGGCTGTTGCTTCTCTGTTTATACTGAATTTGATCCCTAAAGGTATTTATCACAAACAGAGAAGATGTAAAAAGGAAGATGGGATTGGACGAGGTGGTGATGGCCTCACCAATGGCAGGGGTGCTAACGCTGCATTTGTTAGCATAAGCGTGTCCCACCACCACTAGGTCATTAGCCATCAGTCAGACCAGTCGACCTGAGACGTGGGACCTCCTCTGATTTAAAGTCCGGTCGGCTCGATTATGATAGCATGGCATGAAACTAAGAGCTCTATCGGCGGAAGAGCATTTCGTGAAGTTGACTAACAAACACAGCTACCATTTTTGCCAGCTCGAACCATGTCCTACTTGAAAGAAGCCTTGCTCCAATAACAGGAGAGAGTAATCATCCACTGCATTCGAACAATTTTCTTAATCCTCTAAAATTGCGATGTAACATGAGAGATTACTCTTGTCCTAAAAGCATTTTACAATCCCAAAATATAGCATCAGCAAAGATCCTTTCCTAGAAGAAACTTGGGTAAAACAGCGATGAACAATTTAAACTTGTACTTGATCTCTAATCCACTTAGTAGCCACCCATTTCTCCCCTTTGATTACATGACAGCTTGCATGAAGAGATGCCTGCCAAAAAAAACAATATAATAATTCATCACTGCCGTATGAACCAATATGGAAAACTACAATTCTAAGCAATTATCCTGAAGTGATTTCTAATCTTAGCAATGTTCATCAACTAAGGTCTTCCCTTTTAACATGTTCCTTTCGGGTATGTCTGGCTAGAAAAGTTAACGTGCACAGAACTTAGAAAACTCCGATGCTCTGCTCAGAATATTGTGGAGGGAGATTTTAAGCCTAGATGAAAAGTTGATAGAGATGAGAATGAGTGAGAGGGAACAGTTACCGGGTCAATTGTATTGTTAGGGAATATTGAGTAGAACAGAATTGCATCCCCTTGATGTGGTTTTACCCTTAAACCGTTGCATTTCTGGGCATCATATCCTTCAAAGTTTTCATCATTCTGCACACAAAAAAGAGAGTCAGGAGGATGACTGCTTATATTTCTATGAAAAAGAAGTATATGTCATGTCTAAATATGTCTTGAAGCCATGAAGATAAACCGAATCATTTGTCCAGAAAGGAAAACATAAAAAGGGAAGGGAGGTGTACAAGTAAGTCTTGTTACCTCAATCGGAAATGTGGTCTCCCCGCCTTCTTCAAAATTAGATAGATACAGCAAGAATGTGGCCACCTGAATAAAAAGTCAAGAAAAGGGATGTGTTAGGATAATATAATAAAGTATTTATTCTAATCATAAAGTACGAGATTTACTGTACCCTTTGGCTCGTTTGAGGCCCGTATTCTGCAGGATTGAACGCATCGTAATGAGCATCATACTTTTGGCCAATCTCATAGCGCAGGACATTGAAAGCCTGAAACAGGGTGCGGTGCCATCCTCAGAAAATCTTACAATTTCTATGGAGAGCATCATATTTTGGCCAGCTTCAAAAGTTTTCGCTCTCATGATTGCCTAATATTTTCTACTGAATTAAAAGAAGAGCAGAATAATGATATTGTTGGAAATTGGTTTAAATATGGTTAATGGACACATTTTGATGCCAAATTTAAAAGTAAAGATTTAGGGGTAAGATATTGTTAAAAATTATTCTTCATAGTAACTACTTTAACCTGTCTAAAATATAAATGATAAATTAATTTTAAAAATACTTTATGGAAAATTTTCAAACTCAAAAATCTTGTATTTCACATTAAAATATTACAATGCTTTTAAATGATTTATATAATGATGCACTAAGAAGATAAAATTAGAATTGTATGATACCAAAGTTTTTAGAGGAAAAAGATCTTATAATATATAGGCTTCAGACTTAAACCACACATGTGCGCTAGGCTCATGCTTGAGTTTGTGTTAATTGTTAGATAATATTGTTAGTGTATATATCTTATAGCTAATCGGTTGGTTACACATGATATTATCTTTGTTCATGTAAATATATTTAATTTATTAATAAAGACTTATTTATCTTTAAAATTCATCAAATATTTTATTAATAAATCAAATATTTGATTAATGAATCTAGAGTAAAGGTAAAGTCATTGAGATAAAGATGCTTTGCAAAGAAAATTATAAAGTTGTTATAATTATGGAATTCCTTTCGCATCGAAACACTGTTTCTAAATGTTCGTGGTCAATGCTCTATTAAGATTAGATATTAATTAGAGCTGTTGAGACTAATATATATTATATTCTTTTGTTTATGAAAGGAAGCGATTATTCTCATAAACTGATGTATGAGCGATACTTAGAACTAATATGTAGGTTTTTGTCAAATGATATATGTTCACTGAATTGAATCACGTGAAAATTCCACATGGAGAGATCATTTGTGTCTATGGAAAGACTTATATGACAGTTGTATAAGAGATCCTTATATTTTAGATCATTAAGTTATCTTATATAGAGAATGTTATATTTTAATCGTGCTACACATTGTTCTAATCAAGGGTAACAAATTGATAAATATTTGATATGACATAAATTATATTAATGTATTTAAGAAATCAAGAGAGGATTCATCACCTTATGTGAATTAGAGAAAATGTCTCATATGTTCTTAAATAATATTGATCGTAAATCCTTGTGTAAGGTGAAATGAGATTTGAAAAGAATTTCAAATCTTATTCAAACAATCAATAACTATGGTGTTAAGAACAAACATGATTTGATAGAGTTTACACACTCTATGCTATGATATTTAAATCGAAACATTGTTGATAAAGATATAATAATTACACTAAGAAATTAGTTACTGAAAAGTTGAGTCAAATCACTTATGACTTTCCTAATATTTAGAAGATCATGACAGGTTGTTAGATATTGTACTTGGTCTTCAAATATAAATCAATCAATTATTGAATTGATAATAAATTAATTTATTTAATCCTATTTTATTTAAGATTGTGATTTATATTTAGATAAACTTATTAGAGAACCTAATGAGTCTCACACACAAAAACTATTGGTCAGAAATTAAAATAGAATGATTAATCAAGTGTGACTTAATTGTAAATAAATTTTAGAAATTGAGGATTAAAGTATAATTTATACATGAAATTACAATTCTAAACATAGAAAAATCAAGTAGGGACTTATTTGAATAAATTTCTAAAATTATCCTTAAATAATATATATGATATTATTCGGGAGACAAATTGATATTTTACTATTTACAGGCTTTTTAGTTTTTATTATAAATAGAAAGCTATGTCTCTTATTTTATAGGAGTAGAGTACAATACAAAAATACCTAAAACATAAAAGAAAATAGCTAGCACTTAAAGGTGTAGCAATCTCACTCTCCTAAAAGGGTTCAGGAGATTTCTCAATGGTGGTTTGTATGGATTACCGTTAAAGGCAAAACACTTAGATGACTTGTGGTTTGCAACAATTGAGTCTTGAAATAATTATTCAACGTTGAAAGGAACATCTGATTTTTAAATAATCTTCATATAAACCTTGAATAACCTTAAATCTATCTAACATGATTCTTAAAACTCTTGAAAAATTCTTAAATTTATAGTTTTCGCTACGTATATATCTTTCAAAAAACCCAACGATATTTTGGTCTAATTTCTTTTTTTTGGCTAGTCCATTAACAATACCTATCCAGATTTATTGAATGTCTATTTAATACCTGAACATTTTTTTTAAAAACATCATGTATTTAATTGATTTAAAACCATAATAATTAATATAAAATGTTATTATTTATTTTTTTAAAAAAATTATGCAAAAACATTTTATACTCGGGTCTTCTACAAATAAGAGTAAAGGAAATTTGTTTGAGGCAAGGAAAAAATAGTGAGAATATCCTTTACTACCTGCTATTTTCTTCTATTTCTTGCCTTCCCCCCCCCTCTATTATCTAGTTCTTCTAGCCTTTAGGTTCTTATGTCGTAGAAAGAAAATTGAGTTTGTTTTCAAAGTTCTTGACTTAATCGGTAGAGCAACCTTTCAAGATAGTATTGTTAGAATTCTAGAAGGTTGCTTACATAGAGATTGTTTGAGCTAAGTGATAAGTGATTTAGTCTTAAGGACAAAGGGTATAATCTTTGATAACAATGTTTTCTATTCCTTCTATTCGTTTATAAATTCATCAACAAGTACACTAAATACATTATTCTGATTTTTAGTACTTACTTTATTCCTATAAATAATTGTACGAAGTTCATTTGTTTTATATGTATTATAATTTTATGATAGTTTAATTGATATATCTATTTTCAATCTATTATGCTCAAATTATTTAAACACCAAACAATTAATTTTTCTTATACTACCTTAAAGCTAAATTCCTTATATTAATTGTATAGTTTCTTCAAAATGTTGCTATGATAAGCATTGTTTTAGCATAAAAGATGATGGTCCACCATCATCTTTTGTGATGTGAGAAATCTAAAATTTTTAATGGTTTAAATTTTAATAGGTTGTTTGAAACCTTGAAAATTAAATTCAATTTAGAGAGTTAAATCAATTTCTATATTTGAAACCCTTTCGAAGGTATTGATTTAAATTTCAAATGAAATTCAATTCATAAAAATAACCATATTTAAATCAGAAAGGAAACCCTCTGATTTGCTCAAGGAATTCAATTCCAATTGACATTGAAAATTATATCTCTTCTTTCACCACTCTCTTCCCCATCTCTTTTTCTTTAACAAAAAAACCCTTTGGCATAAGAATACATGAAGTGGGAAAGTGCTAGCAAGACTGTCTTTCAATAGGTTAATGGTCCTTTCTAACTTCGCTAATAAAAGCTTGTGGCCATGACCATATATATATATGGTCGAGATTTATGCTTTGTTGAGTTGTTTTATAATTTAGTAAATTAAAGTTTTATTTTCTTTTATTCCCATCCAATTCAACATGTTTACTATCATAGATAATTTGCTGGTTCTGAAGATGATTTATGATTTGATGAGCCTTAATAAAAAGTTATAATTCCTATGAGATGAGGCACAATCACTAAAGACCAAGAAGTCTTGGAATTCAAGTTGTATTTTTATAAGGATAAACATTTATGGTCATGGCATTGTGATATTTTTTTAGTTTAGGGGATCATAACATATTCTAGTGTTATGGACTTTTTAAGTATATGCTCATGCAATCTTAGTTACCAAAAGAATTTGTAGCATACAATAAAATAGTGATTCAAGTAAATTGGTGGTGTATCAATTCAACAAGAGCTTTTGATGAGTTTGGATATGGAATTGCTAAGAAATTGCTTAAGACTAACTTCAACAGTTTCTTTTGTCCATAAATATAAGATTGTTATTTTGAGTGTTTTTACATCGTATTAGAACCATCAAAACAAGAAATTAATTTTAGATATCATTTGAAGTATACTAAGAGCCAGACAGTAATGGGATTAGAAACTGCATTACTAACATTGAAAGAACTCAGAAAAAACAAAGAATTAACTAAAATTAACAAGTTAAATGTTATGATTTTATCATAGACGTTTGTTTGGTCTACTATTGAATTTAACATTACTTTAATTTTTTGTTAGAACTTTGAACAACCTAGTAAAAATGATTTGGAGAAATGTTTTGTATCTGAAACTTAACATTTGAGACTATTAATTTAAGCACCAATATTTAACTAAAAAAAATGTTTTTTTTTGTAACAAAAAGAAATGACTTCTAAATTAAAGAAAAAATAATCAAGATTGCTAATTTAACTTATTTCCACATGTATTCCAAACAATATGATTAAATTCAATAATGTGGTTTAGTATTTTATTTTAAACATACGAGTTGTAATAAGTTATCAATTGATTCAAATCACATGTAAAATTGAATTCAATTCCATATGTTATTTTGTTTACTATTATAAAAGATGTTTTTTTATCTGATCACCTTGAATTTGAAAAAATTTCTAACTAAAGATGTGTCAAAATTGTTAGATAATGAACTTGATCTTACTATTATAACAGTTGTGGATGAGTTGATGTACAATGATTGTTTTTATGCAAAAACTATATAATAAAGAATTTAGACAATACACTATATGATATGTATAGTTTCTTGAATTTGGATTAAAAATAAAAGACTAAAGATGTTGGCATAAAAAAAAAATCATAATTAGTAAATTTCTTGAATTCAAGATGATTGATTTAGAAATTGTAATGAGTTTCATCTTATCCCACATGATGTTCATTCTAAAAGAATAGTTTTGGGTAAATCATTTCAAGTGATTTCAATTATTGAGAAATAATTATTATCTTGAAAAACTATTTAAAGTATATGCAAAAAAAGATAATAGTTAAAGATCTCATTCTAAGGTTGATGATATAAGATGACAATAAGTTGTATGAGAGGATAGCCAAGTATTTTTTAGAGACCTTTATGTTAATGTTTGTGCCTTATAGCCAATTGATTGGTTACACATAACATTGACTTTGTTCATGCAAAATATATATTTATTATTAATAAAAATATTTTTTATATTTGATTAATGATTTTAGAGTAAAGATAAAATATTTAAGACAAAAATTCTTTACAAATAAAATTATAAAATTATTATAATTATGAGATTCTTATTGTATGAAAACATTGTTCATAAATGTTTGTGGTTGATACACTATTAAGACTGAACATTAACTAGAATCTTTGAGATTAATATATATATATATATATATATATATATATATATAATGTTTTTTTTTATAAAAGAAAACAATTGTTCTCATACACTAAGGTACAAGATATATGAGATTTCTATTGTATTAAAGTATTGTTCCTAAATGTTACTATATAGTTGACTGAAAATTTTAAGATCTAGGTTCAAATGAAAAACTAATTCATATAGCACTCTTAGTAGTACTCAAAAGTAATAAATTTTCTATTGCATGAAAACATTGTTCATAAATGTTTGTGGTCGATGCACTATTAAAATTAAACATTAACTAGAGTCATTGAGACCAATATATATTATGTTTTTTTCTTTATAAAAAGAAAACAATTTGTTTTCTTAAACTAAGGTACAAGATATATGAGATTTCTATTGTATTAAAGTATTGTTCCTATATATTATTATCCAGTTGACTGAAGATCTTAAGATCTAGGTTCAAATGAAAAACTAATTCATATTTAGTAGCACTCAAAAGTAATAAACTTTTTGCATATTCGTATGATGAATACGGGTGTTAGCTATAACATGATAAGGGTGAGTTATACTCTTAATTATTCTCATATATTGGCTTACCAAGTGGAGTATAACAAAATACTCATAATGAAAGATCACCTATATGAATGAGAAATATGATTTTTTTTTTAGAATTTTGAAAGGTTGAATTCTCTAAAGCACGCATGAAATCAAGAATTGTTTAGAGTAAACAAAAACATAACTGTTAGATTTAAAGAATACCCTAGGAAAAGAACTACACGAGTAATATCATCTTAGCTTTTTTATTTTATATATTTAAAAATTGAATAGTTCAAAATATAAAGTTCACTAATTAGCTGAGTAATAAATACGATAATAATTCACTAAGAAAGATTCAAATTAAAAAGCTACTTATCAATTCATTTTCTATTTACGAATCTTTGTACCTTTGTATGTTTGTTAGAAAATTTTCATTAATGTGAGAGATTATTAGAAATTTATTTAAACATGGTTAACAACTATATTTATAGCCAAGTTAAAAGTGAGGTTCACTCACATTTAGGGTTAAGACTTTGTTGCAAAATGTTCTTCAATATAAGTATTTTAACAATAAATATAAATATGTCTAAAATCAATTATGAGTAGATGATAAATTGATCTCAAAGAACCATTAATTGACAAATTTTCAAACACAAAAATCAAGTATTCCACATTAAAAGATTATAAAACTTTCAAGTGGTTTATATAGTGATAATTTAAGAAGTTATAATTGGACATGTAGGACACCATAATTTTTAGAGAGGAGATATTTTAAGCTATGTGGGCCGGCTTAATCCGCGCATGCTCAGCTCTTGCTTAGGTTTAGGTTAATTATAAAATAACTTCTTGCTCTAGAAAAACATTTTTTTGCTAGCACATGAATATACTTGTTTAGATTCATTGAATTTGTCTTATCATATGCTTGATACCTTAATAGTTTTTTTTTATAAAAAAAACTTTAGAATTAATAAAAAAAAATGTCATTTTTTTAAATTTTCAAATTAATTATGAACAAAACATTTTATTCTCAGGTCTCCTATAAATAGTAGTAAGGGATGTGTTCTTGAAGTAAGGAAAAAACAATGAGAATATCCTGTGTAATGCATGTTGTCTTCTTATGCTCCTTTCCCTTCCCTGTTTCCTAGCTTTTGGTTCTTGTGTTATAGAAAGAAAATCGAGTATGTTTTCAAAGTTTATATGCCTTCATCGGTACGTAGTGTAACCTTTTAAGATGGTGCTGTTATTAGAATCCTTCGAGGTTGCTGGCAAAGAGGCCGTTTGTGCCTAATGACCATAATTTAGGCTAAAGGATGTTACATTTTCTATTTCCTTATGTTCATTTATATTCTATTTTTTTTAACTTATTTTATTTCAGCAAATAATTATATAAAGTTTCTTTGTTTTATACTTATGGTATTTCTGCAATAGTTAACTAATATATATATATATATATATATATATATATATATTACTTTGTTTGTAATTTTTGAGCGTTTATTTGGATGCAATATTAAATTAATTTGGTTACATGCTTAGCGTTACTATATATATATGCTCGTATTGTTTCTACAGTAAACAATTAATTTTTCCTTGACAGATAGACATGACTAATCAAGAAGAATACCTCTCCATGAGTACTCGGAATCATGGTGGCCCGAGCAATTTTTTCCTCGATGACTTGTAAGACTCCAGCTTGGTCTTCGGAAGAAAAAACAAACATGCCGGAGCTGTTCGAAAAGCAAGTCTTGGTTAAAAACATCTATAAGGACATCATCTTTACTATTGTTGATGTAACATTATTTACCTTGTTCTGATTCCTTTTGTGGTTTCTGCAGTTTCTCCCTTCCGTAAAGCCAAAGTTGAAGGCTGAAGGCTTGGCTTTGCCATATTAATTATGTGCTGACACTGCTCTGCGGTTATAAAACCTGGATAATATAGTGCTCGCGGCCTCCAGCTTAAAACCTGTACACACAACATAACGAGATTTAGAAGCAAAGAAAATGAGATTAATGTGATGATCAGCTGATGAGCATTTGAAATTTATTGATACAACCTGAAACGGGATAAGGGTAATAAAATCATCTCCACTCTCTCCACTTGGTAATAGATCATACTTGCTAATAATCTCTTCCTCCACTGATTGGAGTTGCCTTGCTCTTGCCCTCAGCCACCTTTCATCACTTGATGTACCCTGCGTTGAAATTATTACTAGTACCAGATAGAAAGCAAAGGAAAAAAAATGTAGAAAAGAAGTACCTGAGAGAGAAGAAGATTTGAGGCAAACAGGCCGGCAATAAAGAAAAATGAGCATGAGAGAATCAGAGCAGGGAAGCCTAAGTTTGGTTTCTTATAAAACCTCCAGTTTTCTTTACAAGCTTTGCCTCTCATGCTTTAACAATTTTTTGTGTTCAGTGATCACTTGCTAGCTGTGTATGTGTGTTTTCTTTCCCCTTTTATGTTGGGATACCTTCTCTTCTCTTCTCTTCCCTTCCCTTCCCTCTCTCTCTCACTCTAGCATAATGTAGCTAGGTTAGTGAATTTGTCTGTGTTTGGCAGCTAATTCTTAGAGCCAGAAAGGCATCTGGTACACGTGGTGGTGCTAAAATGACTCAGGCGGGAATTTGTAGAAATGGAAGGTGAGTTATTGCATTGCAGAATTTGTCGTGGATTTGGTAAATTATTCACAGATTTTACCAGGACAGGAATGTCCGTTTTCTCAAAAGAAAAAATATTCTCTTCTCTTTACCAAACACTGTCCCCTGGCAAAAAGCCCACAGGATTTTGTCATTTGCTTTCTTGGTTTCTTTCAAATTTTAATTCTAGGTCAAAATGCACTTGATGGTCAAAAAGACAAGAGAGGCCTAATGAACTGGATTCTGCCGTCAAGTACCATGATGCTAATAATCACTATCATGTTCATGCACATGGATGTATGTGACCGATGAGTCGAAAGTTATAATAATCATGGATGCATGGATGAATGTGTCTTGCATCATAATGGGAATTTGATCCTAAGCTCTTTATATTTGGGCGTGAAAATGTAGCCGTTGGCCAAGAGAAGTGGGATTCTAAAGTTTGAATCTTTTTAGGACTCAGGCATGTTTCACCATGCACTTGCAAGCAAGCAAGCAAGCAAGCAATAAAGCATGGCTTTAGAGCTTTTAGGCTTATATGTACTCGCGGTGGACACACTTTGCTAACTAGAGCTGGGCTACAAAAAAACACACACACATTAAAAAAAAAAAAACAGTTCATTATAAACCTCTAGTCGTATTAATTAGAGTTTAGTTAATTTAAAATATCTTGTTAAACTTATAATTTAGATCATGTGATTAGAATAACTCAATGTATATATAAAAAAATTTAAAGCTTTATTGTTTTTTTTTTAAATTGTGTTAACTTTTCAAACTAGTGACCCGAGTCATTAGATCTAAACCATCCAATCTAGAAAAATCATGAAATCCAATTCTCAATCAATTAATATTGAATGATGAAATTGAAAAAAAATAAATATCAAAATAAAAAAACAAAATAAATCTTATATTTAATTGAATGGTGAATTTTTGTATAATTTTTTATTTAAATAACGAGGACCAAAATTGACTTAAAAAACAAAAAAAAATAATGTTGTAATTAAAGGATGATATTGAAAAGAATAATAACTTTTACAAAAAAACCAAGAAAAAAAATAAAAAATAAAACAATGACAACCAAATTGAATAACATAATACTATCAATTTGAATTGAAGGATACAATTAAAAATCACTAAAACTTTTACAAAAGGGACAAGAAAAAAAATTACAAAATTCACATAATGAGGACAACATTGGAAAATATAATATTTGGTAAATTGAAATTGAATAATAAAATTGAAAATAAATAAAACTTCTATAAATGGGTTAAAAGTTAAAAATTAAAAAAATAAAGATTAAAATTGAAATACTAATAATAAAAAGGATCTAATTATAATTTTCAAGAAATACGAGAGAAAAAAATAATTTATGTAAAACAATAAAACAAGAATGAAAACATTACAACTAACTTTTTTTAGGACGGTGCTAAAGTCATTATAGAAATTGTTATTTCTACTATTTCTTGTCATCATTAATGAAGAGCATACATTAATTAAATAATAAACATTCATAAAGAACGTACGTTAGTCATTATAAAAAAAAGGTCAAGTAGTGGGAATAAAAAAATAGTCAGATAGTTTAGCAGTACTCCTTTTTTTCTTAAAAAAAGTAAACATAAAAAATATATAATTTAATGACTATTTTTCTTAACAAGTGAAATCTATTAAATAAAATAAATAACTAAAAAAGAAAGAAAGAAAAAAAAAATGAATACATTATGTATCATTTCTTCAAGTAAATAAAAACATTGTATAATTTGATTAAGATTCGTGCATGCATTATATATTTATTACTGATATTTTTTAGGTATTTTTAAAAAATAAAATAAGCAATTTTTTTTCTTCAAATTTCATCACTTGATTTTTTTTGTTTTTTTGGTTACAGTGAAAACTAATATATGTAGAATTACATTTCATGTCGAAAATCAAGCAATAATGTATTAAAAGTCTTACCATTTGGTGATTTGATATTTTTAATTATTTTTTTTAAAGAAAAGATGATAAATGCAAAAAAAATAACTTAAAAAATAACTTGGACAATCAAGCTTTTAGTGTTTTTTTATTTGACACCACATAACAAATAATATGTTTATTAAGTAAATATTTAAAGTAGGTGTAAATTATTATTTAATTCCTGTATTTTTAATAAAATAATTATAGAATCAAAGTTTATAAATATATTAGACTAGTGACTAATGATTTTTAGTTTATTATAACAAAACATGTTAGACATAAAAATATTTTTAAGGAAAGTCTAGAGTTTATACAAGTTTAAATCTATAAGCATGTAAAATAATAATTCATGGCAAATATGTTTTCAACACAAATATAATAATAGAACACTAGTATGCATGCTAAGCATATATTCAGACTTATAATTATTATTATTAATTCAAAGTCCTAAAGTGCATACAAATAATACAAATATCTATGCTTAAATTAAAATTAATCATAATACTTACTTGTTGAAGCACTTTAAAGTAATAAGATTTTTGTTCTTGTCAAGGATAAATCATTTACCTTAAGGCTTTATTGCTCCTTACTTATGCAACTAGGATGTTTGCAATATACCTCTCATGATTCCAATAACACTATTTTGGTTTAGATGTACTTCTAAACAATATTTTTGAAATAAAGAATATGAAACTCAAATATTTCTCAACAATATGAACCTAAGCTCTAGATTTTGCAGGAAAACTAAAGCTTAAAATGAGAAGAAAACACTAAAATATGAGGTTAGGAAGAGTATGTAAAAATAAAATAAAAAATTCAAATTGAAAGCTCTTCCTTCAACCCCTTTTTATAGTGAATTTTGGAAGTTAAAATATTGAAGAGTTAATAAGAATTAATTCCCACCATTTTTAACCTTTGATTATCCATTATAAATCAAGAATTAAATCTAGAAAAACCAAGGGTTCTTTGAGATTAATTTCTCATTCACCTATAATTTGTTTAAATCATGTTATTTAAAATAAATTTTCAACAATCTCTCATATGAATAGAAATTGTTTCACTAGTTTGAAAACAACTCAAAGATTTGTTTAGAGATACTGATTTGATAAATTACACATCATGATAAGTAGCTTTTGGATTTAAACCTTCCTTAGTGAAATACTATCAGATTTACTCGGCCAAATAGTGAAGCTAAGCTTACCCTTTTATCACTCTGGAGCTAAAACTTATTTCATCATAGAAATAAGTAAGAAATAATAATTTTCTAGTGCTGCGGAGAATATTATATGAATTAGTTTTCTATTTGAATCTAGATCTTGAGATCTCTAATCAACTAGGTAAGGTTAACATCATTATACTCTTTCATATATTGAAGGCTTTACGATTATTCCCCTTGATGAAATTATACACAAGCTTTCTTGACAAACCTTTGATTAACGAATCCACAATATTTTCTTTTGACTTTACATAGTCAATGAAAATAACTCCATTTGAGAGTAAGTATTTAATAGTATTATATATATGATGTATATATCTAGACTTTCTATTATACATACCACTTTGTGACCTTTCAATTAATGACCAACTATCGCAATGGACATAAATAACTGGTATTGGTTTAAGAAATTTTCAATCTATTAGCTTCTTCTCCAGTTTATCAAAAGTAATAAACTCTGATTCCATCATAGATCTAGCAATACACATTTGTTTAAAAACAAATTCACCATTTTAGAAAAAACAAATTCACCAAATGGTGTTTGTATTTTCCACCTTTATCACTTTTTATTACCTTTATCTTTTTGTTAAGTTGAATTTTTTATTTTATTCTTTTAATGTTTAAACATTTTAAAAGATTTATCTTTGCTCTTAAGTAAATAGGTATAACAATACCTTATGTAATCATCTATAAAAGTAATATAATAGTTTTTCCACCTCTAGTTTGTACTCATTTTAAATCACCAATATATGAGTGAGTTAAGTCTAGAGATTCACTACTTCTTTCAATTGTTTGAAAATAAGGTTTTGTGAATTTTGATTCTACACAAATTTCACACTTATAATTTTTCTCAAAAATCATACTTGGTAATAATTCATGGTTTATTAACCTTTATATAAAATTATAATTCACATGACCTAACTTGTCATGCCACACATCACAGCACTCAAGCGAATAAGAAGAAGAGGCAATCTTATTATTGTTCTCATAATTGGTTACAATGGTCATTATATTAATTTTAAAGAGGCCATCATAGAGATACTCTTTTTCTATAAGCATATCATTCTTAAAGAGTATAAATTTACCACTCTAAAAAACTATCTTAATACCATTTTTGCTCAACAATAAGCCACACACTAAGTTCTTTCTAATGTTAACAACATGCAATATATTATTGAGGTTAGAAGCTTTCCAGAGGTCATCTTCAATATGAACTTTTCAATGCCTAGTACCTTGAAGGCTAATGAGTTATCTAAGTATAGGTTTTCTCCATACACTTCTTTATAATTGAAAAACATCATCTTCTTAGTGCATACATGTCTTTTCGCACCAATGTTAACCTACCATTACTTAGGATTGTTGATTAGGTTGTCTTAAAGAACAACACAAAACAAGTTCATTTTTAAAACTTTATTTGTAAGGTGATCAACCTCGATGACATTGGCTTGAGAAATTTTTTTTCTTAGGATTTCCTTGTTGACCTTTATTTCTATAATCTTTAGCTAGATGCCTAATCTTGTTATAGGTAAAACACTTTTCATTGAAGTTTTTGGCAATTCCTTTCCTTTTGATTTTTTGTTATGAGACTTTATCACTTGTTCCATAAATTTTGCTTTTAGAGCAACAAAAGAGTTGGTTTCCCTTTGGATGACTTATTGTCATCTTTTATACTTAACCTTAAAATGAGGTATTCAATTCTCAAGCGTTGGGTGGAGTTTCAGTTACTTATAGTCTTGATGTCTCAATACAAATTATCGTTGTGTTAAGCTTAATTCCAAACATAATCTTAGCTTTCTTGGAAAAAGACGATTTGATTGTGGGTTTCTAGGTCTTTATATTTATGAGGTTTGCATCATAAAGTATAAATAGTATAAATCCAAGGCAATATAACTTGTGATCTCTAAGTTAAGCCTCCAGTTTCATCATCTTCTACATTACTCCAAATATAAGGTCAAGTTTGTGATATGCTCTCTCAACCTTCTTTTTATATGCTAGTAAATGACTCTATATACCAAGTCTTATCTCATTCAAACCTTTTATCTATGCTAGCATTGATAATTCATAATCTAAGTTATTTATATCAACTCAGTAGCTCTTTGAAGTGATTATATTGTGAGTTTTATGGGCAACATAATATCATGATTATAAATTAGAGTAAATGGTGAAGTTCTTAATATAGTCTTCTATTAAGTCCTCCAAGCTTACAATACTTATGATAATGCATCATGTCAAGCCTTATGATTATATATGACTAGTTTTTGTATATTAAGAATCAAAGTTAAATGGTTAATACTACTTCCACATTTGATTAGGCATAACAAGACTATTGTATGAGTAGTGATAGTTTTTAAGAGTCCAAATATGTGAATGATTTGTTTCTTAATAAGTTTGATCATAGTTTCTTTGTTGATCGAACAAAATGGAATAAATTTAACCCACTTGGTAAAGTAATGTTTTTCTACAAAAATATAGTTATGCTTCCTTAATACATGTGGGTGTATTTTGCCAATAATGTCCATTGTTCATCCTTTTAAAAGCCATGTTTGACAATCGTATTAACTTTGTTTGATGGTTTTTACTAGATTAGACCAAATTGGTGACATCCTTTTGCATAATTAATACAATCCTTGGTTATACATGACCAATGAAAAGTCATTGTTCATGATTAACCATATCATATTAATATCTAATTAATAGACTCTATAAAGTTCTTCATAAACCTCAATCATGCTAATAATGTTTTTTTTTTTGTCCTAGTTATCCGAGTAAAACTATAATTTTATGTCTCTTATATAATACATTTGCTAGGAGGATTAATTGGTCGTTATTGATATGAAAGATCTTAAATTTTTTTGTTAAAGGTTTTATAAAAAAAGTTTTGATTTATTCTATCCAATCCTTTTATGAATCAAGGACACTAGTGGTTTTTAAGACCATTTATCTATAGTCGATAGAAAATTTTAGCAATGGTTTTGTATAGTTGTCTTATATTTTTTTACTATAAAATTATAATTTTTTGCTCATCATTATAATCCTATTGCATATCAATAATAATTGATCACATAATAATCCTTACATTGATGATGCAATATTGATCAAGAGCCAATTTATAACTGGATCTATTTTGAGCCGAGTCATTAGCTTCTATATTGTTTCCAATGAAAAACAAAAAAAATTAAATTAGAAAACCTTTCAATAAGGTTTTTAGTCACTTGATGCTATGGAGTTAATGTATGGTATTTACACTTATATTCACCAACTAACTAATTTATTTTAAGTATAGAATCTCCTGTTACTTTGATAGATTGTGCCCTAACTCCAAGAGTATTTCCATACCTATTATTAAAAATTTATATTTAGCTTGATTATTAGTGCAATAAAAATCAAGTCAAATGATAAGATCATCTTATTATATATAAGATAAATTATTACCACCCTTACATCTGCCTTATTCTTAGTTTTCAATCCATCAAATCATAATTATCATGAAATAAGTTCAGTCATAACAATGTCAATGTTTTGTTCTAGTTCATGATCGATATCAAGGCAAGGTGATCAAAGCTTGGTTTTTAACTACTTTTTATAGTATGTAATATAAATTCAATTCAAACAATGCTAAAGTTCATATTCCAATTTGACCTCATAAAAAAAGTCTAGAAAACTTGTTAAATTTATTTTATAAATAATATACATGTCTATTGATAATATATACTGGTGAATTTTTACACAAGAAAAAACTATAAAGATGAGCAGAGCTTTTTTATTAAAGTATAATGTTCTTTAACACTTGTAAGAACATGATTAAGATAATAAACAATTTGCTCATGTCCAACTTCATTTTTTTAAGTTAACATGCTACTAATTAACTTGTATGTAGAAGAGATATACCTTAAAGACTTTCTAGGTTTTTATAGGGCCAGGTTTAGTTAGATAAGTTTTATATCTTTAAAAACAAAACTTATTGTTTTTTGGTCTATTAGAATTCATATGTGCTAATTTCTATCAATTTAAATGGTATGATACCTTTTATACTGTTTGTATGAAACTCTCAATTTTTTTTCCCCAATAAAACACTTTAATTCCTTTTTATGTTGTTTAGTATGTGCTTTTATGATGGCATTTTCCTTTTTTAATCCATCTTTATTGCTTGTTGATGCACCACAAACCTCAAATAATTACCTACCTACATGCCAAAGGTGTATTTTAATGGGTTCATTTTTAAATTGTGCATTCTCGTATGTTCGAAGACAACACATAACTCATAAAAAAGGTTAGTTTTGAACTTTAATTTTATCATAATATCATTAATATAAACCTATATATTATGGTTGATCATGTAATTCGAAATTAGATTTATTTCTCTTAAGTAAGTAGCATCAATGTTTTTTAAACCAATTGACACTACCACCTATTAATATATCTTTAGTGCACCAGCATATCTAAAATCATTTTAAACATTTCTTCTGACACAATGCAGATCTTATTAGAGCTTGAATGATCATTTATGAAGGTAATAATTTCATTATCAGCTGTAAAATTGATCAACATATCAGCCATTATCATTAGATATTTATCTTTTAGAGTTGCAAGATTAAGATTTCTAAAATCTATACATTTCCTCAACTTGCAATTCTTTTTTAGTACTCATATTATGTTAAATTTCATTCAACATATTTTACCGACTTAATAAATACAGCTTATAAGAGTCATTTGATTTTCTCTTTCACATGATCAATCACTTCTAGATTCATTATTTATGAAGGTTGTTTATATGTCTTAAACCCAGACTTCATTGATATTCGACCAAACTTTTATCTAAACTAGGCATTTCATCATAATTCAGGGCAAAACAATCTTTATAAATGTGAAGTTATGATACTAGATCTTTTTTATAATCTTTTAGCAAATTTGAACTTATAAACGTTGGTTTAAATATGTCTTTAGTCCCAAAGTTGATCTCAATTAAAGGATCATGAAGTTTAACTTATCTATCATTTATCTTTGGTGGTGTTGGAGGAAGACTTGTCACATCAGACATGATCAATTAATAATCTTGATCTAATTATATCAAACAATTTTTTTTCTTATACCCAATATGTTGGAAAGATTCATCAAAAGCCTTAAAATATACCAATAATTCATAGTGACTCATTTATTCCCATGTTTCAGATCTTTGACCATTTTCTTTACTAAAAAGTCACTTAACCTAGTAAAGCCTGATGTTAGTCACATCATTCATGCTTTTTTTCCTAACTAGAAAGTCAAATAGGAGACCTATGTTATCTACGCCCATGAAATGAGCTAGATCTGCATCATTATTATATAGTCATGCATCTAACATCCCTAACTTGATCCATCTAGTATACAAAACATCAAAGTTTGATATAATGATGATGGTACACACATGTTAGCTTACATCCAAACTCATCCAAAAAAGAATGGTTAAGGTTAAGGTACAAATGTCCAACATTACTAAGCAGGCACTCAGATATGAATTAAGTGTTTCACATATCTGAACCCTGACCAATAGTTATATAGGAGATATACCACTAATTCTCTACCAAACTTAGAAGCTTGTGTGTGCTCTCAAAGCAAGTGATGCATGAAGGAATTAATTATACAATGCATGAACAATTTGTACAAAAACTAAAGCATATAAACAAAAGTTTAGAAATGGCATGTTGAAAATACATATAGACCAAATAATTTAAAACACAACAATTAGGAAAAAAAAAAAAAAAAGCTAAGTCCATAGGCTTCTCTAGTGGAGTTATCATTATATCGCACATGTGATGAGTTATTAAATCTAAAAATGCATGCAAAGATACTAACAAAACTATTTTTCTTGAATTTTTATATTTAAAAATGTTAAATCATGCCTTGTATTTTTTTAATTATTTATACAGTTATGATTTTATTTTTATTTTTTTATTTTTGAGAGACTTGACTATATGCACACAAATAAAAATGTATTTTTATATTTTTAAATATGATTTTTTTTATTTTTTCTCTAAAATTTTGAAGAAAAGCAGGTATATTTAATATCAGGTTAGTATTTTATAGTATAAGTCTACAATATGATATTAATCAAAATTGTTAGAAAACACGCGATTGACCAATAAATAATTTTAAAATAATCCCTTGATTTTTTTAGAATTTTTGAAAATCATTTGAAGTTTGTTTGGCAAAATAAGAAAAACATTAATAAAAAAAATTTGTCAAAAATTTATTAGGTCATGTTTACCAAACACGCCCTAAAAACAAATATATATATATTTTTTTGCATTTTTCCTATATAAAATTCTGCACAACCAAACAATGCTTTTCGCCTCTAATGGGCTTGGCCTGTTCACGTGAACTGGGCGGACTGGGCTTTATAGTCAAACCTAAAACAAAAGCCCGTCAAGTTTACAAACACAATATTCAGCCTAAAAAAGAAAAACATGGAATCCATATTGTTATTGTAGCCCAGCTCGTTGTCAAAATAATAGACCCAATTAAAACCAAACTATCATCCCATGCCTATAAACATTAAAAACGCAAACTATATTCATGACAAAGGATCTACACCCAAGATTTTCAACAACAACCAGAGCACCTGTGCAAAATTCAGTTAGTGTTCATGTTTAAAACCCAAGAGCATGCACTTCTAACTAACAGGAATTATAATGCCATTGTCCATCCACAACCATATTAAGCATTATTCTCTTCATTACCTAGGCTGGAGTATTTGTTGTTGTTGTGCAGGGCTTGGAGAAGTTACCGAATTGCAAACCTCTGTTGTTGTTGTGATGGAGAGGCAATGACTAGCTGTTACTCTGCTACTGCTACTTAAAGGAAGCTGTTGTATCGTGACCAATTGATTGCTGATGAAAAAGATCGCCCACTGCTGCTCACAGTGCAGAGGAGATGGAGGCTTAGCTGATGTTGCACGGTTTGAATCAAAGGCTGCTCACTGTTTGAAGACTCTGCTGCTATTGACATGGCTCTCAGCTTAACTGGTATTGCTATGACTTGTCGTCGTAGTTGCTATGGATGGAGAAGATAAATACATGGGTGCTGGTGTTGTTGTGACTCCTTAGCTGAGACTAGTATTGTCGGGTCGTCGTGGCTGCTAAGAACGGAGGAGATGAAGACATGGTTGCTACTTGGAGAAGAGGACGTGGCTACTGCTTGGTGATGTGAGGCCATCAGCGTGAGTTAATTTCTTGAAGAACCATAGAATGAGGGTGAGGAAGGTACCACTTATTCCTCTTTCAAGTCAAGTCACGTTTTTTGAAGACTCTGCTGCTATTCACGGCTGATAGAGGAGAAGTTGGCGTGACTAAAGAAGACTCCTGTCCTGCTGATCACTGTGTTGAAGGCTGGCAGCCGTGAGGGATTAGCCACTAACAGCAACACAAGAACTTGGCACAGCTGGTCATTGCCACCTAACCATAGCTCATAAAAAGGGTAAGCATATAGTTATGTTGGAGGCATAGTCATTCGAACGCTAGTTACTTGAATAAGTGATGATGTTAAGAAAGCTAGGAACGTGAATACTAGGATTTTGTCCAAGAGCAGTTTTCTGTTATTTCAGAGAATTAGATGATAAAACATCCCCCTATGACTAATCTAATGGATGTTGTTCCACAGGAACTTGTGATGATAGAGGATTATTAGGTTCTTCATGGCCAATAGTATGAACTCTATCTATTGCTTTTTTTTTTTTTTAGTTTAACGTGGGTGTCCGGGTCAGCTTGTGTGCACCTCGGCTAATCCCACGGGCCCTGAAGTTAACGACCATGTAAGCTTCCAATGACCATCATATGAGCAACCACATGGCTCGAACCTGAGACCACAGAGGGAGCAAACCTCTTGGTCCCAAGCTTTTACCATTGGGCCACCACCTAGATGGTTATCTATTGCCTTTTCTGATTAATCATTAAGTGTTGATGCATTGATTCTACTTGCATTCATTTTTTATGGCGTAATGTACTCTAATGGAACAATATTAAGTTTCATCACAGATATGTCAATTTGTTGATTAATCAGAAAATATTTTAAACCAAATATTATTATATAATTCTTGTTCTTGTAACGAGAAGAAACTATAATAAGAAATTGAATTTCGAATAAAAAAAAATATATGGCGGCTTCAAAAACATGTGGGTAGAATACAGGTGTATAATGTGTTCTAATTTCTAAAAAAGATATATTATTTTTATGTGTTTGTACAAGAAAAAAAGGGTAATAAATAAATAAATAAAATAAAATATAAAGGAAAATTGTAAAAATAAAATTAAAAAAAAAAGATGAATTGTAGAAAAGCTATAAATTGTATATATAAGACTGACCATCTTTTCTACTAATTGAAAGGTCTATTTATATTAGTAAAATATTAGAGTTTCACAAAAATATTTAAATTTAATTTTATACAAATTGTTCATATAAAATAATATTTAAATTTAATTTTATACAAATTCTTCATATCAAATAAGAAGATTACATGATTAACTCTAATACTCATAACTTGACATATAAATGTTATTTCAACGAGGACTCATATTTTAAATAGAACTGAATTTCTTAGTTGATTGTACGAACTCTTATTGTCTTCGTTTGCTTCCTATCCTCCCTAATTTATCTATATTCTTTTTATAATACTTGATTTTATTGTAATTGATCAATTCTAATTTTCTTTTCAATGTCTAGTCATGAATAACACTATTGTTCTTACATAGTTGACACATAAATATTTTATTTTTTATAAACAATTAAAAATTTCAAGGTGTCCTAACACAAACCATCGTTGAGGTTTTATATAGAAAAACTTGGAGATCAAGCTCATATGCATTGCCTTCCATGGTCATCTTCTAGAAGCTTTAATAGTCCCACCACCTTTTTATCGCCAGGTTGTAATTCGAAAAGTTGGCCATTATTTATTTTATTTATTTAGTGTCAAAAGGGTAGGGCTGCAATAACAGCACCAATTATGTCCAATCTGAACAGAAATGAGGAATTGCTCATCTAGAAAAACAAAAGTATTACAATAACAATAAAAACAGGATGACAATTCACCATGCTGCATTGTTCACTCCCTTGCATTACACTATGGATGGTCATTATACAGTTCTTTTTTATTTTCATTTTTGTCTTCTAGATTTTTTTTAGACCAAATATGTTATATTATGGACCTAAATGTTGAGAGAGGAGAGTAGAAGTTATTGAAAAATAAAAGGAGAGAGAAACATGTCAATTAGACACATTATGGACACCAAAAAAAATGAATCTTGATATCAATTGATTCATCTTGAAGAGAGGAATTCTATAAAGGTGGTTTGGATTTTCATCTAGTAAAAAAAAAATAGATTGGAGCTGGGAAATTTTTTATTCAATTTAATTTCTAGGGTTTTTTATTTGATCAAAGGGAGTTTTTACGTTAAATGCATTTAATGAGGTCCCTATCATGATTTTTATGTGTTTTCAGGTAAAACAAAAGTTGAAAATAGATTTTTTTAATCATAAAACTTAGACTTTAACTTTCTAGACATCAAAGGTGGTAAACATCTTTAACAAAAGACAATACACCATCTACCTAGTTTAACAAAACATCACCTGATCTATAAAAAAAATCTAGTGTGGACGACATGTTATTTGATCATTAGAACAAAACAAAGTCAAGATCGCGGGCTTAGCCTTCCAAGCCCATGTGCATCTAGAATTTTTTTTACTTTAGACAAGATTCGACTAGTCTTTACAAGACCAAACACGTCAAAACATGTATATTTAACCTAGTTTTGAACAAGCCTTAACCTTTTTTAATTTTAAATTATCTTTAAGTAAAATTATGAAAATGATATTTAAATAATTATTTAACTTTGCAATAATTTTCAAGAGCATTAGTGATTTTTGTGATAATATTTATAATTAATTATATATTAACCTTTTTAAGTATGCTAATTGATATTCAATAGTAAGAATAGAACACCTATTTTGTTATTTTTATTATTAATTTTTTATATATAATGTTCTCATATTCAGTATTCTTAGATTTATTCATTCAAGTGCATAGAAATGAGATTCATGATTTTTTTATATTTTTTTTGAAACTTCCTTTCATAATTATAATATTTTTTTAAAAAATAATCCTAATAAAAATATATGTTTTCTTCAAAATAAAAAAATAATGTTGGAATAAGAAAATGAAGTTTTTATTAAAGAGAAACATGTTTTCTCTTTAATTCAAGTCATTTAAAATCTTTACAAATATTTATTATTCGATAAAGCATTAAAAAATATGTTATTGTCAAAATAAAAATAAAACATTTACACTAGAAATGACAATTTTGACTAAAATATATTTTCTTTTAAAATTTTAATAAATTTTCTTATGCACATCTATTACCTTGTGACATCACATGGACACATTCAAATAGTATTTAATATTATAATAATAGTTACTTTTCAAAATGTTTTTGGTTTAAAACATATGATTTGTTTTTATTTTTTTTTAAACGATCTAAAATTACCCTAAAAATTAATTTAAAACAAAAAAAAATCTCAAAATATTAAAATATGACGGTTTGACAGCAAGAACTACCTTATTTGATGAGACAAAAAGAGGTGAAGCTAACGTTACGAGGACTACAAATCGAAGCCATCATTATCCCTCTAGTCGTGATCTTTTTCTTCTTCTTCTTTATTGACCTCCTCAAATACCATTACAATACGATAATTATTAAAGGTTTAATAAACGGTTTATATTTCATACATTAACATCACCAATTATTTGCAACAAGGAGCGCCAGCCAAGTAACTAGTAAACACCCAATCATCTTACCATTGTAAACTGCTTCGGGTACCTGGCACTAGATGGACCACGCAATACTGACTGCTAGCTTCAAGTCCTAGCTTTTTATGACGATAGTTTGGGCTCCTTGTACTTTTTACCATTTTAATGGAGGGAGGACAATGATCATTTGTTCTACCTTGTTTCTGTGGGATTCTAATTTAGTTCTACAAAGGAAATATGAGTTGGCTGGAGTTAGAAAGCATACTCTATCGATGTCTTTGCCCGTCGAAACACGAGAACTACACAAACAATTGCGTGCAAGGTAGAGGAGGATGCCTCGTCTTGAACCACATGAGCAGCCTATTTGTCTTTTTCCGCCACGCTGCACTTTTCTAAAAAAAAAAAACTAAATTAATTTTTTTTATTTTAAAATCGATTTAATATATTAATATCAAAAATAAGTTTTAAAAAATAAAAAAATACATATTATTTTAATATATTAACAAAAAAGAGCAATTATCAATATAATACCAAACACTTCCAAAGGATGTCACATTTGGATAATCTGATTCCCCCAGCAATAAGTGGTATTAAACAAGGCCACGTAAGTAGATGGCATTAACATATAAGCAATCCATCTGTGGGCCACCTAGACAATGCCAAATCTTGATTTGTCACCGTGACCAGTTTTGTCCACCATGGCAACAAATCAATTAAGAGGTTATTGTCTCAAGAATACTCTCCTTCAAAGAAATAAATAAAACGACCTATCCCTTGTTTTCCTCCACGTAAATAATCCATGGTCCCTGAAGAAAATGCAACCATCCCTTTAACTAGATAGTCCCTCCTTCCACCGAAAAAATTGAACACCTAAAGTTCAGAATTTGGTTGCTGCACCTGTCAACCGCTAGTTTAACGGCCTGAAACTAAATGCTCAAGCTGAATGTCTGCTGCTCTCTAATTCCTAGTCCAAGACAAGCCAAACTTGGAGCCAGCCATAGATCATGGATCATTAGATACCATAGAGCTCAGAAACTATTACCGGTGGTTTCTGTGAAAGCTTTGAAAGATGACACTAATGGGGGTACAAGCAGTTTCCCAGGGCGGAGCTGGGAGCCTGGCTTGGAAATTGAGGTCCCTTTTGAACAAAGGCCGGTAAGTCTGCCGTGTGACTGTAAGCACAGCTTTCACAACTGCTTTATGTAAATTCATATCCTAGTGTCTTATAAAGCTTTCGAAGATGTGCATATTTTTCTTGCCAAAAAGAAAAAAGAAAAAGTATGTATGCATGCTGCAAATGCACACTCAGATATGCATGCATCAAGTAAACCATCCCTTGCGCATGATACAAGACATATTCACACTTACAGTGGTCCGAGTTCTGTAATAGGTGAACGAGTACTCATCTTTGAAAGAGGGACCCCTGTATTCTTGGGGTGAACTTGGTCCAGGACCCTTTTTACTTCGACTTGGTGGACTCTGGTTAGTAACCTTCACCGTTCTTGGAGTTCCGATTGCAGCTGCAACTTTCAATCCTTCCAGGGTAAGTTTAAAATGCATACCATCTTTCCAAAAAAATTTATTGATGAAAAATCTGAACCAGAGTTGAAGCTAGTTATCACATGAAAAGTCCAAAAAGAATTTCTTAAGTTATTTAAAATGCTGAATCACAAGGAAACAGCAGTTCTGCCTGCGCTTTTTGCTTTTGAAACCAGGCAAGGTTTTTTAGGGCACTTGCGCTCTCTTCCTATCCTCTCCTCACCTCTCCTCTACCTATATCTATTATTAGAATTAGCTTTAGATGTAGAACCACCTGATAGAAGGATAGAGACGAGGAGAATCACGTATCTCAGAAACTCAGAAAGGATAGATATAAAGCTAGACATATTTGATTTGTGAAAAGATACTCACTTGTGAATATTAAGGCTTTATTTCAGTGTTCCAATCTTGCAGGAACCATTAAGATTTGTGCTAGCTGCTGGAACAGGAACTCTATTCCTTGTGTCATTAATCATCTTAAGAATATATCTGGTATCATCTTCATCTTCTTTTCATCATCATCATTGTTACATCACACCCATCAAAATCACAATCCAAAGAACTCTCAATATTGTCATGGAGTCATAATTCTTTTCATAAATATAGGAATAAAACAAATCATTTGACTGGTTGTGATGGTGGAAACTACTAGGGGAAATAACTATGAGAAGCCTAACAGAAAACCAGTTTGTTTGTAGTGACTCCCTCGCTGAATGTATTAGCCAAAAAAGGTAGGTTCTGAAAGGTGCTCCTCAACTGGAAAGGCCATATTCTTAAAGCCTCCACGACACATTCACTTCAATTCATCAGGAAGAAGGCTAGACGCAAAGTTAACTGCATGAACAGAGGGTTATCTTAACATGGTAGTTTCTTATCAAAAAATCATAAAGTGGTAGTGTTGAAAAGCGTTACAGTTGTGAAGCACAGTTTGATGTCTGTTCTGCAATGGTTTATTCAAACACTAAACTCTGGTAGTAAGAATATTTTACCCACTCAAAACATTAGAAACATACCATGGTAGAATATTCTAAAATATTGTAACATATCTTTTCTCTAATTGTCCTAATATAGAACTACCACGTAGTCTAGATGAATGCACAATCAAACCAGCAGTATGCAGGAGATACAAGAGGTGTGATCCCAACTAATTAACATTCAAATTGCACCCTTTTCAGTCATTTCCATTTTAACATGAAACTGACCACCAATTCATACATTTTTCTAAAGTAATCCTTTGGAAACTACCACATTTTAATGTGCATACCACAGGGATGGAGTTATGTTGGTGATAGACTTCTGTCAGCTGTGATCCCCTATGAAGAGAGTGGATGGTATGATGGACAAATGTGGGTAAAGCCAACTGAGGTTAGCATCTCTCTCTCTATCATCTATATGAAAAGGTTGAGGGCAGCAAAGGCCTTGAAGGGAACATATAAGTGGAGGCATTGTTTAAAAAAATCAATTTTGAATTATTTCTGCCAACAACATACTATTCCATGCATTTTCTTAATTATCAATGTTTCTGGCACTTGCGTGTGCACCTAACTTTGATAGGAGAGAATAAATCAGAGAGATCACCACAGCTAGTGAAATTATGTATTTTGTGACATTACTGATATCAAGCAATTACAAGAACAAAATATTAACAGGAGTCTGCGAAATGACAGGCCACAAACCAATCAAAAAATAATTGTTGAATAGCATGAAGGAAAAAACCCCTTAATTGATACTAGAATAGATGTAAAATCACGCATTTTCCTTGGGCCAAAAAGGGTCAAAGTATCTTATAAGCTCATAACACGTGAAAGGCTACACATAATGAATATATTAAAATAAATAGCATAAGAGTATATGAAAATCCAATATAATAACAAGCACATTCTTTAATTCACATGAATGAGGAGAAGTAAAAGCATAGCTTATCTTAACACCTTGTGATATCAGCCAACTCAGCTAGCAGTCAACATGCCCTCAACAAAGCACAGTGATGGAGATAGCTCAATTGCATTGTCTCAAAGTCCAAACTTCAAAAAAACATCAAAAAGTAAAATATCACAATCCCATAGAAAAATCAAAATAACTAATAGCAATAAGAATGTCTACTAATGTTCAACCAGAGTTTCTCACTAATGTGGTAGTTTGAAGTGAGGATTGGATGAAATGTTTAAGCAAACTAGGGAGGACATATGTATCAACAGTTTGTTTTTCATTCTGCTTTGCATGCTTGCTAAAACAGGCATATGCAGATATTATCTCTTCAAATAAGAATGACACTTGAATTAATAAATTTTTTTGTCCCATGCAGGTCCTGGCTCGTGATAGACTGTTGGGCTCTTACAAGGTAAGAGCGCCATTTCATATATTCAATTCAGGATGATGCTTGCGTAGAAAATTATAACAAGGACAATTTTTCTACTAAACAAGATGAAATACCACATGTATAGAAAAATAAAGACAGATGGATGGACATGCTAAATGAAAAGGACTTCAATGGAACTAAAAGATCTTACAAGAACTCTGCACATGCATGTGTAGATAGAGTTGCACAGGTGTGAATTAATGGGCATTACTGCATCCAGAGCAAGACAACACAAACAAGTATGAATGCACAAGCACAGGAAACCACAGAATACTCACTAACAAGGAATCAAACACCAACGTAATTATGGAGTGGACTGTAGATGATTTTATTCATTGTCTTTTCACATTACAAACTGGCACATGATAGAGCTCTTAAATTTTCTAAAACAAAAGAGATTCATACTGAACCTCCAAACCCCTAGGTTAAACCAGTCATCAAGATGTTGAAACAAACACTTGTCGGAACAGGGGCGTTGCTCGTGACAGCAGTAATGCTATTTATCTTTGCTACACCAGTAGAAGATTTCTTTCAAACGACTTTTGCCACAAAAGAAAACCCATCAATTGATCCAGCTTCAGGGAAAAATACAAAGTACAACGTGAGGTATGAGCACAAGTCTAGAGAATCCTACTGCCATTGCATGTCCATTTAATTTACATCCTTATATTTTCTTGTGCATATTGTAGAAAAGAGGAGTTGCTTAGATTGCCTGTGGAGGTGATAGCTGATGATGATTTGGCAGCTGCTGCCGCTAAGGCTGCTGGTGGAAGACCAGTCTACTGCAGAGACAGATATTATCGTGCATTAGCAGGTGGACAGTACTGCAAATGGGAAGACCTACTTAACCGATGAGGAAAAAGGGCGCTGGGGTTATGAAAATATTTTGTAACATTTCAACTGGAATAAGAATTATATATATGGTTTTATGTGGTTACCTTCAAGGAAATGATTGTACTTTCAAAAATTGGAACAACAACTAAGTGGCCACCACCATAGAGATGAACTTCATGCAGGACAATCCAATTTACTGATTGCCAGTAGATTAGAAACTTTAAAGAGGCAAGCAAATGCAGCAAACCTGCAGGCTATAATGATATGATATACACACTATCACGAATCAAATAAGCAAACTCATGCCTGCAACAAAGCAACAGAATTAACCTTGAGATACCATCACTTTTTCTTCATGAGCCACCATCTATGATCTATGCTTAAAAAACTGCCAAAGTATATCTGTGGTCTATCTTCACAATGATGAAGTTAGATATTTTCCAAATGTCAATACTTTAACATGCTTGATGAACAATGCCTCAGAATAACTTCAAGAAAATATGGTACAGAGAAAGATACGCTTAAGAATAGAAAAGCAGAGAAAATGGGCAAGTATGCCATCCAAAGATATCTATAAATTGTTCTTAAATCCAGTTAGCTCCAGAACTAAAGGAAAACAATTTCTCCATATACCACTAAGGTCATCTTTGATAGCAGGGAACATAAGGATAGGTTCTGAAGAATTCCATTCACCGAATAAAAAGAAGATAAGTTCTGAAGAATTCATGAATAAAAAGAAGATGAGTTCTGAAGAATTCACGCACTCGCATAAAATGTAGCCAAGGGGGTTCAAGATTCACAGAATCACCTCTCTCCATGTCTGAGGAAAATTTCATGCAAAAAATCAAGAATATCAGGTGCAGATGATAAGCCCTTAGAATAGGTGTACAGGCAAAACAGAATTTTCATGTCCCTAAGATATCTAGATAATCATCTTGTAAATCCAGCTAGCACAGAAGTGACCACTTTCCCTATAAACCTGTATGCCATAAAACTCGTCTCCAGTAGCAGGATATACAATGATAGAATATTGAGAAATTATTGATACCACAACCTAGCTCTTGCTCAATTGAATATCAAAGCAAACTTAACAGCTCATTCTTCAATCATAGAAATAAATAATCCAATATTCTAGAGCCGCGATATTTAGCATCAGAAATTGAACATCCAAATGGCTCCCCTATTAAACAACTTTGTTGTCCTGAGAATCGTACAGATTCGTTCTTCAAAATATTTAGTCATCTTGCAGAAACTATGGCTCACGCAATGGCCTTGCTTGATTTATACTACAATATAGTAACTGGCCATCCTTCAACATCATAAACAATGTGCTTGCCAAGTATAAGAGCTGAAACTGATATGAATCTTGAAGCTGTCAAGGTCACTCCTACACAAGTTTCTTGCACCAATGGAGTATTCTAAACAATTGACTTTCAACTAAATTCCTAACTGTCCGTTTCCTTCTTTTTGAATCTTCAATGTCCAGAGTTCTATATGCAAGAGCAAGTAAATACATCGCCGGATGTAGTCTTCTGCAATGGAAAACACAAAAATTATGTGATGCGGGATTACAGGAAGATAGGTTTTTTAGGATTCAGTACTTCAGAGAGAAAAATAGAGTTTAGTTTTGATATTTTTGTTTCCGTATGGAAATAAGACTGTTTCGAAGGTTTTCCTACTATTTTTAGTTTTCCTATTTTATTTGGTTTAGTGCCTATAGATAAGCACTCTATCCAGACATCCAGTTTAAACTTATAATGATTATTATAATAAATTAAGTTTTCTCCTAGATAACTGGTTATCTTGATTTGTGTTCTTGTTGGCGGTTCTACAACAATATGGTTCTTAAAATCTCCATTGAGATTCAAATCAATGGAACACAAATACATAAATTTTTATTCTTAGCTTGAAGGTATGGAATATGTATTGATGACAGGTCAATATCAGGGTAATATTAGAGAAGCCGAAAATACATCCTTTATAGCAAACAAAGGTGAATATCTTGAATCCATTCCGATCATGTGCCATCAAAGATAAACTGAACTGGTATTTCATGCTAATAAAGTCATAGTGAAGAAAAATTGCTATGCATGCAAACAAATCATACCACGATTCCATACAAACAAATGTGGTAAGTGATAAATGATCAGTTCAGCATATAAAGAATAATTGTCAAATCAGTTTGTATGAAAAATTTGCATGATTTGTAAGCTACACGGATAGCCCAGCTTTGCTAGAGGCATTAGATTCAAATGTTGTGTTTGCTTTTTCTACCCCTCTCTCTTTTCTTTAGCTTTTTGCTGTTCTTTCATATACCTAATGCAACAAATAGACAATATGTAGCTACAGATTAAAATGCCAACTTGCAATAAGAGGAGGTTTGGAGAAAAAGTACTGAATTTGAAGAAAAATAACAAGTTGAGACTTCATTCCAAGTTTATTATCAAGCCATTTCAGGTATTAACAAATCTAGTACCTTTTTAAAACCTTTGAAAATATCTACCTATCCCACAAGTTGTACATAATACTTCCAGTAAGATCATACATAATACAAGTGAAATCCTTGATCTTATCAAAAGATGAATCATGCAAAGTTAGGGGAAACTATGACATAACTCAAAATCTCATTAGGCTACATGTCATGTACTTACTTGTCATTTTGTTCATTTCCATCAAATCCATCCCAATACCTTTGAGATGGAACTGTCCGACCTTTCTTATCTCTACCGAATGTTTCAACATACCAACCACCTATGTCGTGCATGTCACAACGAGGCTCAAACAGCCAAAATCTATTGCAACCATTTACATGGAACAAATTAAAATAAAAAATAAAAAACTAAAGAGAAAATTGGCTGTTGGAAACAGTAATTCATCCATCATTGTAATAAAATGAAATGAAGCTACTCACTTGCTTGGTGGCAATCGGGCTCTGCTGCATCTGCATTCAACAATAGAAACTTTATCTCCTACTCCATACCAGTGCATATGCTTCACCTGAAATTTTTTAACAGAATTCATTAGTGCTATATGATTAACTAACATGAACAGGATCCTATAGGGCATGCATGGATAATTCTCACTGAAAATGACATGCATAGTGAACAGGAAAAAGTTACTTGTATTATCTACTGTCCCATCTGTGGCCATCCCTTACTTTTCCACATATATAAATTCACCTAATGCCAGGATTGAATGGAAAACCACCCAAGGACAAAAAAAGGTTAAATAAATATCAGTTACATTTCCACAACAGTCTGAAAACTATCAATCGTTTTCATGAAAGGTGCTCAGGCAAGCTACCAGCATAGCCCAGAAAATATTTTAAGAATTGTGGCAAGAAATCCATGCAGCTCGTAAATGGATCTAAATGGTGAAACTCAAACAATGACATGCAAGGATAGAATACTAAACAGGGCTATTGGAGCTATTAAATTAAAGCAAATCGATGTAATTAGAGTATTGATGATACACAGGGAAATAAAGACATATTTATCTTCATCATAAGCTATAAAGAGGACGAGGGTCGTCTTTCTGTTCATTGACAATTCCAATTCCCAGTTTGGTCATAGAAGGATATTTAATAAGTATGCAAGAGACACCAATAACCAATCCCAACTAATTTGGGATTGAGGCTTTATGTTGCGTGTATTTGATGTCTATGCAAGAGACATTAATCATGCAGGGACCCGGTACTCTCTTTGTTATTTCATGTAAAATAAACAGCATATAAAACTAGCATTATCAAGAAGAGGCACAGAACAAAAAGCTTAATTTGCATCTTATGCGTCATGAATTTTTTTAAAAAAAAAAGAAGAAGAAGAAAAGAAGATACAAACAGGAGAATAACACTACAAACCATCAAAGTTCTATGTTTCATTATCACATGAGTTTTGGTACCGCAGCCATCATAGACAAAGCATGATCCCTCTTCAGGACTGCTGCCCATTCCCTTTATAGTTCCTAGTGGAATCCTTGCACCAACAGCACCAGTCAAAAGAGATTCCTTGTAAGAACCTTTGCTAGCATGCACAAGATCATCATCCGAGTTAAGAAAAACATGTATCTGATCTTGTGCATCTTCATTCTGTACTGCTCTGTCATCCTGGTTTTTAGGAGGAACTCTAGTTGCCACAGCCACCACCCTTCCAGAAACATACAATTCTAAATCTTCATATGCATCTGATTTATCACTTACACTATTCCCTGGATGCATCTGAGAAATTCCAGCATCATCCACCGCATTGGAATTTTTCAAGACACATGTATCCTCAGCAGATTTACAGACTCCCAAATCAAAAGATGCAAAGGCATTTTTTAATTTTTTAGTAGAGGCAGAAGATAATTTAGGAATCTTGTCGGCCAGGCAGACCATTCCAAAAAGATGACGACCCGAAACCAAATGCAGAACTTCAGGAGTTTCATAGACAGATCTTTCCTCCGCCTCAAACCGATCAGGAAGAATATCCATGGACTCAATTACAGGTCCATAATAAGCTGCATGTATGGCTGAATAAAAATCAGCTTCAAGTACATCAAAATAACCAGTTCCAGCCACCACCTCTCTCTGAGACAATATATCATTTACAGCCAATCTATACCACTTTAACCACTCAACAACTTCCATCTCTTTATTCATAGTCATTCGCGATTCGTATCTGTACAATGTCGAACCTTGTCTCGGCACTATCACTTTCTTTCTCTGAGATAGCAAATAACTGTCGTAGTGCGCCCTCTTCTCAGCGTCCGAAAGAATCTGCAGTTAAAAATAATTTCTACACTCTCAACTACAATTAAAATACTATCTCGAAAAATCATTCTCATCTATAATTAAAATGTATATAATTTCTACAGAAAATCATTCTCAACCACAATTAAATTAATTTCTAAAACGCATCTGAAAAATCGTTCATAAAAAAAATCTACTCAATGGTAAAAAATTATCAAATTCAATAAAGAAACGATACTAATAAATAAGAACAAAAAAAAAGAGTAACAAATAGAGCCGAGAAGAAGAGTAAGAACCTCATAAGCAGCGAGGATTTGAATGAAACGGTGACAATTAAAGGCGTTTGAGTGATGAGCGAGGTCAGGGTGAGTTTGTTTCGCTAATTTATGAAACGAAGATTTGATTTCAGCCAATGAGCTGCTCTCCGAAACTCCTAAGATATCATACGCGTTCTCGCCAGTGAACTCAGGCCGAGTCGACTCGGAGCTGCTGCTGCTCAACCACCGACCTCCATAACTCGGATTCAAGGACAAGACTATATAATTGTACTTCATTTTATTGTTGCTGTAACTTGATTGAATCGAAATTTAGCAAATAAATAATTTGTTTCTTTAACTTTCTGTTTTGAGTTGTATGTTAGTTTCTTTTCTTTTATTTCTTTTTTTTCCCGGAAAATGGTGATGATACTCGGACACTAGTGGCTCCGCCTCTGTCAGATTGGTGATGAGGTATGATAAGTTGACACTCGAATGGATGGAAATTGAAACGTGTCGATTTTTCATTTCCGTGTGTTTTTACTCGATTTCCGGGAAATTATACAACAAAACAAACCCTTTATGTTTTTCTTTATATTTTTTAACAAAATGAAAACAGCTTAAGTACTGATTATTTTGATGAAATTGAGATGAAGCGGTAACTGAAACGGAAATTTTTATTATTATTATTAATATAAATATTCGGGTTAATTTCATATTAATTTTATGGTCCTAAAATTAATAATCATGTAAGTTTTTAGTGGCCTTAAGGTTTGTGAGATTTAAACCAATGACCTCTAAAAAACAAACTTAAAACCTGATCTATTAAACTATACTCTTCAAGGTTAAAAATAAAAATCTTAATTATTTTATATATAAATAATTTCTTTAACAAAGGTTTTTTGTTTCACACGTAAACAATACTTTTTTCCAATGATAATTTAATATGTGTGCTTAAATTTAGTATTATTTCGTTTAGTATTATACTCGCTGATGTTGTGATAAGAATTCTAGAATAAGTTAATGACAGTTTTTCTTGTTGATTAATTTTATAGTCAAAATAAAATTAAGATTTTTGAACCTTAAAATTAAATTTTAAACTTTAAAAAAAATTAGAAAAAATTCTTTGATATTTTTATTAAAATTTAAATAATAGTCTTCATCTCCATAAAATAAACCAGAGCATTCCTTTTTATATTAATACTAAATCCTTTATAGAAAATGATTCATAACTAAAACTTATCTAGTTAATAGAATCCACCTAGAATTATAATTTTTAAATAGTAAAATACTAATTAAATTAAAAATCATAAGTTAAGTATAAAACAAATAATTAAAATCCAAAATTAACTAGAAAAATAATTAAAACAGGAAAATAGTAAATTCATAATTCAATCTAGTCCATAAACTCATGGAATAATTGTTTTACGCCAGTCTCCTCTATTTTAGAAAAACTCGTCCTCGAGTTAAGTTTAGTATCTGGAAAGTACTCGTAAAGATCAACAACATTAAAGGTCTTCGATACGCACATGCTATCCAAGAGATTAATAACATAGGCATTATCATTGATTTTCTTCTACACCTTGTAAAGACCATACTTCTTCATTTTTAGTTTATTATAAGTGCATAATAGAAACCTCTTCTTGCACAAGAAAACCATGACCGTGTCTCTTTCTTGAAACAATTTAACTTGACTATGTTTGTTTGTTGTGAGCTTATTTTTTATAACTGCTTCTTCTAGTTTTCTCTAACCTTTAGATGCATAATTTTCACTTGTTCAACCAAATTCTCTACTGGCTTGCTAAATCCATTAGTTTTAAGCAGTGAATATAGATTAAATACATGATTTGGAGGCTTCATGGACACAATCTCAAATGGTGTCTTACCAGTAGCACTATGCTTGGAATTGTTGTAAGCAAATTCTGCCTAAGTCACTGCAATATCCTACTGTTTAGGTTTATCTCCCTAAATGCTATGAATTAGATTGCCCAATTAGAGACTTTATTTGGCCATCAGTTTGTAAATGAGCAATGTTACTAACCTTCAAAGAGAAATTAAACATCTTCCATAA
>Ga0325400_1000001_pt1:0-127500 | contig 204793 bp, 126 predicted proteins | sample PopdelMetagenome_2_FD_205662 | JGI IMG/M metagenome (GOLD analysis project Ga0325400, IMG submission 205662) | Populus deltoides microbial communities from Bellville, Georgia, United States - Xylem-PdKOR-R1 | ecosystem: Host-associated > Plants > Phyllosphere > Stem > Wood/Secondary... | reverse complement strand
TTTTCATCATCAACTTTTAGGTATGAGCAATAATCATCTCACCACATAAACATGACTATCATTATCTTCATATTCACCTTTACCATCTAGTTCATAACACTCATCCAGATGCAATTCTGTACCTTTTCTACACTTTTTATCCTCACGTTCAACCATTTTCAAATGCCTCATTTGAGGACATACATTGGATTTATTCCCTTCTTGATGGCATATATAATACTTTATTGGAGGCGGCTTGGCATGTAAATTATCTTTCTTATGGTTATCCCTATTAAGAATTGCTTAGAGCCTATTTTTATATAACTAAAGCTGATAGTAGCTTACTTGGATTAAATGTTTATCTATGATAGTTTAGCCTTCTCAACAAGTGTAAGTCGAGGCTTAATGGTAGCAACCCTAATTTACTAATCAAATATCATATTAGTTCTATCTTGCATTAACATTTTTGCCTTCAAAGCTATATTTTGTGCCTTTGTAATATTTAACAGCATTTAAAGCCTAATTTTATCTAATGACATATTTCATCTCCTCTACACGCTTAGCAACATATTGCTCATCAGTTTCTTACAAATTATTTCGCTTAAATAGGCATAAAAATTTCATTGTATATTTATGCACGGTTCGAGAATCTTGGGAGCATTTATGATACTTACGGAATAAAAACTTATCATAATTAGGGGGCAAAAACTACCCCTCAACAACTGTTTCATCCACTCCTAAGTCTCAATAAGTTTTTACCTTCGCCTCCTAGTATCCAATAGCCTCTCATACCATATTAAGTACCCATGCTTTAATTTAAACCCTACAATTTTTACCATCCTCGAGTTTGAAATTCCTGTATATTCATATAATTAATCACATTCATCAAGGAACTCCTCTACTACTAAATCACCATAAAAAAAAAAAATCTTAACCTTCATACAATAATCTTGATCATACCTATTATTTCCAATAACCTTAGCTCGATCTTCTTCATCAGATGAATATCCGTAATCATATTGACCATGAGGATTTGCACGAACTGGTTCAGGGACAAATTGGTCGCGAGCATCATCCCCGACGCGTGTCTCTTTTCTTCCCCAATTCATGTTTTTGTGCAACCTTAGTACCTCAAGCCTGGTTGTAAGACTATCAACTCTGGTATTGATGTCATCAAACCCAATTTACATTTGCCCCTCTAAAACTACTATCGTGACTGAATGATGATCTAACTGATCCTAAATAACATGCATCCTCTAATAACCATCATTGAGATGATTGTCATAAACTGCTCCACGATTCTCTTCACTATTCGTCATTGATTCAAATGTTGACCCATTTTGATACTACCTGATGTAGCGTATAACAAAGATAAAATTAGGGTTCTCAAACCCTAAGATTACAAACCAAACTGTAGTGAAATCTAGAGAAAATTCTATGGTATTTTTATTAAGATTTGAATAGTAGTCTTCATCTCCATAAAATAAATTAAACATTTATATTTATATTAGTACTAAAATCCTTCTAGCATTAGGATTTCTAAATAGTAAAATACTAATTAAAGTAAAAGCTCTAAGTTAAGTAGGAAACAAATAATTAAAAATAAAAATTAAATAGGAAAATAGTAACTTCATACTTCAATCTGATCCATAAACACCTAGGATAATTGTTCTATGTAAGTTGTGATATGAATTAGACAATAAATTATAAGTCGTGATTTTGATGAAAGTGATTCAACATAATTGCTAGTTGGTGTTATCCTTTTAAACTGAGTGCATTTATGTTATTAGTTTTGTGATTGAGAAAGTATTTGATTTTTTTTTATTGAATCTTTGTTTGGCAAGGAGGATACCATAACAACTTGAATGATATGTTTTGATATAATACATGTTTTTGTATGTTTGTCTTGTAAAGAAAGAGTAGCAAGGGATTACTTTCTTATCATCATTTTGTTATTAGAGGAAAATAATATAATAGTTTATTACTATTCCAAATCACATTGACTTGCAATCTATTGATATTGGGATTCAATGTAATATAATTTAGGTAATGTAAAATGAATTTTTATTTTTATTTTGCTACTAAATATGAGAATAATAATATTTTTTTATATATGTTGATAAATGTTGAGGTATCATTTGGAATGCATGAAAGGGATTTCGCTGTTTATAATCTTGTTTATATTACAATTCCATCAATAATTATTTTGAACCATAAACTTCAACATGCTAGGTATTTTCAGATGTCCATCTTGTAAAGAAAAAAAGTAATAAAGGATTGACTTTGTACCATTGTCCTTATGGAAGGAAAAAAAATACTATAATTTATGATCTTTCCAAATTATACTGGTATTTAGCATAACCTGAGTAACTTAAATAAATAATTATTTATGTGTTGTTTTGTTGTTATATGATTTTTTTTGTTATATGATATTAATATATTTTAAATTACTAATACTATTTTTAATTAAAAGTATTGATAGTTTCAAAATCATCCAAGGATAATTAGGAGCTCTACTACCTTGCATATCCTACTTTTATGTTATTAAAAATTTTCATCCTTAAAATTAGCTTTAGTCCACCAAGATCTATTATATTAACCTTTATAGAAAAATTACTAGTAAGAAAAACCATATAAAATAAATGCAAAAACATTGAAAAAAAATTCAACTACCATCCAAGAAACTCTTAAAGTGATAAGGAGATAACAACTATGACTTTCACAAGACATGTTGAAATATATATTTTATTTACAGTTGTTTTATTTATTTCAATTATAATTTTAACTTAAATTTGTTATAATTAGATTATATTTATTCATGGTCACAAATGATTGGTTAAATCCTAATGATGGTGCATTAAAATGATATAAATTAGTTGTCCTTCCACTATATAAATCAATATCTTTACCATCATCTAAGTAGTCAAAATATCATGAATGAGACTAAACAAGATGTTAAAACATGATCATATGAAAATAACATAAAAAAAATATAGTGCTAAGAAAGCTAGAGATTTCAGAAACTACAAAAAAAAAAAACCCCACTAAATACATGATAAAATATAGTTTACAATTGAGGTATGATCTGAACACATAGTTACCAAAGTGAATCAACTATATGCAGTTGAAGCATGTCAATAAACAGTTTGGCTCTGGTTTCAAACCAAGTCATAAGGATTATTTAAGGGTGGTGGGAAGAAAATATAAGAAAATGATGGCCTGGATTGAGGGTCGTGAATCTAAAAAAAAAAAAAATTAATGTTCCACCCATGCATAATACCTTTTATTATCCAACTTGTATAATACAACCTAATGATAAAGTGAGAAACCTGAATGAGGTGTTTATTGATATCACCATCCATAACTTAAAAAGAAGGAGACTGAAGACTATGTCATTTATCCTGAATTGAGGTTGATTTTTTATCAAGTTGTGACCTTGCCTCAGTTGACCATCAACACCCTAGAAGAGACACCATCCATTGAACAATTGGTTAAGCGGTGTATTGAGCATGAAGAACTCAATAATTTAAAGGAAAAAAAGATTCAGATGATGTTCAAATTTAAGTAATTTTCCTATTATGTTATCCTTATTTTTTTAGTAATTATAACTCAAGATACTAGAAAAAGGAATCTATACTTGTGTTAAGCGTAGTTTATTTTTATATTAACGAGTTCATGTAGTTTTTATCCAAAAATCATGCCTTTTTGTGTCATTTATTCATACTTGTTATTTCTTTCTTTTTATTTATAACTTGATTATTCCTTATACTTTTTATTTTTAGGAACCCTAAAAGTGCTCATTTCTTAAAATTTTAAAATCATTACATGAGCGTATTTGGCGTAATTTTGGTGAAATTTTAATTGTAATTGATGAAGAAAATGGGAGGATAATGATGTTGAAGAATAAGAATAAAAAAGAACTAAAGGTTTGAACTCTGAATTTAGTTGAAGAAAAAAACAATCTGATTAAGTTGTTAAAAAAATATGTTGATGTATTTACCTCATCTTTAGCTAACATGTTTGGGGTAGATACAAATATAGTAGTGCATGAAATCTTATTGATACTAGGTGGTAGGCCAGTGAAATAAAAGTTAAGAATAATAAGGCCATAAATATTGATCAAGGTGAAGGAGGAGATATGTAAGTAATGGGAGGCTAGGTTTCTAGAAGTAGTTGAATATCTCAAATGGGTGTTAAACATAATGGTTATTCTAAAAATAAGATAATAAGATAAGAATGTGTGTTAACTTTTAAGATTTGAACAAAGTAAGACCTAAGAATGATTTTTCCTTGCCTCATATCAAAATTATTATGGAAAATTCTGCTAAGAATCCCACATATTCCTTTACGAGTGGGTTTTTAGGGTAAAATCAAATCACGATGGAAAAAGAATACAAATAAAAACCACTTTTATTATACCTTAGGGAACTTATTGTTATAAAGTCATGTTATTTAGGTTAAAGAATATGAAGGCAGTTTATCAACAAGTAATGGTTATATTATTCCATGATATGATGCATAAAGAAATTAAGGTATATATGGATGATATAATTATCAAATCCATATAAGGGAAGGATCACTTCTAAATCCTAAGAAAATTATTCGTAAGGTTGCAAAAGTATCAATTAAAGTTGAATCCTATAAAGTATACTTTTGACATCATATCCAAAAAGTTACTTGGCTTTATTGTTAGAAATAAGGGTATGATGTTGATCCTGATAAGATTAAAGTTATAAAGGCAATCTCGATACCAATCACTAACAGGGAAATCTGAAGTTTTTTAGGTTGCCTAAACTGTAAAGCTCGGTTTATTTCTTAATTAACCATTACATATGAGCCAATCTTTCATCTTTTTTAGAAGAAAAAATCCAGGAAAATGGGATGTATAATGTTAGAAAACCTTCAATAAGATCAAATAGTATCTACATAAGCCACCCTTTTTAGTCCTACCTGTATATAAAAGACCTCTCACCTTATATATTATAATCATTGAAGTTGCCATGAGTTGTGTATTGGACCAACATGATATTTTGGAAAAAAGTGACAAGCCATTCACTACCTTAATGTGAGTCTTGCTATAATATATTAGAAAAGCTAAGATGTAGTCTAGTATAGAGTGCTTGACGACTTCATCAATACATGCTTATTACACCACATGACTAATCCTGAAGGTGGACACTCTCAAGTACATTTTTTAGAAGCCTTACCTATCAAGTCAAATAGCAGGATGACAAGTGTTGTTGGCTGAATATGATATCATTTATATATAGATAAAAACAATTTGAAAGGTGGTGTGATTGTTGATCATCCAGTAGACAATGCAATTAACGACCACACACCTTTAAATTCTAATTTCCTAGACAAGGATATCATGGTGATAAAAGAAAAAATAGATGATATGAAAGATGAATGGTAGAGCATGTACTTTGATGTTGTTGTGAATGCCTTCGGGAATGGTTTAAGACAGCGATGATTTTCCTAAATAGGAGATAATACCCCATCTCTATAAAGCTATAATTTAAATTTACCAACAATATAGCACGGTATAAGACTTGTATCCATGATTTAGAAGTTGTTTCAGAAATACGAGTCAAGATTGACATATATGATGATTCAATGTTGATAATTTATCAAGTGACAGGTGAGTGGCAGACTAAAGATAAAAAGTTAAACCTTACCAAGAATACCTCACCAAACTTGCAGATTAAGACGAGATAAAAATCGACTTACAAATCTAATAACTTTAACTTTAATGGCTAAAATTGATTTTAAGTACAACCTATTTTCATTGAAATTAGAAACTCACCGGCTTATTGTTGCTCAGTCAAAGGGGAAGTAGATGAAAAACCATAATACTATGATGTTAAGTAATATATCAAATGCCAAGAATACCCATTATGAGAATTTAAAATGGACAAAGAAACTTTAAGAAAGATGGAAGTAGATTATTACTTGGATGATAAAATCCTATACAAAAGAGCTTTTGATGAAACCTTGTTATAAATTCTAAACACAGCATAAACTAAGAAAACTATACAAGATGTCCATGAAGAAATTTATGCTACACACTCTAATAGGCATATGATGACCAGACAAATATTATGATCATGGTACTTTGAGTTGACTATAAAAAGGAACTGCACTGAATATGCTAGAAAATATATAAATGTCAGGTGTATATTGACAAGATCAATACGCCTCAAACACCTTTGTTCAACATGATATCTTCTTGGTCATTTTCCATCTAGAGATTGGATGTTATCGGTCTAATTAATTATAAGAAAAGCGATGGGCATCATTTTATTATAATGGCGATCGACTAGTTCACCAAATAGGTGGAAGCATCTTTTTATGTTCAAATAACCTAAAAAATAGTCCGACAATTCATTAAGAAAGACCTAACATGTTGGTATGGTTCATTGAAGATATTGATAACAAATAATGCTCGAAATTTTAATGAGAAAATGATTATTGTACTTTGTGAGAAGTGGAAATTTAAACACTTAAACTCGTTCCTATATAGACAAATAATAAGTGATGTTGCAGAGGTAGTCAATAACAACATCAAGAAAATCATATAGAAGATGATTGTTACCTATAAAGACTAACATAAAATGTTTCGTTATGTCCTCTATGCTTATCGCATGATAGTAAAAAAAAATCTATAGGTGTTATTCCATGTTAATTGGTCTATGGAGTGGAAGCCATAACGTCACTGGAGTTCAAAATTTTTTATTTGAGAATCTCGATGAAGACAGAGTTATAAGAGTCAAAATGGGTCAAATTATGTTATGAGCATCTAAATATGATAAGTGAGGAGAGGTTATCCACCATTTGCTACATTAAGCTTTACCAAAAAAGGATGGCCATGAAATACAATAAGAAAGCTTGAAACTATATATACTATTTTGTAGATAAAGAGAGAGAAATAAATTGAAACAAAACCCTCTTAAAAAAAAAAGAAGCGAGAAACAACTCGTTTTGTTTTTGCTTCCACGGAAAAAAGAGGGAATAAAGGGCAAGAGTGGTGGAAAACATGTAATATTTCAGTTATAAAGATATTTCTAAGGATATTTTGGGTACTAAATTAATAATAATGACAAACCTATAATATTTTAAACTTTTTTAATTGATTGAGTTAACATATTCTTAATTTAGTATATAAAGTGATATCAACTATATATATAGATAGATAGTAGCATACAAAGTGTTTGTCATATTTGATAAAAAGAATATATAAAGTGATATCAATTCTATTCATGTCATGTAAATATAAAAACAAATATAAGAGGGTGTTCTTGCTGCATGTTCATATCTGCTGTAATTCCATGCTTGTTCCTTTGTGGGGTTTGCGTTAATTTAGACATATTTAATTTATTGTCACTTGTTTGCTTGCCATAATTAATTTCCACATAATTAATTTAGAAATAAATTATGCTAGCTTGCCATAATTTCCACGTATGATAATCCGACATCAAATTGATGAGGCTCTCCTAACTTTGGGATCTGCCATTAATGTGATTTTGTAATTAGGGTTGAATGATTTCTTTGCTTGCTATAAAATCATGTTTTAATTATTATTTTAATTTGCATGCCTTGATTAATGGATCCAATCCATGTCAAGTAGACTACATCCTTCATGCTTTCATATTTTTCCCGTCCTAAATAGGCTTGACTTAAAATAAACTTGACTTAATTAATTCCAAATTTACATAAACTTGGTTTAAAATCAACTCACAAATAGGCTTGTAAAATAATTTGATAAATAGTGACTTTCAAGATATGAATTCATGAATAAAAACATGTAGGGTAATTTATGATAATTTTCGGTGATTTTTATATTCTATTAAACATAACCACTTCATTAAATATTTTTATGCAACAATGCATGCTTTAAACTTCTTAGTCTCTTCAAAAATTATATGGTAACTCTTTTTTTAAAATCTTTTATTCATATGAACTTTTTTATTACAAGACTAAAAATAACTTTAATATTTTAATATTAGTTTGCAAGCTTGTGCTACAGTGGAGGCCGGATAAAAAAAATAATATAGAAAAAATATTCAAGTCTTAGAGAACTATATGTCATTGTTATTAAACTTAACCCATATGATTAAACTTAAAATCTCCTGGCTTGAATCTTGTCTAGTTTAAGTTTAAAATTATATCATATGAAAGTTACTCCGACATGATCCAATTAACCTAACGAATCTAAAGACAACACGAATGACAAGTAAAAAAACATGGTTTGGCTTTAGAAAAAAAATTCAAGTTGACCTTTTTTTTTTAATAGTGAAACAATGACATATTGGATCAACTTCACTTCATTGTTTAATCCTCCAAACTCGTGACCTAAGTCATCCAATATGTTTGATAATTTTATTTTTTTTTACTTAATTATACAATAATAAAATAGACTTTTATAAAATCGAGCACAAACTAAATAGGGATATTTATTTGAGAATGCAAAAACCTCACTGAAAAGAAATTAAAATAAATTATGAAAATTAATTTAAAATTAAATAAATATTGAAAGATAAGATTTAAAAGAAAAAAAAAGGAACTTACGTCATTGTTTATATGAATAATGAGGTGTATGAATTAAAACCATGTGCAGTATATTCTGTACTTACATGGATGGGATATTTTTTTAATGGATTTTTATTTGGATTGGAGTGTTATTTGAGCTTAAAATATGAATTTTAAATTTTATGTTGAATGATTGCACATGTATAATAAATGTTACAAAAGTGTTTTGATATAAAATATTTTTTAATTTAAAAATAAAAGGATATTATTTAATTCAAAAACAAAATGTATAATAAACTAAGAAAACATTGTTCATGTTAATTAAATACTGAAATAAAAAGCTAATCTTTCTTTTAAAAAAATACAAAAACTTATATGCATACAAATATTTAACCTCAAATTTTTTTTTAATTTATAATTTTTTATGTTTTTTTATCTTAAAGATTATTTTTTTCTTATCAATAACTAATAATTTTTATTTTTATAAACATACCATGAAAATGTAATTTATTTATATCAAATATAAAAGAAACAAATTTAAAGATGAATTAAAATAATCTCTTTAAAGTATTATAAAAAAAAAATTACTACTTTTTTTAAAAATGAACTGAACAATTTTTAAAAAAATCAAAGAAAGGGGATATTAATTTAAATTTCAATGAAAATAAATAAAAAATTAAAAAAACACATAAAAAAGAAGAAAGGTATTAAATTAAAAATTTCAAAAATAATTAAAATTTAAAAAAAAAAAAAAAGGATTAAGTGTTGTTGGGCCTAACAAGTTAGGCCTACATGCCTAGCTAAACCAAGAGTCTATGCATGCTCGGGCTAACTTTTTTAGTGGATGTTTGTTTACGCGGTAGCTTCTGCTTTTAAAGCTCACCGCGTAAACATCAAGTTTGGTAACATAAAAATTCAACTGGCTTTTTATGTGGGCTCCATATTTGTTTTTTTGATGAAACACCGTTTCGTGATAGGCAGCTCTTAGCTACTTCTCACGTCTGCAACCGGGTGAATATAATTCACCTGGGCACTGTTCACTCCAAGGGAACAGTGCCCAGATGAATTAATTCTCCTGGGCACTGTTCGCGTGAACAGTGCCAGGTGAATAACTATTTATATTAAAAAAATTATTTTTCTAAAATTATTTTTTACTTGAAAAATTAGTGTTTAATATTATTTAATAATACTACATAAATTAGAAGGAGATCGCTTGATGACGTAGTATTTACAGAATTAGATCGCAACTCGAAAAACTAGTGTTTAATATTATTTAATAACACTACATAAATTAGAAGAAGATTGCTTGATGACGTAACATTTACAGAAATTGATCGCAAACCCAATTATGTTATTGCTGGTCCGACCCAGTTAAAAAAAAATTTAGTTTTTTATTTTTATTTGTAATTGTGTTTTATTCAAAAAATTAGAAGGAGATCATTTGATGACATAACAAAAAATTCAGTTTTTGTTATTGCGCGCTTAAGAAACCATGGAAAATATAGTTCTTGTTGGATATATTTCGTACGTAATGAAATTGCATATAATTTAATGAAATAATAAAAAATATTTGATATCAATATTATTTATTTCATGATGTAATAATAGTAGTTTAATCTAAAATATTTAAATTAAAAACCATCAATATATATATATATATATATATATATATTAATTATTTTATGACCTCAATTTGAAAAGCATTATTTTAACCAGACACATTAAACTACTTTTTGTTTAACCTCAATTTCAACCATAGTTTTAATCAAACATATATTTTTTCAAACCAACCTCAACTAAAAATATTTTTTATAAAATAATTTTTTTCAAATCACAATCATAACAACTACCATAGTACCAAACACATTAAAATAGCTTATCCATCAATAATTAAAAGAGATCTTCATTTTACCTTGGATTATAGGCCGTCCTTTTTGACATACAACACGTCATCATGTACAACATGTTTTGATTATCTTTGATGACAAAAAAAAAAAAAGTTTTGAGTTTTGGAACCTTAAAAAATCTCTTTTTCAACTTGTTTTCAATTGAAAAAAAAAAAACTTCAGAACCTTTAAAAATCCATTTGTAACAAAAAATAATCTCTTTAAAAAAATATAAATAGCCAAATAAAAAAATTAGCAATCTCGATCTATCTTTTCTAAGAGTAAAAATTTCTCCTTTATCAAATTTCTCTAAAAAAACTTAGCCCATTGACTTTAAAATCACCTTTTTATATAGTTAAAATTTCGACAATTAATAACTTTCTCTCTTCTCAATATTTTCCAGCGACTCTCTCTCTTTTTCATAAATTTTACAGACTAAAAAAATTAAACTTTAAAATGGGTTATGTTTTATTTTGTTCGTTAAAATTAGTCTATATTCTTTTAATTTTTATTTTTAACTATCAATAAACTTTTAGTTTGCAAAATTAGTCTTGAATTTATCACCAAATTATATATCTCAAAAGTCTTTTATATTTATATAAAAAAAATACAAATCTAAAGATATCTCAACCTATAAAACCATTATCATATAACTTAAAATAATGTATTTGCTAAAAATATGAGCATTGCACACCCCGATTCTTTGAATGTATTAGTTAATGCAATGGTCAATTGGTAACAAGAGAAAGGAATGAAACAAAAATATAAAGCTTTATCATTTCAATTCAAAAGTTTTAAGCATTGATCATCTCAGCAGCACAGATCTAATAGCATATAAATATATTCTAAATTTATAATTTTATTATCTGAAATTTAAATATATGATGGTTTTTTTAAGAAATATACAGGAATTTTAAATAGGTCAAGAAAACTTATTTCCATTAGAAAACAACCTAAAGTTAAAACACATTAAGAAAATTAAAACAAAATGCAAAATATAAAAAAAATATAAAAAATCCTAGAAAAAATAACAAAATTAATCAAAACAACAACTTTTAGATATAATTCTAGAAGATCTAACGACCCAAAAAGCAATAAAGTAGTTACTCATAGAAAAATTGCTTGTAGAATTATCTTGAAAAATTTAATATTGGTCCAATAGTCAAATCTCTTATTATTTTAGTTTCAAAATAGTAATTTAGTCTAGTGTGACCAAATATTTTTTTTAAAATTTAAATCTATTTTACTGATACATAAAATATATTAGTTTATCCATGTAGAATAATTAAGTAAAATCTCAATTTAATAATATCATATCTTCACTCAAATATTCCAAACCTTTAGTTTCTACAAACCCGTCTCCATCATCTTTTACTAGCTTCCAAAGATGCTTGACTTAATGACAAAAACTATTGGAATTAATAACCATAACAGTACCCTGTGGTCTTAGATTCGAGTCTTATAGTTGCTAATATGATAGCTATTGAAGGCTTACATGGTCGTTAACTTCAGGGTTCGTAGGATTAGTCGAGGTGTGTGCAAGCTGACCTGAACACCCACGTTAATAAAAAAAAAATAACCTCAACAATACACAAACATGTTCATCTCATAACTCAAACCAAGCATGAATCCATTATTTGTAATTTAGTTATGATTATTGTTATACAATAATATAAATTATATTTTAAAACTTCATTTAACAACTTAAATTATTGGGTTGAGATGATTTTTTGATATAGTATTGAAGCCTTACCAAGCGATCACGAGTTCGAATCTCACAATTTTTATTTATTTGATAAAAATCAAGCACAAAGTATTATGAATTTGTGTAAATTTTAAGTGAAAAGAGCTTTTACTTTATAAAATATATTAAAGAGTAATATAACTCGTATCTTCGATCTGTTTGTTGACATCACCCTCTTGCAAACAACAGCATATACAGGTTTTTTTAAATTTCTGTAACAAAATTCTATGCAATTGAGGAACAAACAGCATAGTGGACAACCATGTCCATTTCAAGAAGCTCTGCATCGTTATCCATATCACACCACCATGTCCATCTATTTGAAATGTTTGCTGATGTTTATAGCAAGAATCTTGGAGGATCGAGAACGCTGTGAGCATAATGACATAAATAGATGTTGTTGTGATATGAATTAAGAATCGAGGACCATTGATCACTGAAACTTGAAAAGAAAGGAAATGGGGAGAAAAGAAGTCCGTACGTAGGAGGGAAGAAGACAAGGGAGGGAGGGAGGGAGGGAGGGTCCTCTCGCAACTTGTTTTTCATAGAGATTGCGACAAAATGAAAGGAAAGAGAATAATTAATAGAATGCTCTTCGTACTAACATTTAATTAGCTGTATATTCTGTTCTCATCATTATATGGGAGTGAAATTAAATGCATATTTGGTATTATAATGACGGATAATTTTTACTAGAACAAGCATTGAAATAATTATTTTATTTTATTTTAATTTATTTGTAGAAGCTGTTTTTTTATTTTTTATAAAGATGTATTGAAATAATATTCTTTTTATTTTTAAAAATTTAAATTGATATATCAAAACAATTTAAAAACATTAAAAAAATTAATTTGAAGTAAAGAAAAAAAATTTAATTTTAAAAAAATTCTTTTGAAATGAAAGAATAAAAAGACTACTATGAACATATTTTATGTTCTTCCATCTAATTTTAAAATTCAAGTTGTAATGACCTTAATTTGGTGGTATGCTCGCAAAATTAAAGAACTCTTTGAAATTAAATATTCCATTCATTCTTGCTGCAGACTTTATCCAGGAATTACGCCTTCTCGTCCACTCTAAGTTGCCTATCTTTTATCATGTGCCTTAAGATTCATGCTGGTGCACACATAACGACAAACTAAAAGAGCTATGGCATTTATATACAGACACACACACACACACACGTCAAGATCTGAACTCAACTGTATGTGGATAATATGATCATGATCATGGCCGTGTTCATAATCATGCTAAAAAAGAAAGACTCACTTTGCCTACTTTAATATGCGCAGGAACATTATTAAACCAAGTTCCCATACATACATAGTCAAAATATGGGACTAATCATGCTTTTCCTGCAGTTAGAGATTGCATTTTGGTAGCCGCATTTTCTTGAGACCAACCCGGCTGTACTTGCATGAGCATACTTTGGGATTTCTACTGCACTTTTTGAGTTGGAAACTAACTGAGAAGCAGGCTTTAGTGTTTATGAAATGTGGTGCGTATGGCTAGTTAATAGATTATTTGGAAAACAGAGCACTTTGATTGGCTTCATATGGGGGGGACCAGGGCAAGTTTCTTGGCTCTAAAGGGATCTAATTCTAAATGGGGATCATCATGACTGACTTGAGTCCTGATCTGCAGCTAATATGGATGCTTGTAGTCTTTGAAGTCTCTGCTTTTCATGAATATTGTTATTTGAAGCTAATGGGTTGATGCCTGTGTATGCTATTCCAGTCCGGTCCACTGACCATTTCTAGTATAATTGACTTCGAGTGCGGCTGCTCTAAAGTGCTTCGAGGAATGTTTTACAGAGGAAATACTTCGTTTCCTGTTCAAGACTTGTTAATTCCAACTTGGTTTCATTTCCACTAAAATATTTCTCTCTCTTTCTGCCCACCTGTGAATATGATTCAGCCTAGTTTTGGACGTTACTTTATTAGTGGCTGCTGCTTGCTTAAAGTGTAATTATCTCTCCCCCCCCTCTCACAGGCAGTACTGAACTTACATGTTAAGTATATCACCCCACCACGAGAATTCAAAAAACTCGACGACTCTACTCATTGCGCAAACCTCCAATGGAGTCACAATCTCAAAAGAAGTCACTTGACAGGATCAGTTCGGTCCAAGAACCAGCATGCACCAATCCTTCATGTTTCTTTTGCACCATGAATGAACATGACCCGTCTCTCAGAAAAGCCAAACTAGCTCGATGCTTCAAAGAAATGCCCCTGAGAGATGATCAAGAACATGTCTTGGTCCTACGTGGGATCTGGAACATTGCCATGACTCAACCTGATGATCCTGAGTTCCCATCCCTTGGCGTCTTTGAGTGCATGGGAAAACTGATCCAGAGAGCCGTTAACGATAAGGAATGGCTCCTTAGAGATCAAAACATCTACATCCCATACTATGCAGCGCATATTATTGGTTCATACACCATGAACAAAGTTCAATTTGCCGAGAAAGCAGTTAAATCGAATGTGGTTCTGCCTCTAATAGAACTTCTGAGAGGCAAAATCAGTTGGGTTGAGCAAAGAGTTGCGGTTCGATCACTAGGCCACTTGGCTAGCCATGCGAGAACCTTTGAAGCCATTGCCGAGCATGAAGTTGAAATCATAAAGTTGGCCATGGATATAGCTTGCAATTGCATTAAAACCGTCTACAGAAGGTTTATTGGTGTAAAAGATAGCAAGAGAGTGAAGTACCATTCGGACCTGCTTACAACTGGGCTTGGCGACTTGGAGATGGAGAACAGAAAGGCTGAGGAATGGGCTAGTCAGTTACAGTGCTGGTCCTTGCATCTCTTAAACTGCTTTGCTTGCAAAGGAAGATCACTAAATCTTATCTGCAACAAACACTTCCTGAAGGAGTTGGGCGGCATGTGGGGTGGCTTGGCAAATTGCGCATCGCCTGGTGGAATAGGATGCATCAGAACTCTGTGCAACTTCAAGACTGGAAGAGAGAGTTTAGCGAATTCCAAAGAAGTGATGGAGATTTTATGCAATATCTCAAGATCTTCTGATGATTGGCAGTGTATGGCTATTGATTGTCTTCTCTTACTTCTAAAAGACACAGATACAAGATATATAGTCATAAACACCGCAGCTTTATCTCTGGCTGATTTGGTAGAGCTAAGAAGCCTTAATGAAAGAAAAAAAGTCGGAGAAGCAATAACACAGGCACTCTTACAGGATTACCATAAGATCAAATATGGTGACTTAAAGTTGAGTAGCCAAGATGCTGAGAGAGCATTAAAGGAGACATGGGATTTGATGGTAGAGAGAAGAAAGAGAGAGGAGCTAATGTCTGAAGAAGAGCTGAAAGAGAGAAAAAACTTGGTAGGCATGCTGAAACAAGAAGGAAACAAAAAGTTTTGGTCTGGCCACGTTGAAAAAGCTGTTACCAGATACACAAAAGCCCTGGATTTGTGCCCATCAAAGATGAGAAAGGAGAGGATAGTTCTGTATAGTAATAGAGCTCAGGGTTACTTGCTGCTTAACAACCCTGAAGCTGTAATCAGTGACACAACTAGAGCCTTGTGCCTATCCACTACTGCGAATCCTCACAGGAAGAGCCTTTGGAGAAGGGCACAGGCTTATGATATGAAAGGGTTAGCTAAGGAGAGTTTGATGGACTGCTTAATGTTCATCCATGGACGCATGAAAGCTGAGAAAACCAAGAATGCCAAGATCCCATACTTCGCAGCACGTATGATTCACAAGCAAATGAATGCAACATGGCTTTTCGCAACTGTTGCCAAGTCAAAAGACAAATATGAAGCTGAAGTAGAAAAACCAAAAGTACTAGAGCATGGGGAGGACCGATGCCAAGTGACAGAGATCAAAGAGAGAAATGGTGAGTGGTAACCTTAATATTCATAAAAATGAAACTCTTTTTCTATTATCATTTCATTTCTGCGGGTCTAATTGGATGTCCACTGTGCAAGAAGAATTTGCTCTCTAAGCCGCTTTTAATACTAACAGGATTAGATAGTTATTTAATCAAAATAATCATTGAGATTGCATTATTGATTGAATTATGTCCATAAAGCATAAATTAGCTTTGTTCTTTGCCAGATTCAGTTCCAGATGGATCGTTTATGGAAGGGGAACGGAGAAGTAGAAGCAAGCAAGGTAGGCCAAGGCAGAGAAAAGACGCTGCTGGCCATTGCTGCAGAATTGGCAGCTCAAGATGCAGTGAGATGTGTTGAATAGTTGTGTAAATCCGAGAAATGAATTTGGAAGCTTCAAGGCAGATCAACGTCCTCTTGTATGGCCATGCCCATAACAATAATAATAGAAACAGAGAGACATGGACTCGCTTATATGACTGTAACAAGCTAGAGCTAGTATAAATTAAAAGCACTGTCATCTAGCCACGGCTCACGATTTCAAAGCTGTCTTCGTTGATACCTGAAGGCCATTTAAATTTTATACTCTTGTTGCCTTAGTTCTGTCTTAACCATTTCTCCACAACTTTTATCGAGCTGACAAACGGAAAACCTACCTTGAAATTTCCCCACAAAAAACATTGATGCTTACGGATTACGACCTGTTATCTAATGAAGACCGTAATTCCCACTGGAAAATCTAACCAAAATCTTTTCTAATACCTAATCTAGATTTTGCATGTGGGATATCTTACCTAACTCACTAATTGTTCTTTACTGTTGAAAATTGAGGTATTGGTTATTAATATTGTTCATCTCCCGTTAATAAAAGAGTGTTTTATCGTGCATTAACGTTAGCTGGCTCTATCGAGGATGGTGGGTGGGTGGGTGGGTGGGTGGGTGCGTGCATTCACAACGAGCCTTCCATTACGGACCCAGTTTAGTGACCTCATATACATTCTACCGGGGGGGGACAGAAAAAGCGATGAAGAATCTTAAGCTTCACATACATAGACAAATCAATGCATAAAAAACAAACATTACATAAACCAAGCATATAAAATGAGCTACACCTTGTATTCAACTTTCCACATGGTTGTTATCTAGATGGAAGGACAATAGAGTGCGGGCGTTGGCACAGTTTCCGGCGGGAAGATGCAGCACACAACCAATGGATGCAAGCAGGTGCTCAAAACCAGCAAAGGAAAATGTCGATCAAATACAATCATTACCAAGCCAAATGAAACACAACGACAAAGCTAATGATATGTTGTTTATTTATCCTAATGAACAGACTTCTGCAAACATGAGCATTTATTTTTGAATATATGGAGATCTGCAACGGTTAAAGCTTTGCGACTATATTATTCTAAGATGTTGTACAACACATAATGCCTGCAAGATTGCTAAATTGGTGTGGTATGGAACGGAGGCATCTGTTGTCTAAATGGGCGAGATTCTGGTCCACATGAAGAGAGGACTCCATTCAAGGGAAGAGCAACACATCGCTTTGCTCACTGCATTGAGGTTGAAGTTGCATAGTCAGAACGCTTGTTAGAACCATTTGTATGCTCAGAAACAAGATGCTATTACGTTTTTTGAGTTTTGCAAAGCATTAATAGTTACTCCTAGTTCTCATGGTAAAAATACCACACCATTTATAAGAATTATGGATCAACAATTCATAGGAGCTCAATCATGAATTACCCCTCAAACATATAATGCATCTAACTTACCTGCTCTGTATTCATAGGAGGTCAATCATCATAGGAGCTCAGAGCAGCAACTACAGATCCTGTTGTTGCCAAAGTCGATGCGACATCTGGATAATCTTTCCAAGATGTCGTAATCTTTAGAGAAGGATACAACCACCTCTTAACGGATTCTGCAAAGGAGTTAGGATCAAAATTCAGAATGGCTTCCCAGTCCACCTGCATACCCTTTGGGATTTTCCCGGTAAACTCCATATTTGCAGCAAGAAGTAATCCAAGCAGAACGGTAAACCCAACAACAGCAGAGCCTCTAGACAATGGCATAAAATTGTACCTAAAAAACATTCCAGAAATCATTAAACAGAGCCTTAACTTATCCAAGATCAATTATTTCAACACAATTAACATAAATGTATCATACCAGTAATAAGTCATCCTTAGAATTGCATCTCTAACATTTTCAAGGACATCAAAATCAGTTGACCCATAAGTTTCACCGCAATAAGCATTGCACACAGCCTACAAATCCAAACCCACTACTCAGTCTTAATAGAAAGAACAAACATCAGCAGAAAATGCAAAATGCAGGTGGGTGTGTTAAATAGCAACACCATGACTCTGACACATGAGCAAAACTTCATGATATAACAATGAGCTACCAGTCTGCTTATGGGGGCTAGAGTCCAAGGAAAGAGCACAGATCCGCTGAGGAAAGTAATTGCAATTTCACCAAGTTGTGGGTTCGTACAGTTTTGTTGCTAATTTTAGGACCTTATCAAGTAGGGCATGTATAAACTCATGTACAGAATTTATTAAACTTGATCATCCATCAGGTCTAGCTCCAACCAGAAGAGTTACAATATCAAAAAATAGCCAGAATGGATGGTACAAAGGCTTGAAGTACAGTTACATTGACGTCTCGGTGGTAAAAAGATCACTCCTAAGTCAAACCCAAATCTTGAAGTCCTCCTTTGTCACTCAACCACTAAAGCATCCATTATAATTGTCAATTAAGCACACGAAGTTCTCAAAGCTACCTTGTGATAAACACCACAGGTAGATAAGAACCTAAAGGGAAACAGACATAGCTTCTTCTACTCCATTTTTAAATGGCTAGCACATCTTCTGTTTCTATTTGGAATCAATTGAAATAGCATAAGCTCAGTTAGAACGTCAGAAATGACACACTGAAGGATCATTTTAAAAAAATACAGATGAGCTAATCAGAACAGAAAAAAATTTAATAGAGAAACGAAAGCACGATAGTAAACATGCCTAGAGTTTTGGTCTACTATTTTGAGGACTTGGTTGACTTACTTCCCATGCCATTGTCATTTCTGCATCAAAGTCATCCCATCTAGATGGCATACAAGGTGTTCTGATTGCAAAGTCAAATCCACCTTCACCCCTGAAAGAATCATTTAATATTTCCACAAAAAAAAAAAAAAGAATTAGAAGAGTGTATATTATCAAATAAAAGAAGAAAGAAACAATGAGTAGCAACAGCAACAACAACAACAATAATAATAAAGGTATTTACATCTTCACTAGAGTAATCCTCGTGCCCTCAAGTTGCTTCCTGAAATGATTGTGAAAAGCCAAGAATAATGTTAATGAAAGAAACTTTATATGCTCACTGCATTGCACTTTGAATTAAAAAGATAATTACTCTTCAAATGCTGTGCTGCTGCACAATGTAGCCAACCAGAAGTCCTCACCAACTACGTTGTATAGATCAGAACAGTTTTTAGCATCTATAATCTGCACATGGCATCTCAACATTAGCCTTGTGCATAAACCATTCTTTTTTCTTAACCAATACCCAACAACATCAATTGAGACAATATTTGATCAACTGGAATGCCTTATCAGAATGTAATAATGAATTCATAAATTATGGATGTTATTCATTTCATAGGCTTTTAAACAGTACAGCCATTCAAAATAAAGAAGAAGAAGATGACGAAGACGAAGACTTTCAAACAGTTAAAATCAAGCAAGAGCCGATCAACACCTGAATTGTTGTCTTTCAGGAACTAGTTGACCTCTTTCATAGCTTACTATTTAAGTAGCTTTCACTTGTACATTTTAGATGATTCACATTACAAAAAAATTATACACACAACATCCTATTTTGAGCATCATGGAAAGAAAAAAATGGAGGGAGATCATCTATGGAAACAGAGTTGAAATGCTCACAGCTTGAATTTTATCTTTGGGCAAATCAATGATGTTGTCTGACTTGTTGTGCACAAAGAGTTTATCCTTCATGATTGTTTTTGCAACATCAAATGTTCTGCAGTGCCAACCAGTAGTGAGCATTTATAGAGACAATATTGATCTAAAAGAAATCAGAACCAGGTATCACCTTTCAAAATTTTGATAGTAGCGAATAACTTTCGCTTGTCCAAGAATCATTGGTGTGTGAGACCCAAATCCAGAATTGAATTCCTCACTGAATTGCAAGGATACCGAATTAACACGAAAACAAACAATGGGAGAAAGGAAGAGCATATTAAACCATTCATCTGAAACTTTCAAAAACATAAAACAAAAGTAGAAATTTTTTTCTGAATTGTTTGGATTCGGCATCACATGAATAACTCTAGCAACTCAACAAAGGTGAGATCTACATATGGAGTCGACTAGTAGCAGAAAGTGCAGGTTTGAATGGGAACTCACATGCGAATAAGGTAAGAGATAGTAAAGGAGTTGTCTTGATTTGACAGTACTGCTTTTGCTTGAGTTTAATGTTTTATGAAGAATAAAAATGATGGCCATGTTTCACATTAAAAAGAAAAAAATAACCAAAAATAGTTAAAACCATAGTTTTCAGTCATTCTATTCCAAACAAAGTAACAAGGCAGCAATGAAAATCACACAACCGGTAAATAGCACTGTTACAAAACGTATGCAATCCCAACAGATTTTACTCAATTTGGTAGATGAAGAGGATACCTTAGCTTGTTAACCCAAACAACTGGGTCACAAGGTTCAGATATCTGCCTCCATTTGACAGCCATCGAGTAAACATCTTTCCATGACATCGTAGAACGGCCAGATGATCTATCTTCAAGAACACCATATGAGGTTGTCGTTTCAGAGGAACTACTCGTACTACAACCTGCCCCACCTCTATTCTGGCTGGGTATGTTGATTCTTCTCCGGACACGTTTACCATATTTTGATGTGCTTTTATTAGAATGCTTCCATTCATTTTGTAAAGAACGCCATGCTTTTGCAACCTTTTGTGCAATTTCAATAATGGCTAATCCTGCCATACGATGCTGACATGTAACAGAAAATGAATCTATTAATATACTCAAATTCTTTGACAATTGACAGGAAATAAAAAAAATAAATCTACTTCTTGAAAGAGAATTGAAAAACTGTGGTGAACCCTGATAAGACTATTAGCAGGCCTCTTCAGATAAGTGAGAAATTCTCTAGAAATGACCGGATCATTTATTAGAATGTGAACACCAGAAATCTAGATAGTGCTTCGCGAGTGTAGTTTGAAATGACAAGGCTAACAAGATTGTCTGACACATCACTTAGGAACATATGGAGACAATTTTAACTGAAACAGCAGCAGGAAACTCTGATACACTAGCAGAAGTAGATCAGAAATACTTAATGTTCACATCCATAAAATCTCCAATAAAATTGTAATTATTTAAAGTCCTAAATCCATTTCAAATGGTCTATATTTCTGACATTAGCTAAGAATTAACAGTCATTAACCGTTTAAATGCCATAACAATGTTTGTTCTATCTATTTTGTCTGCCAACCTAACACTCAGAATAAGGATTTTCTAGCTCCATACTGTAAGATGAAATACAAAGCAAAGCACCCTGCAAAAAAATAAAGGTTAGAGAAGAACACATCTCAATGGTTTTATAATCTTCAATTTGAACCAAACAGATGAAAATAAAACAATAAAATTCACAAGCATTACAAAAACTACAAGTGTATCAGAGGTGAAATTCATTCTTTGTTTCAAGTAACTAACTTGATCACATCAATTCTTAGTTTTAGCATCCAAATTAGTCACTTCGACCACAAGAACTAGTGCAACATGATATCAACTTGTTTCAATTTCAAAACTACATGGAAAAAACATTAAAATAATATGGAAACTTCACATATAACAATCATTCTGGAAACAAGAAAGATGCAAAATGATTTTACATGGACAAATACTGAGAACATAAAAAGAAAATGAAGAAACCATAGAAACACTATAAGAAAAAGATTAATTTAAATATGTTCGCAAAATCAGTTACCTGTCGTCTATTGGATAAGAAGCCGTAACAATCATATTGAATCTTCTGGCCAATCGAATCTGCAGCTGCTAATAGAGCAATCTTCTGCTTTGTTGTGGCAAAATCTTGCTTTCTAAGTTTACCCTTTTTCAGAGAATCCCGCAGAGGAGGTTGTCTATAAACTTTTTCACACACATTCTTAGGGTGCAATCTTTTGCACCAGTACTCCTGAAAATTCCATCATGACATAACTCAATGTAAATATGGGCATGAAGAACACGCCTAAAAGAAAGTTATTTCAATTATAAAGCACTTTGCTTCATCAGAATAGTCCATGAAAGCATTGAGAGATTTTAATGTAAACAAGCCAGTTGGTACTTGTCTAAATTGCACTGAGGAAGTGTTTTGCTATTTCTTCCCAATTTTATCAAGGCTGTTGGAATTCAGACCAAAGTGCTTTTCCAATTAAGTTAATAACATGCAAGTTGATGGATGAATAGTAAATCACACAATATGATATTATATCTGAAAGAAAAGTCTAAAACGCTATAGTGAGCTCTCAAAACAAAATATTCATGGAGTCCACAAGCATGTACACAATAAAATAAAATAAAATAAAATACCAAAAACAAAAACCCTAAAATTAAGGCATGAGATGTAAAGCAGTAATAGCAAAGAGTATGAGATTGTGGAATAAGTAAATTTCTCAATAACTATCACCTTAAACAGAGGATCAATATCTCCATCAATGTCAAACCAGCAGAACTCACTGTTGATTTTTGAAGCTGTGTACAAAGCAATTTCTTTCTGCAAAATAAAAGAGTTTAATTTAGAACCCCCTTTCTTCAAAAATTAGGGTCAGTTGTACACTTCCTTGGGTTTAAATGTGATAACTACCCAATTGGTTTATTAAATAGTACGGGGCTGTCTCCAATGCCTCAGTAAAAGCAAAGGCATTGTCGTAATAAACCATGTCACTCTAAATTACATGTGGATTGACTACATTATGATATCAGTTGAAAAAACAAATGGCGCTTAAAACATAAAGCTTTCAGTTAAAATAAAAAAGGAAATAAGTGGCTAAATAAAATGTTGCAGTTATGATACTTCTTTGTAATGTTTCAAAATTCATAGAAAAGAAAACCTAATATTCTTTAAAAGGCATTGCTGCTGGAATGCGAAAGAAGGTACAGTAGAGGCCACCTGTATTCTGCATATTCAACTCACGAGCCAAACAATTGTATTATGAAAAAGGGAAGTAAGAACATCTTATTCAACATGGTGACCAGGTAATTCCAATCTTATGCTGAAACAAAGTCCAAAATAAGTTTCAAAACTTAAAATGTTTATATTACATATAGGGGGTGCTAACTTGTGCACCCCTTGTGCCTATTTTTCCCAGACTTAGTTTACCCTTAGAAAGAGGGTTTTACGGATACATGTCAAGCTAACAAAAACCTTCATCTCACTTATTCTCCCTTCACATCTTTTCTCTCTTCACTGCAGTTTTTGAACTAATCAAACAAACAGAAAGGCCTTTCATGATCAATTTATAAGAGATAATTGAATTCACTTACCACTTCAATTTTTTAATCAACCAATAGGAACCCACATGCCAATCTTTACGCAATTAAATAACGAACTTTGAAAATTGAAAAAACTGTGTACACTACAGGGTTGAACTTCTTTTCTTTTGAAAGTCAAGTTTGAACCTTTTCCTGTCTTCTAGTATGACACAAGTTTTAAATGCGTCAAGATTATAAATATAATCTAATCATTATATTGTGAGCAAACAATCAGATAGCAATTCAATATATATATATATATATATATATATATATATATATATATATATATATATATATATTTCTTCCATATCAAAAGCAGTGATTTCAGTAACAAAAATCATCATAGATTTCTCCAAACTTTTCAGATGTGAAAATTTTTTGTTCAGCAATCAAAGCATAGAAAACAAGAGCTACGGAGAGAGAACCATGCTTTGATGGGAGAGAGTTGAAGGGTTTTCCTCATTTTCACTGATTTGACATTTAAAAGCTCAAAAACACTATATTTAGGGGTAATTTAAATTCAATAAAAGTGGCACAAGGCCAACTTGCTCAAGGATTGGGCAAGTTAGCAACCCTGCATATATAATCATATACAGTGCAAATGGTGGTTATGGCTACCAGTTGCATTCTTGAATACCTGGAATAATTTAAATATTCAAAAGAAGAGCACTACAGGGCACATGTCTAACAAGTAATAAGCTATACCATTAAGTCAAACCCTACCTGATAGAAGGCCAAGCATTGGAGCACAAACTTCTCCATTGAGTCTAGTTCCAAATCAAGTGTAGCATCATAATCTTTAACCTGTTACCATCAAATAAATGTTACGAAAACTGATGGAAAAAATAGTTGTAGAGATTTAACATGTTATTGAGACTGACCAAAATTTCAGTCAATTCCCAAGTGTAGATGGTGAGTACAAAAAAAAAGGGGGTCTGTACTCTGTAATAAAAGACTTATAAACAAAATATAAAGAAGTTGAATGCTCATTTTCTTTTAGTAGCTTCACATATCTTCATTTTAGTTGTTCAGATGTCGGCTTGCATTCTAACTAAATCAAATATAAATTGAGCTTCGAGAAAAAAGTTTAAAATATCAAACTACAAATAGATAATTCAGCATATATAAAAAAATTATCCACAAACAAGATGTATTATAGAAGTAGTGTGATATATGCTAAAGAAAAGTAAAAGGAGAACATATTCACAGTTTCTAATGGATTGGATAAAAAACTTCCAAAAGACAAATGTATGTGAATTGCTACTGTTGAATTATATTGAAAATTATGTCCTAAAAGATTTGAAGAAAAAAAATACAAGTTATGAATTTGAATATAACCCACAAATTAAAGTCGATTGCTTGTAGAAACATTAAATAAATAAATGCTATTCAAGAACCTGTAATCTAAGGGGGTCAACTCTGTTATGGGAAATGAGAACAAATGGAAGAAAAACAAAAAATCATTACCGCCTCTCCATATTCTCCGATAGCATGGTAGCAAGATGCTCGTAAATATAAGCTCTCTATGTTTGCATTTTCAATGCTCAGCCCAATTGATAAATCCTTGATGGCTTTCCTGCAACAATCAAAAGTCAATTTGCTTGGTGAGAAAACACCAACACTGATGATGAAACAATTCTAAATCCACACATGCAATCTACAGTCATCGCTGTTTAATGCAAGTACTACCATGTGAGATTATCTCAATTTCATGTGTGCATTCTTATGGGAGATTGGCCAGGTTCTTGCATCTAAACTGGAGGAAGTTGCTAAAAATTGTCAGTCAGGTAATTAGTGTCTTCGTTTTTTTCTGTAGAAATTCTGTTCTTTTCTTATCCATTCTAGAATGCTGGAATATTACATTACAAGGGAGAAATTTCATTCTTCATTTCACTATCTCCATTCCCCTTATCCATAATATGTTCTCTCACTACTCCTTAATAGGCTAGCATGACAGTCTTTCTGCCTTCCTCAGTAAAGTTCGTTCATGGAACTACACATCTATCATAGAAATTATTGTTCTATACCGTGTAAATTAAACAGAAATTATTGATTGTAATATTTAAAAGTCCGCTAAGTAAGTTGTTCATACTCAAAAGCATAAGATTCATAAAACAGGGACTTTCAAAGACTGCACATTTTGATTGTTCTATACTGTGTAAATTAAACAGAAATTATTGATTGTAATATTTAAAAGTCTGCTATGTAAGTTGTTCATACTCAAAAGCATAAGATTCATAAAACAGGGACTTTCAAAGACTCCCACATTTTGATGCATTATAAACCTTGTAAGTTTCTTCAAATTCTTTAATTCCAATGCTTATGGTAGACATTCAAGAAATTAGATGTTATGAAGAATTGATAGCCTTTGTGTTATGGTTTGAGAGGAAAAAAGGAGAAACAGAGTTTAGAATGCATGAAAAGAATACAATGAAGCAATGTCAAAGTATCCCATTAAGGCTTGGCAAATGATTACCACAATCCAAAACCCAACTCTTAGTCGTATCTCAATTTTATAACACTAAAGGAAGCTCTACAAATTTCTATACAAAAATCATGCTAAAATGAGGGACCATCAACCAGAAGTGCAATTCAATAGATAAAACTACAAAAGAAACAAAAAAGGCTAAATCAGTTAACATTGCATCAGAAGTAACTGCTTGGTGTTGTAAGATTTGATTTCTCTTTAGAATGGCTTATTGCTGACAAACATGAAGACGTTTCACTATACAATATGCAGCACTCAGACAGGACATACAAAATGGATGTTCTTCAAGCATAAGAACACAAATGAATGGAAATGCTTTGCCGTACACTTATTTTGTTGTTATTGGGCATCAAAATCATGGATCCACACATAAAATGGGAATGCTGAGGCAGTTAAATAACAATATCAGGAGAACAGGAAAACTAAATGCATCAGTAGCTATGTAATCAGATGATGAGGTTATTATTAGATCATCACCCTGGAACTAGGACAGAAGACCAAGTTATTATTTGACATTACAGTTTTTATTGTCATGTAGCAAACGGTAACATCATGTTAAGCAAATCCACAAAGAACTGTGAACAACCCTCTCATTTTATTATTACAGTAAATTATTCTTCCCAATTTCTCATAGCATCATCAATGGATTGGTCCCAAAGATAACAAAAGTTAATTGTGAGAACCACCTCTCAACTAAATAAAAACTCAAATAATTCACAGAGCATCAATTATTTGGTATAAAATACCTGTGTTCACCCATTCCATAAAGCAGCAGCCCACGCAAATGATATGCTTTTGCAAACCTATTAAAAGCAGTAACAATAACAATCATAATTCAAAAAAGCTTATAAATGGATCGGAAGAACCAGATACCAGAAGGTAAGCATACTCATCCAGAAGAGGAACAGAATGGAACAGACATGACAGTTACCTTGAGTCAATTTGGAGAACTTGATTGATGCAGTCTAAAGCTTTTGTTGAGTTTGCCATATCTTGATAGAACTGCCAAAAAGACAAATTGAAATACAAACATGTACAGAACTGCTTCACTCAAAACTAGCAATGCAGTTTTTTTCTTTATAATTTTAACACTAAGTAAAATGGTGGGAGCTACCTGGTGCAGCATAGTTCTATAGTGCTCTGAAGACACAATGAATCATGACTATTTCCAACCTCTAGTGAGGATAGCATGAACAGACTTTAAATAATGCAATTTAAATTCCTAAAGTTGCGGGTTAAATTTTAATCCTTGTGCTTTTAAAACCAACACCATATTCCCTATAAAGCATAACTAACAAGGAATGAAGTTACAAAGCCACGAAAGCCTTCCCTTGTAAATAAAATGACAAGAGACTATTTTGTTAGTTCTAAAAAACACAGGAATCAATGTTCAATTATACCCAAGGCTATCAAAATCACATTTTGGATTGTATGATTCTCAAGTTTTACATTTTAAAATTGACCTATGATTTAACTCCTCTAGAAAATCCTACTAGAATGAGATCAGTAATTGAAACGTCAAGCTCTTTAAAATCACGAGTTTACCCGCATTTTTAAGGAGTTCAAAATTGAAAGGGATTAGGAGTTTTTGATACAGTGACAAAACTAACCCTTCTCTCATGCCTGCCTCCTTTTACTATTATTTACTGAATCTATAGTTGTCACTTACACTCTCTTTACCTACTCTCTTATCTCCTTCATCCCATTTCCATTTTCTGTGTTCTAATGGAGTTTGGTCACTATTTTCAATCATCCTCTGACTAATTTTCTTCTGACATGTGTGACTTAAAACTATGAAGAAGAAGGATGAGAACAATTGAGCAAGAAGAGTGATTGATAAAGTATAGGAAAACAAACTAGAATCACTCTTACAAGATTTCAGGCACTTTAATGGAGTAAAGATGGAAAACAGAAAAATAGAGTAGATAAGAAAGAAACTACATGGTTTAATAATGTTGTTGTGTTGGATATTTGACCAAATGATTACAAAGTTTTCTGCACGGAAGAAAAGTCCTTTCAAGTGCTTGATTTGAACATGGCCCAAATCAAGTCTTTATTTGACGGTCTGGATCAATAACTTCTTTTATACAAGTGTGTTTTATTAACCTGGTAATTTATGTGGCTTAATGATAAGGATATTTGAATTTAGTAGTTTCAATCTTCATAAAAAACAATAGATTAAAAGTGTGGACATAAAATCAAGATGGGATGGGATGGGATGGGATGGGATAAGTGACGGACAGTGGAGCACTTTTTTACTTGTTCTGGTTATATTTGTAGTTATAAAACATAATTTTAGTAGTTTATAACAACTTCTGATTTTACAATTTGATTTTTCCAACCCTCTACCGATCCTAGTTTTTTCTATAAAAAAAATGATTTTAACAACCTTGAGTGCACCAAGCTCTCAGACTTTGAATCAATTAACTAAAAATTTTAGTCTTTACAGGTGTTTCATTCAGATTTAAATACCACAGGAAACCCACAAAGAATAAGAAGCTGAACCCATTTGTATATAGATGTTGAGCAAGTTCAGTACGAAATAAGTTTACCATCAAGACAGATATAGTAAGATATGAAGTATGTTAACAAACTTGCCTTGTGTCTTGAAGAAGCAATAAGTAGATATTTTAAAAAACAAAACAAAAAAGAAAAAAGGAATCATCACATCAAAGACTGATAGCACAATCTTTATGTGTGTATGTGGGTGAAATTGAAAATAACCTAGTGACTCTATTATCAACTGCTAATTTTCCATTCCCAAATTCCTTGCATTTTCTTTTTATGCTCATTCATCTCCATTCTACCTTGCTATCTCACTAATACCTCGATCAAACATCAATTTTCAATTGTTTGATAACTTGAGTCTCTCCATCCCCCATCTTTCTCTCATCTCTGCATCCATAAAAGTCTAATTTATTGTTTTACTCCCCTCTATTTTGTTCACGCAATCACTATCCACATATGCATCATCAAAGCAATTTCTTAATCTTGTGTTCTACAACATCTTCTGTTATGTTGTATCAATTCAAAGAAAATGCAATTTAACATAAATAATTTTATGTTAATGAAAAATGTGTAGATTCAGAATATTGGAAACATGCTTTGTACAAGCCTGCCAATTGTAAAGAGACTTTCTCATCAGCCCAACTCCATGATGGTCTGTGTCTTATTGCCAATTAATGCTTGCATGCATTGACATTAGAAATACAACAATAACTATCATGACGATCCGTAGTTAAGAAATCAACTAAACTGTGCCCCTCGTATAAGAGATAATAGTATCTCATAGATACCTGGGTTAGATGAGCCCATGCCTCAAGAAAATTGCGATCAAGTTGGATTGCCTTTAGATGTGCCTCCTCTGCCTTTTTATATTCTCCAATTGAAGATAATGCCAAACCCTATTAAAGTCAAACATGCAGTCAGTGCATGATCATCAATAGAATCTATAATATAACTCAAGTGTAGAATCAGCATAGTTTCATATGATCGGTACTGACTAAATATGTGTAGGCAGACATGTTATCCATATCAAGCTTCACACATGCAGAAAGGTCTTCAACAGCAGCATCAAAATCCTTAAACTTGTAACTAACAATTCCTGCATTATTAGCAATTCTGTTTCATTGCAAAACTTCATTGAAAAATAGAGAGAGACCTCTGTTACAGTATCAAGAAGCATGTTGGTTAGAAGTTAGAACTCAACTCGTATCAGAAAAGTCTGCCAATGTTCCACTTGTGATATCAAGATGTTAACAGTGAATTATATTAAGATTTAACAATAAAGACCACTACTTTTAATCCTGAAAAACTACAGGAGGGTGCAGTTAACACTCAGTTATGGATCCTTCCAATACAATAGACACATCAAGTAGTTTTTCACATGACTTGCTGCAATTAGTCCAAAGAAGTAGAAGTGAAAGGAGCAGCACTTGCTGCATCTGATTGAGAAGATTACCAAAACATTCAAGTCCAAGAAAAGATCTAGATTCCAGAAGTTACCTCTTTCATGCAAGATATCTGCAGAGTTTGGCTCAAACTCCAATGCCTTAGTCAAGTCGTTAATGGCCTAGTATTAACAGACAATATGATTATGTCACAAATGTGATTCGGTAGGAGCTTATCACAAGCTCCTAGAGCTTGCAGTCATTAGGAACAACTTCATAATAACTAATAACTGGCACTAACAATTATGGTTTTATATTGATAAATTATAAATATGAAAAATATAAAAATGTTTTAGATCTACTATCCAGTTTGTTTGATGCCTTTTTTTTTCACTCCATGAGTATACAATATCGCTCCACATGCAAATAAAAGTTTCTGTGCAGAGTGGAAGAAAGCAGTTTATTTTTAAGAAAACCGAATAATTTTTATGGGAAACTTAATAAGCTTGTTTGCATGGTCATTTAAAAAACCAAAAACAAAGATTCAAAACATATGGACAAAGGGAATAAAGACAAACTCTTTTATACATTAAAAGACACTGACATTTCAAACATTTCTTCTTCTTTTTTCTCTCTCTCTCTCTTTTTTTTTTTTTGCATAAGAAGTTTAAAATGATCTCACTGACCTCTGCAGATTCCCCTAAGGCAGCTCGAGCCTGCCCTCTCCGCTTCCATGCCTCACCAGCTGATGGGTTTGATTCTATAGCCTAAGTCAAAAATCATATAGCCAGTTATAAATCAGAGCTGGAATTTTTTCATATGCCTGCAGAGAACTGAAGTTTGATACCTTTGAAAAATCAGCAATAGCAGATCCTAGTTCTCTTTTGAATGCACGTGCTGTCCCTCTTCCTATAAGTGCCTCAGGATAAGTGGGGTCCTCTTTCAGTATCTGAGTATAAAATGTGCCAAAGAAATCACAAAAGGTTCATTCAAATTTCAAAAATGGCCCCAAAGTACGAGGATTAGTTCCAACTTTTCCACACCCACCTACTCTTTGAAAACAGAAAAACGGACCATGAAGATAAATTCCCAGATGACAGAAAATTATCAAATTGATGCATGCACTCATGCCAAAACAAATTACCTGGTCAAAAATAGATATGGCAGTAGCATATTTTCCTTCATTAACCTGCAAGGGGAGTAGATTACTGCTTTTAAACAAGATAAAAGAATGAAAATATCAAGAGCATGATGTAGGCACCAACTGTACATTTTAGGAAAATAAGAAGATGAAAATGTAACAAGTACCTGTGCTATACCCCTTGACAGTCGAAAATCTACACTTATGGACTTGGTCTTTGAAATCCTAGTAACACATAATTTTTTATTTCCTTTGGTTTCATCAGTTACTTCATTATGCATGTTCACTTTATTACTTGACTTGCTCAGAATTTCACTTGTATCTCCTAAGTTGCCAGGTATCATAGATAACCTACTGGATAGTTCCGATGCATTGCTTACACCACTACAAGATTCAGAAACATGATTTGGCAAATCAAGAATATCATGATTATCATTCTCTAGGACACCAGGTTTTTGATTTCCTTCAGCTTTATCACTTAGCCCATTATCCATGTCAAAATTATCCCCAGATTTACAGCAGATCTCAGGAGCATCCCTTAGCTCACTGCACAACTCAGATTTATCACTCGCTTTACTGGGATTTTTACTGGTTTCACTAGATTTTTCATTGGTATGACATCCTGATTCAGGAACAAGCTGAAGTGACCTTCCAACTTCATCACTTATCCCCTTGTGTATCTCAAAATTATCTCCAGACTTGCTATGGATCCCCAGTACATTCCTTGACCCTCTGCATAAATTAGAGATGTCACTCAATTTATTTTGGTGCTTAGAAGTTTCATCTGATTTGCTATGAGGTTGAGATTCAGATGCATACATAGACAATCTAGATTCAACGACATGGGTTCCACAACCAGCACTCCTGTCTTGTTTTGCAAACTTCAAGAGCTCCTCCAGTTCTAGCAACTGCTTTAGATCTGCAGATTGATGCAGAGCATGTTCATAGCCTTGTTCCCACACCAAAAGAGCATCATCTTTCCTTCCTAGGGATGAAAATGCACGACCTAGATGACAATGAGCAGGAGGCTAGCATCAGAATAGAACACATGAGCCCAATGCATAATATTTTCTCAATTAAATTTGATAAGAGTCACAAAACCAATTTATATCACTTTCTATCATTCTTCGAAGATAATAAGGTAAGACAATCCAATCTATTCTCGCATGGATCAGAAGTTACACACTTACACCAAACAACCAAACAAGGATGTGATAACAAAATGATGATTTCCTTGTTCAAACAGGCAAGCAAAGTAAGTTTTTAACTTTTGATCAATTTACATTTCTGAAAGAGAAGCAGGAGTATGTGAGAGAAAAAAAGAGAATCTACATTCCAAATTATATTATTCTTTGAAGACGGTACATGATGTTCATACTCCTGCGTGTCATCCACTCTTTATTTTCTATCTGATAAATGCTAATTATACACCTAGTTTCTTCCACAATAATGAACCAATTGTCATTCTGGTGTTTTCACCCAGAATTTGGAAAACCATTACCACTTCCATAGCCCACTAATTTTTTCATTAACTAAATTCAAATTTTGTTTTCACATTAAACTGTTCATGACATAATTTAATAGCAACTCCTACACCACTCAGCCAGAAATCCACAAACCTGATGAATAAAGACACTAAAAAGCATTACCAATTCAGAGAGACAGAGAAGACAACATTATAAACCAATTATTTGCATATCTAACAAGCAAGCAACACCAGTTATCACTGTTTTTCTCCCTTCAAAAACGCAGAATCAAAATTCTTTTCCGGTAATAAAAATCAATCATGCAAGCTGATAACTGGATTCCTTAATATAAAATTAATAAAAAGAAAAATAAGACGCAATAATTGCTTCAGCAATCTCATGCAATCTAATCTAATCTAATCTAAACAAGAGAGAGAGGGAGGGAGGGAGAAGAGAATTAGAGCACCTTTGAGAATATAAGCTTGAAGAAGCGTAGGGTCTAGCTGGAGCGCTCTATCACAGTCCTTAATCACATGCTTGTGTAGCTCTAATTGACTGTAACAAAACGCTCTATTGCTGTATCCAAACAAAAAAAAATCAAATTCACGTTTACAATTAACAAATCGATCAAAGAAAATTGAAGATCAATCAAATTAAACGGACGGACCAGATATCTTGAATAGCACAAGACTGAACAAGGAGCGAGTCGAGAACTCGAATTGCTTTCGACCAGTCTCGAGAGCTACAGAGTTTAGCGAGCTCAACTCGCTCGGAGATTGCTGAGGCCATCGAAAAATCGGTGGCGCTGAGTTCGTCGGTGTTGTTCGGTTTTTTGCGACGGCGAAAACGATAATTGTCAGTGAAAAAGAGGGGGGGGAGGGGGGGTAAAATGGGAAACAACAAAGTGGGGAGGGGGGTTAGAAATAAGACGGCGAAATGTGGAAGAAGGAAAGGTGAGGTGGTGGTGGAGAAAACGAGCGTGGAGGATGCGGGATTTACACGTGTGGACAATAATTGCTTAAATCTGATTGGTTGGTTTTTTTTTAATCTTCGCTCTGGCTGGGTTCATTCACTGTTCTTGGGTTTTGGTGTTGCTGTCTCGCTGTGCTCTGCCCGTTTTGAAGTGCTGAAATTTTTTTTTTTTTTAATATTTTCCTGAAAGTATTTTTAAAAAAGATATATATTAAATTTTTATATTTTTTATTTTCATATTAAAATATAAAAAATATTAATTTAATATATTTTTACAAGCCTTGTACTTCCTTTTTTTGGCCATTTAAGAACCTCCTCCGCTTAAGTTTTTCGTTGGCTTACGTCAAAAAAAGCCAATGGCATACTGACAGGTGTCAATCTAAGTCACATCCAAACCATTGAAATTCAAGAAAAGCCATAGCAAAAAAAGGGCACGGATTTGCCTGCCTATGGCATACATTTTAGTTGAAATAGGGTTTTTCAGGAATGAGTTTTAATTTGTTTTTTTTTTGTTAAAATTAAAAGAATTAAAATAATATTTTTTAGTATTTTTATTTTATTTTAATATGCTGATATCAAAAATAAATTTTAAAAAATAAAAAAATATATTATTTTAATTTTTTTCAAAAAAAAAACACTTGAAAAGGTCATTTTTACCATTTCTTCTTTACATAAATGAACTTCTGATTGTGGTATCTAATATTTCAACTCCGGACTTGAATTTTTAGCAATTTAGACTTCATTTATGGTTTTTTTAATGTGCAAGATTCGATTAAATGAATAACCCATTTATCCAAACCATATTGATTTACTTTAAGTGTATTCATTATCCATTAGATACTTTTGCTTCATAATTCATTAAATACTTCCGGACTCTCCTATTACATAAAGTTTACAGTCATCTTTTTATATAAAGATATTCCAAGTTTTACATGAAGTGCGAAAATTCACATCATCCTGGTGATTTTTAATATGTTTATGTTTCAAAATTTTTAGGGTGTGGGATGTTTTATTTCAAAATCAATTTATATGTTGACCAGATTCACACGTGCCATAATGCTGCAAAAATATTTTTACCGTGCACTACAATAATTAGTTATTAAACTAGATTTTTAGTTCACGGGCGCAAGTGCTCTAATTGTTTTTTTAAATCATGAAAATAATAATATAAAGTCGTTGTTAATATAATTTTTAATATAAAATAAGTAATAATAGAAATTTGATATATATTGGACAATATCCTTTTAAAACACTGAGATGGTAACATATCATATGACACTGTTTTTTTATATTGATATGGTGATATATTAGATTGATCTGGATCTATCTCCGGTAACCTGTGATTTAGATCATGAAAACATAATAACCTCATAACGAAATAAAATAGGAAGCTTAAATTTCAATAAGATAAACTATTGAAGGATGAAGAAAAAGAATCAATTTAAAAAAAAAAATGGCTTGAGTCAACCTAGTTAAACTCACTAAACCTATTAACCGAGTCATGAGAATGGAATCACCTCATAAAAAGCAATTTGAAAAAAATTATGAATTTCAGCTTTAAATCAATCAATTATTGAATAATGAAATCATAAAAAAAAAAAAAAACAATTAAAAAACAGTATGAGTCAATTCAGGTTAACTCAAAAAACCTATAATCAAGGTCATGAGATCAAGATAACTTAATAAAATCAGAAAAAGAAAATCATAAAGTCTAATTCTCAACCAACCAAACTCGTAACCTAAATAATGAGAGTGAGATTACACCATAGAAAGCTAACTGAAAAAATATTATGAAACTCAGATCTCAACCAACTTATTGTTAAAGGATAAAATCGAAAAAGAAACAATTTTTTTTTTAAAGTAAAAAATAATAATCAAAGTCATCCTGTGTTAACTTGGCAAACTCGCGACCTGGGTCATGAGACTAAAATAATTTAATAGAAAGCAAATTGAAAAAAAATCATGAAGCCCAATTCCCAACTAATTAAATATATGACCCGAATCATGAGAATGAGATTATCCCATAAAAAAACAAATAAAAAAATTACAAAAACTAGTTCTAAACCAATTCATTGTTAAATAACAAAATTAGTAAAAGAAATAATTAAAAAAACAAAAAAAATAATATGAGTCATCACGGGTTAACCCACCAAACCCATAACTCAAGTTATAAGATCAAGATAACTTAACAGAAAGTAAATTAAAAAAATTACAAAGCCTAAATCCCAACGAACTAAACTCGCGACCCAAGTCATAAAAACATCATTACCTCATAGAAAACAAATAAAAACAATTATGAAGCCCAAATCCCAATGAACTAAATCTGCGATCCAAGTCATGAAAACAAAATTACCCTATAGAAATCAAACAAGAAAATTATAAAACCCAACTCTCAATCAACTAATGCGATCCAAGCAACACCAAGAGAACTGTTAGAGATTCTAGTTGGTCAAGTAACAAGACTTAGGGTTAAGAGGTTCAAATAGATTTCAATAGACTTCTTCAAGACACACATAGGCTAAAATGGAATTCAATAAGATATTAAATAATGAAGTACAAGCCTTAATTAATTTAATTCATATTCAAGAAGGACTTGTAGGTGGGCATTCAAACATTACAAAAAAAATTTAAATCTATCAGTTTTGACCTTTAGCTACTATTTTAGTCGTAATTGGAGCTCCAAATAGATTATTAATGCGATTCTAGTTACATTGAAAATTAGGCATCCATACATTTCTAGTAATATATGACACATCTTCTAATTCATTAAGACCAGAGAGAATCATGCAATTGAAATTGAGCTTTGATTCTACAACATATTAGGAAAATGATTAGTCTTATTTAAATTAGTTGGGCTATTTTTATTTATCTTTTAGTTATTATTAGGCCTTTTAGAGATATTAGGGTCTTTATTTAAATTTAAGTTCATTGGATTATTCTTATTTATTAGGTTTATGAATATTCATTAAGGATATTCTATTAAACTTGATATTCTTTCTAGTTTAAATACTTTTTATAGAGACGATTTAAGAAAAAAAGAGACTATTTTTAATATAAAAAAATGGCATTCTTTTATATTTTTTATGTGATTGGGTGATTCTCATACTAAGTTGTAACTCTTTGAAGGATTGATCAACTTTGATGTAATTTTATACTACTCATTAGTGTCTCTTTATAGGTATAGGGTGAGAGTGATCACTGTGTATAACTCTAGTCCTCCAATGTAGATTCTTATTAGGTCAAATTACAAACCATTTAAATATGATTTTAGTGTATATTGGAAGGTATCTACATCAATTGGTATCAGAGCTTATGTCATTATAAGGTTATATCTTTTTAATATTTAGTTTGTATCGTTTCTTGATTTTTTTTCTTCCTAGTTTCAGCTAGGGTCTTTTTTGTTAAAAAAAAATATTCTTCTCTGATTATTTCAAAGTTTGTATTTTCTATATTAAAAAAAAATCACCTTGTTTAGATTCTTAATTTTACCAAACATAACAAAGAAAAATTATGTATTTGATCTTCAATCTTTTATCTTTCTTAATTTTAGCCTAGAGTAAAAATAAAAAAATCAACAAAGTGATATATCACAAATAAACTATTGATGTATGAAGACATTCATCCATATCAAACATATATGCATGCATGAGCAGAATAAAACATACTAAGTGTAAAGAAAATAAGCCAAATGCAAAAATTTAAACACATCAAATCAAATAAACCACATAAAACACACAAATCCTAGTCCAAAACTGTTAAAAAAAAGAAGAAATTCCCCAGTTTAGTTGTCATTCTATCGCATGTGGGCGCGCGACGTGATAGAACATCGAGATTGAGGAGTTGCTACCTAGTTGTTTGGTTTAGGGTCATTAAAAGATCTGGGTGTACTGGTCTTATAAGAAATTCTAAGGATAAGGGACTTGTTGTGGCTAGAGAAGGTTTTAACACCCCTAGCACACCTTTCTAGAGGTAAGTTGCATTGTGTGGTCTATATATGGTTTAAAGGTTTTGATAGGTTTTTAACTGATGTTTTATCTATAGCTTAGAATAAAAATTTACTCCCATAAATAAATTTGACATTTGAAATTTATTATGGGCTCGTATGCCTAGACCACAATGGTGAACCAACAAAGCGTTAAGTATTTGACCATGTTTTGACCTGACTAAGTCGACCCAATAACACTGGTTTAACCATGAACCGAACAAAGAAAACTAGATTTAACCCAAAACTAAACTAGAACAAAGATTTAAACTAAAACAAAATCAAAACTAAAAAAAACACAAAACATAAATTTTTCTAACGAAAACATATTAAACACCAAAGAAAACGCAGAACACAAAGAACGATGAAGAACATTCAAACTCAGATCCAGCAATGTAAACATTAAACCGAACTAGATTTCAAGAGATAAAAGGTAATGTTTTGTTCGCAATCAAGCATAGATAAAAAAAAAATCAAGCATCCATTTGCTTCAATTAGTACCAAATATCATGATTTTTGTCAAAATAGGTTTCAATTCAAAACCAAAACTCTAAGTTTAGAACCCATAAAAACATGTTACAGATGCATGAAAACCCTAGATTATTTACTAATTATGATATATGAACTTGCAGAAACCAAAATCAAATCAAAATGAAAATCTAAAACTAGCACTCAAGACAAAGTTCTTTGGATGAACATGAACTCAGGTTGCCCATAAAACCCAACATACGCTGTTAAACCCAAAAAATACATTTTAGGCTTACAAACCAAGCTCTCTTAGCCCCAATAAACCACATTATCATAAACAAACATGTTTGAATAAAAACAACATTAACAAATAACATTAAATCATCAAGAACATGTATAAAATTTTATCTTCCAAAACTGTAACATTATTATTAGCCAACAAAAACATCAAAACTCAATCCAAAACTGATTCTTTAAATATTTTGAAACCCAAACTAAACTCAGGAACCAAGAACATGCCTTAACAACTTAGAAAAAGCCATCAAACACCTAATGCTACCTTTAATAGATTCCAAAACTACTATACTATGTCAAAACCAAACATACAAACACCTTTTAAACATCCCAACAACATTAACAACAAATTCAAAATAGGATTAATCATTCAAAACAAAATTTTTATTCATTAATCCACATAAATGCTAAAACACAAAATAATGCCAAAAAAATTTAAAAAAAAAACATCATTAAACATTAAGAAAGCATGAATAGGCAGTCCATATAGACTCCACCCTTGAGTTTTCATATAGGTATACTTTCTCCAAGTTTGCTGGCTATAGACTGCTACCTCCCTTTTCTTTTCATTCTTTTTTTCCCTTTCCTTTTCTATTATTTCCAAAGCTTGCTAGAATTTCCATATTAAGTCTTTGAACCTTCACACTAGGGTTTTTTTACCTCATGTTTTTCTCTATTTGTTTCTTTGATTTCTAGGGGTATTCATAGGATTTTTCCAGGTTTTTTGGTGGATTCCCTCAAATATTGATCAAAATTTAGTTTTGTGATCAAAATAAAAAAGCTCTGGATAAATGTTAATAGCTGGAACCTTTGTCCTTCAATGGTTTTCAGGGATGGTGGTTTTTCCTAGCTGAAATACATTTACGGGAGTTCTTAAGTGTGAACACATAAAAAAGTTAGGTGGTTTTGCAAAATTAAGTATCTCAGTCAAGGCTGACTGAGTTGGCCACTTTTAAGTCTTCGCTGGAAAAACTCCGATGTAAACATCATTGGAGACCACTTGAACTTGGTAGAGGAGATGCATATCTTTTTTTTTTAATCTATCATTGCTCTATTAGAAGGTTTGTAGCTCCACATTCATTCGCTTGAAGGTAACAACTCGATCAACCTAGAATTTAAAAATGTAGTAATGGTTGATCAGGGATAAAATGTTAGAGACTTTTATGGAAGAACTGAGATGTAAACGTCCAATTTCATGGAAATGGTGTTTTAAAGGGGATCTTCTTATTTCTTTTGCAAAAATCCCCATGTCATTTGGAGGTCTAGAACTCTACAACAAGCTCTTGGAAGGTGCTAACTCGATCATCTAAAATTGCCAAGGAAGGAGATAAATAGTAGGTGAGCGACGCATCGTCTAAGTTAAATCCCTAGAAATTAGGCTTTTTAATTTGGAATCTGACATATTTTATTTTAATCGCTATTCTTCCAATTACTTTTAATTGCACCTCTAATTGTCTTTCAAACTCTTATTTTCATGCAATTTCACCCCTGCCAAACTCAATCATCAAGTTTAACGCCATTTTTTAAAAATTTTATTTTCTTCAATTTACCCCCTGATTTAGTCAATTTTAGCCCTTGAAGTCTCACACCTTTTATGATTTGGTCTTTCGTTTTGAATTTCCTCAATCAAACCCCTGATTGGCTATCACGCTTTAAAGTTTTTTTAGTTAAGCCCCTGATTTGACAAATTAAACTTTCTAAACTTCAATTTCTTCTAATTAACACCCAAATTGACTTTAAAAAACTAATTTCCCTTGCAATTAAGTCCTTAATAAAATTAATTAAGCCTTCTAAAATCCTCATGGAGTCTTTGTTTATCCAAATTTGTATTTCTTTACCCCAAATAAAAAAAAAATCACTGAATGGGTCTTTTTTCAATTAGAATTGGATCACTAGTTTTGCCAATTTTATACATTCTGGTCCTTCAACTTTACCACATGTTATTTTGGTCCTTCACCACAAACTTGGGCAATCTTCTAGACTTTCTTCATGTGTATCCTCTTGTATTTTTGGATTTTCTTTCTTGTCTTGATTTTTTTGTTGGGTAAAAAATGGGTAACAACAAAGGGTTTGTAGGTAGGCATTCAGATATTACAAAAAGATTAGAATAATAAGATTCAAATATATTAGTTTTGACCTTTCATTAATATGATTTTAGTTGCATTGGAAAGTATACATCCATATTTTTTCAATGATATATGCTACACCTTTCAATTTATTAAGATGAGAGAGAACCATATGTTTGAAGTTGAACTTCGATTATGCTAGTAGATTAATCTTATTTAAATTAGTTAATCTATTTTTTTATTTATCTTTTAATTATTATTAGGTCTTTTAGAGCAATTAGAACCTTTATTTAAATTTGGGTTCATTGGGTTATTATTATTTATTAGATTTATCCATATTCATTATGAATATCCTATTAGACTTAGGATTATTTCTAGTATAATATTTTTTTGTAGAGACTTTTTGAGAAAAAAACTATTTTTAATAAAGAAATCATCATTCTTGTTATCTTTTTGTGTGGTTGAGTGACTTTCATACTAAGTTCTTGATTAAGGCTATGTTTGTTTTCCGGAAAGTGGTTTCCCGGAAACCACTTTTCAAAATTTCCTGTGTTTATTTGCCATTAGAAAAGTTGGTCAACGGAAAACACTTTCCAGTCAAAGGAAAATTTGGTTTGGTTTTCAGAAAAGTGTTTTCCTGAAAAATTTGAGCGGAAAACACTTTCCGGAAGTTGTGAAAAATTTAGAAATGTCATATTATTTGCTAATTATATCTTGGTCCTCAAACTTTTGATTGCTATATATATTTTGTTTTGAATTTTTATTTTTCAATTTCGTCTCTTAAAATTTAATTTTTATATTAACTTTGGTCCTTATTTTTATAATTGTTATTTGTTTTTCCCTTATCATTTTTTTATTGAAATTTTTTATCTATCAAATTTGATCCTCATTCTTTTGATTGTTACTTATTTTATTTGAAATAATTTATAAAATGTTAATTATTATTATTTTAATTTCTTCATCTTTTATCTTTTTTATTTTTTAGATTTGATCTCTATTATTTTGATTATTATTTATTTTATTTGAGATAATTTATGAAATTATATTTTTTTTTAATTTCATTCTCATTCAACTTTTTAATTTGTGAGATTTGTTCCTCATTATTTTAATAAACTTGAGAAAAATAAAACATTAATAAGTTATTTACCAGCTCATTTTCCATGACATAACCAAACACTGAAAAGTGTTTTTCAACTTATTTTTCATTACACTACCAAACATCAGAAAATAATTCACTTTTCCAGAATTCACTTTCCAAAAAAAAACTACTTTCCAGCAAACAAACGGGACCTAAACTTGTAAACTCTTCGAAGGATTGATTACATTCATTATGATTTTATACTACTCTTTCATCATCTCTTTATAGACGTAGGGTGTAAAATTTCATTATGTGTAACTTTGGTTCTCTAATAGAAGTTCTTATTGGGTCAAGTTACAACAATACAAATATGGTTTTAATATATCTTAGAAGGTGTCCACATCACCAATTCATCGTTGAAAAACAAAATTGAAAAAGAAACAATTATCCCTTTTTTTTTTTTTGTACTAATTTGATACTCGCACGTTGGACTCCAAGACCGAACTTCACATGACACAAGTTTTTTTTTTTTTTACTGTTTTTGGTGATTTAAATATGCGATGTTACTTATTAATCAAAGAGAGGATTGCATGTGATCATTTCTTCAAGCAAGTTGCCAAGAGATGCGATGCCGAGTAAACTGTGAACTAAGATGCTTCCTTCCTCGCGATGCAAGTAAAGTAATATCAACGATACCTTACCCGAGAAGGAGAGACGAGTATATCCAAAAGTTTGGCAGAACACTTTAAGTCATGTGTGCTTCCGTGAGCGATCAAATTTATATATAAAAAACTAGTTATTAAACCTTGCAGTGCTTCAGTCGCGTCGTAGTTTCTCGATTTTTTTTTAAATATATAATTCATTTTTTTAAAAAAAATCTACTTTAATCAAATTTTCACACAAATAATTGTGTTTTTTTTTAATGAAAATGTAATTTAATGAATGAAAGAAAGATGTGATAATCTGATAACACCATTGATGCAGCATATAGAAATGAGATACACTTACATTTTAAGTTAAAGTTTATTGAAAATTATTTTTTAACAAAAATTCTTTAACATAAAACAATAACATAGTTAAAATAAATTATACATAAAAAAATTAAAATCAAAGAACCATGTTTCATAAATTCAAAACTCTTAATTCTACGTTAAAAAATTACGAGATTTTCTTATAGCTTATATAATAAAAAGTTGAAAGATTAAAATTGAAACTATAAGACACCAAAGCTTTTAAAATGAGAAAAATACTAGGTTAAGGGAGTTTTAGACTTCAGTCACTTGAGTTTATGCTTGGGACTATTATAAAATATTTTTTTTTGCTTTGCGAAGATTATTTTTTAGTTGGCCTATGAATAAATTGTCTAAATAGTACGGAACAACTTTACTTTTTTAAAGGGAAAACATTTGGTTTTGAAAGCAAAAAATGTTAATTTTTGTTTTGTTTAATAGTGGATAATTAAATGTTAAAACAATGAAAATTAATTTTAGTAATTAACAGAATTAATTTTATAATAGTTTTGTTTTCAAACAAACATTAGCATAAAAAGGGTTAAAGAAAGGATATTATACACAATAAGCAGTTGCTCTTCTACCTCTTCTTTTCTATATTATTTCAGAGCTTAGGGTCTTGTATTTTATAGAGAGATTTTGAGTGATTATTTTCTAAGTTCTTATACCTTGATTAGCAGCGTGTAAATTTTGTTAGAATTCTAGGAGGCTGATTGTTATCAATTTATTTATACTAAATGGCAAGCAATAAAATTTTAAGAACAAAGAATATATCATTGATAATAACATGATTTATATCTTTTATATATTCTAAATGTTTAAATAAGTATATTAAATACTTTTTTAAGATTTAGTGTTTATTTCATTTCTAAAATATTTTATATGTAATTGGTTGTATGCATGTTTATTCTCGAGGCTATAAATCCTAATCTTTAAGTTTATCATTTGATAGTTATAGTTCAACACTATGTTTATAAAATTTTAAAAAAAAATAGTGTACTTTTAGTTTATATGTTCATATAAAATACATCTACGTAAACTAAATATCATCATACTTATATTAAACACTATTAAAGCTTTAATAGTTTATACGAGTTGGATGTCCGCGCTATATAAAAAATAATATGTTTTTAAATATTAATAATAATTGTTCTTTCAAATTTATTAATTATTTTATTAATAATATTAATTATAATAAAAATAATAATATTTATAACATAAATGATAATATTTTTAATATGCATACTATTAATTATAATAAAAATAATAATATTTATAACACAAACAATATTATTTTTTATATGAATATTTAGAATTATAAGAAAAATAATAATATTTATAACATAAATAATTATATTAAAAATTTCAAGGAAGCTTACAACACAAATAATAATATTTTTTATATCAATACTTTGAGTTATAATAAAAATAATAATATTTATAACACAAATAATAATATTTTTAATATGTACACTTTGAATTATAAGAGAAAAAATAATATTTATAACACACGTTATTATATTAACACACATGAGGTTGGGTATGGACATGTCCAGCCCCAACTTGGGGTGTGGGCGTGGACACGTCCAGGCCCAACCTCCCATTAAGCGGGGAAGAGCCAGCACACTTGAATTATGGCAAAAGGCCCGATTATCTTGGGTCTAAGGCGGAACCCGATTGTCTTGGGTCCGACGTCATAATCTCAGCTCAATGGGTGAGACCCAATTCTATTGGGTCTTGATGAAGGATTTTAAATATTTTAATTTTTATTATAATTAGAAGTATCAATATAAAAAATAGTATTATTTGTGGTATAAATATTTTAATTTTTATTATAATTAAAAGTATTACTCTTAAAATAATATAATTGGTGTGACAAATATTATTATTTTTATTAAAATTTAAAATATTCATATAAAAAATAGTATTATTTGTGCTATAAATATTATTATTTTATTTATAACTAATAGTAACACTACAAATATTTTCATTTGTGATATAAATATTAGTATTTTTACTATAAGTAATCATATTATAATAACAATGGCAAGTGGACACTTGGCGCTTAGGTGGCATTACTCAAGTGACACCCTAACAGGCAAACCCGAGCGCCTGGTGGGGCTTAAGGGTACTTGGTGTGAGCCAAGCAGCGCCCGCTCAATGTGGGGCACCTGACGCTTGGGTTTGAAGGAAGACCCCTTGTCTTGGGTCTGACATCAGCACCCAAGCTCAATAGGTCTTGCGTGATCAAATTCTATTGGGTCTTGATGAAGAATTTTAAATATTTTAATTTTTATTATAATTAAAAGTATTAATATAAAAAATAGTATTATTTGTGTTATAACTATTTTTATTATAATTTAAAGTATTAATAGTAAAAATAGTATAATTTGTGTTATAAATATTTCAATTGTTCTTATAATTAAAAGTATTACTCTTAAAAATAGTATAATTGGTGTTACAAATATTTTTATTTTATTATAATGAATAGTATTTGCATTAAAAATATTATTATTTTTATTAAAATTTAAAATATTCATATAAAAAATAGTATTATTTGTGCTATAAATATTATTATTTTATTTATAATTAATAGGATGAATACTAAAAGTATTATCAGTTATGGTATAAATATTAGTAATTTTATTATAAGTAATAATATTATAATAACAATGAGAAGCAGAAACCAAGCGTTTGGGCTGTTCATGCACCACTTTTCATGAAACAAACAGGGTTTTTATGTGTATTAGTAACTTAAGTTAATTTAGTTATTAGCTTAAGGTTCTCTAGGTTGTTAATTAACATTCTATATTTTTTTTAAATACTTTAAATTAAACTCACAATTGTAATTTATTCGTAATTTGTAATTACTTTTCTTAATTTATTAATTGTTTAGTTAATATATTTTCTGGTTCTTTAATTATTTTGTATTTTGTTTGTAGTGGGAGACCAAGTTAAGATTAAAAACCTTATTTGAATTTGAATTTGAATGTGTATGTATGAAACTAACACTCACCATCTTTACATGAATAGGTTGAAAATGATTTGCTATATTGAGAAATTAGGCCAATTGGCTTTGTCATATACCATGAGTTAATTGTTGACTTGGTTTTGCAGTTATTACCCTAAAACTTTTTGCAATTCATTATGAAGTATTACATGAATAAGTTGGATAATACGTTGTTAAAATTGCTTAGTATGCTTAAAACTACTGAAGGGAAAATATTAAAAAAACATTATTAAACATTGAAAAAGCATGAATGAGTAGGCCATATGGACTTTACCCTTAAGTTTTCACATGTTATACCTTCTTCAAGCTTACTGGCTATAGGTCGCCACCTCCCTTTTTTCTTTCCTTCTTTCACTTTCCCATTCTATTCTTTTCAAAGCTTGCTAGAGCTTCTATGTTAAGTCTTTGAACCTTTATAGTAGGGTCCTTTTTTACGGGGTATATCCTCATGTTTTTCTCTATTTTCTTTTTTTTTCTTTGATTTCTATAGGTATTTATATGGTTTTTCTAGGTTTTTTGGTGGATTCCCTCAAAGATTGATCAAAGCTTAGTTTTTTTTTTTTATCAAAATGAGAGAGCTTTGGACTAATGTTAACAACCGAAACCTTTATCCTTTAATGGTTTTTGAGGAAGATGGTTTTGCCTAAACAGTTTTCTCTTTTTTAGAGATAAAGACATATATTTCTCACATTCTAATCTTAAATGAAAGATTTATGGCCCTAAATAAGAACCCTCTAAGAGTTTTTAAGTCTGAACACATAAAAAGGTTATGTGGTTTTACATAAATGAGTATTTCAGTTGGCCACTTTTGAGGCTTCACTAGAGAAACTTCGATGTAAACATCAAGGACAAGGTGTTGGAGACTTGTATGGAAGAATTAGGATGTAATCATCCAATTTCATTGAAATAGGATGTTCTTCATTTAATTTGCAAAAACCCTCATGGAATTTGGAGGTTTAGAACTCCACAATGAGCTCTTGGAAGGTGCTAACCTAATCATCCAAAAATGCCAAGGAAGAAGATGAATAATGGGTAAATGTCGTGTTATCTAAGTTAAACCCTAGAAATTAGGATTTTTAATTTGAGATTTGATATATTTCATTTTAGTCTCTAATCTTGCAATTGCTTTTAATTGCACCCGTAATTGCCTAATAAACTCTTAATTTCATGCAATTTCACCCCTACTAAATTCAATCATCGGCTTCAAAGTTTAGCGCCATTTTCATCCTGGTCCTTGGTTTCTGATTTGTGAATTTGGACCTTTAATTGATCATTAAACTTTCAATTTGGCCCTTGATTTGGTCACTTCCAGCCATTGAAGTCTTATACCTTTTACAATTTCATCATTGGTTTTAAATTTCTTCAATTAAACCCCTAATTGGTTATCAAATTTTAAAATTTTCACAATTTAGCCATTGATTTGACCCATTTAACTTGCCAAAGTTCAATTTCAGTCCCTAAACTTCAATTTCTTCTAATTAACAATCAAATTGACTAAAAAAACTGATTTTCTTTGCATTTATGTTCTCAATAAAATTAATTAAGCCTTCCAAAATCCTCATTGTGTCTTTTCTCATTCAAATTTGTATTTATTTATCTCGAATAAAAATATTTTCATTGAATGCATCTTTTGTCATTCAGAATTAGGTAGCTAATTTTGTCAATCTTGTACATTCCAGTCCTCCAACTTTACCACTTGTCATTTTGGTCATTCACCATCAATTTAGGCAATCTTCTGGGTTTTCTTCATATGTATCCTCTTGTATTTTTGGATTTTCTTTTTCTTTTCTTGATTTTTTATAGGGTAAAAAATGAATATTAATATATGTCCTCTTTTACAATGCTTACGAAGCAAAATCTCAACAAGGATTTGCACAGTGAGCTTGTAAAGAAAAAATGTTTGTCTAACTTGCTAGGTAATCCACCCATCCAAATACTTTGCTTTTAAAATTTAAAAATTAGTTTATTTTCACAGGCGACCTATTCCTTTTAAAATTCAAAAAGAACTTCAGGAAGCGTTCATGCTTCCCTAAAATTGATCTATTTTACGGGCAACTTGCCCATTTTAAAATTAAAAAACTGGTCTATTGTCACGGGGAACCTACTTTTTTAAAATTCCAAAAAGAACTTCAGCAAACGTCTATGCTTCCTTGAAATTGGTCTATTTTCATGGGCGACCTGCCCATTTTGAAATTCAAAAATTGATTTATTTTTACGGGTGACCTGTCTTTTTCATATTCTAAAAAAAACTTCAGCAATCATCCATATTTTTCTAAAAATGATCTATTTTCACGAGCGACCTACCCATTTTGAAATTCAAACTAGGATTTTCATCAAAATTCTTCAAAACTTTCCTAAATCAAAATTCAAAATAAAATACCTTCTAGGGGTAAACTCTTAAAATGAGTGCCTTGTCTTATGATTTTAGTTATCCACATCAAGTGCATGAGATTTCTTTGTCATTTCTCGACTTTTGTTCACCCATACAGATTTCACCATCTTTCCTCTTGATTGACGAATCCTACACTCATACTATTTCAAAGTTGAGGTTAAAGCATATGCAATGTATGCCTATCAAAATATAAACCTCTCATTTCTTCATAATCTTTTATTTTGATTGCTAAGGGTTGTAATTTTCGAGGTGGTCATTTTTATCAGCTCATCTTCCCAGTTTACCTAAGCAAGTCCGTGTGAGTTACTTTCAAATCTTGAGTGTCGAGCTACCTTTGTAGGCTTCTATTTTTTGTGAGTATTTAAGTCATGACGAATACTATCCTAATTGGGAATGCATTAGAACTCCTTGTCTTATGACAATGTTGTTTTTTAAGTACTTAATCAAATACATGTGACACACGTTTTGGTTTTATTTTAGGAAGTTTTCCCTAATAAGCATTTCATAAGATTTTCTTTGTCTTTTTGAAAGTCCGAGATTTTTCAAAGTCATGTCAAGTAACAATGTTTATACAACTCTTATGGGTTGTATTAGTTTTTGAAGAAATGTATTTCATTATGGTGATTGGTTTAGGAGATGACCCATTTTGCATTAGGTTAAAAAAGGATTAAATACTTGTTTGAAGTTTTTTGTTTGAATTTTCTCAATAAAGACAAATAGCTATTCACTTTGTCATAACTCTCATGAATGGTTCTTTATGTTTTCAGAGCGTATTTATCAGTCTTTCTCGCATGCTTGATTAGAATGGACTTTTTAAGGTATATAATAAAGACTGAGTTTCATGGCTATAAAAAACGAAAAATAAATAAAAAGGAATTCACATGCTCAAATGGTGTTTAAAAGTCTTCATAGGTCTAGGATCACTTTCACTCCCTTATACCACTCCATCCTCTTTTGTTTTACAACATATGCTATGCTATTAGAGACCTTCCCTTTTAGAAGTTGAGAAAATGGATCTTTCCCTATTTTTCTTTTCACTCTAAACCTTTAATCAAACACCAAATCATCTTTTCCCAAAATCTTTTTATTTGGTCATATCGAACTTTATATTAGAATCAAGATACTAAAGTCTTTTCTATTTCAAGCCCTTGATCGAAAACCCAAACATGTTTCTTCCATTTGTGAGTTCCTCAATAATTTTCCTTTTCTTTGTTCGTCGAAGCTGGAGGAATAACATATGCTTGCTTTTCAAATACCCGTATGTCTTTTTCAAGATTTGTCTTTTTCAAAATTTATTAGTCCTTAATTTTTTTTTGGATTGTTGGGCTTGCAGCTTTAATCAATATCTCGTGGATTCCGTTCACAGGTGATGCAACCATATTATTCAATAGTTTCACCCACATTTAACTAGTGTTTTGCCTATATTTTATATATATATAATGCCTTGATATTCTTTGTTTTATGTTTTGAAGGCACTTTTGGATGAAAGATGCAAAAAGGAGTAAATATGAGATAATTGGCAGATTTGACCTTCAGTCGATGTTTTGTGCAGAGCGTGAGCTCTAGAGGTTGAAATGAAATGATTCTAGTGGCATTAAAAATTTAAAATCCATACCTTTTTGGACATCTAAGGCAAGAAAATAAAATAAGGAAGAGCATGGAAATCGCAGCCTTCAAAGTCAAATCTCACAATCTGCCAGTGTTGACCTTCGGCCATTCAAACTTGAATATCTAGCGCTACAGAAGTCTAATTGATGCAAACTCAATTGTTTTGGATTCATGACTCAAAGTTCTATAAACGCTCCAAATTGCAGCCAAAACCGATGTCATATGAGGGAGATATGATTTTTCAAAGATGACATCTGAATTCTACCAACAAACAGGTTTCGTGAAAAAACGAGTCCAAATTATGTTCCGAAGCATCTAAACCGATATCCAAGTTTTTATTTCAGCAATTTAGCTCCTTTAAGTCAAAGCTTAAAGATTTTATGCAAGGATATTTCTCCTTTTTTAGGAAAATAGTTATTGAAGTACTTAAATGTAAACAGTTTACTTAATGGAGGACTATTTTGTAAAATATAGACCTAGGGTTTCCTAAGATATAAAAAGAATGAGAGAAGAGAAGAGGGGCAGCCAGTCAAGAAGAGAAAAATGCTCCCTTCCTCTAAGAAACCCTAAATTATGCATTCTTCCTTTTTTTTTATTAGTTGTTCAACAAACATGCAAGGCTAAATACTTTTTCTTGGTTGCAAGGACACGGAAACCTCCAGATTTCAAGAACTGTGAGATTTATTTTATGTTTTCTTTTTAGTTTATATGATGAATATGTATGTTCTCCTATGCTTATTTTTCCTATGATTGTTTATTTTAATTGCTAGAGCGAACTCTAAGTTATTATTGTAGACAATCTATTGCTAAGTTTGATATCAAAACCGGAGTTGTGGTATATGAACTTGTGAAGCAACTGAGTTTAATAATTATGGCGGATCTACGTTATTAATCTTAGGGAGAACATTCAATCAAATCAAACATAGACTGCAGACAGTTATGTTTTCTTGATTAATCTACTTATCTAGTTCTTAAGGCTGCCATTAAATTAAATTACTAGTGCAGACACTGTGGTTGTTTGATGGTTAGGGTTAGTTATACGGTGGATCCGTTAACTAACCAATGTTAAGAAGAGATAAATATTCAGAATATAAATTAATGTTTCGTTTTCATGATCAGTTCTGATTTCTGTAGGTGGATGTGTGCTTGTGACCAAGGTTTGTTCTCTTGATAATTTTCTGATTTTATTAAATTTCGTTTGATAGTTTTTTGTTTTCTTTTGCTTTAGCCTAGATAACGTCCAAACCCCCCCAAATTGCATATCATCTAGCATAAAAATCTGACTTGAACTTCCTCGTGGGATCGACCACTTGCTTGCTCTATACTATCTTATGTGTTGTGTTTGAAGCTAGGGTAATTAATTTGTGCGACCGCGACATCGCAACAATAGGTATTCTACCTTTTTTAATTTTTCCAACTACATCCTCGTCGTTTTTTAATACTTGCCTCTAGTGTAGAGTGTGATCTTGGCCAAGGTTATCTTACAAATGAGAAAACAAATTTCACTTCTGCTCGAATAGAGACTACAATGGATATATTTATTTATAGAGGGTATCAAAAAATGGTCTTTCCTCATTTCAAGCAAGATTGGTTAGTACTGATAAATTTTAACCTCATCATCATAGCAATTTACATGAAATCATTTTACGAGTTTATAATTCATGAAAACTTTATCCTTTTTAATTCATGTAGCTTTTGTACGACAAACTTTGATGGTTGAGTCATCTATTAGGGTTTATGGGCATGTAGCCGTCTTCGAAAGAGTTGCCTGGTGAATCATTACTCTTGACATATCATTGATTTTTCTTGAAATCGTTAGCCAAAGTTAAATTTTAAAAACCTTTGTTTAAAAGAAAATGATTTTTGAAAAGGATTTGTGTTGAGCCTTTTGAGATCATTTGCAAAATACACAAGATAAAACGAGAATGAATAACCAAACTTTATTGATTTAAAGAAGATGAATACACTATGCATAATACTTTATAAAATTAGAATTCAGAGCTAGGCAAGTCGTCTCCATCCATTTCTGTCAATAACAAACCTCCCCTAGAGAATGCTTTCTTCACTACATATGGGTCTTCATAGTTGGGTGCCCACTTACTCTAATCTTTATCGGGTAGAGGTAAGATCTTTCTCAGCACTAAATGTCCTTCCTGAAATAACCTGGGTCTGACCTCTTATAATATGCTTTACCTTTTTTTTTATACAACTGGTGATGACAGATTATAGCTAACCTCTTTTTACTGATCATATTTAATTGTTCGTATCTCATTTTGACCCAATAAGTTTCTTTAAGTTCTGATTTCATCAATACCCTTAGAGATGAGATTTCTGCTTCTAGAGGCATTACTGCTTTTGTCTCGTAAACCAAGGAATAAGGTGTAGCTCGAATAAACATCTTTATTCCAATGTGATAGGTATGTAGAATAAAAGGGAGCATTTCATGCCAGTCCTAGTATGTGACTACCATTTTTTGCATAATCTTTTTAATATTCTTGTTGACAGCTTCTACAACATCATTAATCTTTGGCCTGTATAGAGATGAATTTAAGTGCTCAATTTTCCATTTTGAAGAAAGTTCTACTCTCATTTTTTCATGAAAGTTTTGAGTATTATCAATCATTATCATTTCAGGTGCTCTATATCGACAAATTAAATCTTGTTCAATGAATCTCTTCACTATCTTTTGGGTTACATGAGCATATGAACTGGTTTCCACGTATTTTATGAAGTAGTCAATGGCCACTAGGATAAACCGATGCTCATTGATGGCTTTTAGATTGACATGCCCAATTACATCGATTCCCCACATTGCAAATGGTTATGGACATGTCATATTGAATAAAAGAGTTGAAGGTGCATTTATCTTATCATTATACACTTGATATTTATGGCATTTTTTTGATATATTTTATGCAATCCTTTTCCATGCTCGTCCAAAAATATCTCACCCTCTATATTTATCTAGCCATCATATATCCACTAGCATGACTTGCACAAATCCTTTCGTGAGCTTCTTGGAGTATGTTTTTTGTTTCTATCTCATCCAAACATTTCAACAATGTTCCATCGGATGACCTCTTATATAACATTTTTGCATCGAGATAATATACCATGTTTAGCCTTCGTAGGGTTTTCATATCTATATTGGATGCCCCGAGGGGATACTTCCGGTGTTGGATAAACTATTTGATATCATAATACCACAGATTCCCATCCATTTCTCTTTCGACTGAGCAGCAGTGGGCTAGAGAATCCCTGACTTCAATACTTATGGGTTGCACTTTGTTCTTAAAATCAATTTTGTCCATGAAAGCTAAAGTGGCTAGAGCATCAACAAATTAGTTTTTTTTTATTTCTTCTCATGTAGTAAATTTTATCTCTTTAAATTAGTTTTTCCATTTGGACATATATTCTTGATATGGCCTTGATTTCTTATCTTTTGTCTGTCATTCTCCAATCACATGAAAAATTATCAACATTGAGTCTCCATAGACATCAAGTTTCTTTATCTTCAACTCCAATGCAGTTTCTAATCCAAGAATGCAAGTTTCATACTCAGTTGTATTATTTGTGAATTTAAAGTGCAGCTTGATTGAAACAGGGTATTGCTTTTTGTTAGGGGAAATTATCACTGCTCCTACCCCATTGCCGTGTATATTTATTGCTCCATCAAAATACATTTTCTACCAGTCTAGTTCTTCTTATTTTTCTACCACTGCACGCCTTCATATGGAAAATCAAAATTCAAACGCTCATAATCTTCAATTGCTTTGTATGTCAAATGATCAGCGATAACACTTCCTTTCACAACTTTTCTTATCATATACATTATGTAATACTCAGCTAACAATACTTACCATCTTGCTATTCTACTTGATAAATAAAGCTTTTCAAAGATATATCTAAAGAGGATCCAGTTTTGAAATTAGTCATGTTACAATATGTACTGTTGAAGTCATTTTGTAACCCATACAAGTGCACTATAAAACTTCTCTACCATTGTGTATTTGGACTCATAATCTTTGAACTTTTTACTCAAATAATAGATCACTCTCTCATTTCTTTCAGACTGATCAAGTTGCCCGAGTACATATCAATCACAATTCTATTTGGTTGTTGTTAGATATAGAATCAATGGTCTACTAAGAACGAGAGGCATCAACGAAAAGGGATTTTTTAAATACTACTTGATTTTATCAAAAGTTTCTTGGCATTCTATGTTCCATACCCTAGGATTTTTCTTTCAAAGGAGTCAAAAGATTAGCTCACAAGTTGTTGCCATTTGAGATATAAACCAAGCAATGTAATTCAAAAGACCTAAAAACTCTCACTTTTTTTTTTATTATTTTAGGCAGCGACATAGCCAGAATTGCTTTTACTTTATTAGGGTTGGCTTTAATACCTTGGCTACTTAGCACAAATCTTAACAAATTTCTAGATTTTACCTCGAATGAGCATTTTATGGTGTTCAACTTTAAATGATACTTTCTCAACCTTCCAAACAGCTTTCTTAGATTCTAATAATGGTCTTCTCTCTCTTTAGATTAAGCAATCATGTCATCCATATACACCTCAATTGGTACATTAAATGAAGAAAGTATACATGTGAAGCAGAAACTACGAAGAACTCGTTCGAATATGATGTATAAGGTGAAAGATGAGATAGAAAAGCAATGAGATGCTGATTTTTTGGAGGTGGTTAGGTACCCCTACTAGGTATCTAATATTGTGGTGGTTCATAAGAAAGGTAAAAAAATAAGGGTATGTGTAGACTATAAGGATTTAAATAAAACAAGTATGAAAGATGACTTCCCTTTGCCACACATCGATGTCCTAGTCAACAATGAAACATGAAGCTCAACGTACTCCTTCATGGATGATTTCTTTGGGTACAACTAGATTAAAATGGCACTGATATTAATTGTCTCCAATTCTTCTTTTGCTAGTTTTCAAGTTCGCTCCAATTGCTCTAATAGTTTAGTGAATTCTTTTACATTATCCTTCTAGAAATCAACCCAACCCAGCTCCTCCCCTGCCCTTCGAGTTATAATAATAACCCACCAAGTTTGGGCACCTTTTGAGAGTAACAATATATCCTAATCTCCTCAGACACTGGAATCTATGTAAGTGACTCTTTTACCTTATAAATCCATTATCCTAAAACATATGCATCCTTATCTTCTATAAAAGGTATACATTCAATATATCTCATACACTTAACCTAATGGACTATGGTATGAATACCCTCTTTACTAGCTGCACTAATAGTCCCTGGCATCTCAGATACAATAACTTTGACTATCTATCACAAGTAAATAGAACCAACATGGAAGGTGCTTCTGGGGGTGCAATGAAAGGAAGTCCACTAGACTATTTTGGCTTCTATAATGCCTCTGGTTCTGACATCTCTATTGTAGCTAATAAGGAAACACCTTTACATATAAAGGGACCCCTCTAGGTAGGCTCAGACTATTCTTAGGTGAATGCGATATAATATCTCCTAAGAGGTCATCCCTCTGATCTCTCCCTCTATTTGCAGAGTTATCCTGACTTTGTATAAGAGATGGGGTAATCCTTGTCCATCGGCGGGTATGTACCATTTTAACATGTAATTCAGTTCTTAGTCATATAAATGCATTCTTTCTTATAATAATCTCCTTAAATCATAACCAAAAGCTCTTATATCAAAATATAACATCCTAACTTTTAGTGCAATTTTACCCATATATATGATACATATATAATGAAATTAAGGTCAAATTTTTTTCATGTTATTTATTCTACTAAAATTTCGGCATGGTTTCTTCTGTATTTGAACCATACCAAGTTATCTACCACTTCATACATAACCCAAACAACTCCCTCATAACATTAGTCCATCCTAGACTTTATCCCACATCAATATCAATATTCCTCAACATTATCACCCAAATTCAATTTCCCACTGTATATATACACACACTATGAATCAAAAGTATTTCTTTGAAGTTGTAAGACAAGAAGTAAAAAAAGAAGAAGAAGAAATAAATACATATAATAAGTGCAAAAAGAAAGTTATAAGACGTATAGCAAGTTCATTTGATGTAAAATGCTAATATCCATAAGTTTACAAAAGATTAATTATGGAAAAGGTAAAAGATCCCATTAATTATACATAAAAAAGCATACAAGTATGACATTATACTTAATATAAAAGTCTAATCCTAATGGCTATATCACCCTTACCTTGTTGTGTATGATGGTACTACATAGATATACATTAATGAATAAATAATTTAATAGTATAATTTATAAATTCAATATACATAAACATTTCGAACGACTCAAAATACCATTAATTTTTATATTACAATTGTTCAAGGTTTCTATAATTAACAATTACTATACTATTTTCCAACTTTAAATTCCATATTCAACATTACTCATTCATGCAAATTTCCATCAATGATAAAAGCTACAAACATTAACTTTTATTCCACAATGAAAGCAACATAACAGGGGGTTACATTCAACAAAAGAAAAAACAAATAGTGACTTCCATCTAACAATGAAAGCAACAAATCATTGGTTGTTGTTCATTATTGGTAGCAATATAACAGTGGTTTCTGTTCAATGATGGAAACAACAAACAGTAGCTTCCATCCACTAATAGAAGCAACAAATCATTGGCTACCATTCATTATAGGTAGCAACATAACAGTGGTTTCCATTCAACGATAAAAATAACAAACAGTGACTTCCATTCAATGATAAAAGCAACAAATCATTGGCTACCATTCAAAATAGTAGCAACATAGCAGTGGTTTCCATTTAATAATGGAAACAAATTATGGCTTCCATTCATTGATAAAAGCTACAAATTATTGGCTATTGTTCAACAATGGTAGCAACATCACAGTGGTTTCCATTCAATGATGGAAACAATATAAGTGGCTTCCATTTAACGATGGAAGCAATAAATCATTGGCTACCATTCAGCAATGGTGGCAATATAATCCTTGATTTCCTTCACATAACCAATTTCCTAACACAACCTTTATTATTTCTACCTCATTTCATTTTGTTTCCTTTATTCCACTTCATTTACCATACATGATTTGGTCTCAATAAAAAATATAAAATGTGATGAAATTTTAGAATAAAATTGAATAAAAAAAGGTGCATAAGCACCTACCTGTACCTCCAGCTGAGCATGCTCCTTTTAGTGCAGAAGATGTCACTCCTAGTAATTCTCTTGAATCCAGAGAAGGTACCATTAATTAATATGTTTATCATCTTCAATACATCCATTTCTACTTATATAATAATAAATCTCGTTATCTAATTCATACATTTAACATTGCCATAAGCTCACTGTCTAATTCCTATATTCAACATATATATATATATTTATTGTGCTAAATTCAATCAAACAATTGCCATCACCTTTCCACAACCCAAAAGAACGAAAGAAAACTAAGACAACCCAAAACACAAAATCGGGCCAAAACTAGATAGTAGTTAAAACAATCTACCGTTTCTCAAAATGGCTAGACTGTTTCTAGTTCTGTCCCCTCTTTTCTTCCTACATTTGGTTGACCACCTTCACTCAATCCTCCCATGTTTTCTTCTTCCTAACACCAATTTCACATCTATAACACTCCTTTTCTACATGTTTAACATTTCTAACACTAATTTACAACCCCCCCAAATAATCAATCAGAAATCCTAATTCATATAATAACTAATTTCATCAAAATCAATTAAACTTCCTAATAACTTGTTCAAATGAGCTTAGATCATTTTACCAAACAAGAGTATGCTCTTCAAAAGCTAATCCAATACAACTTTCCTACGTTTTCCTCTTCTTTCTTCCACTTTTTCACTTTGTCTATCTCTATCACCTTACTTTCTCTTTCTTAACCTCACTTAATCAATAGTAAAATCTGGTTTTCCTAAAAGATGATGTAGGAATTGGCATCATCTCATAAGATTTCTCTCTCTTCCTCACAATTTACTCTCCTTTTCTCACAATGTTATTTCTTTTTTTTTCAAATAAGCTAGCCACCTTAGACATATATATACCCAACAATTTGTTTAATTCCCACTATATCCTTATTATCATACCTTTTATGTTTTTTGGGTAATATTTTCCAGATCTCAATGCCTGTTTATACCAAATTTAACCCGAGTGATATAAAAAATTATTAAACTTTATTCCACAATATTTATTTTCTAATATAGTAATTTTGGTTTAGTTTTTATTTGTGTTTCTATAATTTTTATTTTTTCTACCATTTATCATAGTCTTATTTTTTACTTGACCTATAAACCTTTTATTTTAGAATTTCACAATCTATTATCATCCTTACAATGTACTTATTCAATTTAGTTGTTTACCGTACTATTTACTTCACAATCCTTATGGATTTAACCATGGGTTTACACATTGCCTTAAAAAAGGTAACAAAATAGGCAAATATTGGATATTATATGAACTATATGAAGATATTTAGGTGATCAAGAGAGGATTAATCACCTAAGTGAATTAGAAAAATTGTTTCACTTGTTCTCGATTGATTGTAAAATCTTTACGCAATATGAAATGAGAATAGAAATTGGAAAATCCGTACATAAGGTGAACTGAGATTTAAATAGAGTTTGAAATCTTATTTAAAAAATCAATGGCTATAATATTGGAAACAAACATGATTTGGTCAAGCAACACACTTATGCTCCAATGTCTAAACCATAATATTTTTTTATGAAAGGATAATAATTACACTAAGAACTAGTCACTTAAAGGTTAAGTCAAACAACTTATCACTTTCCTAATATTTAAAAAATCATGATACATTGCTAGACACTATATTTGATCTTCAAATATAAATCAATCAATTTATTGAACTTATAATAAGTTAAATTGTTTAACTTATTTAATCATATTTTTATTATGATTGTGATTTATATTTGGGCCAACTTATTAAGAAATCTAATGAGTCACACAAATAAAGAACCAATGATAAGAAAATAAACTGGGATGATTTATCAAGTATATAATTTATACATGAGATTACAATTCTAGACCTCGAAAATCAAGTAGGGACTTAAATGAATAAATTTCTAAAACTATCATTAAATAATATATGTAATATTTTTTAGGGTAAAAGTCATATTGTTTTCTCATTTTTAAGGTTATCAGGTTTTTCATATAAATAAAATTTTATGCCTCATATTATTTGTATAGTAAATATAACACTTGAAAACACAAAAAGAAAGATTTAGCACTTAAGGTATAGCAATCCTTCACTCCTAAAAGGATTTTAGAAGATTTATGATTTGGTGATTTATGTGGATTACTGTTAGAGAAAACATAATTGGATGACTTGTGGTTTGTGACATCCTAGGCTTGTGTTTGTTATTTTGTTAGCTTTTTCTAGTTGAAGTGTAATAAAAGCAATTTTTGAAAAAACACATTTTGTTGTGGTTGGTGTGGTTGAAATATATGTTTGGTTTTCAGAGTGGTTCAACTTCATGTTCATGAAAAAGAATGTTGAAAGTGTTTGGTTAAAAATCATGGTTCAGTTTGATATTGGTAATATAATTACCTAAAAGGACATGAATCATAATTTTAATTTTCAATTACATAAAAATTAATTTCACAATTAATAAAATATTGTAAAGAGACCTAAACATATTAGAACAATAGTTTTATTGTGTCATTAAACTTGTTGCAATCCCATCACGTACGTAATCCATACACGAAGGCTTGTAGCTTTTTTTCGATGTGTGAATATGGAGCCACATCAGTTAAAAAATCCTCACAAACCAAATCGGGATAACGATCAGACTCCATAAATGCCACATCTTGCAGTGAAGTTCTTTTAATGTAATTATGAATTGTCATAGATGCGACAACAATTTGAACTTGTGCTTTGTAATTAAACAATGACATATTCTGTAAGATTCACCATCTTTTTTTTTCTAAACTCTAAATGTATGTTTTATCACACAACGTAATGAAGAGTGGAAATAATTGAAAATTTCTTCACGAGTTTGTGGTTATCCTTGCTTGTAAAATTCTTGCAAATGATATCTTTGACCTCTATATGGACCTAAAAATCCATATTCATTAGGATATCCTGAATCAACCAAGTAGTAATTTTCTGTAAAAACATATAATGAGATAGAAATGAAATTTGCGAAAAGCAAATTAACACACACACACATTACTACCTTTTAGTGGTTTAGGGAATTTTATATGTGAATTGTCAATTGCCTCGAGAAAAATTCATGTATTGTGTGTACTATCTTCCCAACCCGCCCAAACAAATATGAATTACATAAAGCTACATGCAACCATAACATTTTGGGTCAGCATACCTTTTCTACCAATAAATGAAATTTGATTTTCTAAAGAAACACACGCACGCACATGTGTACCATCGATAACTCCTACAGAAACCAGCAACAAACATCAATGTTAGATGGTTATTTTTTTATATAAATTTATTTAATTCAAAGCATCATTAGTAAATATGAATGATATCATTACCTTGAAATGAGGCATACACCTTGGATTGTTCATAATTTCACACGGTGTGTTTACAAACTCAGGATCTTCAAGTTTTATTAAATCTATAGTGAGCAAACAAACTGATTTAAAAACTTCAGTAAAATACCTGATAATAGTTTCTCATGAATGTTGAAATCTCTCCTAAACTTCTCTATTAGAAGCACCGAATGCTATTGTATAAAGAAACATTACAACTTTTTCAAAACACACATTCTTCTGGATGTTTTTAATTCATATAGGTTATCAAGCTCAAAGCAAAGACTTTAAAATGTCATCGTATCTATCTTAAACATGTTTACACATCGTGTCCAATGTCCAAGTAATATTTCATTCAACTATCGCATTCCAGTGTTGTAAGAATACATCCAGGGTTCCTTGTATATATAAGCATTATAATACAATGAGAGAGCATCGGCCGTGGATAGAACTAATTTATGATGATCAAACTCCCTTTTCTAAAACAACTCATCTTCATCGTCTGAATCATCGTCGTCGTTATTGAAGCTGTGATTATCATTGTAATCTCTATCGATACCAGCAGAATGACTATAATTAACATAATCGGTTACGTTATTCATTACATCATCATAATCCCCTTTGAAAAGCGCTTTAAACCATTGTGAATCCATATCTATTATGACATATAATTTATTGTGTTTAATGGGAATATAAATTCAAAGTAATTGTTACATAAAGTGATGTTGTTTGAAACGTACATTTGTATTATCTTAACGCTAGTCAAATTCAATCAACTTTCATGTACTAAAATGAAATTGGTTTAACAAACTTGTTATTAACTTGACAAGTTAAGTCTGACGAAAGTTCAGACTCTCAAATTTGTTATTAACTTGTTCCTTACAAATAAAAAACATTGTGCTCACAGTTATGAAAATGAAAAGATGTTTAGGTAGTTTAGACTCACTAATAGTTAATCGAATCAATGGATATATAAAAGCCAAACCATCAGATATGGGGGAATAAGTACTTAATGGAAGCATTATATTTTCACAACATATGAAGCTAAGAATACATTTTGTTTATAATAAAGTTCATCATATTGAAATTAATATGCTACTTTCATTTATCTAGGCCTACTTGAATCCTAATCCAAATTTTTCAAACTCAACTAAAATAGCATAAATCTCCAATTTAAAGTAGCAGATAGACACATAAATAGAAAATACAAGCACTCTCTTTCATAAAATATCTGGTTTATATGAAATTAAAAGAAACTTACTTGTTATAAATAAAAGCAATGAGAAACCAACACACTTGTTTTTCACAACTAACTTTTGGTTTATTCTTTATACAATATGAAAGTGATAAGCTAAACATACTCCATATTGCTATTTATATAACAATAATAAGAATGTACTGAACATTCAAAGTGCTAACTCATATGGAATTTTGCTCTTCATATCTGAAACCTAACATTTAAAATCAATGACAACTAACGTTCAAAGTCTATTGCCATTTGAAATTTCAATTTCCATGTATGAAACCTAACATTCAAAATCAAGTAACCAAACATTCAAAGTGAAACACCAATTGAAAATTTTGATTTAAATATCCTAAACCTAACATTCAAAGTTAAGTATCCAAACATTCAAGTGCAATACTAACTAAAATTTCAGTTTCCATGTATGAAACCTAACATTTTCAATCAAGTAACTAAACATTTAAATTCCATTGCCAACTGAAATTCCAACCTAACAATATTAAGTGATACATAAGGTGAAAACATATATAGTAATGGTGATTCATCTACTTGGTAACAGAAATACATAGGCAACTCACATATTTCCAACAACAATTGCAGTATAAGAAGTCTGAAAAAGACAATAGAAAAGAGTTCAAACAAGTGAAAATATTGTTGGATTATAGTATTAAACATAAATTAAATGACATGCATAGGTTAATAAGTTAACACCTAACCTTGTTCATCTATGGTTTTCTTCGTTGGTCAAATATTATTTTCAGCCATAATATTTTTCTATCAATAGAACCCATTGCAACCCATGTTTCCCTCTTGCTATTCATACAAAAGAATTTAGTGGCAAAGGTATGCAATGCACTACCAAAGTTAACTCTATCTATAGAATGCAATTATTCCATTACCTCTTCAATTCTACATCATTGTTTATCTCTAGAAGTTGGTGTGCTCTCTCTGGTCATGGAGACACATTCAATAAGTCAATCCAAACGTGTGAATAATTGTGCTCCTATTCCAGTTACCCTTTTATTTTTCGACATTGAGGTATAGTATGTTGTGCACTCTTTCTCTTTCTCTTTACACTACTATGGTTGCTGCTATTATTCATGACATTGCTTCCACCAACCATATTGCTAACATCATGTACACAATTAGGTATTGCATCCTCTTCAAAGTCACCACCTCCTTCTTCTATATTAGTTTCATCAGTGGTTGTATTTCTCATTCCAGTAGCCTCATTATTTTTATATGATAACAGTCCTTGTGAGGGAGTCCAAGCATATTGTCATGTGGCCATTATGTTACTAAACATGATGTCGTACTTGGCATACAATGAGGGCTCTATGCTGACATGCCTAAACTTCTTTGCTCCTCTCATTTCATGTGTAATAAAAGTTGGATGTAGTTAACAATGCTAACAAATTAATAAATAATGCAACAAGATAAATAATTTTGTGAAGCTATCGATAATGACAACTAACCTGAATTTTTTCTTTCCACCATTCATCAGTTGCAAAGATGGTCCCAATTTTAGTACTCCAACCAACTATAATTTTAGATATTAATTTTTTCCATACCCTCTAGTCCTTTTTAATCCTATCCCATTTGTTTTTAAGTCGTGCTTTTGTTAATGAAAGACCCGTTTGCTCTTTGAATGACTGTATGATAAATTTCCAATCAGCTTTATCGAAATGGGTTGGTCTCATGCCTCAATAGCTTTAATGCAAATGTCACAAAACATGTGTAACATTGTCATGATCCAATAAGCTTTATCATGTGTGTCAGACCCATCCATTGTGTAGTGGTTGACAATGCAATAAAAATGAAAGAAACAATTAACTATATAAACAAAAGTTTGAATGCTGATAAAGAATGGAATGAGAAACTAAAAGTAAAAGGTCTATGAAACAACAATTTATTATTTTCTCTAAGATGTTGCAGTTGAAGCTGGTGTATTACATTACAAAAATAATAGGCAATTACATTTGTCAAATAAGTATGGTATAATTGCTCTAGTATTTCTTCACAGGAGAAACAACAAACAATGTGGGCAATTGTATTGTATCCTATATAAATTGTATGAAAGGGCACTGATTATCAACAATATCTAAAACTACACATAGACAACTCAAACCTAGAAAGTGTTTCCTCCTCAAAAACCCAGAATAGAGATAAGTAAACTGTTATTTATGGGAGTGTACACTAATGTCCACCATTATCAAATAGAATATCATTTTAAAGTAATATAAATTTCAAGTTAACCTAATAATCTAAAGTCTCAAAATCCTACATATTATGTATCATCCATACTAATTGTATTTAGTTATGTTTCATCAATTATCAGGGGATTTTATAATTAGCGGAGCACATTATTTGTTTAATCTACTTTTATTTATTTGTTACCATTCACTAGCAAAAAGACTACAAGACATGGTTTTTGGTGGTATGAAATCTGTTATTCATTGACAGTGTAATAACTATTATTCCTTCGGCCTCAATTAGTTTTAACATCCCATTAGTCAAAACATCAATAACTCAAGCTACATACTACTATAAGATAGAGATTTGAAAATAATAAGCAATAATTTCAGACAAGGGCAAAAAACCAATAATTTATAAAAATGAATAAACAAATCTAGGTTTGCAAGCAAGGAATAAAAAAAATAACTTAACAGAAGCTATACGAGCGGACTTATCAATTAATCAAACTAACCAATTGGAAATTATAGCCTTGGTGTCTAAATGAAGCAAGATTTAATGTCCACCAACCAGAAAGATTTGGATTTCTGTTTTGGGGTTGTTAGTTGTAGTAATGGGGGTTGTTCTTGTTCTTATTTTTTGTAGTTATGGACAAATCAATGACAAATGAATGAAAAGAAAAAGACGTTACAATGGTCATTCTTGTGGGTTGTGTAGTAGTAATGGTGATTGTCCTGCTTAGAAATGTTGCATAAAAGGTGAAATTAATGCGAAATGAATAAGAGGAAAGAGAAGAAGATGCAAAGGTAATTTTTGAATGCTTTTAGCAGATCCAGAAAATGAACTTGTGGTCCAACATGCAACAAGTAGGAAAAAATAGCTTTTCCATAACCGAGGTCTAACCTCAGGCAAATGGTGGGACCCATCATTTTTACACTTTTGACACCCGTAACCAAACACTTGAGACATTGCGATTAGAGAAAACACATACACTACCTCAAATACAAACACTCTCTTAAAGAGTTTATCAAAACTCCAAAAAAAAAAGAGAATTGTCTTCATATAATCTTTGTTCAAACTCTAACCAATTCTAGATTGTTAAATAAGATCCTTTGGACTTCCAAAATAAATTTTAAAATTATTGTTTCTACTGTATATATATGTTTTTTGAGATACCTAATAATTTCTTCTCTTTTAAAATTATTTTAAAAGGATGCATCTTTTTTTTTTTCATAATCTTCGACCATAGTCTTTTTAGTTTCAGTCATTTGAAAAACAAAAAAATCAAACATTTTTTCCACAAAATTGAGGGCCAACCTAATAACGGGTTACTTCTTTAACTCTACAAGAACCCCACACCAAGATATCAAAATAATATATCAAGGTAAATCTTGAATAAAATCAATATATAATGATAAAATTTTAAAAAAAACACATGACTAGAAAAACAAAAAAAAAATGCATTGTGTGAATCCACAGTACAATTGTGTGTGTATATTGAAATCAACATCAAAATAACTAGCTCTTTTAGTGTTTTACTAGCTATATGACCCCCGCTTCACCACGGGTCAAATAATTGTTTTGATAAAAAATATTATATACAAGCTTTTCCAACGTGTTTTTGGATTAAAAAAATTCTCAATCACAAACCAAAATGTTTATACAAGCTTCTAATTAAATAAATAGATATTTTATTAAGAGATAACTAAGATTAAGATATTTGATCTTGTAACATGGCCAATACACTCTATTGTGTCTTGTAACTTTGTTTCTTATGATAATTGTTTTGTTCAATCAAATGATTATCTATGCCAATAAAAGGTAAAAAAAGTCATCAACGAAAGCAAATTGAATAAAACTATGAGTCTCAACTAACAAACAACCCAATATTGAATGAAAAAACTAAAAATAAAATAATTGAAAAAACAATGAAAAAAAAAGATATGGCTCCATCTAGGTTAACCCTTTAACTCCGCGAACATGGGCATAAGATTATGATAAATCCATATAGAGTAAAGAGAGAGAAAAAAAGCACAAAGATCAATTTTCAAAAAAAAGATATGTTGAATGATGAAATTAAAAAAATTAATTTTAAAAAAGGACAAAAAAAAATCATAGTCAACTCATGCTAATATTTGAAACCTGTGACGTGGTCATGAGGTTAAGACTGACTGTATAGAAGGCAAACCCAAAAAACAATCAAGTAAAATTCTCAATGAACAAAATGCTTAGCAATGAAACAAAAAAAAAAAGAAGAAATAAAGCAATGAAAAAAAAAACTCAAGTCAATCTGGAATTAAGATAACCCCACGTTAAGAAAACAAAAAAAAAACAAAGAACAATTAAAAAAAATAAAATTTTGAAGGAAAGAAAATTGACATGAAAATCAAATTAAACTAAATCATAGGGATGAAATTGAAGAAACAAATCAATCAAAATAAGATATATAAAAAAACAAAACATATAGTAATCAAAAGAATAAGTACTAAATTGGATATAAAAAAATGATGAGACACAGTTATACTTTGACAAAGAGAAGAGAGAGAAAAGAGAGGAGATGAAAAAAGTCCATAGTGTAGAGGACATCGGTGTGCTTCTAACGCCATATGTGAAGGTGGTATTTAAGCGTTGGATGTTGCCGCATGCCCTAACTGAATGGCACGAGTGGCGTGCACTCGCTAGCGCGTGCTATGTATACACTAATAACTTTTTTTTATTAATATTTTATATTTACTAAAAGATTAAAGTCCCCCCTTAACCCACCTAGGAATTAAAAAAAATACCAAGATTAAAAGATGAAAAGCCTTTGCAAGGAAGCTTTAATTTTTTTTATCTCGATGGTAGTTAAGTAATTTTATTGTGCATTAAAAATTGAAATTTGAATAGAGGGCCTCCAACCTGATATTACAAAACAATCATTATAAAAACACCAAAACGTCTCTGGCCATTATTGAATAAGACTTGACTTTAATGATAATTTAGATATTTTACTATGTAAATGAAATTGAAAAGACAAAAATGCTTCTTGACACTAGCTTTAAAAATTTTGATTTTAAAGGTAATGAAATCATTTTACTATGCATAACATACGCAAAAAGACTGACTTATGCTCCATAAATATAATAATGACAAATGAACCCCTATGAAATAACAAAAATACCCCTAAAGCTATTTAATTGAGTGGTTTTGAGAGGGAGAAAATATGAAAAACATTGTGGACCAGTGTTTTTCTCACTCCTTTTAGATTTACTTGTGATCAATGCTTTGTGTTCAATTTGCTCTTTTGGCTCCAGTAAATCTTTGTCGTATTTTACTCTTTGTAAAACCACTAGTATCATGTTCTTATTTAAAGTCCGTCTGAGAACGTGATCGAAACCGAGTTCCCTTAAATTTTTTAAAAAAAATTTATGTTTTGATATCGTTTTGATGTGCTGATTTCAAAAATGATTTTTAAAAAATAAAAATATATTATTTTGATATATTTCTAAACAAAAAGCATTTTAAACCATAAACGCTACCACAATCTCAAACAGCCCTTAGAGTGACCAGAGAATACTATTGGCTATCACGTTGCTAGTGTTAAATCTATTCTACCAGCAGTCAAAAATTATTATGTCAAATATGGTATTGCCTAGAGGTGTGGCAATACCGTATACTGAGTTGGCCAATTATCAAAAACATGTTGTGTTTTATTATGTTTATTCTTTTCGCCTAAACTTCAACAAGGAGTTCAACTGGTCTTTATATTCAATGGTTTTTTTCCTCTTTTCTTTGGATCTATGAACTTTACACCCTTAATTATAGAACTATTTGAAAGGTTATTATTTTGGTAAAAAAAAAAATATGAATGTATTGCGTTTCATGTTATAGATTCAAGAAAGGCTAAAAAAATCTCCACTTGAATGACCAAAATTTTAATTTAGTTTAGGAAGTATAACTAAGCAGCATTTACAAGCCAACTTCTTTATGCTATAGAAATAACAAGTCAATTGTAGTTTTAGGATTTAGGTTTTATGATTAATGCGTGGATGTTGTCAATGTGGTCTTTAATAGCAAGAAAAATTCTAATTTGATTAAATTTAACTGATGTTTATTTGTATCAATAAATATAAAAGATAGATGTAGATTAAGAAATATGATTTTATTTTACTAGTCATCAAATTTTATTTATTTATACAACAAGTGTGTGTGTAAAAGAAGATTAATAATCTAAATTTCATATAAACAAAATAACTTGCTAGAATAAGTCCTCATTTTTCTTATTAATATTTGTTATGTCTAAAAAAGTTATTTCTTTTATATCATTTATTTAATAAAAAATCAAAAGCAATTAGAATAAACATCCAAAAAAAATTGGATGATTTGAAATAAGGATAATAAAGGTATTTGTCTAATAAAACCCCTTTATCTTATTAACACACTTAAATTTTTTTATATAATTTTTTGCTAGAATATTTGTTTTTCAAACATCTTATCATAATCATAAAATTAAAATTTAAATAAAAAATTAATATTCCAATAATTTTGACATGAATGTAATAAAAAATATAAGAATAATACATCGTCCATGCATTGCCATGGGGAGTTGACCTAATGTGACCTAAATTATGTGGGAGTTTTTGAGCCAGTCAAAACTCGGTTTGACTAAAAGCAAATAAAGATGTCATCATTTTCATTTTTAAAATATCAAGATGACGAAGTTTGGATTGACTCGGTTTTTCAAGACATTGTCATTTACTCATCGATAATGTTATTAAACATAGCTCAACCTATAAGGTCAACACGGTGACCTATCAAACCGGCCTCTTGACCGAGCCGAGTTTCAAAGTTAATCAAGTAGGAGTTGACCTAGTGTGACCCAACCAACCTGACAGGTGCATTATCGATTTGGCTGAACAAAAAAAACTTGAGTTTTCTTTTATAAATAACAAAAATTAAAAATAATGTTTGATTTAATGATTTTTTATTAAAAAAATATTGGAACAACAATGTTTTGGATAGACTTGGATTAAACCAGGTTAGTCTACCAAACTTGTGATCTAAATCATGACTTTCATTAGGTTAAATAACCTTGCTTTTGGAATCTAGTTTTTATTTAATTGAACAATTATAAAAAGAGAGATTTCTAAGAAAGAGAATGAATGAAATTATCAAGGAAAAATGTATTTCTTCAATCTCAATTCCATTTTCTTATTCAGGCATCTTTTTATTTTTTCACAATAGCATTTTTTTTAATTGTAAACAATGCTTTTTTAAATAAAAACCTATCATGATTTTAAAAAGAAAGTTTAAAATAAATACTAAAATAATGTCAACATTTTGCATGTGATTAAAGGAAAAAGAAATAAATTTGATAAAATCATGTTAGAAACCTATTAAAAAATCTTAAGAACAAAACTTTTATTTCATTACATATTCATGAGAAACTGTTTTTCTTATTTTTTCATATCAATCATATAATAATTGAAAAATAAATTGTTAACATTCTCATAAAAATCTACAATATATTTAAGAACAATGGCTAAATTGAATAATAATTTAAATATCATTTCAAATATTTTTTTATTGTGCATTTCAATATAACAAATCTTGAAAAAAACTCATAGAAAGTAGCTAGGTGCCTAGACCAAATAGATGAGGTCTGCATGTCTATAATGTCAACCCTGCATGCATATCCTTCATTATTTTGTTTGCACAAGGGCGCGAACAATATATTATTCTCTCTTTTATTTATTTATTTTTAAATCAAATGACATGTCATCTATTGTGATAGATGATGTGTCGTTTGATTGCCTAGATTTTAGTCACCAGAGGGACGATTAGAAAATCAGGCTGGGGTTTTTAGGCCCATGAATTTATTTCTTAATGTATTTTAACCTAAAAACACCTTTAAATCAATTTAAAAACACAAAACTCAATTAGAAAAAAAATCTTTTTCAACCCTATGTACTTTTTCAAGAAATATAAAAGCTAAAAAATACCTCAGTGACACTCCTCTCGTCAAAGAAACATATTGACACCAAATTTAGCTTCTTCGTTTTTGTTCACATTATTTGGTCAATCAATATTTTTTTTCTCTTCTCCATCATTTTTAAGCTTCTCTATTGTTTGAACTTCACAAGAGTTTGAAAGTAGGTTGTTGAAGAAAATTAACAATATCTATTAAGAAATTGGAGTAGAGGTTGCCAATTAAGGCATCTCCTATATTTATTCTATTTGCTCCCCCTTCTACTCTCTCTAAACTTCTTTATTTATAACTGAAAATAGAAAAGGACAAACTTTCCTATTTTCGACACAATTTCTTCCAAGAATCTTCCATAATATATGTCATTAACATGTTGGTTTTTTGCTAGATTTTCATTACTAATTCTGCCATTAACATCTCTCTTCTCTCTCAAACTCATACACTGAAATGTGAACAAAATGAAGTATTGGACCAAAATATATAATTGTCAAACTAAAAGAACTAAAAAATAAATTGATAAAAATATAAAGGGAAAATTCTTCAGAAGAAACCCTGAATGAAACGTGTAAAAAAACCTACATTTTTGCCTCATCATCAATTTTGATCCCGTAATTTTTTTTTATCATACAATAAAATCAAAATTGCTTTTACAAACTAAGAATCAATTCAATGTCGAGATATTTTTTGTAAGACCAATACAAAATAGTTATCAAGCCCAAACCCCAATTAATGCAAAATGGAAGGATGAAATTGAAAAACAAATGTGATGACCGGTGTAAAAAATCTTATAGGACTAGAAAAATCACAAAACATTGTGAAAATCCACATTGTTTTATAAGGTGGTGAACAATGAAATCACTACCTCTTTTAGTTTTTTTTTTTTTTTTGTAATGTAGTAGGGCCAAAAGGTGATGTATATTATTTGTATATGCTTTATTTTTCACTTAAATGAAATAAGTATTTAATTAATTTCTATGTACTAATTTATCTTATTTTCACGGTTTAGCATAGGTTGAAACTACTCACCAAATGAATTAATAATGGGCTTCATCTAGCATAAGGTTCAGGATGCGTAATAATTTAGATAGGTAATATAGCAAGGTTAATGTCCATTCCTTGTCTTTAAGGTGTATAAGAGAGATTGACTTAGTGGGTATGAAGTAAGGTTAAATAAATGAAGGCCCAATTGATACTTTATTTTGCTTTTGTTAGCAAGTTCAAGCGGTTTAACTAAAAAACCTAGTTTTTTTTAATCTCAAACCTCAACCATCAAAATTTGGATAACATCGTACAATTCAAACAATTAAGGGCCATTTTCTTTCTATTATAAATATCAATGTCACAGCATTGTAAGGGGTATTTTTTAAAATTTTACACACCTTTTCCTAAATAGAATTCTCTCTCCAAGTTCTCTCACTCTTACACCATCTAACTTCTAAAGCTCCATCTGTTAGACATTGATTATTCACCTTTCTACTACTTGATTTGTGCTTTACTAACATTGCTTAGTCTTTCTACTACACCTCTCACTACTTGTATTAATTTTTTATTAGTGGATTGTTACTTCTTTGAGTCACAACACTAGCTCTTTATATATCTTGACTAGTTTACCAACTAATTATTTCATATGCTTTTAAGAACTCTTATATATATATATATATACATATATATATATATATATATATATAGTTAAATGTAAGGAATCAATAAGTATAAAAAACATTGGCCCTTTCAAGATCAACTAGAAGAATGTTAATCCTACAACCAGCATCACAATATGCAATGATAAAGGGATCCTACTTAATCCTAACAATAATGCTAACAACATCAACCTTCTTAACACTGAAAACAGTAATAAAGCTCGAATTCCCCAAACTATTAATAGCAGTTTGGCAATACATCTAGGAGGTATTCTACCCCGACTCCCACTTTCCAAGTCCTTATTATGTGTTAAAAAAATATCTTAACCCAAAAACTTTGGTTGTTATATGAAGTTTGAAGAATAGTTTTATATTAAAATCTGTTTTTTTTTTTGCTAAAATATTTTATCAGAAAATATTTTTCAAATTTTATAGTGTTTGCTTTCAGAAAATATTTTTTAAAAAAATTCATTTGTTTGTTTCCCATAAAATATTTTACAAGAAAACTAGTCACTAAAAAATATTTTATAGTCAATCTTCAAACTTAGTTCATTTGGTAGAAAATATTTTCATCTCATTAAATTCTATAAAATATTTTACAAATAGTAATTCATTTACAATATCACCCAACTATTTCAACCACCATCTTTTTTTTTAGCACCTCCATGACCACCTTACCACCATCTCCTTCACAATCTCTACCATCTCACCGCCATTACCTCTACCATCATCTTACCACCTTCTTCTCCACCACCACCTCCTCTTTCACCACCATCATGACCACCTCACTACCATCGGCATTTCACCACTGCCACCTCACCACCACCACCATCCCAGCATCGTTATTAAAAAATATTTTGCAAGAAAACATTTTTCAATCCAAAAATTGAAAAAAAATTTACATTTTAAATATTTTCTCTTTGTAAAATATTTTACATAAAACAAAACGACCCTTACTCTCAAACCAAGTGAAAAGCTTTTTGAACTTGAAACTTACATAAATCCATTATTATCTTATACTATTAATTAATTTTAATTAAAAGAGGCAATACGAGTTCATATTCAAACCTGTGACTATTTGTTCATTAAAACTTTAATATCATGTTAAAAAATTATCTCAATCCAAGACTTAAGCAACAATGAGGTTCTAAAAATAGTTTTATATTATGGTTGTTGTTCAACTAAGTATTTAGGTCATATTAGACATCTTAAAGATCTTCCAAGAAACGCATATCAAGCTACAACGGGGTGTTTGAGGATGACTGCGGTTACTTTTCAAAGTGCTTTTTACTTGAAAATATATCAAAATAATATTTTTTTTATTTTTAAAAAGTTATTTTTAACATCAACACATTAAAATGATTTGAAAAAACTAAAATATATTAATTTAAAGAAAAAAATTAAATTTTTTTTAAAAATTTTTAAAATACAAAAATAAACCGTAATAACAAGTTCCGAATACCCTAGGAGAAAAAAATGACGCATTCACCTAAGCTCTCGGTAGCTTCATTTAGTTAATGATGATGAGACCTTTAGATAATGATGCCTCGAGCCATTGATTTGGAGGATGACATAACACCTTACGCATCCCATCACTAGACACCCATTGGTCAATTATGTTTGACCATTTGATAGCTAGTGATTTTAGTGATGAAGGTCACTACTTGACACAAGAAGAAGACTTGGAAAGGTCGCTCGTGTGAAAAGTGGCAAAATACAGTAGCAAGTTTGACCTCAAGCCCCCTCATAGACGTTATGAGACCTTGCTTGAAAAGACTACACGATGAAGAAAAGAAGCATCTCGTGGAGTCCACAAGGATGGCAGGCATTTATGAGCTGGATGAAAGGTTGGAATCGATGGAATTTTACGATGAAAAGTCTCCTTTCACAGCTGTCAATTCCAAAACTTCACTGAATCACAGTCGTTGGTTTAGATACTTGATTTGGGCTTGGTCATTGCCAAGACAAACCATAACTGTTTGATCCAGACTCTATGAATCTCACCCGTAGATACAAAGACCGAAAGGGGGCTCATCTACATTTGATCATAGCCTAAAAAGCCATAACCGCTAGATCCAGTCTCCCAAAGATCTCAGTTGTTGGATTTCATCTATGCATATCCGTACCAGATCATAGCCCAACAAGTCAGAGCCATCAGATCAGTTTAAAGGCAGTTGGATCTGGACCATTGATCAGATCAAACGGATCTGGACCGTTCAATCCAAGGAATCTCATATACTTACCATGGATCCAGCCACAGCAAATCCAAGCCCATGTCTTCTCTCTCTCTCCTCATCAATAGTGATTCCGGTTGCCATTTCTCCATGGTCCCGCCACCAAACAGCTCAGGACCACCGAAGAAAGGAGCGCCTCCTCTTGCTTGCAAAAACGTGACCAGCAACCATCACCAAAAACTTGAAAGATAAAAAAGACTTGTATTATTTAAATAAAGCAAAAGTTGCAAATACTACTAATTGAGCTTTTAAGTCTTGTAAAAGATAAAAAGGGAGGTGTGGGGATATACCTTAGTTGGAGTGACTTTGACTTTGTAACAAGTGTGTTTCTTGAGCTAATAAAGGAGTTGTTGTAAAAGATTGTATCTTTGTTCTAAGAAGATTGTTAGTGGATTCTAAGATAAAGATTACTTTGTGATATTTCTATGCCTATACTTTTATATTATTATATCTTACGATTCATTATTTTATATATTGTCTTGTGATAGTTCTTTATTTTATATATTGTCACGAAGAGAACTTGCATTTAACCATATTTACTAACATAGTGAAAATTACTTATCAAATTAATAACTTCATTGTCATTTCTAAACGAAATTACTTCACCACTAAACAGTTTATTTCAGACCAATTCTTTTTTAAATGTTAGGTTTAACTAGTCTATCCATGAGCATTTTATTATGACTAGTTAATTTAAAAACTTGTATTTCTTAATTCATTTAAATATGAGTGGTTTGTTTTTTATTGATCTTTTTTAAAATATTATGTTTAATTGATCCACCAATGAGAGGTTTGTTTTGATTAATTAATTCTAAAAACTTGTGCTTCTCTAATCAGTTCACCCATGAGTTGTATGTTTTAATCCATTTCTTTTAAAACTTGGGTTTTCTAAAGATTCTCCCTTTGACAACTCATTACCGATTGACCACTTGAAAACATATTTTCCATATTATATTTTTATATATGTATTTTTCTTTTATATAATAAAGTGTTGCATATATATATATATATATATATATATATATATATATATATATATATATATAACAACAACAACAACAACAACAACAACAACAATCCCTAAAGGATGGTTGACCGATGATTATGATATTTTATATGTAGTCCGTGTCTGGTTCCATCATGTTTAGCGTTTTGCCTCGTATTAAAAATGTGGTAAAATCAAGAATTCCATCCTTTGCGTCGATAATTAGAATCTTATTTACTTATATGTGTTATTTAATTGTGTTCTTTATTGAGTCCTGAGGCCATCATCTTCTCGATGAAGAGAATCTTATGTGTGCATTTTATTTTACTTTCTTGTTTATTTATTTTACTTCACTCATTTTCTATGTGCGTTATAACTACAGATTTTTCTTATGATTAATGTGTGCATTCCAGTTGGCCTCGGCCAGATACTGGTAGGGTATCGTTGATTGAGTTCATCTTCTCTCTATGTAACTAACCCCTTAACCAGATTCTGGTAGATTATTTTTTAGTTTCATAGGATTGTTAATGATGTGATAATATTTGCAAGTGAATAAAATCACAACAAGTAGTAAAGTTGTTCTGAAGAAAAGAGTGTTGAACCCACAATAACTAATTATGCTATTGAGTTCTGAAATTTATCAAATTAATTACTATTTAGAAATCAAACTAAAAATTTATAGAAATGACTATCTAAATTAAGCTAAAGTGTTTATCAAAAGTAAATTAAAAGAAATAGAGAATAAAACTTAAGTTTGTAGAGGTAATAAAAATAAATTTAGAGCTTTTAATTTCATATAATTAATCCTATATAATTTATTATTCCTTGTTATGAAATTCCAAATTCTCATGTTGATGATTGAAATATCTTTTAACTATTCAATGTTTTCTCTCTTACAACATTAAAAATATATTCACCTAATAATTCAACATATCTCTATATAAATTAAATTATTAGAAGATCCATTAAGTTCTTTGGATTTTTTCTACAATATCAGCAATCGCAGTAAAGTATATATATCTTTCGCTCAACTAATGGTGTTTAATCCTGAAAGCTTTTTTTTTTTTTTATCATAAATCACCTTTTATTTTCATTATGATTCAATAGATCAAACAATATTTGGCCAGAAAATTGTAAGAATTAAGACCAATGATAAACACTTAACATGAAAGAAATTGAAAATAAAATAACTTGGAATTTAAATTGTGTAATCAAAACTAGACTGCATCAAAACCCAAGAAAAATAAATTTAGTTCATAATGAATCCAAAATAAACCATACTCTTATTAGAATACAAAAAGGAAAATTAAATAGAAGAATAAAACTTTTTTGCTTGGAATCACTTGATGAAACACTCCATGACAATATATAGTTTCTTCTGGTTCTCTCTTCCTATCCTTCTCTGGTTTTAGTGGTGAAAAAAATCTATTTCCGTTTATCAACTCTCATCATGGTCTCTACCTTTAATCTTCTCCTCTTTCTTTGGTAAGAAATATCCCTTTATTTGTTTCTTAATTTTCCTTTCAAAACTAGCATATTATGACTCGTTACTTTGAGTCCTATTTTTGCTATTAGAATGATTTTTTTGAGAAATTCATTAACATTAAAGTTGTAGAAATTCCTTTTAACTTTCTTTTCACACTAATATTTTGGATATATATAGAGAAAGTTATTTCTAATTTACCGAGATGTGTTCCTTAAATTTTTGGGATGAAAATTTCATATTCTTACAATAAAAACTTTCACTTTTCTCCTTTTCTTTTTTCCTAAAACATGCACACAACCTCTTTAAAGTAAATTTCCTCATTTAATTGGATTTTAAATGGGCTTCCATGAATTTAATTCTCCTACTAAAAACTATATAAAATAGAAATATTTAAGATAAACTAGCATAAAATTAAAATAGAAATATTCAGTTAACCTAGGTGGCACTCCTTTACTAAATTGTATGATGTGTGATTATCATTTTTATCATTTCATAAGGGGTCTCTATCATAAACACCACCCTCCTGAGCACTTAGAGGGATTTTCATAGAGTTAAGAGGTTGTGTTCATAGCAACATCTCTAATTGAAAAAACATCACCTAGTAATGGAATTTGATCCCTAACTCTATGCAAGCATGGACAAACAAGTGTAAGCTATTTATTGAGAAGTTATTCTTCACCTATAAGAGGGTGATGATGTTTGATTTGAGGAAAGAACATCAAGGCTCTGTAGAGGTTTATTGGAGTACATTTAGAGTGTGTTTGGTATTGCGGTAGCTGTTGTGGTTGTGGTTTGAAAAAAGTTGTTTTATAAAAAGTACTTTTAGTTGAGGTTGGTTTGAAAAAAAATAGGTGTTTGGTTAAAACTGTGGTTGAAATTGAGGTTGAAGAAAAAGTAGTTTTAACGTGTTTGGTTAAAAAAATGCTTTTCAAATTGAGGTTATATATATATATTAATGATTTTTAACTTAAATATTGTAGATTTAACTACTGTTATTACATCATGAAATAAATAATATTGATATCAAATATTTTTTTATTATTCCATTAAACTATATGCAATGTCATTACATACGAAATCTATCCAACAAGGACTATATTTTTCATGGTTTCTTAAGCGCGCAACAACAAAAACTGAATTTTTTAATTTATATAGTATTATTAAATAATAAAGATTGTGATATCTTTATTATTAGAATTGCGATCAAATTCCACAAATGTTACGTCATCATGCGATATCTTTCTAATTTATGTAGTGTTATTAAATAATATTAAATACTAATTTTTCGAGTACAACACAATTTTTTAAAAAACATTTACAATTTCATTACAGTACCAGTAAATCTAATTTACCTTAAACTAATTTTTTAAAAAAACAAAAAAAAATATTGTCCACGATTAACTACATTGGTGTTGTTCGGAAAAAAAAACTAAACTTTTTTAATTGATTTTTCAAAAAAAAAAAACTGAACATTGCAACAGTGGAGCATGGCTCCACTATTCCAAAAAATTACCATGAGAAGCAGCATTTTGCTTCTCCATTCCTACGGCTGGGCAGCAAAAATCAATAGACCCTACCAAGTAAAATCAGATTTGTTTCCTTTACCAAACATCAAAATGTGTGGTTGCGGGTGAACCTCACCCGCAACCACAAAACCAAACAGCATCTTAATGGTTTTAGCAAAAAGATTCCTAGACATTAGAGAGGTTTTAATAATAAAAAAAGTTGTTAAGTTGTGTAAGACCTAAATGATCATGACCATAATGGTTGTAATTTTAATGATAACAAAACACTTAGTTTTACTAATATTGTGCTTAGGTGTTGTGATGTTAATAAATATTATTCAAGCATATAATGAGTAAGTTTGTCAATTTAATGGAAATGGATTAATTCAAGCTTTATGATATTAAATAATGGTCTTAAAAATTTATTTATGCTTGGAGTTTAATTATACAAAATTTATGAAGTAAAGAAGCAAGAAGAACTAGCTGAATAAAGATAAAAATTATTAAGTAGAGCTTTAAGATTAGTTGACCTATCATTCTTTCTATAAAAATTTGCAAAATAAAGAGAGAATTGGTTGAGTAGGCTCATAATCAGCTAAATTGAGCCCCATAAGTAGTTTAGATGAATTTTGACAAAATTTAGCTCCTTTTGGTAAAATTTTATGCAACAATTACTTTTGTTCTAAGGACTCTTTCCTAACAAATAGTTCTGTAGTAAGAAAAGATTATTTCTAATGGTTAATGTTTACTTAGATTAATTAGTCAAAAGACTTCTTTGTTTTGTATTAAGTGAAAAATTTTAATGGATATTTTCAATGGAATGAAGATTATCTACAATAACTAATTCCTTAGATGAATTCTCTACAACTAGTTTCTTACTTGGACAAACTCTCTACAATGACTACTTTTATATTGAGAGAAAGTCATATCCAACAAAAGAGTGAAGATTATCTACAATGGCTAAATCATTATAAAGAGGATCCTTTCTAACAAAGAATTTCTTATTTATGTGAATATTCTCTAAATGATAGTTTTTCTTTACACCTATAAATACACTTAGTGAACTATATTCTAAAGATGTGTAATGAATGTGCAAGAGATGTGAAGTGTATGCAAGATAAAAGAGCAAAAAATATGAAAAAGAAAAGGAAGATAAAAGAGACTTGTATCATTTAAACATAGCTAAACTTGCAAATACTATTCATTTTATTATCTCAACTTAAGTTATATCATTTACAAGTTATATTATTTACTTTTTGATGGAGTGTTAAGTGTTGTTACTTATAAAAGATGAAAAAAGAGATGTAGGGTATACTTTAGTTAGAGTGAGTTTGGTATTATAACAAGTGGTTGTAAAAGATTGTATTTTCATCCGTAAGAAGATTGTTAGTTGTTGATTCCAAGATAAAATTATTGTTTGATCTCTATGCCTAAACTCTTACTTTATTATCTTATACTTATATCTTACAAATCAAATTCATCCTTTTTATATATATATATATATATATATATATATATATATATATATTTCTTTGTCAATTTATCTCAAGTTTTTATTTCTCTATAAGTTCTCATCAAGGTTTGTTTACCCCCTCTAAACCTGGCTCTTGGTTCTTTAGTGTATTTAAGGCATGTATATAGAGAATAAAATACACAAAGAAAACTTACATTTAATTATATTTTCTAACTTAATGGAAAGTACTTGTTAAATTAATAACTCCATTGTCATTTCTAGAAGAAATTACTTCAAACCTAGTGTTAGAGGTACCGAGAGGAGTCTTTTAGTAAACATCATTTAACTAGATGAACAACCTGGTAAAAAAATAAGGAGTGTGGTTGTTAAACCACCACTTTTAATGATTTTGCCATTAATTTTTCATTGTATTATGTATAAAGTTATACATTATTAGATTATTGGATGCTCACTAAGTCATTGAGCTCATGTGGATAAAAAGACCCATGTTTAAAGAAAAAAAAGGGATAAATCATAAATATTATCACTATCATTGGACCATTTAAAAACAAATTGTATCTCTATGAGTTCATTCTTTCATGAAAAAACTAAACAAGAAGAGTGATCATTTACCACAATATTAGAATCAATTTAACAACCAAGTATATGGTATTGCTTATGCCCTAGCTAAGATGAGGAAAATGAGTTCGGAATGCAAGTCTATTAAATTGTTGTTAGCAATGCCATGTCCTACGTGGAAAAGGTAGATATCTTCATCGTACAATCTTGACTAAAGCTCCATATTTTTGCAATTTCATCGTATAATTGCCCACTTTATGTGGAGAACATGGTGAATGATTGCTATATTCGCATGAGATTCATTGATAATGGTTTGTCTTTGAACATCATGCCTCTTACCATTATGTGGGTTTTATGCTTTTATAAGAGATGCACTATAACATCAATAACTATCAAGGTTTTTGAGAGCACTTCTTTTCAAATTCAAGGCCTTGTTATGGTGGATTTCCAAAAAAGACTAATATGATGGTAATACATGTCAAGGGTTAAACAGTTTTTTTTTTTTTTAATAATTTATTTCAACTTAAATAGAATATAGAGACATTCATTCCATCTTTTATATCATTACCAAGAACAACTTCTTGATCTGTTGTTTCGTCTTATCCCCTCTATCCTAGCTATTTTCATCTCTTCTAACCCGAAACAGTAATCACCTTATAATCTTCCTACAACCATTCACCAGCTTCCTAATTAGCAGTCTAACATAAAAAAGCAAACCCATTTCGCAGGGAACGAGGAGGTTTACAATACAGAAGTAATCATGAAGCAATATTGTAACGAATGTGCTTTAGAAGCACAGGGATCACAATATCCGGAGAGCTCAACTGAGGCAGGTGACCATCCGATGACATGACTTCAACAATTGATTCACCGCCAAGATTTTGGTGCAAATATTCAGCGGCAACCACAGGCACTGCCAAGTCCTTCATGCTCTGCAGAATGTGGCAGGGCACTGTGACCATATGCAGGATTGACCTCATGTCACTTTGGAAGATGGTTTGTGCCACGCTAAGGGCAATGTCTGGCCTCATATTGAAGAGGGTGCGGCTGAATTCCTGCACTGCTACAGAATCCATGTCTCCACCCACGGCTAGTGGGGCAAAACCTGAACACCATGCTTTATAATTGTTTTGCATCGCTTCAAATAATTGGTCTAAATCTTCTTGCTCAAATCCTCCATAGTAATCAACATCATTCAAATACCTGATGAGAAGAAAATTGACAGGCCAAAATTTCACAATCGATTTCGTTTTTTTTTTTTTTTTTTTTTTTTTTTTTTTTTTGTAGTGTGATTGTGGTACAGAAACAGAAACCTAATTTGCATAGAGGCAAGTGCTGGCGAATAGCCCACAAATCCAACCACGAAAAATATAATATAATCATCATAAACAACTCCTCTTTCAACTACCTAACCTAATAATTTATTAATTTTAAAATTGATACTTAGTAAAATATAAAGAATGAAAAACAAGAGAGCGATCCATAGCAAGTTAGCAACGAATATTAAAGAAGTAAAACTGGGCAGTATAATCCATAAATGAACAGATGCATAACAATCAAACACCGCTACAATAGCAGGTAAAGTGATTTAACGAAATTAAATCTAGGCAGACTAATTTAGATAGACGCGTCTTTCTTTTTTTGTGATTAAAATTAAAAGTAGTAGCAATTATGAAGAAACAAAAAAAAAATGATCAATGATTAAAAAGTCTTCTAGGAACATACCTTGGAGAAGCAGAAAGCATGACAATTTTTGAGAAGAGATCAGGGCGACTGATAGAGGCAATAGCACCAATAATGCCAGAAACAGAGTGAGCGACAAGAATACAAGACTCAACTTTTAACTCCTCTAAAATGGCAAGCAAATCATAAGCATAACCTTCAAGAGATGAGTACCGATTGAAGTCAAAGTAATCTGGGTTTGTAGTTCCAGCACCCATGTTATCATACAGAATAACTTTGTACTCATCAACGATGTGTGGAATCAAGTGCTTCCATACAGACTGATCCGTCCCAAACCCATGAGCCAAAAGTATCACTTGCTCTCCTGACCCCAAGATCTTCACGTTATGAGCTTCTTCTACAATACCCATTTTCTTTTTCCTTTTTTCTTCAACTAGAGCTGCTGCTTTCTTCTTACTCTTTAATTGGGTTGGCTTGTGTCTAATGGTGTGGAAGTAGAATGCACTCTTTTATACATTTAAAGATGGAAGGAGGAGGACAGGAACGAGATCTATGTGAGGATAATTTTATGATAAGATTATTGGGTTGTTTTTTTTTTTTTTTTTTGATTATTGGGATGTTGTTCTAAGGTTGTGGTGCTTTTTTAGTTTTTACCATAAATATATTTTTATATTAATAAAATTATTTTTTAAAAATGATTGTAAAAACGTTAAAGGCGCCACCTTGTCCATTTAATTTGATGTTTTACAACTTAAGAAACCAAGAAAAAAAAATACTTTTTTATGAATGTTGGTTTTAAGATTTAAATTTAAAAAATAAAAACAATTAATAATTTTCTTAACTCAGGATCAATTCCTAGGTGGTGCTAGTGACACGTATTGCATTCCCATATCGGATGCCATCTCTTAATTATGCAGTGATGAAGTTGTGATGCAGAGGGTTCTCTAGTTATAGCTGATGTGACCCTACGTGGTTTAACCGTTTATTTAAAAAAAATGATTTTTTTTAGCTTTAAATTATTATTTTTTTAAATTATTTTAATATATTAATATTAAAAATAAATTTAAAAAAATAAAAAAATTTATTTTGATATATTTTTAATGGTAGTATATACTTTTTTATATATATATAATTATTTTCGATTGCATTAAAGAAACTAACTGTATTCAAGCCGTCAAGATATATAAACTATCTACAAAGCAATTTCTATAAAGTATAAATATGTTTTTAATCATTCAGTAGGTAGTCTAGTGGTAAGAGTTTAGGACTAAAAATCTTGTTTATCTTGTGGTTTCAAGTTCGAATCTTGTAGTTGTTAATATGATGGTTACTGGAGGATTACATGGTCATTAACTTCAGGACCCGTGAAATTAGTTGAGGTATATACAAGCTGACCCGAACATCCATATATATATATATATATATATATATATATATATATATATATATATATATATTTTTCACATGGCCACATCCAGTTTGCCCAGCAACTCCCGGAGAAAACGTATCTTCTTAATTATTTATTTAATGATAAATAATTAATCATTTAATAATGGAGATGAGCACTCGAGCAGCTCCCTTCTCCGGCTCTCAGTGTTTTTTTTTTTAAGATATAGTTATGTTTTATCCATGATTAAGTAAATTAATCAAATAATTGAATTAATTAAAAAATATATAAAATTAATAAAAGAAACAAAATGAGATATTCAAATAACTTGTATATTTACATTTTCTGCACTTAGATTTATTTAATTAGTTATTTGTAATGACCCATTATTTTATAGACTTCTCACATGATATAGTCATGATTTAGCATCATTTGTTTTTTTGTGAAAGAATCCTTCACTCCATCACCTTATGTTGTCCAGTTAATTTATTTTATTCTTCTAGCAGGCAATACATTTTTTAGGAAATCTTGGCAGCATTTACTTCCAATATTAGTCTTTTCCATCATTCTATAGTTTCCTATAATATACATTTGCATCTCAACACATCTCTTTGATAATTATCATCATAATTACCATTAGTATATACTAGGAATCACAATTTATAGTATATTACACATCATGTAAACACAACCTTTTAAATTAAGATAATAAAATTGACATGCATACATCATAATTACATAGATACATGAATAATATAAAAAGGATCACTTAAAATTTTATGCTGAGTTCCAAATATAAGGTAAAAGAATATTATAACTTCAATAAATTTTTAAGATATCCAAAATTATTTGATACTTAGCTAATTCCTATTACAAAATGGTACAAACAAAATAGATAAGTTTAAGGATGATTGGTTGTGCGATTAGCACCTGTAACAATTAGTAATTATACAAGATACTACCATTATAGTAATTAATTACACAAGAAACAATGATCATCATTAATTTGATTGATTTTTTACACATTTACATGATTATGAAATATTGTGGATCATTACCCATTCATTCATCATTCAATATAATGAATTTGTTTGATTGTCGATGCTTAGATAATTTATTGTCCCCTTGCTCCTATTCCTTAGTCATCAACTTTACGACGACTAAGCATCATTTTCTATTATATCCTTAATTACCCTTCTTCTAGTATTCAGTATCCCATTTATATTATATCATTAGTTACTAAAATATTATGGTGACTAAATATCAAGATCATACTATAACCTTAACCATTGTTACTAGTGTTACTAAGTATCATATTGATATAACCTTAGTCACCCACATATCGGTTACTAAGTATCTTGAGAACATATCCTTAGTCACCCACATCTCACTAAGTATCGTGAGAACATATCCTTAGCCACCAACATCATGGTCACTAAGTATCATATCATTATATTCTTAATCACTGACATTTTGGTTACTAAGTATCATCTCACACATCCTTAGTCATCGACATTTTGGTTACTAAGTATCATCTTAACATATTCTTAATCACTAACATTTCGGTTACTAAGTATCATCTCACACATCCTTAGTCATTGACATTTCAATTACTAAGCATCATCTCAACACATCCATAGTCACCGACATTTCGGTTACTAAGTGTCATCCTTTATTTTTCATCTTACATGTAACATCCTTTAATTCCATAACAAAGGTTGTGTATTGAACAATATTACATCTATTCAAAATCAATATACTGTAGAAAGGAAACTTGGTAAATTAGTAGGTTATGAGAAATCTCAACAGTTTGAAAATTCTAACAAAACAAAACTGAAAAATCATTGGGTAGTTAAGAAAAAGACAATATATCTAGTAGCTCATACAATATTGAAAACAATGAATAATAATTTATGGTACTTATATAGTGGTTGTTCTAGACATATGTCGGGAGATAAAGGTTGGTTCAAAAATTTTGAATTCTTGAGTGGAGGATCAGTGACCTTTAGATAAAAGCATGACTATTATAGAAGGTAAGGGTAGTATTGATATTCCTGTCTTACCTACTTTTCATAATGTTTTGTTTGTAAATGGTCTTAAAGCTAACCTACGAAGTATAAGTCAATTTCATAATAAGAATCATAATGTGCATTTTTCTAAAGATGAATGCAACATGTACAACTATGTAGGCAAATACATCATAAAAGGTACCAAAACCTTAGACAACTACTATGAAGTTTCAACCTTGACCACCTTTGATTATCATAAGGTAACACTAGATGATACTGATAATTGACATTAACACCTTGGTCAAATGATTTTAGAGACTTGTCAAAGATCTCTAAAAGGGAAGCAACATGTGGTCTATCAAATCTATAAACAGTTAGGAAGATGGTGTATGAAGCATGTCAGGAAAAAAAATAAACTAAGGTTTAATATAAGAAAGCTATTGACATTCTAACCTCAAGATCCATTGAATTATTATATATGGACCAATAGGTCGAACTCAAACTAAGAGTCTTTGTGGAAAGAAGTATATCATAATAATTGTGGATGACTATTCAAGATATACTTGGGCTATTTTGTTAAGATAAAAGTTAGAATCTTTTGATCTTACAAGGAAACTATTTAGAATACTACAAAAAAAAAAATCTTTTCCATCTATAAAATTTACCGTGACCATGATAAATCATTTAAAAATAATAATTTCTCATTTATTTGTGATGAACAGGGTATACATCAAGAATTCTTTGCATTTATCACTCCTCAACATAATGGTATAGTTGAGAAAAAGAATAGAGTTATACAAGAAATGGCTCGAACTATGTTGAATAGTAAGAAAGTTGTATTGTACTTTTAGGAAGAAATTGTTAACACTATTATACACATTTTGAACCATGTTGTGTTTAGACCTAGAACAAAACTCACTTCTTATGAGTTGTTGAACAATAAGAAACCCATGATCGAATACTTTAGAGTGTTTGGAAGTTCTTACTGTATTTTGAGAGATCAAGAAAACTTACATAAGTTTGATAGCAAATATGATAAATGAGTCTTTCTTGCATACTCATCACATAGCAAAGCCTACAAAGTCTACAACTTATGAACTCAAACTGTTATGAAATCAATCAATGTGATTGTTGATGACAATCTGAAGGAATTTTTCAAGAAAGATCCCGATAACATCATTGACATAACTAAATAAACCTTATCAAAACATGATAAAAAAAACATATAAGAGAGTTCTCCACACATTTCTAAATAGTCATGAGAGAAAAAAAATCTTTCTCAAGGATAAAACACAATCATCCTAAAGAGAACATTATTGAAAAATTAGATGAAGGTATGAGTTTAAGAAAAAGATTTATCAATCAAGTTTTATATATGTGTTATTTGTCGTAGATTGAACCTAAAAAGGTTAAATATGCCCTACAAGATGAAAGTTTGATCAATATCATGCATAAAACACTAAATCAGTTCACAAAAAATAATGTATGAGAACTTGCTCCATGTCTTGATAGTCATAACATAATTGGAACCAAGTGGATCTTTAAGAACAAGTTAGACGAGCATGGAATGGATTGATTTTGATGAAATATTTGCACTAATAGCTTATTTGGAATCTGTTTGCATACTACTTGCAATTGCTAATCACTTGAATTTTAAATTGTATTAGATGGATGTGAAGAGTGCATTCCTAACTGAAATTCTACAGGAAGAAATTTACATAAAACAATCCAAAGGTTTCACTAATCATTTGTTTCCTAATCATATGTACATGTTTAAGAAAGCCTTCCATGGTCTTGTACATGTACCACGAGCATGGTACGAATAGTTAACAAAATATATATTAGATAACAGTTTCAAAAAAAGACAAGCTGATAGGACTCTTTTCATAAGAAAACTTGATAGACATCTACTCATTGCTCAAATTTATGTTGATTACATTACGTTTGAAGCTACTTTTGATTCACTTTCTCATAAGTTTGCTAAAGAAATGAAATTTAAATTTGAAATGAGTATGATTTGTAAGTTAAACTCTTCACTGGCATACAAATTAAGCAAAGTGAAAATGTAATTTTTAGTTCTCAATTTAAGTAGGTTAGAGATATGGTTAAAAAGTTTAACATAGAAGGAAATAGTCATACTTGTACACTTATGAGCATATCTGTTAAAATCAGCTCAGATTCTACGGATAAATATCTTGATACTATACTTTTATATAAACATGATAGAAAGTCAACTTTACATTATTGCTAGTAGACCTCACATTTCTTTTAGTGTGAATGTTTGTGCTAAATCCCAATTTAATTCTAAAGAATCACATCTTACAACAATTAAGAGAATCTTAAAAATACTTTAGTGCTATAATTGACTATGGTGTATGGTATTAAAAAAATTCAAACTTGAGTTTAGTGGGCTATTCAGATACTAACTAGACAGGTAATGCTAATAACAGATAAAACACTATTTTTTTTTATGTTGTTGGCAACTTTACACCATGAATAAGTAATAAATATAATTCAATCTCATTGTCCACTATAAAATTCGAGTATATTGCAGCAGACATTTGCTACCTATAACTTTTTTTGGATGAAAAAAATGCTAGAGAATTATGGTTTCTTCTAAGATACTATGATTATTTATTGTGATAATTCTAGTGCAATTAATATCTCTAAAAATCAATATTCAAGAACCAATCATATAGATATAAGATGACATTTCATTAGAGACTTGGTTGAATACAAAATTGTGTCATTAAAACGTGTGAACATCAAACATCAATTGATTGACTTATTCGTGAAACCTCTAGATGGTCTAAGATTTGAATTTCTTAGGAAAGTCATTAATGTATGTGACATGTTGTAATTCTTAAAAGAGATAAAATTTGTAAATAAAAAAAATATATGTGTGTACAAAGTTTTGTTTGTGTTTTTATATATTTTTCATATAGGTGACATGTTGCTAACATTAAAGCATGAAAGAAAACCTTGTAAATATATCTAATTTATACCTTTAAATCTTATAAATTTTATTTTACTAGGATCAAGGCAAATCTTAATTGGTATGATCTTTACTTTTGAAACACTATTCATTTAGAATACCAAATAAAGGTGTTATCTTAAGAACTATGAGGAATCAAGTTCTTTTACTAATTATTAGCAAAAGTAAAATTGTTTTAAATGGAAGTATGCTAACAGTTAAGGGGAGTAATATGCCTTGGATTGACTAAAGCTCATTGAACCTAGTACATAAGTTGTTAGAACACTCCTCTTAATATATCATTGAGAAAAAGTCAAGTGTTCATATCATTGTGAAAATAGACGAACACTTTAGTATGGATTCATTCTACTCTCCAATTCGTTGAAGAAAAAGTTAATTGCTCACTATGGAAATAGACAAGCAATTATATAATGGAAATGATAAAGTTCATCAAATCTTATTTTAAGAGTAAGAGTTTTCTCTATCTAGGCCCTGATATATAGTTTGACTTTCAAGGTATGCTCACTCCTTACTAGCATATCTCAGATCAAAGAGAAAAAGATGAAGAAAAAAATTTTAATGCAAAACTGTTGTCTTTCTCACTCATATATTTACATCTTGATTTGACCAACTAAAAAGATATGCATTCATGAATGAAGATTAAACAATGAGGTAAATATCTCCTTTAGAATTATCAATTATGAGTATTTTTAGGCTACAAAATTAGGTTACTTTATATAGGTTAATATCTCTGCCTAATTATACAATTAGATACTTTTGTTAGAAATACATGTGAAAATAACGTGGCCTAAATGATTTATAAAACAAAAGGAGAAATGGTTAGTCTAAGGAGTCAATCTTTATCATAATAATGATGTATCATCTTAAGAAATGCTATATAGGTTTATATCACGAATCTTGATGTGAGTGGGAATAAGAGAAAAACATTTTTTTAGAGCTAAATTAATGGTTTTGTTTATGATCAAAACATGCAATCATCTTTCTGTCCCTATGTCTCTATCTTTGTTTTTTTTAAAAGCACTCATCTCGCAAGTTTTCAAGAAAATCCTTTCATCTTTACTTAACATCTTGTGATAAATACAAAAGAAATTTCTGAGACAAAACATATGCTCATCCTCTTTATCTTGCATTTAACAATTTTGAAAAAATAGTAAGGATATCCTATCTTAATCTAAAATTTCTTGAGAAAAATTATTAAAAATAATGTTTCTTTACAATCATCTATGTAGTGCTTTTGCAAAACATATTTCTTTTCATTTTATTAATGTTATACAATGTTCCTATTGGCCTAGCCACTCACTTTATTGATGTTATACAGAAAGCTACAACTGAGAAGGAAGTAAGTCTATCTTCTAGTGGGTTGATATCTAGGGTAGCAATCATGGTCAAAGTACCCTTATGTGATAGTGAGCCAACAATCAAGATTTTTGGAAAGATTTTAGCCATAACTATTTTTAAATTTAAAGTTGTGGTTAGTACAAAAAGGTCACATCTTGATGAGTTTACCTTCTCTTAGCCCGAAACTCCTCAAACCCGCCCCTTTCTTCCTTTTATAATTGAACAATTGTAATAACTATTAAACAAGTTTGAAAATTTTACTGGTAAGTGGAAATAAAAGATTGATGTTGTTGATAAATTGTTTACAATTATGTAACAAGATATTGTGCAGATTAATGACAGACTTGTTCAACTCATCTTAGATTTCAAACAAGTACATTAGTATGTTGTTGGTGAAAATGAGGACTAGGATTGATACCAAACCAAGGAGGAGACATAGATGTATGACAGGGATGCAAAGGAAAAGGAGAAAGTAAGCAAATAACTAGTTATATATTATAATTTATTTTTTTTGCTTTTCTAGAATTTTACTGATTTTAACTAGTAATGAATATTGAATATTTTGGTTTGTAATAACTATAATATTATTTTTTGTAGCATATAAATCTCTATGCTGAATACTTAAAGCACTTTGAACTTAATGCATGTAGTGGCATAACATTATCTAATGCATGATAATTTCTGAGTATATTATAAGTTGTTAGGATGCAATATATTGTATAAAGTATTATTTGAATAGTTTATGATTTGTTTGCATGAAACATGTTAAGAATTGTTAGCATGTTATTGCATAAATATTATTAATTGTTTTAATGCTACATAAAACTATTTCAATTATACTTGCAGGTATACTTTAATGAAGTATCTGTTGAACTACTTGCATATTAATTCATCCTTATTATATTTTGTCACAAATCAACCAAATAGGGAGATTGTAAATGTCAAAATGATTGACTTTGATTAGTGAAGAATTATTTGTTTTGATAAAGATGAATTTTTTTAGATTGTTACTTTATCTAAATTAGATAAAGAATTAGTTAAGTTTATCTTATAGGATATAACATGGTTATTTATCTAATTATCTAGTATGTTTGGATAAATTATATAGGAAGTTCACATAAGTGTTTTAAAAAAAGTAAATACAAGTTATCCAAATATAACTGTTACAGAAATGTTTTTGTAAAACACATTAGTAGTCTATTAAGAACATATTAGACTAAGAAGCTTTAAGATAATGTTTATCAAATGTTCTTATTCTTATTAGTATGGTGTGTTTATAAGAAAGAACAATCAAAAGTATTTGGTGGGAGTAGAACTGATAATGGAGAAAGAGTACTCAACCAGCTAAAAAGTTACATAGAGTTTCACAACATATACTTTTGATATATAGGTGGAGTGTAAAAACAATTCTGAAGGAGAATTTTTCACTGAAGAGTTAGAGAACTTGCATACTTCCATGAAAAGTTCATATGTTAATTGTTAGCAACTGGATGTTGCAGTTAGGATGACAACAATTTAAAGATTGTTAGGTGTTTTGGCAAGCTACTACAGTAGAGAACAAAACAAAGTTTTTATCTTGACAAGTTAGGTAGTATAGATACAAAATATTTGTAGTTGAAAACACTCCTTTTGTAATCTTCTAAAATAGTAAAAGTTATTTATCTTGAGTTTGGCTGCCCTAGAGGGTTTTTTTTTTTTTTTAATCTTCTAAACAGTTCTTTAAAATGTTTTCTCTTTATAACCAAATAAATTATTTATTTATATTTATTTGGTTGCTAATCAGTGTTTGCAAAGTGTTAGTAGATTGCTTATATTAAATGGAATAGAAACGGGATTGTCACTTTGTTGCCATAAATGTTTTCACGTACAGTAAGAACTCCTAAACTGATATGGAATTCATTGCCAAAATAATTCTAATTGCTACCACCTATATTGTCCTCGTACAAAAAGAATTCTTTCTAAATACAAAGTCCACAAATCATAAGGAAACAAATAGCAAAACCTATACAATAACTTTTATATTGTATCGTGATGCCTTAGTAATCTCCAATTGACTTGAAATTTTAAACCGATATCAAACAAGACCTTTGAAAACTTTTAGTAAAATTTTAGCTCAATCCAACAATCAAATTAAGAGTTATGCTTGTTAGCGTAAAACTGCATATTAGAAAAAATTAAGCCAAAAACTAAATATGATTGTCCAACCCTTGTATAGATCATATCATTTCCCCAATCTGCAAAAGAATTCATCCTTGAATAACCAATATGAACAATGGTAAGATCTAAAGCAATAATAGCACTTATTTCATAGCCTTTTGTTCAAGTTTTCAAAGCTCCTTTTTGCCAATTTTTTCTCTAATAAAACTGTATGAATATAATTGCTTTTCTCTCTCATTTTGCATTCTTTCACTGTTGATCTAAAGCTTCTCAATCATTAAATAGTTTTTTATTTTATTTTTATTTCTACAAATAACATTGTAATTTTCTTGCTCTCCTTTTCTAAGCTCAGAGAAGTCTTTTCACCATTAGCCTTTAGAGCTTAAGACCGCAGTTTATCTTGCTTCCTAGCATTAAAAACCCTTTGGGAATATCCCTTTTGTAATTTAGCATATTTTTTATTTTTCTGTTCAAGCCACTTATCAAATCTCATACTTATCCTTTCAAGTTGCTATTGCATGGCCCGTAACAAAACTTTTCTTAGTTTATTATTATTGCTTTTTGTTGAAATCATTATTCTAGTGTTAGTTTGGGTTTATTGTAGTCTTATTACATTTGTTTCTGGCTTTTGATCAGTTTGTATCAAAGCAAAGCTTTAAAATCACGTTATATCGATCTATCTTTAGGTTTTCGTGTTATTTTCATTGTTTCTTAAATCTGATATGTGGCAAGTAGTATTAAAAAAATTCTTTGATTTTGTTATTTTCAAGATTAGAACTATATAAAAAGGAAAAAGAGATCAAATTGCAAGTGTTATAAATTCTATCGCATATTGATATCATCAAAAGATTGAAATTGAAAACTAAGAGATATACACCTATAATATGATATTCTTTGGGTTTTTGGTTTCTTAATGTGAAACCTTAATTTTGGATTTATTTGGATATACTTAGGTTTGGGTAATTCTGAAGTCATGAAATAAATCATATCGGGTTAGTTTGCGTCAACACAATGTTTTCTTTGTTTCCTACAATCATATTTGGTCATATTAGTATTATAAAGATAGCTCTAGGTTAATTGAGTCATATTACATTATTTTTCTTTGTTACGTATTTGTTTTCATGTTTTCATGTCTTCGTATAATATTCGTATCTGATTAGTACTCTTTAGCGTTTTCATATTCGTAATTCATTTTCTTTATAGTTTTTTGTTATTTTCTTGCTTATTTAATATAAAATACTAAGAATTTAGTTACTAAGTTGTTTCTATTTGGTTACTTGATATTAGTTCCTTAAAGAAAGTATGAGAGGTAAAAGACGAAAGGGTAAGCGTGTTATCTTGAAAAGCTAAATTTAAGTGAAACAGGAGTGAACTAATATCTTATTGAGTGTGAAAATACGAGGGAGTGTGTGAAAAGATATTTTCTTGCTACTAACATGATTTTCAGATTTCAATTATGTTTACCAAAGGTGATACATCCCCACTGAAAGAGAGGGAAAATCAAGCTTTTATGTTATGAGTCATGCACCAACAACTTGAAAGGATGAATAAGAGATAAATTGATTATTCAGAACTATAAATTTTGTATGAGAATTCACTCTTACTTTTGGTTTCTCATGGAAATTTTTTTCAAGAACTTATCAAAGATCAACTGTCTTTGTGGTATTCATCCTTATACCTAAGGTTCTTGGCTCATTATAATCAATAGATAATGGTTTTATTCTTATACTTCCAGTTCTTAGTTTGTTATAATCAATGGATCAATGGATAGGAGTTTTTAATCCAATAATTATAGTTCTTTTGTTTAAGTAATCACTAGTTTGAGTTCTTTTCAATTTGATTTTACTTTTATTAAGTTGTTTATTTCTTATGTGTGGATTTAAGAGTTCATACCCTCTAGATTCGCATTAAATTTGGTTCTAACCCTATAGGTGGCATAGGGTTTTTTAAGGCATATGAATGTGAAATGTGCAATATCCCTTTTTGTATATTCATTTTTCAATATATATATATATATATATATATATATATATAGTATTGAGTACTGAGAAGTCTCAAACGCAAAGTGTAAAGTGTTAATAAAGTTTGTTTTCTCTTTGGGTAAGAAATATACCACAAGTTGAATGCAAATACTTGAATTCCTTAAGGAAAGCATTGGTTGCTTAAATAAGCAAGCCCCGTACAACAAACAAATAAACCGAATTACAGGGAAAACTAATAGTAATCAAAATGGATTCAACCTATGTAAAACACAGAATTAACAAAGCGTAAAACAGAACAATCACAACAGAAATAAAATGACGTAAAACTCACAATTTCAGATGCATTAAAATCGCAACGATGGAAGACAATTTCCTGCTGCACTTCTGCACATTAACCGCTACGACCCAGTCCATCCTTTTTTCACGTTGCATGCTTGCATGCTAATGCAATGGTCTTGCATGTCCCTACTCATTCTAAATATTTGAGATTTGACCTAAAGCCCCTCTCAGATTGATGTGGCATAACAAGTATATTTTCATCACATATTATCTTGGAATAAAATTCAATTGAAGATTAAAGAGAAAAAATTCTTATTGATATACCGTGTAAATATGAATGATTGTCTAAAAACTCAATGAGAAGGTGATTAATTTTAACACGTGAAATACATTAAATTAACAAAACAACAAGGTGGAGAAATAAATATAACTAAATGGAAAAAAAAAATCTAAAATTGTTCTGATTCAACTCAGGATTACAAGACATGAGAGTCCATTTTCTTTAAATCCCATCCTGCCTATTTTAGGGTTTTCAAACGTTAATCCTGGTGAGAAGAAAAAAAAAACCCCTTACAAAGACGTCAAATTCAAGTCTAAAACAAATACTACGTCATGATGAGTTTTTCAACTGTTCGGAGGTTGAAAGGAATACAAAAGGACCCAAGGAAGTGTTGGGGAAAAAAAAAAAAAAAAAGGGAGTCAATTTTCTTGTCTACAAGCAGCACTCTAGTTACGCCACAGTTTTAGCGAAAACTTTAATGCAAATTTGTCATATGCATGACCAACGTGGCATTTAAGAGGACTGACGGGTCTAATATTTATATGGATGATTTTTGACTCATTCTCTATGTATATGTGTACGTAGGAAGAGATATGTACGTATATGCTTTTGAATTATTTCATATAACCGTCTGTTCTCTTGGTTTTGCATTTGTTTATTTCTTTTATACATCTGAACACGTAATTATTTCATATAATTTTACTGATTTTTATTATCATAGAATTCTTTTGACACTAAAAGCTTTTTTTTTTTTTAAGAATAATCTTGTGAAATTAATTTGATTTTTAATTAAATACTAATGCTAATTTATTTAACTTTGATATCATCAACTCAAAAGAAAAAAAAAAAACCTCACCTATTTTACGTGGCAGCACCAAAATCAAGAAAATTTCTTATAAGCTTTACAAAAAATAATAAATTGTAAGAGCTTATTAAAAAGCTTGAGATTTAATATATAGTATATGATTATTTGCGTGTTTCCACAGTTTAGTTTAATCATTTTTGTATTTTTTTACTCTCTCTCTCTCATGTGTGTGTATATATCAAGTTATTAGGGGTTGGGAAAATATTGTTTATGCAGACTCATAAATACAATTAACTGAAACAATGTAATAACAAATTTATCATTTTCATAAAAAAAAAAAATATCATTAGACTAGTTGTTAGGGATATGGTATTCATTGCACAAGGCATATTTGGTTACTATCAGGTTGTTCGAGGTAAGTTGGTATTTTGCCATTTTAGAAACACAATAAAATAACTAAAATACTCTTAGATGCAAAAATTTTAAAAATAGAGTCTAGGGGCACTTTTATCTTTTAATATGTGTTTTATTTTTATAATAATTAGGTTAGGTAAGGGGTAATTTGATTTTTAAATAAATATAAAATATATTATAAAAAAAGTGGTTGGCGCGTGTAACGTACTAACTACATTGTGAGAGAGGCCCGTATGCCCTTCAAGTAGTGCGTGCGACGCCTCTCGATAATAAAATAAAGATAAAAAATAGCGATGCCAATAACCTTCTTTTCTTCACTTTCTATTTTTTTTTGCCTCCTCACCTTGGAGACCGTGCTACCATGAAAAATTTTAGAATTATTTTCTAATTTGTGAGGATGTCAATTTCAGTTTTTAGTCCTTTGATTTCTAATTTTTTTTCTTAACTATTATTTTTTAAAATTCTGAACTTTTTTCAATTACATTCTTTAATTCCAATTGTGATATGTTATATTGTCCAATTTGATCTTTATTTTTTTGGTTTTTTCTTTGTCTTTTGTTAAATTGATTGTTCTTTTTAATTTCACTCTTCAATATTATTTTTTTATTTTTCATTTCAATTTTTATCTTCATTATTTTGATTATTTTGTCCTTTTGTTCAATTAATTTTTCTTTTCAATTCACCCTTCAATCAACAATAAAATTTATTTTGTATTTCATTTTTATCTCAATTCTTTCAATTGTCATTTTTTGTCATTTCATTTTTATCCATATCCTTTTGTGTAATTGATATTCTTATTTTAAGTTAATCTTTTAACATTTAATTGCTTGAGAATTGATTTTTGTGGTTTTTTCAATTAAGGTACTTTCAGTCTAATATCCCGGGTCAAGGGTTTGAAAAGTTAACGTAAGTTGATATCATTTTTTACTTGTTTTTTTTCAACTTTGTGATTTTTTAAGTTTTCTTTTCTACTAGGTTATTCCGATTTCATGACCTAGACCGCAGATTTGACGGGTTAACCCAATGTAAAGGTTTATCATGCTAACTCAAGCCCCTTTTTCTAGTTTTTTAACTTAATTTCATCATTTCATATTTAATGGGCTAAAAATAGAGCTCCATCATTTGTTCTTTTTCACAAAAATCTTTTTCTAGGTTATCATTATCATTGTTTTTTTAATTTAGTCAATTTGTTGTAATTACCAATATTTTTTTAATCATCTAATTAAAATAAAACCAACTTATTTGATCTAATTGGGTGTATGACTTGAGTTGCATATTTTTTTTCTTCTGTAAAACGGGTTTGCACTAGCTAAACATCATTTTTAATAAATAAAAAAAAGTTTCGTTGTGTAGTGTGGGTACACGACTAGTACTAAAAAGAAATCATATAAAAATCAAACACCTGATTTTACTTATTATATATATTTTATGATATCTAATTTTTATTATAAAAGATTTATTTTTATATTAAAAGATTTATGTAATAAATATATTGACATAATAGAAAAATAATTTGATTTTTAATGAAATACTTCTATTAATCTTTCTAACATTGACATTATCAGCTGAAAAACCTTACATATTTGATTTTTTAATAATATGTCATTATCAATTTAAAAAACAAAACCTAATATGTGGCAGCACCAAAATCAAGAAAAATAATTCCTATATGCAGTAGAAAAAAATGATAAATCTCTTAAACTTATATAAAAAAACTCTTCTATAAATTAATATTCTTAGAGCGGTGAAAGTTTTTGAATAATTAAGATATTATTCAACCAATAAATTATTAATTTATATATTAATTAATAAAAGATAATTTATTAAGTTATATCTTGAACTTTATAAGTTCATAAAACTTTATATAATATTCAAAAAAAATCAACAAAAAATTTTGGATTATTTACTGGAAAAAAAATCCAATTCTTTCTCCTTAATGGTGTTTCCCTTCATATCTGGAACCTACTCAAACCAAGGTTGTCAATTCCGTTTTATTTCGCCCGGAATAGCTGAAACATTCTATATCAATTCAAAAAAAGGAACAAAAGAGAACAATTTTCATCTCATTTTAAATCTCGGTCCGTTTCGGATTTTTCGGCTAAATTTTGGTCGGAACGTTCCGGTTTTATTCCATATGTTCCGTTCTGCTCTTAAAAAGCCATTGAATCAAATTAAACCTTATTCAATTTAATTAATTAAACCATCTAAGTATAAAAAGCTCTTTTTCATTACTATTTTCAATAACAATGATATTAATAATAATATTGAAAATTATTATTACTATTTTCATTTACAATGATATTAATTTTTTAAAATTAGATTTATCACTAATATATATTGTTTATATTCATGTTGTTTTTTTTCATGTTTATACTTTGTAGGAATTTGAGCAAAACAAGGGATGCTTTAGATTCCATTAGCCTTGATAATATTGACCTAACTTTATATTTAAAATATTTGTGTTAAAACATTTTACTTTCATAATATTTTGATATTTTGTTTAAGTTGAATTACTTTAAGGCCTCGTTTGTTTGCTGGAAAGTAATTTCATTTTGAAAAGTAAATTTCGGGAAAGTGAATTATTTTCTGATATTTGGTAGTGTAATGAAAAATAAGTTGAAAAACACTTTCCATTGTTTAGTTATGTCATGGAAAATAAGCTGTAAAATAACTTATTAATGTTTTATTTTTCTCAAGTTTATTAAAATAATGAGGAACAAATCTTACAAATTAAAAATTTGAATGAGAATGAAATTAAAAAAATATATAATTTCATAAATTATCTCAAATAAAATAAATAATAATCAAAATAATATAGATCAAATCTAAAAAATAAAAAAATTAAAAGATGAAGAAATTAAAATAAATTAACATTTCATAAATTATTTTAAATAAAATAAGTAACAATCAAAAGAATGAGGACCAAATTTGATACATAAAAAATTTCAATAAAAAAATGATAAGGAAAAATCAAATAACAATTATAAAAATAAGGACCAAAGTTAATATAAAAATTAAATTTTAAGAGATGAAATTGAAAAATAAATATTCAAAACAAAATATATTTAGCAATCAAAAGTTTGAGGACCAAATTTGACATAATTAGCAAATAATATGATATTTCTAAATTTTTCACAACTTCCGGAAAGTGTTTTCCGCCTAAATTTTCCAGGAAAACACTTTCCCGGAAACCAAGCTAAATTTTCCTTTGACTGGAAAGTATTTACCATTGATCAACTTTTCTAGTGACAAACAAACACAGAAAAGTTTGAAAAGTAGTTTCCCGGATAGTGAATTCCAGGAAACAAATATAGTTTAAGTTAAAGATCTATTTAATCTTAACTATTTAAAAATATTTTAAATTTTAAAATTATATTTGTTTGGTATTATATTTATATGACATAATTTATAATTAATTTATTTTAAATTTAAATTTTATATATATATATATAATTAAAATATTCTATTTCAATTGAAAAAACAAAACAATTATCGAAACGAAGACAACCACAAACAATATTGTTATTGGATTAAGAAGATTTGGTGCATTAAAGAAGGATAATTGCTGGGTGGGTCCATTGTTGATTGTGGTGGAAAATGAGGTCACTGCTGAGGTGGAACAGACAGGGGTACTATGCAGGGAGGTTGAGGCTGAAACCAATGCAGGAAGTGGATTTTGATTTGCTTGAATGCCAACGGGATTTGAATTAATTTGGGGTTTAGGGATTGTGTTTTTAGAGGGGGAGGAAGACATAAATTAGATTTTGGTTGATTTTTTTTCTGAATAGTAATTTTTTGTTGTTTATGTTATATTATATATTCTTTTTAACTAAATTTAAAAATTAAATTGATTCAGGATATAAATTATAATTTTTCTTTTTTATGTATTTGTTTAACCAAAACATTTTAATGAATGTAATTAGTCTTATTAAATAGAAATAATGGATTTATCCATTTTTATAACAAACTAAAATTATACTTCATGAATATTAAGTAAATCAAATAAAAAATCTATAAAAAAATATATAGTATTATAAAAGGTAAAACTAAACACAATGATTTCTTATCATCAAAGGCATAAAGATAAAGAAATCAACAATGAGAGGTGAAATACATTAAACATTGTGCGAGTATAATATAGAAAATCCAAACTTGCAATAAAAAAATTGCAATAATGGGTGTTAGAAAAGTTTAAATTGCAAGTAAGCCAAGTAAAAATATCAAATATGATCAAGAGATTATTAGAGGATCTATCATCTAATATTAAAAAAGATGATGTCAAACAACATAGAACTATAAAGTTCTTCGAGCAAGAGAAGATTTTGTGTGAGTACTTTAATCAATACCAAAATCGTGTGAATATGACTAAAAAAACTAATCACAGAGAAGGCAAATGAGTATTTGGAAAAGATATACCTTATAGTTACACTAGAATTTCTCAAAGTTGACTAGTATTTCAAATCAAGACATGACATCAAGACATATCATTGTTTAAAACAAAATGGATAAGTTGATATGGAGATCGTGAAGAGAAATTTACAGTTTATAAAAGTGAAAGCATATTAATTTTTCATGAAAGATGTTTTCAATATGGATGAAGAAAAATTGTCATATATAATACAACATGATAATTCTCTTGCAATAAAGAAACATGAAGGTAAGAAATAAGACAAGGAAAGACTTACAATTATTATGTGCTGTAATGAGGATAGTTCTAAGAAAATTGCTTTATGGTTAATTGGCAAGTATGTTAAACAATAGTGTTTTAAGAATATAGACTTGAGAAATTACAAATTATTTTTAATATTGTAAAATTAAATCTATGGATAATGTGACTTCAAATAATTTGGATCGATACTCAGATAATATAAATATTCAATGATTACATGTTCTAATTAAAAAGTTGAAGTATCATAATACAATGAATGTTTAGTACCATTTGAACTACTAGGAAAAAAAACTAGACAATTTCTTAGTTGTTCAATGATGAACATATTATTGAAAACATAATGGAAAGTGACCAAGAAAATGAAGTTGAAGACTATGGTACTCTAGTAGAACTTGTTTTGCACAAAAATACACTCAATGTAACAATCATTTTGCATAATCTTCAATTACACACACATATGTGTGTGTGAGTTTTGTTGACATGTGTATTATTCAATTATTTTATAAGCATTGCTACAAATTGAAATAAATATTTTTGCTATCCAGTTTATTATGAATTGTTTTTTATGTTGGTTGTCATCCTTTTTAATCTCTTTTTACTTTAATAAAACATATTGATTCTCATAAAAAAAATAAAATAAATATTTTTAATACTATGTTATTATAGGAAACATTTATGTTTTTCTTTCAAAAATAAAATAAATGTTATGTAATGCATGCCAACAAATGTTTTAATTCAAAAATAATTAACTTTTTTTTCAGGTTTAAAATTTAAGCTGGTTTGATTATAAAATTAACAAAAAAATTATAAAATATAAATATGATATGCTAGTAATTATTATGATTTCTTTTATATAACCATTGCACATATAAAAATTTTAAACATCCTTCTCCATAGACTATATAGTTAGTTTGAAAATCCAAGGGATCATTTTGGTAGTTAAGTACTTATGTTTTTTCCTTAATTTTTTGGATTCAAATTTTAGGACTAGTATTAGGAGAATTTAATAAATAAAAAAATTAATGCACCAAACTAATATAAGTGCTATAATTTTAAGATTGTCTAGAGAAGAGGCTTAGTCTTGTTGACATTCAAGTTGATTTAAGGTTGAGGATCATTGAATAAAAAATATTAAGATAAAGAAATAAAAAATAAAATTATACAAATATGATAATAAATAATTTAATGTTTTTAATTTTAATTTTGATCACAGGTATATAAAAATTTATAAAATTTTATGAGAATAAAAATTGATATAGCAATAGATGTCATGAACTAATATTTAAGTCTCAATATTATGAAATTTCAATGTATATTTTTTCCAAGAAAATCTATCAATCCTCTATCTCTCTCTCTATAAATATACATGTGTGTATTAATCACAACTTTTAATTTATTCATATTCTAATCAAAATTAATAATTGCACATGGTAACCTTAGTTATGAATTAACTTAAATACCCTTTCAAGGGTATGGATAAAATAACAAACAAATAGATGTGAGAATTAATTTTGATAGAAAGGTAATTGATACATGGAGTAAGTATTAGAGAATATAGATAAATTAAATATTATGATGATTGATTATTACAATAGTACAATTGAAAAAAAATATTATTAGGGATTATTGATAGGTTTCCTTATTTTTCTATCATTATAATTATATAAAAAAATCCTAAAAAAATTTAGGTTTTTCCAGCTCCTTCACTATTTATATAAACAGTGAAGGAACTGCCCCTCCCTCCTTTTTCTTTTTAAATTTCAACTTTTATTTTTTTTATTGAATTTTTTTATGATCTAATTAAATAAGATTAATTTTGAAATTGTGGGAGAAATAACAAATTAAGATAAAAGACTAAAATGTAAAACACAAAGAAAATATATGGTCAATCCTAAATTCATAAAAAATGTCATTTTGGTTTAAATTTTTATTTTATTTTTCAGTTCCTGTGTTTTAGAGAGGAGAGATAAAGCCATTAAAACTGCAAAAAGAGAAAAAATTATCGTTTGTTATGATTTTGACAACTAAAATGACCAAGCTTAGTGTCAAATTTGAAGAGAGGAGTTTGATGGTGATTGTTTTTTATTTTTACCTTACCAGAAAATATAAATCAATCCTTGAAAAGTTTTGATATTTTGGTTTTTTTAATTGATTTGTTTTTTGCTATTTTAAGGTCGTAAATGAGTTTATTGAGGTTTCCTAAGCGATTTATGAGACAAATTGGTTGAAAATGGTTTTTTTAATCTAGCAGTTGAAACCCATGTTTCTAAGGGGTTTTCCAACAATATGAGATGGCCAGAAACGATCAGCAAGCGACATATTGTCTTTCATACCAAACAATGCGTTATTTGCTTTAATTTGAAAAAATAAAATAAAAATAAAAATAAAAGGATGACATGCCATCTATCCCTTTTATTATCGAAAAAATATATAAGCCTAGGCATGTGGATATGAGTTTCACCCATACGCTTCTAGACTTAGGTAGTTGGCCAAGTACGAATACTGACCTCGTTCTCATTGTTTATATATTATTTTTTGCAAAGTTTTTGATTAACAACCTTCCTCTTAGGTATATATTTTCAGTTTACATTAATTTTTTATTTCAATTTAAATTAATACCCTCTCTCTCTCATTTATTGTTTTAAATTGTTTTTTTAATTTTTTTTTAAATAGTACTTATTTTTTTATTTTTATAATTTTTAAAAGAGATTATTGTAATTTTTGTTTTCGTCTTTTTATTTTATATTTGATATAAAAAAAGTTGATTTGCATTTCTCAATTAAAACATGATATAATAAAATGCATCCATAACATTAATACATTCTTCTACAATATTAAAAATTAACTTAGAATCCTATTTTACACGAGTTTTAAAGCTAATAATTACTATTATGTCATAATATTTCTATTTTTTTTGTGTGCGTATAAATGAGTCCTTTATTTAATAATAATGAATATATTTATATTGTTAGAATAGGTATTAGATAAGGTGTATAATATAAACAAATATTCAGAGGTTTGATAACTTTTTTAATGACAATAGGAGAAACTAGCTCAATTTATCTTTATATTTTAGACTATATCTCTAATGTTTACAAATAAATATAATTATTCTCAATTTAATCTTGAATTTAGGGTCATTATCTAATCTATCATTTTGCTAGAGTTTTTAATTATACTGACAAAATATCTTAATATAATAAACTCAAATCTCACTTGATATATTAAAACTATTAATATAAAAAAAATTTAATATCTAATGACAATTTATTTTTTTCCAAATATTTTCTTATAATAAGTATTTAAGTTTTTTTATTAATTTAAAGGAGAAAAATTGCTAAAATGATACATTAAAAAAGACCTAAAATATAAGAATAAATTATGAGTAATTAGACTTATGTGGACATAATACAAACTAGGCATAAAAAATAAAGACAATCTAAACTATATATATATATATATATATATATATATTTTATAATCATACCATTAGCATTACATTATTTGTTAATATTTTTTATTTATTTAAAAGAGTTATTTAAAACTAAATATCATATGGATAAAAATTAACAATATTGATATAAATAAAATTTTATGAATCCTTTTTGTTTAACAAATCTTTGTTTTTCAATATTGATAGTGTTTGTCTAATGAAATAGTAAATATTTTATTGACCTTAAGATCTAAATGAGTCGAAAATGATATAAGATAAATAACTAATATCTCTTATAAATAAAAAATTAACTATGAATCTGTTTTAATAATTTGATGTTGTTGTGGAAACAACCTTAAAATCTCAAATTAATTGGCAAGTAGAAAAATATAAAATACAAGCAAAATCAATTACATAAAAGCTCACATGAAATTTAGGGGTTATGCAACTCAAACCTACTTCAAAGGTGAAATGATAAGAGAATTTCATTAGGAGAAAGTAGAAGATTACCAGGTGTCATACAAAATTACTCTTTCACTTAAATTCTCAAACTAATTCAAAACTCATTTTTTCTCTTATCTTTAGCCACCAAAATATAGAGAATAAAATCAATCACAAATAAACCTTACTCTAAAATATGACAACTTTAGATTTTTATATGAACTAAGTACAAACATATTTATTTTCTCATTTGGGCCTATAATTTAAGACAAGCCCAACAAATTTCTACCTTGACTTAAATTGAGCCAACTTATAAAAATTAAACTTCTATTTGATTACCCCCATTAAACACCTTTAAAGTGGTACACAAACCAATAAAGTATAAACAATGCTTGAATTTAATTGTAGAGATAGACTTTATTAACATATCGACATAGTTCTAAACTATAACAATCTTCTTCACTGATACAACACCCTGTGATACGATATTCAAAATAAAGTGATATTTGACATCAATATGTTTGGTCCTTTCATGATATATTCAGTTCTTGACCAGATGAATAATACTTTGGTTATCACAATACATAACAATCAACTTAAATGATAAACTAAGATTATCAACCAAACATTTAAACCATAAAGTTTCTTTTAATACCTTTTTCAATGCCATAAACTTATTCTCTATTATAGATAAGGCAACAATAAATTTTAAAATTGCTCTCCAACTAATAACACACTCCAAATGAGTGAAAATATAATTTGTGAGTGACCCCTTCATATTCAAACTACCAGAAAAATGTGAATCTACAAAGTTCTCAACACTACCTCTAGTGCTACTGCCCCTGTCATATAACAAACCAACATCTATAATACCTCTAAGATAAAGAAGTATCCATTTCATGACCTTCTAGTGAACTTTACCATGCTGACCACACTAACAACATGTGAAATGTTTGGACGAGTGTAAACCATAACATTCATAATGCTTTCAACTACACTGGTATAGGTAACACCTGACATGTGCTCTTTATCCTCCTCTGTTTCTAGTGAAAAGTTTAAAGATAACCTAAAATGGGTTGCAAATGGAGTATATATTAGAAAAGTTACATTGACGTCTAATTGTTCAAGCTCTAAGTCAAGCCAAATAACCATAACAAGTTATACTTGGATGGGATTATGCCTCATAACTAGAGAGAATACCTCATTAACGTCAACACTTTCTCTTTGTGTAAAACTCTTATTAACTAAGCATGATTTAAAACATGTATCTTCAACCCTTGGGAATCTATCTAACCTCTTGTAAACCCATTTACACATAAACTTCTAGCTATGTGGTGGTTTAACAAGCTTACATATCTAATTCTTAGAAAAAAAACTCAATCTTCTCATTCAAAGCAAATATCCACTAATAAGATTTTTTTTGTAAGACATTGACTTTTTATAAGAACAAGGCTTATGATCATCAAAATTCTTTGCAAGATTCAAGGAAAAATAAACTAAATCAATATAACCATACTTAATTAGTACTTTTATTTATCTTATTTGTCTTCTTGTTGCAATACTGTAATGTTGTTCTTTAGATGTATTTTTTTCAAGTACATCCCGTACCATTTTCTTAACAAGCTTAGCTTAAGCATTATATGATATGTCTCTGAAGATTTTATCTAAGGTCCACCTTAACATTAATACCATTCAACTCTTTTTCCTTGCGAAACTTAGTAAACTTATCAAAAGTTCACATCCCTACTAGTAATAAACTTAAACTCCTTCACTATAGGTGTCATGTCAATGTTCCTAAAAGTAAAACATCTATAATTAGGATCACAAATATTCAGTAGGGTTTTTACAGCTACTTCTTATACTAGAAATATCATTAGCTATGCAATCCTCTCATATTTCTTCTTAAAGAGAACCTCATTGACATATCCCATGACGGGTAGCAGTTTATCCAGGTAATTTACCATATGATTTATCTTCTTAATGCGTGGAAATCCACTGGAATTGATTCTTGAATGATTTCCTTTAGCTATTTGTGTCAGCCCAAATTCTTGCATGAATTATTGAAAAGATGGATATTTTATGAAAGTCATCATTTTAATCCAGAATCTTGTAATACATGATAAGCATGGTCAGAATTGTCTTGATGCAACTTACATGTGACACATACATCCTAAAGATATATTCTATTCATTAAGTGATGGTCTTCATAAATATAATATGAGAATGTTACGAAGACTGGTTAAGGCATGTATGCCCACCGCTACCAAGCAAGCACTCAATATAAGCTAAGTGTTTCACACATCTGAACACTGACCAATAGTCATAGGCTGATCGATAATCCCCCGCCTAACCTAGAACCTTATGTATACTTTAAAAACTTAAGACATGTGATGTATGAGGTAATTTTATACAATACACAAGGAATATGTAAAAAAAAAATAAAGCATATAAGAAAAATTAAAGAAAATGCATATTAAAAATAAATACACAGATCAAATAATTAAAACAAAACAATCAGAAAAAAAGCATTGTCCATGGGAAGTCCTAATGGAGTCGCCATTTTTTCACACATACGGCGTCGCAACGATCATCCTCTTGGATCAGGATTTTCAGGGTTTGGGTGGAAAGAATAAGGAATTCTTGTCCTATATCAGTAAAAAAAGTGATGAAGTTGCCACCTAGTATTTTGATTTGTAGGAACTCTAATTAGTTTCAAAGTCTATATAAGAGGACTAATTGTGTATACGAAGGATGTATTATCTTTACTGCACCTCACCTAAGATAAATTACATTGTTCATTTGTATGAGTCATGTTTTTATTTGTTGGCTTATCTAAGGTTTAAGAAAAGTCCTTGTTAGTAAAGAGATCTTTATCCTATTAGGCTAAAATCTAACAATTCTAAAACCCAAAAAATTAAAGGTGTATTCTTGTCAATTCATTTAGTTTAATACCGGGAATATGCATTATTTTGTAAAATTCATAGCCTAAATATTAATTAAACAAATTGATTTTTATGGTATTTTTGAGATTTTAGCTAAATTCTAATGGATAATCACAAACTTGTTGTGATACCAATTAATATAATTTTTTATATTTTTCAAGTATGATAAAAATGTATTTTTTGTTTATTTTTTATGAAGTATGCATGAAAATTTTAGAATTTATTTGTATGCATTCAAGTAAAAACATATATATATATATATATATATATTTCATTTTTTCAAATAAGGAATTTTTATATTTTCTCTTATTTCTTTCTGAAAGTTTGAAGAAAAAAACAAGTATATTTAATATTGAGTCAGTATCTTACAATATAAATTTACAGTCCAAATATTTAATAAATTTAAAATGGTATGTGAATTTCTTCAAATTTCTTAGAAATTATTTGGGTTATGTTTGACAAAAGCATAAAAATTGAGAAATCAAACATTGTTACAAAAATTAGTATGACATGTTTGCCACTTAAAACATGTCTTAAGAACTAAAAAAACATTTTTTCATTTGATAAAAATGAATATGCCAAACGCCAACTTATGGAGAATGGACTTAGCCCAACCATGTGGAATGGGCATCCTAACCTAAAGGTCCAAACCCATAACCAAAGTCCATCAACAAAAACAAGAATTAGAAGATCAAACGAGATTTTTGCTTTGAATCTAACAAAGAACATGAAGATAAAACCTAAAAATGTGAATTGAAAAACATAGAATATTACATCGAATTGAAAGCATAGACATATGTGAAATCAACATTCAAACAAGATCTCAGGGTTGGGTTATCATGATAATCAAACAAAAGTCATGATTATTTGATTTTTTTTTTAAAAAAAGAAGAAACGAACATCAAAGCCATTAAATCGATATTTTTATGCTAAAACCTTAGATTCAAGATTAGTAATCATACTTCAAGATTAGTAATCATACATGTATATGTAAAAACCATCAATCAATCAAAATAACATTGAAATCAACAATCCAAAGCAAAGTTCATGGCAAGAACTTCAACTCAAAAAAGCATATCTAACCCAAAAATATCTAATAAGGATAAAACCTAGAAAAAAGGCATAAAGAGCCTAGAAAACAACCTAAACTTAGCAACCAAAGCTTAAACATGTTCAAAACAACTTGCTTAAATCATCAAAACAGAAAGAAACAAAAAATTAAAAGTAAATCATTAAGTAAAACAAACTAAAGATAATAAGCAAAAATAACATTTTCTTAGGCAAAAACGTTGTTTTATTGAATAAAATCATTGTCTTGAAACTTAAACAATATGCCTACATCTTTAACAAACCCAAACGGCTAACTTAAAACAATTTAAACCACAACAATTTCAATACCTCAAACTTATTAACATGAATTAAAAAAAATAAAAATGATTAACCTAACATCAAAGCCTACAAAACATCATTTTATACTAACATTTAACACTTCAATGAACAAACCGAATAATTCGAACAAGTTTCAAATAAAACATACACACACTAAATCATGTAACAACTAGTCATTTGAAAAGATTAAATAAGGTACCAAATGCATTGAAACTAATAAATAGCTGAAAAGAAAATGCATAATGAACATCTAATATAAAAATCTAATAAGTAGAATGAAAGGAGAAGGGGTGTGCTCATTGAACTTTACCCCCTCATCAAAGTTTAAGGAATACCTTAACAATGTTATCTTATTTGCTTGGAATTTCTTACTCTTTCCTTAAGTTTGTAGTCCTTTGGTACTTCTGCTTTCACTCTCGGACTCAAGAGCTTTGCCTTTTATCTCTTTCTTTCCACTTCTTATCAATACTTCACAACCTTTATATTAAGGGATTTTTGGTAATCTAATCTTCTAAGTTTTTCTTCATTTTCTTTCTGTGATTCCTCCTCCTTCCTCTCTATGATTTCCTTTTCTTTTATAGGCTCAAAAGGCAGGTAGTTGTAAAATCATTTGTATGTTTGAAAGTGGTTTTTCAAAACTAGATTATAGGAGATTCCTTCCTATTTTTTGCTTCTTTTTGTTAGGATATAATTTTTATCTCTTATTCTTTTGTTTTCCTATTCTCTAAATATCTGACAAACTCTTGGAGCTTCTAGAAAAAGTTAGGAATTTCATAACTGAAACTTGATCGAAAATGGCTAACTGAGGGTGCACTTTCCATGAATTAATCGTGGCAAATGAGAGGTTCTTGAAGCCAACTAAGCCATAGATCTTGTAGAGAGGGTGTCATTCTTCAACTAGGATCAAACCATAATTGATTTGGTGGCTTGTAGCTTTGCCACCATTGATCCAAAGTTAGGTGTCACACCGCTAATTTTAACTAAATTAGACAAGACTGCCCTAGGACAAAAAGTTGAGGGCTTCCACATGGCAAATGGGGGTACAAACGCTAAACAAAGGTGGCACAAACTTGTAGAGGGGAAACTCCTCTATTGAATGGTGGTGGTTGGAGTCCATGAAGTGGTCGAAGATGCCACATTCATTCACGTAAATATAGCAACTCGATCAACTTTATCGGCCGAGAAAGATAATAAAATAAAGATATACGACATGTCACTCAATCTCTTCATTAAAAGCGAGTGACATATCGTCTAATTAAACCCTAAAAATTAGGGATTTATAATTGGGATTTCGGTAAATTTCAAATTAGTCCATGTTCTTTCAATTTAAGCTCAAACATCCTTAATTAAGACAAAACTGAGTACTTTTATGCAATTAGGCCCCTGCGGAAAATCAATTGAGATCCTCCACGTCTGGCGCCTTTGATGAAGTAGCCCTTGTTTTTCAATTTGTTCAATTTAATCCCCAATTAAATCTCAAACTTTGATTTTTTTCAATTTAGTCCCTTAAAAAGTTCAGTACAGCCCCCAATATTGCCTGTCTTTTGCATAAAGGTTCTTGATCTTGAATTTTTTTAATTTGCCCCTACCTTTCAAACTTTAAATTTTTGCAATTGAACCCCTGATTTTACCAATTTGGCATTCCAAAGTTTCAATTTTATCCCTAATCTTTTAATCTTTGCGAATTGACCCGAATTAGGTCTCCAAACTTGATTTTTCTTCAATTGAGACCTTAATTGAATCCACAAAACACATTAGAAGTTTAATTAAGTCCTTAAATTTAATTAATTATTCTAATTTTGGTTAAGTTTAGATTTCAAACTCTATTTTTTTTCTTCATTCTATCTTGTCAAAATATCCTGATCTGGCTATTATTCTGGTATTTTAGGATGTTGTAGCTTAGAGGTCTATCTCCTCGTGTCCCAAAAATATTTTTGGATTTTATATTTTTATTTTTATGGATTTTCTTGGAAATATATATATATATATATATATATATATATATATATATATATATATATATATATATATATTTTAGGGGTTCAGGTTATGACAAATTCAATAACTAGATACCTTATATCCACTATGCAAAGTCTTTCCTGTAAAGTAAAAGGAAATGAGACGAGGACCAACGAAAGTGGACCCATATTACTTATCTTTCCCCCCTTTCCCTACTCCCACATTCTTTTCTCTTATAAGTCCAAAGCTCAAGGGAGTTTTTTTTAATTAAAAAAACCATCCAATTGAAATTTGCGTACATGAACGGTGCTCCATCACTCTCTAGGATGTGAAGGGAGTTGTTAATAATAGCTGGAATTAGTCAAACTTTGAGTGATCTCTATCCTGCTAACTAATTTGCTATCTCATTCTCGTGTTTATTTATATTTTAAAAATATTTTTAAAAAAATTAATTTTTTATATTCATATCATTTTAATATATAGATGTAAAAAATAATTTTTTTAAAATAAAAAAATAATATTTTAATATATTTTCAAATAAAAAAACATTTTAAAAAATAACTATTACCACACTCTCAAATACTCTTGTAATTTTCTTTTGTGCATCGAGGATCTTCTCCATTATTGACATCCATAGACGGTTCAGATGGAATTGAGAAACAGTGATCAGTTGAAGGCAAGTATCAAATAAATCAAATATTATTTCTGCTTGAAGAGAGTTCAGTAGTAGTTAGCTGTTGGATGACACATGAATCAAGTGGTCCCTCGACGAAGAACCCACCTTTATTTTTAGGGTTGCAAGTTGCCTGATTTTAATTTACATGATAAACATAAGTTCTCTGAAATTTTGTTTCCTTGGTTAGTGATGAACAATGTGGCATTGACCCATCTGCTTTTAGTTTTCTGAATATGACGTTTTGGAGGTATTAGTTGTGATTAGTTGGCTATGAATCTGTTGAGATACTGCAGATTCATTAAATAAAAGAGGCCAGGAAGTTTCAAATTTAGAATAAAAATGCAAGTTTATATATATATATATATAGTTTAAATTAAAAAAAATTAAATTAATATTTTTTAAATAATTTTATAAGAAAACATCCTAAAAAAATATTAATTTAACATATTTTAATAATGTCCCACGATGCATTATCAAACAAAATAAAACATAAAAAAAGAAGAAGAATTAAACATTGATTTGACGGAAAAGTGTCCTTACTAGGTGTTTCATGACAAGTGCAAAAACACTAGAAAGAAAAAATTAATGACACATTAATATCATCACATGGTGATGTCATAGCAAACGTGCTTGAGAATTGCTGGGATGCAATGCTAAAACAAGGTTCGACTGAATTCTTGCACTACCACCGAGTCCATGCCACCTACCACTAGCGGAGCAAACCCTGAGCACCAGGCTTTGTAGCTAGAGTGGCACCGAGCATGTTGATTTTGGAGAAGAGGTCAGCGCGAGTAATTAACAGAGGCAATGGCCCCAATCATGCCAGAAAAAGAGTGAAGAACATAAATACATGATTTTACTTGTAGTTCTTCTAATATGGCGAGTAACATATCCTTCAACAGTTGAATATCTTTCAAAGTCGAAAGAATCTGGACTCGTGGTACGTACCAGCACCCATATTATATATCATACAAATTACAACACAGTAAATATTAACAAGGTGAGGCACCAAGTACTTCCAGACCGATTGATCCGTGCCAAAGTCATGGCCTAGGACGACTATCACTTGTTTTCCTGAACCCAAAACCTTCACGTTATGAGTTTCGTCCATCATCCCCATTATGTACTTCCTACGTAGGTTGGTTTTCCTTCAAGTTCTGCTTCTAGTATTATTTATCTTGCTTCGTGATAAATGTTATGGAACACCTTCCAGGAAGCACATGAAGAGGTACGTATGGCCAGAAAGGTTTATGTAACTTTGTCCAAGAATCACACGAAGAGGTGGTTCGGCATTTACAGACCATGGTCACAGTGAATTTTGCTACCTATCACAAAAAAAATAAAATTGGACTGTTTAAATTTTAAAAGGTATCGTTCAATTAGTTAGATTTTAAGTTTATTTTCTAAAAGGCACTCATTTAAGTGCTACAAACTTTAAAGTTACCAAAAATTTATTTGGTCGTTAACTTCAAAATCTTGAAAAATTAATTGATGGGCTCGTAAACTAGCCGGAATATCATAGTTACCAAATAACATGCTAATCTCTCACCTTTAGCAGTAGCATCATATAGATTTTAATTAAACAAGGTTCAATTTATTATTTTTACATGATATATATATATAAATTGAACCTTGTTTAATTATATATATTACTTGATCTCATTTTTTACTCTATTCAACGAAGTTAATTTGCAAACCAAACCTGAATCTCATTTGGTATCAGCAAATATATACTAAAATAAACCTCATGGAACATCTCCTGCACTAATGTTACTAGTTCAGTAATCATAAATTACATTAAATGTATTATTTCAGCGAGGGATAGACTGCTAGACACAACTATTAACGTTAATTGTTTCAGTTGGTGCGGTGTCTAGTCCGCCATTAAACCTTAGTCCACGTGGTAAGGGACATTTTGGCCAGCTAGTCTAGAATTGAATGGGGTGAGACAAACAAAAGTTGACAGAAATTTTTTAAATATTTTAAATAAGAGATTGATTATACTAAAAAAAAAATTAAAAATCATTTTAAAATATTATATCTGACATAAGTTATTTTGTATTTATTTTTATTAAAAATTTATCTAAACTAATATATATATATATATATATGCGCGCGCGCGCATTTATTGTTGAAGTAAATGACTGCCAAAACTTACGAAAATGTTTTAGGATCCAAACTAAGGTCTAATCTTTACTTTTAAAATATGAGTATTCAATAAAAAAAAATGATAAATGATAAATTGAATTCTGGTGTGTTTTTTTATTATATTCTAAAATAGGTCAATTATAATCACATCACACAAACCAAAAATATACTTCAATTATAAATTTTTTTAAATAAATATTTATATAATAAAGAAGAAGAAGAAATAACATTTTTCAATTGTAGAATTGTATTAAAACACCAGAAATTGTGGTGGCATGTATATATCTTGCATGTGGTGAGAGCAGGGCAAACAAAAGTAATAGTGGTCGTGGCATGCACACACAGGTGGGCAAATCAAGTTATGAATGGTGTGTGACACTTTTTGATGGCTAGGAGGGCACTTGACCTACTGCATTAGAAATGCCTCTTTTTTTTTCTTTCTCCCTACATCGACAATGTAGATGAGATCAAGTCTTTAAACATTTTATCTTTTCTCCCCTAATCATGATTATTCATTATAACTTAATCTACATTTCAAAAACATTAAAAATTTATTTTGTTTTTTTTAATATATGAGATTATAAACTTATATGCAAGATACATTTTTAATATTAAATAAAAATAATTTTTTTTATTTTTATATTTTGACTCTAGAACATCTAAGAATGACACCTAAAACTATGGTCTACTCTACTAATATGGACCGACTTTAACTATTACACAAACCAATGATTAAAAGAAACAATATAGCATGGACTGACTTTAACCATTAGCAGACTATTGGTTAGAAAACACAACATTATCTTAATTTATATAAGATAAATAAACAATGCAGATTTCTTATGTAAGGCATATTAGGGGTGTTAATACCTTTTTTTATTCAACCAGTCTTCTTATCCACATTCCGAGACTAGTTAGGGTTCTTAGTAACCAAAATACTAGGTAATAATCCCAATTCTCTTTGTTTTATTGATAAAGACAAGAATTCCTTGTCATTTCCACCCACAACACTACAAAGATCCCAGTTTGGTAGGATGTCCGCCCTAATACAACACACGTGTGGTATAATGATGGCTCCACTAGGAAATCTCGTACACTTTCTTTTTATGCTTTAAATTTTTACTGCTTTTGTATATCATTTTTATTATCAACATGCATTCTTTTTATATGTTACACATGCATTTGTATATTGGTTATGGATTAATGCCTCATGCATCACCTGCTTTAAATTTTTGAAACACACACAAGCTTTTAGGTTATTTAAGGGATTAGTAGTTTGCCCTATGACTATTGGTTAGGCTTTAGATGCGTGAAACAATCAACTCATAACTGACTGTCTGCTTTGTAATGGTGGGCATACATGCCTTAACCATTCCTCGTAATACCCTTATATTGTTTTTACAAAAACTATCACTTGGCATATTTGAGACCTTTTTTTAGATTAGTTATAAAATCTACCCATGATCACTTAATGAATAGAACATGTCTTTAGGTTGCATGTGATACCTATAATTTACATAAAAACAAGCCTGACCATGCTAGTTTTATATTACAGGATTTTGAACTAGAATCATGACTTCCATAAAATATTCAATTATTCAAGAATTAGGGTAAAAATCTAAGCTAGCATAATTAGTTGATGGAAACTACCCAAGAATCAATGCTAATGGATTGCCAGATAAATCACATGTTAAATGAACTGGAGAAACTGTTACCCATCATGGGGTATGTCACGAGACTCTCTTTGAGAGACGATATGAGAGGAATACATAACTAATGAGGCTTTCAGTACAAGTAATGGTTGTAAAAGCCCTACTGAATTTTTGGGATCGAAATTATAGGTGTTTTACTTTCATGGGAACATCGATATGACACATACATTGGAGGAGGATGAGAGGATATTAGATTTTCTAAATAACAACCACAAGATTTAACTCAGATGAACCTTATTTGAAGTAAGATTGGTCAAGACTGATAAATTTTGACCTCATTACCATAACAATTTGCACAGAATTGTTTTGCGAGTTTATGACTCATCAAAATTTCTTCTTCTTTGTTTCATGTAGCTTTTGCACAACAAACTTTGATGGTTTGGTCATCCCTTTGAATTTATGGGTATATAGCCATCTTCTAGGGAGTTGCTAGGTGAATTGTTGCTCTTGACAAGTCATTGATTTTTTCTTAAAATCATTAGTCAAAGTCAAATCATGAAAACCTTTGTTTAAGATAAAATGATTTTTTTAAAAAAAAATTGTGGAGCCTTTTGAGATCATTTGAAAAATACACAACATGCAACGAGAATGAATAATCAAACTTTATTGATTTAAAGAAGATGAATACACTATACATAATATTTCTTTATAGAGTGAAAGTTCACAGGCCTAGGCAACTTGTCTCCATCCATTCTTATCAATAAAAAAGCTCCCCCAGAGAATGCTTTCTTCACTAAATATAAGCCTTCGTAATTGGGTGCCCACTTACTTTGATTTTTGTCAAGTAGATGTAAGATCTTTCTCAACACTAGATCTCTTTCATAAAATACCATATGTCTGACTTTCTTGTCATATGCTTTAGCTATTTTTTGTTAATACAACTAATGATGACAAATTCTGAACTACCCTCTTTTCACTAATCAGATTTAATTGCTTATATCTCATTTTGACTCAATTAGCTTCCTCAAGTTTTGATTTCATTAGTACCCTTAGAGATGAGATTTCTGTTTCTAGCAGCATCACTGCTTCCATCCTATAAACCAAGAAATAAGGTGTATCTCCTATAGATGTTCTTATTATGGTGCAATATACATGTCGAGCAAAAAGAAGAATTTCATGTCAGTCCTTGTACGTGACTACAATCTTTTATATAATCTTCTTGATATTCTTGTTGGCAGCTTCTACAACACTATTCATCTTTAGCCTATATGGAGATGAATTTGAGTGCTTGATTTTTCATTTTGAGCAAAGCTCTACTATCATTCTTCCTTCGAAGTTTTGAGCATTATCAGTTACTATCTTTTCAGGTGCTTTATATCGACAAATTAAATCTCGTTCAATGAATCTCTTCACTACCTTTTGGGTTATATAAGCATAGGAACTGACTTCCACTCATTTTATGAAGTAATCAATAGCCACTACAATAAACTGATGTTTGTTGCTGGTTTTTTGATTGAAAGGCCTTATTAAATTGATTCCCCACATTGCAAATGGCCATGGAATGTCAAATTGAATAGAGAAGATGGAGACATTTATCTTATCATTGTACATATGATATTTATGGCATTTTATGATGTATTCTATGTTATCCTTTTCCATTGTCATCCAAAAATACGCCAACCTCTGTATTTGCATAGTCATCATATGTCCACTAGTATGAGTTTCACAAATCCCTTTGTGAACTTTTTGGAGAGCTATTTTTTTTGCTTTTGTCCCAGCTAAACATCTCAACAATGTTCCATTGGACAACCTCTTGTATAACATTTCAGCATTGAGGTTATAGTCCATGACTAACCTTTGCAAGGATTTCATATTTATATTGGATGCCCTTAGAGGATACGTTTGGTATTGGTAAAACTGTTTGATATCATAATACCATGAATTCCTTTCCATTTCTCATTCAACTAAGTAGTAGTGAGCCAGAGAATTTTTTACTTCAATATTTATAAGTTGCACTCTATTCCATAATCATTTTTTGTCATGAAAGCTAAAGTGGCCAAAGCATTAGCAAATTGTTTTTTTTTTCTTTCTATATGAGTGAATTTTATCTCGTTAAATTCTTTTTCTAATTTGGACAAATATTTTTAACATGGCCTCAACTTCTCATCTTTTATTTTCCATTCCCCTTTTACTTAGTAGATTATCAATATTGAGTTGCCATAAACATCAAGTTTCTTTATCTTTAATTCTAATATAGTTTCTATTCTAATGATGCAAGCTTCATACTGAGCTGTATTATTGATGTACTCAAACTACAGCTTGATCGAAACAGGTTATTGTTTTCTGTTAGGTAAAATTATCATTGTTTTTGCCTCATTGCCATATACTTTTACTGCTCCGTCAAAATACATTATCCACTAGTCTAGTTCTTTTTTTTTTCTACTACCAACACATCTTCATTTGGGAAATCAAAATTCAAATGCTCATAATCTTCAATTGCATTGTTTGCCAAATGATCAGCAATAACACTTTCACACATTTTCTTGTCATGTATATTATGTCATACTCAACTAATACCACTTTCATTCTTGCAATTTTTCTTAATAAATAAGGCTTTACAAAGATATATCTAAAAGGATTCAATTTTGAAATTACCCATATAGTGTAATACAACCTATACTATCGAAGTCGTTTTGCAGCCGATACAAGTGCACAACAAAGCTTCTCTACCATTATTTATATGGCACTCACAATCCATGAACTTGTTATTTAGATAATAGATTGCTCTCTCTTTTCTACCAGACTCATCATGTTGCCCGAGTACACATCCTATTTCTTTTTTGGCTGTTGTTAAATATAGAATCAACTGTCTACCAGGCATGAGAGGTACCAAAAAAGATGGATTTTACAAATACTGCTTGATTTTATCGAACATTTCTTGGCATTCCTTATTCCATACACCAAGATTTTTGTTTTGAAGGAGTAGAAAGATTGGCTCACAAGTTATTGTCATTTGAGATATAAACTGAGCAATGTAATTTAAACAATCCAAAACCCTCTTACTTTTTTTTTTTAATATATATTTTAGGAGCTGACATGGCCTAAATTGTTTTTCCTTTATCAAGGTCGACTTCAATATCTTGGCTACTCAAGACAAATCCTAGCAACTTTTTGGATTTTACCCCGAATGAGCATATTATCAATGAGGACATTGATGTGTGGCAAAGAGAAGTCGTCCTTCGAGCTTCTTTATTTAAATACATATAGTCTACATATACTAGAGATGAAAGGTAAGTATCAGATCAAAATGATAAATTTAATTTTAATATTATATTTAGAATTGTTGTTACTCATTTTTAGGCCCCATATGCTGGAGATGGTATGTACCTCTTTTAAATCGAATACAAGAATTTAGCTCATGGTTGCTGGAAGATTGACAAAAGTAGAGAATAAAGAAATGTTTTTTGAACCTTATTTCAACTATTTTCTACTATTTTTATCCTCCTCCTTTGCTGCCAAAATTGTCAGGAATCTTAGGCTAATTAGGATTCTTCACAATACTAAACTCGTTCCTTCTTTATCTAGTCTTTAAGGTTAAATAAATCTCTCAGAATTTATACTAAAAAACTAATTATGCTGCTGTCGCATTTATGTTGTAATACCAATTTTGTTCCAACTTAGGCTTTGATTCTAACTCGATTTCATGCAATATTTGGCAATCCCAGCTATATTATGTCATTCATGACATGTTAAAGAATTGATATGCACCTTTATTGGGTCCTAGAGCCCACTTTTTTTATGTCAGACTCTCAGTCAGATTGGGATGCTCGGCATTGTCAGTTTTCGAATCAGATCAGAAGATCCTTTTGACCAAACAGATTGCGGCTAGATTCTGTTCTTCAAAATGAATTTATCTCACTTTGAATCCTTCATGAAATTTGTAGTCCTATACATATAGATGAATTTGGGTTTTTGAATCTCTTGATTTCAATATCAAAAGCTCAGGATATTCCCATTTAAATATCTAATGAGAAAGTAAAGAATCTTGCCGCGAGAAGTATTCCAGCCCGAATATTTGCAATTCTGTTCTTCAAAATGATTTTATCTAACTTTGAATCCTTCATGAAATTTATAGTCTTGTATGTTTAGATGAATTTGAGTTTTTGAATTGCCTGATTTTGATATCAGAAACTCAAGATATTCTCGTTTGAAAATCTAGTGTGAAAGCAGAGAATCTTGTCGCAAGAAGGATTCCAGCCCGAGTTTTTCAGATCTTGATTTGAGGGACCCGATTTAATGTTTTAATGATTTATCGGATTAATCAAAGAAAAATTTCAAACTTTGGAAAGTGAATTGGTTTCGTTGGAGGAATTAAAAAAAAACAGGGACTGGATTAGAAAAACGTCATAATACCGCCACGTTGGATTATATTATGCTTCTCTTCACAAGAAACAAACACCACCGTTTGAGACTTTGCATCATGAAACAGCATAGGAATTAATTAGCATGGTACTGCATAATACCCCTCCCTGTATGCAATTATTTTCTTTTCTCTGCAAATTCCTACTGGTTTTCTTTATCATCACGCTTGATTTTTGGAGCTGCAGACCATGTTTTTTCTCAGTCCAAAGGAAACAGTTGGTGCCTCATGGTGCCAACTATGGAAGGTCAGAAAGGAGCCGCACCAACCTCTAATTACTGGAAATAAATCACTAGAATCACTACAGAATCAATGAGAATATTTTAGTTTTCTCATTTGCATTATTTGATTGCAAATCAACCGAGATTTACATCCAAGAATTAGTGCATTGTATCTTTCCTAAATAGAGCTATGTATAGGCTATATATATATACCTCCTCTACTAACTTAAAGGAAGAACAGAAAAAAAAGCAGGGAAACGAAAAAGAAGAGACAAAGAAAGGAGAGAAAAACGCAGAGAACAGGGGAGAACAAAGTTTTTTTTTTCTTTCATCCTTTCATTACTGTGAAAGAAAGGAAAGGAAAACAAAACAGAGAAGAGGGAAAGAAAAGAGAAGAAAATAGGAAGAAGAAAGGAGAAGAGGCAGGCATCAAAACAACACAATTGAAAGCAAGAAAAAACATAGAGGTAAAGGCGTCAATTTAACCAGCACACCACGCCTTCATCGCCATCATCTTCGCCATCTCTAGAGAGAGCATCGGCAGAAGAGAAAAAAGAGACCAAAACTAGCATGGCCATCATTTTTTGTCTCCAAAACTAGTGACCAGCGGTCGTTCGCAGAAGCTTCAACGCCATTGTCTTCGCCCATCTCAGCGCCAGGTAAGTTTCCATGCATTCCTTTCACTTTGCATTTTAATTATATAGTTACTGTGCATGCCTTTGTGTTTACTGTTCAAGTGAATTATAATTCACTTAAACAATCACTAAGCAATGCATGCATGAGGAAACTTATGCGTGCCTTTTGTGTCTACCCGGGTCACTAGCTTGGGCAAGTGATCCAGCTAGGCCTGCTGGGTCTAGCCTAACAACATGGGCCGAGCTGGACCCAGCAAAAAAAAAATGTTTTCTTGTGTATTGTATACGGCCAATACCCTAACATATTTTGAACATTCCTTTTATATATATAAAAAACAAATATTTGAAGTTTCGAAAATATGTTTATGCATGGATTTCTTAAACACAAAAAAAAAATTATTTTCTTGCATTATGGATTTTACAACATGTTTGTAAAAATCCAAAGAGTGTTGGTCAATATTCCAAAAATATAAAAATCTTATTCCTAGGGAATTCATATTTATTCACTATTAATATTTGGATAAAGAAATATCAAAGGGGTTAATATCCAAAATATTATTAGGAATAATTTGTTATTATTCATTATTAATATTTGGATAAAGAAATATCAAAGGGGTTAATATCCAAAATATTTTTTAGGAATAATTTGTTATTATTCATTATTAATAATTTGGATAAAGAAATATCAAAGGGGTTAATATCCAAAATATTTTTTAGGAATAATTTGTTATTATTCATTATTAATATTTGGATAAAGAAATCTATGAAAAGTAAATGTCTAAAATATTGTTGAGAATAACACAACTCGTTCATTTTTAACATAAGGGCAAATTTATACCCAAAATGTTATTTAGAACAATTTTATTATATATCGTTAAAAGAAGCCTCAATTATAATTGAGGGCATTTCAATTTTTGTTCCTAGGTTTATGAGTTGTCACCGTATAAAATACTAAGGCAAAAATGAGCTTTTAAAGCACCTTGAATTTTCTTAAATTTCTAACTTAGTTTTTTTTTTATTTTCCTTGTGATTTACGAGTCGCGAACACTTGAAATACTAAGGAAAAAATGAGCTTTTAAGCATATTGAATCCCTTTAGATTTCTATCTTAGGTGTCTTTTAATTCATAGGTTGTAAATTTAGTTCAAATCAAACATAGACATATTTAAAAGTATGATCCATATTGACCAAGAGTTCTTTCTTTTAGACTTTGAACCCAAGTTTGTTCATCATAGCAAACTTATCCTAGGAAAACTGATGGGACTAGAAAAATCAACACCATAGCAATTATAAACCAAACCAAGAGTTCTTTCTTTTAGACTTTGAACCCAAGTTTGTTCATCATAACAAACTTATCTTAGGAAAACTGATGGGACTAGAAAAATCAACACTATAGCTTACCTTAGGGGTGCTAAAACCTTCCTATTACGCAACCAGTCCCTTACCTTAGAATCTCTGAAGACTAGTTAGGGTTCCTAGTGACCATAATACTAGGTGATGACTTCCTTTTACACAAAACAAAGACCCTGACATGATTCCCCCCTCTGGAAAGGGTCGCCGTAATGCCGCACTCTCGTGAAGGTGCGACAAGAATAATAATAAAAATCATTAAATTCATTAATGTGTTTTTTTAAAATAAAAATACCATAGATTAAAAAATTAATTTCATCAATAATATTGACAATAAAAATAATAGAAATGATTGTGGTAGTGGTGATGGAAAGAGATATGGTAGCTACACAACACTAATCCCAAAAAGTTAATCTAGTGATTAAAGATGTATGGTTTGTTGATTTCTTTAGATGAAACTTTATGGATAATATCCATAAGAATTTACTAAATTCCTCTAATTCATTGATGTGGAGGGTTGTATTATAAAACTTGCTCAAAGAGAAAAACTTTTTTTGATTGAAATATAAATTGGTTTGAAGATACTCTTTAATGTCTAATAAAAAAAAACTCTACTACCACCACCCAACATTCACTCATTCCAACTTTTTATATTTTTATAAGGAATTTTAATAAATTCTTTTGGAATTTTTCGATGAAAGGCAAGTATTTTTAATATTGGGTTAGTTATTTACAATACAAGTTTATTGTCCCAACATTAAATAAAAAAGCCAAAAAAATACGAGGGACTAAAAAGTAAATTAAAAGAGGTCCTTGATTTATTTTTTTTTTTGAAATTATTTGTTGGTCTGTTTGTTAGAACCCTTTTTATTCAAAATATAAAATTGTCAAAATAGGTCAAAGGATATGTTTGTCAAACAAACCCTTAAACCAAAAAAACCTTAACAAAAAGTCAAGTAAGCTAAACAAAGCCTTACAAACTGAACCATAATTGACCCATCCAGGTCAACCCGAAGTGTTGGTTTGACCATGAACTGGACAAATAAACAAGATTTAACCCGAAACACTAACCAAAAACAAAGGTTTAAACCAAAACAAATAAAAGTTAAAAAAACACATAAAACACAAAAATTTAACAGAAAAACAGATCAAACGCACAATCATACGAAGAACACGATAGATGTTCTTCACAAACTCAACAACACAAAACATAAAGGAGAGCAAATTTTAAGCAATAAAAGGCATGGTTTTGTGCGCAAACCAACATAGATTAAAAATCAAATGTCAGTTTGTCTTGATGATCACTCAAAAACCATGATTTTGTCAAGAATGGATTTCGGTTCGGAACCAAAATCCTAAGATTAAACCCTTAAAACATGTTATTGATGACTTAAAATTCTAGATTAATTACTAATAAAGGTATACAAACTTATAAAAATCAAGATTGAATTAAAACGAGCTCTAAAACAAGTACACATAACAATGTTCATCGGATGAATGTAAACCCAAAACTGCACAGAAAACCCTGCCAGAACCCAAAAGTTTTTACCTCTAAAATATATTTTCTCAATTCCAGTAAAACACATAATCAAAATCAAACATACTTTAATCAAATAGAAACTAATAGAAAAAGAAATCACCAGAATCATGCAAAAAAAAAAAAATCTAAGTTTCAAAATGCCAACCTAAAGAAACCTACAGTTTATGCAATCTAGATCCAAACCAAACACTTTATCATTGCAAAAAAGTCAAGCAAAACTCAGGAGGCAAGAAACATGATTTAAACAAACTAGAAAAAACAGAAAAATCAATGTAACAATGTCATTTAAACCCTCACAACAAAAGCATATAGAAATCTAACAAGTTAAAAGCATTAATCCAACACACATCCCATGCTACAAATACATAAACTTAGGGCAGCTATAGCCCATAAAACATACTTAAACAACAAGAAAAACATACATAAAAGATTATCAAAATGACTAAAAAACATACTAAAAATACCCAAAATAAAATCAAATCTTAAAAGCTTCTAAAACAGAGCACTAAACTATCAAATAACAATCATAACATGGATAAAAAAGGCGGGAGGGGGGGGCGCTCATTGAGCTCCACCCCCTCATCAAAAGTTGAAGGCTTACCTAAACAAATGGGAGTAATGGGTTTCTTTTGGATTCCTTGTTTCTTACCAACTGAATTCCTAGCTTCTATTTGAGCTCTAAATGATCAAGAATCTCTTTCTTCTTTTCTTGGCACCTTTTTTCTCCCTTTCTCTCCCTTTCTATTCCGAAAGCCTAAAGATTGTTATCTCTCTTTTCTTTTCTTTTCTATGTCTTTCTTTTTTGTGTCTCTCCCTATTTTATATTCTGCTCTTTCTTTTCTTCTATAACATTTCAAAGGCTAAAGGTTACCAAACCACTTTTCTCTTGGTGGTATTCTAAAACTAGTATATAAAGGATTCACCTCTTCCATTCTATTAAAGATTCTTTTTTTTCTCTCTTTTAGTTTTCTTTGTTTCTAGGTCCCTAACAACCTTTATGAATTTTTTGAAAGAGTAGGGAAAAAAGCCAAAACTGGTCCAAAAATGGTTGACTAGGGTTTTTTTTCTCGATTTGATCATGGCAGATGAGAGGTTATTGAAACCAAATAACCCATGGACATTGTAGAGAAGATGTTTTTCTTCAACTAGAATGAAACCACACCTTATTTAAAGACCTGTAGCTCAAAGTTGGATGAAAAACTGTTAGGATTTCTGAATCAGTCAAAGTTAACCTAGGACAATAAGTTAAGGGCTTTTATATGGAAGGTGGGGGTGCAAACGTCAAACAATGTTGGCATCATAGTGAAAAGTGGAAACTCCTTTGTCAATTGGTCGTGGTTAAAGTACAAGACGTGGTCGTAGTTGTCACGTTCATTCGCCTGAAAGTGCCTACTCGATTAGCCAAAATCGAAGAAGAAGAATGCATAGTATCCTGAACGATGTTGTTTTTGTCTAAACCCTACAAATTAGGGTTTTTTTAATTTGGAATTTGGCAAACTTCAATTTAGGTCCTTGTTGTTTCAATTTCATTACTCGTGCCTCTAATTGACCTTTAAACTTTTTAATCCACGCAATCATGCCCTTGGAAATTTCTAATTGCTTTTTCTGATTTGAGCATCTTTTTCAAATTATTCCTTGGTTTCTAATTTGTTCAATTCGATCCCTAATAAATACCAAACTTTTAATTTCTTTCAAATTGGCCTCTACTTTGATCAATTTTAGTGCTAGACGTTATGCTCTTTTTGCAAATTGATCCTTAGTCATGAAAATCTTTGATTTTAACTGTTCATCAGCCTTTAACTTTTAATCTATTTTAATAAACCCCTGATTGCACCAATTTGGCTCCTCAAAGTTTTAATTGAGTCCCTATTCTTCCAATCTTTATGAATTGACCCGAATTAAGCCTCAAAAACTTAATTTTGCTTCAATTAACCCCTTAATTCAGTCAATTTAACCCATTAAAAGTTTAATCAAGTTCTTAAACTTAATTAACTCTTCTAATTTTGGTCAAATGAGATTTCAAACTTGAACTTTATTTTAATTCAAGTCTTTCTTCGGTCTATCTTGTCACAATGTCATATATATATATATATATATATATATATATATATATATATATAAACAAGAAAAGGTCAAGAATAAAATAATAAAAGGTATATATTTGTAAAATGATTTTGGGGATCCAAAATTGGGTTGCGATAGTTGTCCCCTCTTTACATTACTTATAGCTTGAAGTTTTTTCTTGAAAAGGCTTTAGGAGGTAAGTTTGTAAAGAAAAAAAATATCTTTCCAGGTTCAACAAAGGAATAACTAGGAAGCCATAACAAAATCAAAAGGTGATCAAATCTGCGCAACCTGTCAGGGTGTGAAAACAAAGTTCTTCTCAACCTGGTCATTTTACCATGAGATGATCTCAAAGACAAATTGGTCTATGTTCGGGTGACCTACCCATGTTTGTGAAAAAAGAAAGATTTTTTACAAATGGTCTTTGTTCAGGCAACCAACTTGTGATTTGTGATCGGGTAACCTGCCCTTGGTCTCTGATCGGGTGACTTGTCCATAACTTGTGTTTGGGTAACCTGCTTGTGGTGTGAAAATATCTAGGATCTCTCATAAATGGTCTTTCTCACCATGCTTTTTAGGGAAAGGAAAATAAAATGTATTTAAAGGTATGTGATGAGATGACCAAAACAGAAGTGTGGTAAAACGTTTCTTGCATCCTCATTTTATCTTTATGGATAATGACATTTAGTTTTGTTCACTATGCCATAATTATGATGAAATCCTTGAAGATTTAATTTATCAATCCAAATTGTTTGTTTGCTTAATAAAAAAAAAAACTTACAAAAGCATGTAATGTAGGTTATGACTTTGGGTTATAGAAGGAAAGGATTCATAGGCTCAAAAGGTATTTTAGAGTTTGTAAACTTAGAATCATTGCTCTCAGCTCATTATTTCTTTGATCCTACTTCTTTGCTTTACACATCTTGATTGCTTTGGTAAAGCATCCCAATTTTGTTTTGACCTTGATTTGGCCTCCTTTTATATCGACCTTGATTTGGTCTCTTTTTGTTTCTTTTTATTTGGGCATGCCTCCTAACATTTTGAATTTCTCGGGCTCTTTGGCTCTCTTATGACTTCTTTGGGTTTTAATCTTGAAAATTCTGATTGTCCTCCAGTATAGGGGTGTGATCTTAGTTAGGATCAACCTTGATCATTAGAATTTTCATAAACTTCCTAGTGTGGGGTGTGATCTTAGTCAAGTTTTCTTACAAAAAAAACACATCCATGCTCAAATGGGGACTGTAAGGGATATGTTTTAGAATGTGAGGGAAAAAAAAGATAACCCTTTTCTTTAAGCACAAACGATTAGAAATTAATAAATATGTCATTATCCAATGTAATGGTTTGGAATAAGATTTCAATTTAACAACAGGTGAATCTTACTACTTATAATTATGCATACATCTAAAAATGCAACTCAAGATATATGATATAAATAAATTTTCATCACCTCAAGGTGAGAATTGCTTAAATGAACAAAATTTTAAGATATCATTTTAAACAAACATCATATCACTTTTCCTTTAAAGCCAAAATTGGTTAAAAGTTCTAAGAACATTTAAGAAAAGGGATTTAAAAAGGAAACATTATGAGCCAATGAGATCATACAAGTTGTTTATTTATGAGAAAAAAGGGTATATGTAAAGAGAATTATTGGTCAAATTTTGTTTTATTTGATGAGAATGAGCTACACAAAGTATTTCTTTATAGAATCTGAATTCATAACCCTAATACATCTTCTCCATCCATGCTAGTTAGGATCAATGCTCTTCTTGAGAATGCTTTCTTTACTATGTAGGGGCCTTAATAGGGTAATGAGATAACTTTTCTTAAAACCATATCACCTTCTTTAAATGTTCTTGGACGAACTTTTCTGTCATGTGTTTTAGCCATTCTTTTCTGGTATAACTAGCGATGGCAAATTGTTGTTAGTCTCTTTTCATTGATTATGTTTAACTATTCATATCTTATCCTTTCCCAATCATCCTCTTCTAGACTAGACTCCATCAATACTCTTAATGATGGTATTTCCATTTCCAGAGACATAACCGCCTTCATTCCATATACCAACAAATAGGGCATAACACCAATCAATGTGTTTACTGCTATTCTATATGCTTGGAGAGCATGAGGGAGCCAATCAAGCCAATTTCTATAAATGATTACTATCTTCTGGATAATCTTCTTTATGTTTTTATTGGCGGCCTTTACAACTTCATTCATCTTTGACCTATATGAGGATGAATTCAAAAGCTTGATTTTCCATTTAGCACATAATTCAACAATTATTTTGCCATTGAAATTCTGAGCATTGTCCGTGACTATTCTTCTAAGTAGCCCATATCGATAAATTAACTCCCTCTTAATAAACTTTTTAACAACCTTATGAGTTGATTAGTACTTAAAAATGCATTTTCATTAAAGTTTTATATCATCATATTGCACTAAAGTATCATTAAATTCCCTAACTTAAGCATGTTTTATAATAACAAGTTTAATAATATAAGATACCTTTAATTTATGGTAAATGCTCATTTTAAATGCAGGTTTATCCCACAACTCAAAGGATTGATTGATGTCATTAACTAATGAAATTGAGAAGACAAAGAAAGGGCTAAGAGAAGAGATGTTGGTTCAGTCCAAACTGGAACACCATTCGGTTATTATATCATAACTAAAGCTATAGACTTTGGATTTAGGTCTGGTTTATATGTATGGAAATCTAAGACATAGGCCTAAAACTTTTATGGGAGTCCAAGATTTAAAAGTGTCATTTTCGAGTTCAAATGGTAGCAACAACGGAGAAGTTGAAATTTTTCCTGCAGCCTAGACACTGTTCGGTTTTCAGCTCATATCTCGAGTTCTAGAAGTCTAAATGAGCTCTGATTTTTTTTGTTGAAAAGCTGAGACAATTGCCCACAACTTTCATGATACAATGTGCTCGAATTTTGATGTTTGCAATGATATTTTGGCCAGCCAACAATATCAATAACCAGCTAATAATGTCAAAAACCAGCCACCAAGTCATCTTATTTTTCAGATCAAGATCATCTTCTTGCTTTCTCTCTTTGTAATGTTTAAGTTTTCTTTCATACTATATTAATCTCTTGTTTACACTTTTTCATTTCTTTTCCTATACTTAGTTAACTTATATCATAATCATGATCTTATCTTGTTTATTTATGTTCTTCTTCTTTATTATGTTTAGCTAAGTTAATTATGTCAAGGTGAAAAGGTTTCACTAATGGTGTTAGAATATGTATAATATAAACTCAACATGGACTTCAATGTTTATATCCAAGAAAGTTTGCTATTAACATGTCTTATCTTTTTATCTCACTAATTATTAATACCTTGCTTGTTAAATGACTCTAG